>JABAHQ010000058.1_pt2 | contig 117458 bp, 102 predicted proteins | sample 7062091 | NCBI WGS metagenome assembly JABAHQ01 (sample SAMN14534359, study PRJNA622989) | marine sediment metagenome | biome: marine biome [ENVO:00000428]; feature: marine pelagic biome [ENVO:01000023]; material: deep marine sediment [ENVO:00002113] | place: India: Gulf of Kutch | collected...
GCGGCGTTGCGCCCCAGGATGGCGCTCTTCACCGGACCGTCGGCCGGCCCCAGCGGCGCAAACCCATGGGTGCGCTGCATGTCCTCGGGGATCTCGATGCGCCGCAAGGCCTCGATCTGCCACTGTGGTGAGCCGTACCACACCGAGTCGGTGCCCCACAGGATGTGGTCGTCACCCATCCCTTTGACCAGCGTTCCCAGCAAGGCGGCCGCGTGCCGCGGGTGGGTCACGGCGGCCGAGCCGAAACAAGTGCCCAGCTCCGCGTACACGTTGTCCACCCCGAACTTGCTCGGGATCTCGGCCAGGTCGGTCACCCAGTCGATGCGCCCGGTGCGTTCGAACTGCATCAGGTGCTCCTCGGGCAGCTGCAGCAGCGGCTTGATCGCCGAGTGGTAGATGACGAAGTTGAGCTCGGGCCAGTCGCGCGCCGCCGGACCCACGTCGCCCACCTGCGCATAACGCCAGGTCGAGGAGAACGACGTGCGGTAGTCCTCGGGCAGCAACCCCTTGTGGATGCACACGTTGCGTATGCCCGCCTTCACCATGCGCGCGTAGGCCGGATAGACCAGCGCCTCATCGTCGAGGCGCCAGGGCCAGCGCGAGGGCCCGAGGGGATCACCCACCGTGTAGCCCTTCCAGCTATCGGGCTTCAGGGTCTCGATGACACGATCGAGCTCGTCGAGCCAGCCGGGCTGCCCCGGGGTGAACACGGCGTGGCAGAGCAGGCGGCGCGATTGTGCGATGGCATTCACCACCGCGCGCGCCCGGGCCATCTGATCGTTGGTCAGGAACCAGTGCTCGGGCTTGTCCGATGGGGCCCCGCTGAGCAACCCGACGTGGGTATCGCTGTCGAGGTAGACCTCCTTCACGAAGTTGTCGAACTTGAAGGCGTCGAAGTCGACCTTCTCGCCGCGCAAATCGGGATTCAGGCGCTTGGCATAATCGCGCAGACCCAGCAACGGCTCGAAGGAGTAGTCGTCGCGCACGAAGTGAAGCTGCACGTCGAAGACGAACTGTCGGGCAAGCGCGATCAGGCGTTCCTCGGCGGCGCCGGGCTCGGCCGCCTCCGCCTCCGCCACCCCGAACAGCGGCCCGTACACGCTGTTCATGGCCATGAACGCGGCGGCCATCCCGGCGCTGGTGGACAGGAAGCGGCGCCGATCCATGCGCAAGCGGCGCGCGTAGCGCTCCGCAAGGCGGCGCACTTCCGCCTCGACCCGACGCTGCTGCCGGGTCTGCGGCGCCGGCAGATATTCTCCGTTGGAGACCACCCGCGTCGGTACCGGGGACCGAACCGCAAGCGTCTCGGCGGGTCGCAGGCGCGCCAGATCTGATCGACTCAACCAGATGCCCATACGTCCTCCTTGCGTCCTCGGGAGCCGCGTGCGGTACCACTTGCGTGAGGGCGCGTGAACGGCTCCGGGGAGGGAATCGGCGAGGCCGAACCGAGCGCGGGCCGGCGACCGCCCACACCTCAGCGGCGCTTGTTACGGCAAGCGCCGCAGATACCGTAGATGTACATGGCGTGATCAGTCATCTCGAAGCCCGCATCGCGCGCAATTTTCTCCTGCCGTTCCTCGATGATCTCGTCGAGGAACTCCTCGATGCGGCCACAGCGCACGCACACCATGTGATCGTGGTGCTCGCCGTGGTCCACCTCGAACACCGCGTGCCCGCCCTCGAAGTTGTGGCGCTTTACCAGCCCCGCGGATTCGAACTGGGTGAGCACTCGGTACACGGTGGCCAGCCCCACCTCCTCGCCAGCCTCGAGCAACGCCTTGTACACGTCCTCGGCACTCATGTGACGCTGCTCGCGGTGCTCGAGGATGTTCAGAATCTTGAGGCGCGGCAACGTGGCCTTGAGGCCCGCCTTCTTCAGTTCCTGCTGGCTCATGGGACCTCCGCGCCGGAGCATATCCGGGGTGCTGCGCGCCATCGCGCACCGGTCCGCTGCGCGCCACTTATGATCTCACCGACCTCCGGCCCACGGCAAGTGGAACGGTAACCGTAAGGATTCGTATTTGCGCGAACCGGGGGCGTGGAGACGCCCGTAGATGCGGGCCGAGCCGCGCCCGCAGCCGTGGGCTGGTGAGAAATGCGGGCTAGGAGCTTGCACAATGGACGGCCGCACCCGCGTCGCCGCCGTCGGCGGTATATCCTCGGGCGGCTGCGATGCGCTAACCTTTACTGTTCTCGTCACTCGAACACGGGACGGTCAACGGCATATGGGGCGACGAACTGCTCATCGAGCCGCCGCACACCGGAGCGCCCGTCGTCAGCCCGTGCCGGTGGCCGGCCTCCTGCCGTGGGTGCTGGGGTGCTTGTTGCTGGCGCTGACACCGAGCGTGCTGGCGGAAAACGTCTACGTCATCGAGCGACTGCGAGTGGGGCTCCACGAGGGCAAGGCGCTGGAGAGCACGATCGTCGAGATGGTCTCCACCGGCACGCCGCTGGTGGTTCTCGAGCGCGATGGGGCCTTCACGCGCGTGCGTACCCCTGAGGGCACCACAGGGTGGATCGATACCGAGTACGTGACGCCGGAGCCGCCCGCCAGCCGCGAGGAGCTGCGACAGGCCCGGGACGAGAACGCGCAGTTGCGAGCGACCGTGGCCGAACTGCGCCAGCGGACCACTGAGCTCGAGCAGCAGCGCATTCAGAACCCGCCCGAAGACTCGGCACCTGCCGTCACGCCCGACGCGCTGCGCCAGCTGCAACGTCTCGCCGAGGAGAACCAGCGCCTCAAGGAGGCGCTCGCCGAGCGGGGTGCAGCCGGCGGTCCTCCAGAGCTATCCGGGTTCGCCGTCTTGCGCGCAGTCGGGCCCTGGCACTGGGTGTTCCTGGTGATCGTCCTGCTGATCGCGTTCGTGCTCGGCGCTTACCTGATGGATTGGCGAGTGCGCAGGCGCGCCGGCGGCTTTCGCATGTGAGCCAGTCTTCCCGCTGTGCCCTGTGTCGCCTAAACGATGAAGATCGCCACCTGGAACGTGAACTCGCTGAACGTTCGCCTGCCGCAGGTCCTCGAGTGGCTCGAGGCGGTCGAGCCGGACGTGCTGGCCATGCAGGAGACGAAAGTCAGCGACGAGCAGTTCCCGGTCATGGAGTTCCAGGCCGCCGGCTACGAAGCTGTTTTCGCCGGCCAGCGCTCCTACAACGGCGTCGCGATCGTAAGCAGAAAAAAGGCCGACGACGTCGTGCGCCGGATCCCCGCCCTCGACGACGAGCAACGCCGCTTCATCGGCGCCACCGTCAACGGGGTGCGCGTGCTCGACCTCTACGTGGTCAACGGCCAGGAGGTAGGCTCGGAGAAGTACGCGTACAAGCTCGAGTGGCTGCAGGCGGTGACCGCGCATCTCGAAACCGAGCTCGAGCACCACGATAAGCTCGTTGTGCTGGGGGACTTCAACATCGCCCCCGAGGACCGGGACGTCTACGATCCGCGCATCTGGCACGAGCGGATCATGTGCAGCACGCCGGAGCGCGAGGCGCTCGGGCACATCCTGGCGCTCGGACTCCAGGATACCTTCCGCTTGTTCGAGCAGCCACGGAAGAGCTTCACCTGGTGGGATTACCGCTCCGGCGCCTTCCGCCGCAACTGGGGGCTGCGCATCGATCTGGTGCTCGCGAGCCGCGAGCTCGGCGAGGTGTGCCGTGGCTGCACCATCGACACGGAACCCCGCCACAGCGAGCGGCCCTCGGACCATGCACCCGTTGTAGCCGAGTTCGACGCGTAGCGCCAGCGCCCCGAGGACCGAGTGTATGAACTACCGGGATCTGCGGGACTTCATCACGCAGCTCGAAGCGCTGGGTGAGCTCAGGCGCGTCTCCCTCGAAGTGGACCCCTACCTCGAGATGACGGAGATCTGCGACCGTACGCTGCGCGCGGGCGGTCCGGCGCTGCTCTTCGAGCGCCCCAGGCACCACCGGATTCCGGTGCTGGGCAATTTGTTCGGCACGCCGCGGCGCGTGGCCATGGGCCTGGGCCAGGACTCCGTGGAGGCGCTGCGCGAGGTCGGCCGCCTACTCGCGTTCCTCAAGGAGCCGGATCCGCCCAAGGGCCTCAGAGAGGCCTGGCAGAGCCTGCCGGTGTTCAAACGCGTGCTCGACATGGCGCCCAAGACGGTGCGCAGCGCGCCGTGCCAGGAGATCGTCGTGGACGGCGAGGACGTGGATCTGGGCGCCTTCCCGGTGCAGACCTGCTGGCCGGGAGATGCGGGCCCGCTGATCACCTGGGGGCTGACCGTCACCCGCGGACCGAGCCGTCCGCGGCAGAACATAGGCATCTATCGCCAGCAGGTCATCGCTCGCAATCGCGTCATCATGCGCTGGCTGCCCCAGCGCGGCGGCGCCTCGGACTATCGGGACTGGTTGCGGACGCACCCGAACGAGCCCTTCCCGCTGGCCGTGGCGCTGGGCGCGGATCCGGCCACCATGCTGGCCGCAGTGACCCCCATCCCCGATACCCTCTCGGAGCACGCCTTCGCCGGACTGCTGCGCGGCTCGCGCACGGAGCTGGTGAGGTGCCGCGGCAGCGATCTCACGGTGCCGGCCAGCGCGGAGATCGTGCTCGAGGGTCACATCGTCCCGGGGCAAGAGGCGCCCGAGGGCCCCTTCGGCGATCACACCGGCTACTACAACGAGGTGGAGCGCTTTCCGGTCTTCACCGTCACCCGCATCACGCAGCGCCGCGATCCCATCTACCACAGCACCTACACGGGCCGCCCGCCGGACGAGCCCGCCGTGCTCGGCCTCGCGCTGAACGAAGTGTTCATCCCCATCCTGCAGAAGCAGTTCCCCGAGATCGCCGACTTCTACCTGCCGCCCGAGGGCTGCTCTTACCGGCTTGCCGTCGTCGCCCTGCGTAAAGAGTACCCGGGACACGGGAAACGCGTGATGTTCGGAGTGTGGTCGTTTCTGCGCCAGTTCATGTACACCAAGTTCGTCATCGTCACCGACGACGACGTCGACGTCCGCGACTGGCGGGACGTCATCTGGGCCCTCACCACGCGGGTGGACCCGCGGCGCGACACCGTCATCGTCGAGCACACGCCCATCGACTACCTCGACTTCGCCTCCCCCGCCTCCGGGCTGGGTGCCAAGATGGGCATCGACGCCACCAATAAATGGCCGGGAGAGACGCAGCGCACGTGGGGTCGGCCCATCGAGATGAGCGAGGCGGTCAGACGTCGCGTGGATGCTATCTGGGCGCAGCTGGACCTGGCGCCGGACCCGCCTTGACACGCTTCCGCGCGGGTGGCGATTCGTTTAAACTTCGACGCGACGCAGGCTCTCCTGGTGGGAATGAAATGAAAGCCGACATTCACCCCGCGTACGGCGATGTCACCGTGACTTGCACGTGCGGCAACTCGTTCAAGACCCGTTCGACGCACACGGGCGAGCTGCACGTGGAGGTCTGCTCGGCCTGCCATCCCTTCTACACCGGTCAGCAAAAGATCATGGACACGGCCGGGCGCGTGGACAAGTTCCGGCGCAAATACGGGCTGCGCTGACCCCACCGGCACTCACCCGTCCACGGCTGCGAGCGCGGATCGGCGCGCTTGTACGGCGTGGTGCGCGATCGAGGATCGAGGTGTACGCGCGCGCCTTTGCTCTCGCGCCTTGCGTCTACGGGCATCTCCACCCCCCTCGGTTCGCACACCGGCGAGAGATGCACGGCTGCGCCGTGGTGCATGCTACGTGATACGGGAGGTGCGCCCGGCGCCTTTCGCGTCGCGTCGGGCGGCGGTTCGGGCGAATTGCCTCGACGGGCCATGATTGCGCGTCCCACCAAGAGCGTAGGAAGGCGGTACTGGCCCCCCGGGGTGGCAGGAACGACCATCGAGATGTGAATAAAATTGTGGATAAGCTGTGTACAAATCACGGGAGGCTGCTCGTCTACCAGCATGTCGATGCCGGCTGATAGCCACTATAACATTGAAAATCAATAAGTTGCGTGAATATCGCCGCAACGCCACCGGCGGCATGGGCACCGGTTGTGGACCCCCGTGCGGTTGTGCATAATTGGGACACAAGATGGAAAAGACGGAACTTCGGTCCACGGAGAGGGTCAGACAGGGTGAGCGTCGAGAGGCGCTCCCCGCTCCTCCTCCCTGGGCGGGAACCCCTCCCGGCTTCCCCAGCCGGGACCGTCTGACCCCGGCTTTATCCTTCCCCCCGATTGCAAAGCCGGGGTTTTTTTTGTTCGCGGAATATCGGTGTGCGGAGCCTCTACGCACCGGGTCCCGGGGTACGTGCCGCGTAGGGTGGCCTGGGCCCAAGGCGAAGCCCATCGGGTTGCTGGGCTCCGCGCCGCTTCTCGCGGACCTCACGCCACACCCTACGGGCTTGCGACGAAGCGGCGCATGCCTCGGGGCCCAGGCACAGGGGCGGGCAGATCGCGAGAAGCGAAGTTGACCATTCGCTCAACGCTGTGGTAAGAACGTGGCCGCTCGCGCCAAAAAGAGCGTTCGGGCGTTTGCGGGCGCATCCACACCAAGATGCTCGAGCGGTTTCTTGCACCGCCTCGTTTCCCCCCTCCGACTGCAAGGACACAGAAGGAAGGCCGGCATTGACCATCATGAAGAACGTCGCCCTCACGCTTTGCGTGGCTCTCGTGCTCAGCCCCGCTGCTGCTGACGCCGCGGGTGATGCGGAGGCGGGCAAGAGCAAATCGCAGGTCTGCGCCGCGTGCCACGGCGCGGACGGCAATAGCGCCAGTGCGCAGTGGCCGAAGCTCGCGCAGCAGCACGCCAGCTACACGACCAAGCAGTTGATGGATTTCAAGGAGGGCGAAGAGCGCATGAACCAGGTCATGGCCGGCATGGTGGCCAACCTGAGCCCGCAGGACATGGATGACCTGGCGGCCTACTACGCCCGGCAATCACGCCGGGGTGGCTATGCCGACAACGACTCCGTGGAGCTTGGGCAGAAGATCTACCGTGCGGGCAACGCGCAGTCCGGCCTCCCCGCCTGCATGAGCTGCCACGGGCCAACGGGCAGCGGCAATCCGCTGGCGGTGTATCCCAGTCTCTGGGGACAGCACGCGCAGTACACGGCGACGCAGCTTCGTGCTTTCAGGTCGGGCGAGCGCCGCAACGATCCGAACGCCATGATGCGCGACGTCGCAAAACAGATGACCGACGACGAGATCGAAGCCGTCTCGCAGTACATCGCCGGTCTTTACGCCCAATGGCCCGAGTAGACGGGGGGCCGTCGCGGAGGACCCTATTCAGCCCAGGTGTAGGCCGTTAAAGATCTGCTTCGGCCGCACCGATCTTCACGAAACGGCGTGGAACTTGCTCGCACGGCGACCCTCGAATAGAGGACGCCGGGCCCCAATCCATTTCGCATACCACTGGGTGCAGGTGGAGATTCGTCACAACGGGAGATGCATTCGATGACCCTCAAGAATTCCGCCGTTTGGCTCGTCCTGTTGGTGGCGGGAATCGGATTCGACGGCCCGGTAACGGCCGCTCAGCACGGCGAGGTGGACATTGCGGGCAAGTACGAGCGCGTGCAGCCGCCTCAGCCCACTCAGACGGAGCCTCAGGTAGAGGTCCTCGACGTCTTCTGGTACGGCTGCCCGCACTGCTACGACTTCCTGCCGCACATGGAGCGTTGGGAGGAGAACAAGCCGGAGTACGCGAGCGTGCGGCGCATGCCGGCGGTATTCCGCAAGAGCTGGGTGGCGCACGCCAAAGCCTATTACACGGCCAAGCTGCTCGGCGTCGCGGACGAGATCCACAGGCCCCTGTTCGAGGAGATCCACGAGAAGGGCCGTCGCATGGTCAACAAGGCAGATCTCATGGCGTTCTTCAAGCGCTTCGGCGTCAGCGAGCAGGACTTCCTCGACACCTTCGATTCCTTCGCAGTGCAGTCCAACGTGCAGCGCGCGATCACCATGCAGGACCGCTACGGCGTGATGGGAACGCCCACCGTCATCGTGAACGGCAAATATCGGGTGAGCGGCAGCCTGGCCGGCTCGTATCCGAATATGGTCCAGGTGATCGACGAGCTGGTGAGGCGCGAGCACGAAGCGACGATGGCCTACCAGTAGGGACGCCGCGGTGCCCTCCGGATAGGCCGCTCTTTAACGCGAAGAGCACGAAGGAGGCACGAAGTACACGAAGAGACGCTTCATGCCTCCCAATCTCTGCGGCTTTCGCCAGCACCCGTAGTCCCCCCGCTTTCCGGTGCCCTTCTCTCGCACGACTCGAGGCAATAGGAAAGAGCGAGTGTCACCGAGCGGATCTTTAAATTCATTTCATCCGTTCTTCGTGTCCTTCGTGTTATGAAACGGCCCGTCGGCCCTAGGGCCTAGCTAGACCTCGAGGGGGGTGTCGGGCAGGTTTCCCCACTCCGACCAGGCACCGGGATAGCCGCGCAGCCTCGGGAAACCGAGCGCCTTGAGTACGACGTAGGTGTGCGCGGAGCGGTGATGCGTCTGACAATAGGTCACGATCTCTTTGTCGGGTGTCACGCCACGCTGGTCGAGGAGCGATCTTAGCTCCGCGTCCGGCTTGAGGCGCAGGTTACGGCTCTGGTCCATGGCCTGCATCCAGTCCATGTTGACCGCGCCGGGGATGTGCCCGCCGTGCCGCGCGAGCACACGCTCCCCCCGGTACTCCTCCGGCGTGCGCGTATCCACCAGCACCATGTCAGGATCCTCGAGTCGGGCGAGGATGTAGTCCTTGTCCGCCTGGTGCTCGCGTCCGATGCTGGCGACGTAGTCCGAGGCCTCCGCTACCACCGGCTCGTTGCTCACCGGGTGGCCCTCGTTGGCCCATGCGTGCAGCCCGCCGTTCAGCAGCGAGTGCTCCACGTGCCCCAGCACATCGAGGGTCCACAACAGGCGCGCCGCCTTGCCGCCGCCTTCGTCGTCGTAGGCCACGACGTGATGTTCCGGGGCGAGACCGAGCGCGGAGAGAGCGCGCGCGAGGACTTCGGCATCGGGCAGCAGTCCGCCCACGGGCGGGCGGCTCGCGACGATGGCGCCGTAGTCGAGGTGAACGGCGCCGGGCACGTGCACGGCCGCGTACACCTCCGGGCGGCACAGGTCCACCACCAGTAGCTCGGGCGCCCCGAGGCGCTCGCGGAGCTGATCCGGCTCCAAAATGAGAGGCAGCCCGGATGCGCTCATGCGTCGCCGGCTATCTCCACCACCGTGCGCCCCGTGGCCTTGCCGCGGACGAGATCCTCGAAAACCGAGGGCAGATCGTCCAGCTTGATCCTCCGCGTCACGATCTGGTCCAGGTGCCGTGGCTTCAGATCGCTCGCCAGACGATTCCACACCTTCACGCGTCGCTCGTGGGGCACGTACACGGAGTTGATGCCGAGCAGACTCACGCCGCGCAGGATGAACGGCAGCACGGTCGTGCTGAACTCGATGCCGCCGGCGTTGCCGATGGAGGCGATGTTGCCGTTGGGCACAACGGTACGCGTCAACCACCCGAGCATCTTGCCGCCCACGTTGTCCACCGCGCCGCCCCAGCGGCTCTTCTCGAGCGGGCGCTCGCCCATCTCAAGGCCGTCGCGCAACACGAGCTCGGCGGCGCCAAGCTCCTTGAGATACCCTTCGGCCTCCTGCTTGCCGGTCAGGGCCGCCACGTGGTAACCGAGCGCCGCGTGCATGTCGACGGCAAAGCTGCCCACTCCGCCGGTCGCACCGGTGACCACGAGAGGGCCGAGATCGGGGGTCTGCCCGTTCTCCTCCATACGCTGCACGGCCAGCGCCGCCGTGAAGCCGGCGGTTCCGAGCGCCATGGCCTCGTACAGGCTCAGACCTTGCGGGAGGGGCACGATCCAGTCGCCCGGCACGCGCACGTATTCGGCGTAGCCGCCGTCGTGGTCCTCGCTCATCCCGCAGCCCGTGACCAGCGCCCGGTCGCCCTCCTTGTAGCGCGGGTCCTCGGACGAATGGACGTAGCCGGCCACATCGATGCCGCCGACCATCGGCAAGCGTCGCATGATTTTCGCCTTGCCGGTGGCCGCCAGGGCGTCCTTGTAGTTGACGTCGGAGTAGGCGGCGCGGATCACGACCTCCCCCGCATCGAGGGTGTCGAGCTCCACCTCCTCGAGGCGTCCCCGGGGTTTTCCGTCTTCCGCGTGAACCCGGTATGCGCGGAACGCTGCCATGGCGATCTCCTCCCAGCACTTTTGCGCCATTTTACGCCATCCCCCTCCTCCTGTTCCTGTACCATGCACCTTCAGGAGCACAGCCGATCTCGGCGAGGAGGTTCCGATGCGCATGATCGCCGACGATTACCGCGATTTCGGGGCCATCTATCGAGAATTTCGCTGGAACATCCCCGACTACTACAACATCGGAGTGGATGTGTGCGATCGCCACGCGCACCTGGCGGACCGGGCCGCCCTCCACTGGGAGAATGTCGCGGGCGAGCGCCGGACCCTCACCTTCGATCAGCTCAAGGAGTTCTCCAATCGCTTCGCGAACGCCTTGCGACACCTCGGCATCGAGCGCGGAGACCGCGTGGGCATCGTGCTCGCGCAGCGCCCGGAGACGGCCATCGCCCACATCGCCACCTACAAGCTCGGCGCCGTTGCCCTTCCCCTGTCGGTGCTATTCGGCTCCGACGCGCTCGAGTACCGCCTGCGCGACAGCGGGGCCAAGGCGGCGATCACCGACAGCGAGCGCGCGCCGCGGCTCGCCGCGCTACGCGAATGCTGCGAAGGGCTCGAGCACGTCATCGTGTGCGGCGACGAAGAGGGCGACGCGCGCTTCTGGGAGCTCGTCGAGCGAGCCTCACCGCAGCTCGAGCCGGTGCGCACGCGCGCCGACGACCCGGCGCTGCTCATCTACACCTCCGGCACGACGGGGCCGCCCAAAGGAGCCCTCAATGCACACCGCTGCCTGCTCGGCAATCTCCCGGGCTTCGAGCTCTCGCAGAACTTCTTCCCGCGTGAGGGCGATCTCATGTGGACGCCCGCGGACTGGGCCTGGACGGGCGGTCTGCTCGACGGTCTGCTGCCGGCCTTGCACTACGGCGTGCCGGTGCTCGGCTATGAGGGCGGCAAGTTCGATCCCGAGCGCGCGTATGACCTGATGGCGAGGTACCGCGTGCGCAACGCCTTCATCCCGCCGACCGCGATGAAGATGCTCATGCAGGTCGATAACCCCCGCGCCCACCATGACCTCCAGTTGCGCTCGATCATGTCCGCCGGTGAGCAGGTGGGCGTCGAGATCGTGCGCTGGGCGCGCGAGACGCTCACCGTCCACGTCAACGAGATGTGGGGCCAGACCGAGTTCAACTACCTGGTGGGCAATTGCGCCGAAGTCCTGCCCATCAAGCCCGGCTCCATGGGCAGACCCTACCCGGGCCACGTCGTGGACGCCATCGACGAGCGAGGCCGAGCCATGCCGACGGGCGAGCCCGGCGAGCTCGCCGCGCGCGGGGGGGATCCGGTGATGTTCCTCGGCTACTGGGGCCAGGACGAGGCCACGCGCGAGAAGTTCGTGGGCGAGTGGTTTCGCACCGGCGACGTCGGCTATCGCGACGAGGAGGGCTATCTGTGGTTCGTCGGGCGCAAGGACGATGTCATCTCGAGCGCCGGTTATCGCATCGGGCCCGGCGAGATCGAGGATTGTCTGCTCAAGCACCCGGCGGTGGCGCAGGCCGCGGCCATCGGCAGCCCCGACGAGGTGCGCGGCCAGATCGTGAAGGCCTTCGTCGTGCTGGCCGCGGGCTACGAACCCTCGGAGGTATTGGTGCGCGACATACAGGAGCGCGTCAAGACACGACTCGCCGCCTACGAATATCCGCGCGAGATCGAGTTCATCGGCGAGCTACCCTTGACCACCACCGGCAAAGTGCGCCGCGTAGAGCTGCGTCAGCGCGAGCTCGAGCGCAAGGGCAAGTAGATTCGGCGACGCAGGCGGGCATCGTCAAAAGCCTGGCAACGGCGAATCATGCGCCCGAAACTCGTCCGGGCCGGAAGAGAAGTTCCAGCGGGGAACCTTGATGTAGCCGCAGGTCTCCGTAGCGCCAGATGTTGTCGCCGTGTTTCCCGGAGGCGCCTCCCGTGAAGTCGGGCGGACCGAGGTGTTGCATGACCTGCTGCCGGGTCATGCCGAATCTGACGTCTCCAAAGGCTCCACATCTGATGAGCGTTCTGAGCGAAGGGCGTGTCATTTGCATAGCCGGAAGCCGGCCCGGCTCCATGCGCTCTCAAGCTGCAGATACACGGTCGGGGCCGCTATTCTTGAGCATGACGCCGGCAAACCGATGCGGCCGCCTCGTATCGATCACCATCCAACACGACCGCCGGAGCGACGAGTGGTGAGTGATGCGGGAACTCAAGCAGCGGCACGGGGACGAACGTGGAAGGGGAAGGGTTTGGCCGTCTCATCTAGCAACGGCCATTTACAGTCAATATGAGGCTCTTGAACCGTCGAAAGCTCCTTAGACACGGTCTGGCGGCGGCTGGGGCGCTCTTGTACGCTGGCGCACTGGCCACACCTCGACGTGCGCTTAGACGTACCGGCGCGAGGAAGGAGATTATCGTCGTCGGCGCTGGCCTAGCCGGCTTGGCGGCCGCCTACGAACTGATTCAAGCAGGTCATGACGTGACGTTGTTGGAGGCCCGCGCACGCCCGGGGGGACGAGTGCTAACGTTTCGCAGCCCTTTCAGGGAAGATCAGTACGGCGATGCGGGGGCAGCGCGAATACATACCAGTCACAATTGGACCGTGGCGTATCTACGGTTGTTTGCGCTGCGTACGGTTCCCTTCTACCCCACCAAATTTCAGTTTATCCGGCTTAGTCGCGGCAAACGCATTGCACTGGACCGGAGCCGGTATGCTTACGTGGCCGGCCTCTATCTCGGTCTGAACTTGAGCAATCCCGATGAATGGTTTCGCATTGACGGCGGTAACGACCAGCTCTCGCGTGCCTTCGCAAGCCAACTGACCAATAACATCATATACAATGCGCCCGTTACACGCATAGAGCAGCACGCGCCCGGGGTAGGCGCCACGTTCGTCAAAAACGGCATTAAGAGACAATTGTCCGGAGACTACCTCATTTGCACGGTGCCTTTCTCTACGTTGCGCGACGTCGAAGTTATCCCCCCTTTCTCGCTGCAAGGCGCCCTCGCCTCCGGCTACCGTGTCGCCCGCAACGTCAACGAGGCATCCTAGAACGCCGTTGCACATGCGCACCCTGAGTTGCAACACGAAACCTGTGGGAAGTCCATACCACACTGCCTGACCCAAGCTTATTCTTACCGGCATACTGTTATGCCGTATATAGGTCGTCCACGCCGCCAAAGCGCTGGGCGCGCAAGCATGTGGCCCCCGGTGCCGCGGGGCTCTCCGATGGGTTCCCTTCCCTCCGCAGCCTCGGTCAAAGAAAAACCAGGATGTCCCCTTTTCTCCACGCCGAGCGTCGCGACACGGAAGTCGCGTCGCGAGCCTCGACGCGCGAGAAACGCTTCGCCTCGGAGCCCGCAGTCACGGCTCGCGCTGTAGCGTGTTTCCGCACAGATATTTAGGCGGGCTCTTCGGTAGCGGAGATCCCAGACATCAGCTCGGCGAGACGCTTGACCAGCCTCGGCTTGCCGAAGACGGCACTGTACACGCGTCCGAACCCCGGCTCTTCCCGTTCCTCTACGTCGCGGTAGAGACCGCCCGCCTCCTCGACGAGGAGCTGCGTGGCCGCGACGTCCCAGGACTGCACCCGCCACTCGAGAGCCGCATCCACGGCCTCGGTCAGCGCACACACATGGGCGTAGCCGGTGTGAAAGATACGGAAGTTCGGGTGAGCTCGCGCCACGGCATCGAATACGTGCCCTGCCTCTCCGTGCCTCAGGAAAGTGGCGCGAGAGGGCAGCGCGATGCGCTCCGCGCCCCGAATCCAGTCGGGGGTCAGGTCATCGATGCGCAGGGGTTCTCCGTCCTGGAAGGCGCCGAGACCGTAGCTCCCATAGCAACGTATGTTCAGCGCTGGCTGGTCGATGACACCGACCACCGGCAAGCCCTTGTAGCGCAGGGCGATAATGGTGCTGTAGAGCGGGATGTTCTTGGCAAATTCCGTGGTCCCGTCGATGGGATCGATCACCCACTCCAGGACGGCGCCGGGATTCGTCTCACCGAACTCCTCGCCGATGATCGCAGCCTCGGGGTAGTGCACCCCGACAGCATCGCGAAATGCGCGCTCGGCCTCCAGGTCCGCGTTGGTCACCAGGCTTCCGTCGGGTTTCAGACGCACGTCGACGCCGGCGGCACGGACCCGCCCGATCGCCGTGCGACAGGCATCCGTAAATTCCAGGGCGTGCTCGAGGTAATGCCTTCGCTGGCTCGCGCTCAGCTCCTCGCGTCGATCGTCCATCATGGACCTCGTATTGCGTCACGGGTGACGCACGCGAAGCCGCGTGCGCGTCGTCAAACCAGAGGATCGACCGGGCCCGTCGGGTCTTGAATCGGGGCCGCTCTGCCGGCCTTCGTGCGGCGGAGGGTCAGCGGAAAAAAAGCCCGCACCATGTGCGCGTCCTGGGGCATGCACCCGGGGAATAAAAGGCGTAGGCGCACCGCGGCGCCGCGACGGGTCGCCGTCGACCCGGTCGTCATTGTGCAGTGCATGATAACCGGAATCGGCGCGCGCATGCCAGCCACCGCCGCGCCCCGTACGCCGGTCGCACGCGCAGACCCGGGTGGGTGCCAAGCGGTGTCGTGATGTACGCACTGCACGGCGCGCGGGGAACCCGGCCGTCTCGGCAGCGCGCCTCCCCGGCGCGGGGGGCCATTTCCCCGGGGTGGAACACCGTCGCGTGCCTGGTCCGTAAAGGCGGTTCGCAGCAGTTTGCGTTACGACCAGCGGCCCCGGATAATCCAGGAAAAAAACAAAGGCGTTTTTTTCAGCAGGAGGGGCTCGCTTTGGCGGAGGCTGCGCAGGAACATCCCCTCAGGCCCTGGTGCCTGCTGTCCCCGGCACTGGTCTCAGTGGGCCTTCTCCTGGTCATACCCGCCTGCTTCATCGTGGTGTATTCGTTCTGGCTGCGCACGGCCACGGGGGCCGACATTCCGGAGCTGAACGTCGGTAACTGGGCGGAGGTGCTCACGGATCCGTTTTACCGGGCCATCCTCTGGCAGACGCTGCGCATCGCCGTCATCACCACGCTGCTGTGCGCCGCGCTCGGTTACGTGCCGGCGTATTTTCTGGCGCACACGCAGATACAGCAGAAGGCGCTGCTGGTGCTGCTCCTCATGCTGCCCTTCTGGATCAGCTACATCATCCGTACCCTGTCCTGGATCAACGTCCTCGGCTCAAGCGGTGCGGTCAATGTAGTGCTCGTGTCGCTGCGTGTGCTCGACGAACCGTTACAGATGCTCTACAACCAGGCGACGGTCATCCTCGGCCTCGCCCACTACCTGCTGCCATTCATGATCCTGAACATCTACGTAAGCATCGACGGTATCGACAAGAATCTCGAGCCCGCCGCACGCACGTTGGGTTGCACGCCGTGGCAGGCATTTCGCGAGGTGACGCTGCCGCTGTCGCTGCCCGGCCTCGCCGCCGGGAGTGTCCTGTGCTTCGTTCTCGGGGCCGGCACTTATATTACCCCCCTCATTCTGGGCGGCCCGGGAGACGCCATGTTCGCGAACCTGATCTACGAAGCGATCATCATCCAGCTCAACTGGCCCCTGGGCTCGGCGCTCTCCGTGGTGCTGCTGGTGCTGCTCGGGTCGGTGGTGTTGCTCTACAACCGCTTCCTCGGTTTGAGCCAGATATACAAGAGCTTCGGCTGAATGGAACGCGTGATCTTCAACGGCTGGAACGGCATCCGGGTGGCCACGGTGATGGTGTACTTGTTCATGTTCATCCCGGTGGTCGTGGTGATCCTGTTATCGTTCAATTCGAGCCAATTCGGAAGCTTCCCCATGGAGGGCTTGAGCTTGCGTTGGTTCGCCGAGCTTGCGAACAACGACGCCATCGTACGTGCCTTCCGAACTTCGCTGATTCTGGGTTCGCTCACGGCCGCTATCTCGACGACGCTCGGGATCCTCGCCTCGCTCGCCATCGTGCGCTATGGATTTCCGGGCAAGGAGCTGATCAATACGGCGCTGGTCGCTCCGATCCTGGTACCCGAGGTCGTGCTCGGCGTGGCGCTTCTGCTTTTCCTGCGCTGGCTGGCGATGCCGAAAAGCTTTCTGCTGCTGCTGCTGGGACACGTGATCATCACGCTGCCCTTCGTCGTGCTCGTCGTCCAGGCGCGGCTTGTGGGCATTCGTCGTGATTACGAGGAGGCAGCGATGAGCCTGGGGGCCAATCGCTTTCAGACATTCATGCAAGTGACGCTGCCGCTATTGATGCCGGCCATCTTTGCCGGCATGCTGTTCGCATTCACCATCTCCTTCGATGACATCACGGCCACGCTCTTCTGGAAGCCGGCCGGGACCGAGACGGTGCCGACGCAGATCTTCGCCATGCTGCGCCACTCGATCAGCCCCGAGATCAACGCGCTCGGGACAGTGACGGTCTTGATCACCGTGGCGCTGCCGCTTGTCGCCGGCGGCCTTGCACGACGGTTCGCGAAGGGCGGCGGGGTGACCTGATTTTTCCATGGGTTCGGTAGGGGCCGCGGCCCCGACCGGGACTCGGACTCACAACGATAGACGAGACGGGAGGATGAGGCATGAAAGACAAGGGTACGGAACGATACCAACGACTATTGGAACGCTATCGCAACGGCGACGTCGATCGCCGGACCTTTCTCGGGTTGCTGGGCGCGGCCGGGATGGCCGCGGGTCTCGGCGGGGGAGTGATGAGCGCGCTGGGGCGCCACGCGCTGGCCGCCGAGGTCAAGCAGGTGCGCTTCGACGGCTGGGGCGGCGTGGTCTCGGAGGCCTTCCGTAAGCACGCTTTCGACCCCTACGAGCAGGCGACGGGGGTCAAGGTGGTCGACGGCACCTTCGGAGGAACCGATCAGTACCTCACCCGCGTCAAGGCGAGCCAGCAGGGCGAGTACAACATCTTCCACGCGAGCGGCGTTTTCGACTATGCGCGCTATGTCGACCTCGGATACGGAACGGTTCTCAACGAGGACAACATTCCGAATCTCAAGTACGTGATGAAGGCCCTGGAGCAACCGTTTCGTAAGGTGACCGGCGGCACGCTCTCCGCGACCCCTTATGACTACGGAACGACCGCCCTCGCCTACAACAAGAACCACATCAGCGACGAAGAGATCAGGGAAAAGGGCGCCAACATCCTGAACGACCCGCAGTACAAGGGCAAAATCGGCGGCTGGGGCGAGTGGCGCACGCGCATCTGGTACGGCGCCTTGCAGACCGGGCAGCACCCCAACGACATCCAGGATCTGGACGCCGTGTGGGAGAAGCTGCGCGAGCACCGTGATCTGGTTCTGAAGTACTGGGAGTCGGGCGCGGAGCTCATGAGCCTGCTGGCGGAGGAAGAGATCTACGTCACCGAAGGTTGGTCGGGACGCATCGCTGCGCTCCAGCAGCAAGGCCACCCCATCGGCTACTACGACCCGCCCAACAGCTACGCCTGGCAGGAGTGCCTGTTCGTGCTCAAAGGCAGCCCGATGCGGGCCTGCGAGGAGCTGCTCAACTTCATGCTGGAGCCCGACGTGCAGATCGCGGTGGCGGAGGGGCAGAACTATCCTCCGGCGCTCGACCCGACCAAGTACGACGTCGGCGACAAGGTGAGAAGCCTGCCGGCTTTCGATCCCACCGGCACGCTTAAGAGTCTGACTTTCGCCGATCCGCAATACTGGAACGGCCACGAGGCCGATTGGGCCAAGCAGTTCAGCCGCATTCAGAAAGGATTCTGAGGGGACCACGGAACCAGGGGCCCGAGGGCCAGGTGGCTGCAGTGCGAGCCGTTGCGAGAAGCGACGGGCGGAGGGCGCAGTATACGCCGAAGAACGCTTCGCCATGAGCCTGCAGTGATCGCTCGCACTGTAGCCCAATTCGGACACGCCCAGTTGACGATTCATGTATATGACAGGCTATTCAGTCAAGCGGATATGCGAATGACGGACACCGGTTACGCCGTCGAACTCCGGAGCGTCATCAAGCGCTACGGAGACTTCGAAGCAGTCAAGGACATGGATCTGCCCATACCCAATGGGACGTTTGTGACCTTGCTCGGCCCTTCGGGCTGCGGCAAGACGACCACGCTGCGCATGATCGCGGGCCTGGAGACGCCCACGGAAGGCGATATCTTCATCAAGGGACGCCGGGTCAACAACATCCCCATTCATCAGCGCAATCTCGGGCTGGTGTTCCAGAACTACGCCCTGTTTCCGCACAAGACCGTGTTCGACAACGTGGCCTTCGGCCTCAAGTACCGACGCGTGGACAACGCCACGATGCGCAAGCGCGTGCGCGAGGCCCTCGAGCTCGTGCGGCTTCCCCAGATGGGTGATCGTCTGCCTTCGCAGCTCTCGGGTGGCCAGCAACAACGTATCGCCTTAGCGCGGGCCATCGTCATCCGCCCCGACGTGCTCCTCCTCGACGAACCGCTCTCGGCGCTCGATGCGAATCTGCGTGAGGAGATGCGCGTCGAGCTCAAACGAATTCAACGCGAGCTCGGCATCACAACCATCTTCGTCACCCACGACCAGGCGGAGGCGCTGGCCATGTCCGACAAGGTCGTGGTGATGAACGCCGGCTGGAAAGAACAGGAGGGCTCGCCCGAGGAAGTATACAACCGCCCGGTGTCGCGTTTCGTTGCTGAGTTCCTCGGACACTCCAATCTGTTGGAGGGCACGGTGCACGAACGGCGCTCAGGCGGTCTTGGGGTCGCGCTGGATGATGGTTTCGAGATAAGCGTCGCGGACGGCGAGAGCCGTTCGACCGACGAGCGGGTGCGCGTCGTGGTCCGCGCTGAGAAGGTGTTCCTCTCTGACAGGCACGAGCCCGCGGAGGGGGCCACGTTGCTCGATGGGACGGTGACCGCGGTCGACTACCAGGGACTCTCGGCGAGATACTTTGTATCCGTCGGCGATCATCAGCTTCAGGCCATCAATTCCATCGACCGTCGCCCTTTCAGAGAGGGTGAGCGCGTGCACGTGCGTATCCGCGCGAGCGACTGCGTCGTTCTCGAGGAGCCGCAGCACTAGCGACGATGACGCCTCGTCCCGCAGAAGGGGATTTTGACCACGAAGATCACAAAGAGGGAGGCTTTAAGACCGCTCTCACAAGGCGTTGCTGTTTCGGGGCCGCTTTTCGGTCGTCGGCCGTGGGAAGTCGGCCGCTCTCGTGAACTTCGTGTCCTTCGTGGTGGTGAAAGCTTAATGAAACAGCCAAGCGGGCATCAGTCACATCTGTTCTACCAGACCCGGCTGCGACGGCCGATGATCGAGCGTGCCGAGGGGATCTACATCTGGGACGCCAGCGGGCGCCGCTACCTCGACGCCTCATCCGGGCCGATGGCGGTCAACATCGGCTACAGCAACCCGCGCGTGCTCGGCGCCATGCGCGAGCAGATGGCGCGCACGACCTTCGCCTACCGCCTGCATTTCGAAAGCGAGGCCTCGGAGCGCCTCGCCGCGGAGCTGGCCGCGCTCATGCCCGCCGGGCTGGATCGGGTCTTTTTCGTGTCGGGGGGATCCGAAGCCGTCGAGTCGTGCCTCAAGCTCGCACGCCAGTATGTGCTCGCCATCGGCCAAGGCGGGCGGACCAAGATCATATCGCGGTTTCCTTCCTACCACGGGTGCACGCTGGGGGCGCTGGCGCTGAGCGGGTACACGCCGCTCACCGCGCCCTTCGAGCCGATGATGAGATCCATGCCCAAGGTGCCCGCACCCACGGCCTACCGCGATCGCGACAATCTGAGCGCGGAAGAGCGGGGCTTGCGCTACGCCGACATGCTGGCCGAGGAGCTCGAGCGCCAGGGCCCGGAGACGGTGCTCGCCTTCATCATGGAGCCGGTGGGCGGCGCCTCCACCGGCGCTCTGGTGGCCCCCGACAGCTACTACCCGCGCGTGCGGGAGATCTGCGATCGCCACGGAGTGCTTCTCATCTACGACGAGGTCATGAGCGGCGCCGGACGCACGGGCCGCTTTCTGGCCGCCGAGCACTGGGGCATCACGCCGGACCTCGTCGCCCTCTCCAAAGGCTTCGCCTCCGGCTACAGTCCGCTCGGCGCAGCCGTCGCGCCCGGGTGGATGGTGGAGCCGGTCCTGGACGCCGGCGGCTTCCAGCACGGATTCACCTATGCGGGAAATCCCCTGGCGTGCGCCGCTGGCCGCGCCGTCCTCGCCGAGATCGTGGAGCGCGACCTCATGGGCAACGCCGCGCGCATGGGCGAGGTGCTGCGCGCGCGGCTGCACGAGCTGATGGAGCTCTTCCCCTTCGTGGGAGACGTGCGCGGGCTGGGCTTACTGCTCGCCATAGAGCTGGTCGCCGACCGCGACACGTGGGAGCCGCTGCCGCCCGCGATGAACGCTTACGAACGCGTAACGGACCTCGCGTACGAAAGGGGACTCATCGTGTATCCACGCCGCACGCGCGGCGGGTTCTCTGGCGACCACATCATGGTGTGCCCGCCACTCATCGTGACGGACGCGCAGATCAACGAGATCATGGAGCCGCTGACCGATAGCCTTCACGCCTTCGCCCGCGAACACGACCTGCACGGCGCATGAGCCACGTTGAAGCGCCAATTTCTCACGCGAAGGACAGGAAGACAAGCGGCCTTTGGTAGCAGCAATGACACGTAAAGTGATCATCACGTGCGCGGTGACGGGCTCCATCCACACCCCGACCATGACGGAGCATCTGCCCATCACCCCGGACGAGGTCGCCGAGAACTCCGTGGGTGCGGCCGAGGCAGGCGCAGCCATTCTGCACCTGCATGCGCGCGATCCGAGGGACGGTCGCCCGACCCCCGACCCCGACGTCTTCATGCAGTTCCTGCCGCGCATCAAGCAGGCCACGGACGCGGTCGTGAACATCACCACCGGCGGCGGACAGCACATGACGCTCGACGATCGCCTCGCCGCGCCGCTGAAAGCGAGTCCCGAGATGTGCTCGCTCAACATGGGCTCCATGAACTTCGGTCTGTATCCTATCCTCGGTAAGTACAAGAGCTGGAAGCACGAGTGGGAGCCCGATTTCCTCGAGAGTACGCGCGACTTCGTATTCAAGAACACCTTCAAGGACATCGAACGGATACTCCACGAGCTCGGCGAGGGCCACGGCACACGTTTCGAATTCGAGTGCTACGACGTCGGGCATCTGTACAACCTCGCGCATTTTCTCGATCGACGCCTCGTCAAGCCGCCCCTGTTCATACAGTTCGTGCTCGGAATACTCGGCGGCATCGGCGCCGATCCCGAAAACCTCATGTACATGAAGCGAGTCGCCGATAAGCTCTTCGGTGACGTTTACCGCTTCTCGGTCCTGGGCGCAGGGCGCCACCAAATGGCCCTGGCCACTCAAGGCGCACTCATGGGCGGCAACGTGCGCGTGGGCCTCGAGGACAGCATCTACCTCGAAAAGGGCAGGCTTGCAAAGAACAACGCTGAGCAGGTCGCCAAGATCCGGGCGCTGCTCGAGGGCCTCTCGCTCGAGGTGGCCTCCCCGAGCGAAGCGCGCGAGATGCTGAGCCTCAAAGGTGGGGATCGCGTGGCCTTTTGAAGGGCAAAGATTCTTTTGTCTGTCCCGTGTGGTTAAGAGGCGAGGGCACATGAAGGTCGTCTATAGCGACACGCACCACGAGCATTATCCCGAACACTTTCTGGTGAACGGGGCTGTGCAGGCCAATCCCGAGGTCCCCGAGCGCGCCGAGCGCCTGCTGAACGCTGTCCGCGCAGGCGGGCATCAGATCGTCGAACCCACCGATTATGGCCCCGGGCCGCGCGCGGCGGTGCACACCGCCGAGTATCTCCAGTTCCTCGAGCACATACACAAGCGTTGGCTGCGGATCGAAGGCGCCTCCGAGGAAGTCATCCCCAATATCCATCCCAACGGTCGCGGCCGGGGCTATCCGGCGTCGGCGGCCGGTCAAGCGGGCTATCACATGGCGGACACTGCGTGTCCCATCTCGGCGGGAACCTGGACCGCCGCGTGCACGAGCGCCAACAGCGCCGTGCAGGCCGCCGAGGAAGTAATCGACGGCGCGCGAGCGGCCTACGCGCTCTGTCGCCCCCCCGGCCACCATGCCTTCGCGGACATGGCCGGGGGATTCTGTTACCTGAACAACACCGCCATCGCAGCTCAGCATTTGAGGCGGCGGGTGGAGCGGGTGGCCGTCCTCGACGTGGATCTACACCACGGCAACGGCACGCAGGGGATCTTCTACGCCCGTGACGACGTGCTCACCATCTCGGTCCACGCCGACCCCGTGCGCTTCTATCCCTTCTTCTGGGGTTATGCCCAGGAGCGTGGCGAGGGCGCGGGTCTCGGCTGCAATCTGAACCTGCCGCTGCCGCGCGGCAGCGGTGATGACGTGTATCTGGAGACCCTCGAGAAGGCATTCATGCGCATCCGCAGCTTCGGACCCGACGTATTGGTCGTGGCGCTCGGGCTCGATGCCTACGAAGGGGATCCATTGTTCGGTCTCAGGATAACGACGGAGGGTTTTCGCCGCATCGGCGCAGCCGTCGGCGGCCTTCGCCTCTCGAGCGTCCTCATCCAGGAGGGCGGCTATCTCACCGACGCGCTGGGAGCCAATCTGGCGGCGTTCCTCGAGGGCTTCGAAAAACCGGGTTGACGCCCCAATCTCGCCTCGGGGTAAAAGTCCTTCAACACTGATGCGACAATCGGCGGTGCGCTCGTGCTCCGCCGGGCGCCGGGGTACCCATCTCTTCGCCCCACGCCGCCCAATCTGCTCCCACCACGTTTGGCGTGCGGCTCTGATCCCGATTTCAGCCGAGCCGTTTGCCCATGCTGATCCGATCTTCGACCCGATAGCCCAGTGCTCTGTAGAAGGCCAGCGCGGCGTCGCTCCATCTGCGAAGCTGCAGGTTCAGCTTGGAACAGCCTTTCTCGCGCAGGCGCCGTTCCATCTCCTGCATCATCCTGCGGCCGAATCCCGCGCGGCGATACCGAGGCAGCGTCGCAACGTGATACACCCAGCCCCCGAATCCATCGTAGCCCCCAAGAGCGGTACAAATGATCCTACCGTGCAGCTCACCCACAAGGAAAAGCTCCCGCTGTACCCGCAGCTTGCAGTCGATCACCGTCCAGGGGGCGTTCCAGGGTGGGTCATTCGGGAAGCATATCTGCCAGAGATCGACGACATCCTCCTCGTCTTTTTCAGCGTACAACCTGACATGCAGAGTGTTCGAAGACATGTGCGCGTCGCGGCTCTCGATCGTGCGGATGGAGCGCAAATATTGCAGCCGCGCGACGACGATGGCAAGCGCAACCACCGAGCGAGTGCTCTGCCTCGGATGACCAAACCCGGCGTCTCACGCCGGCGGCTGCACGCACTTTGCCACCTCGAACGCGTTCAGGACGCTGACGCAAAGGGGATAAAGTGCTATGGTACCGCGGACCCGTTCTGGCGGACGTCGATGGCGTCACCTACGGCAACCCCTATGCGCAAGGTTCTCGTTCTCTTCCTCGTCTGTCTGCTCGCACCGCCGGTCCTGTTCGCACAGACCGACTGGCTTCGGAAGGGACAGGAGCTACTCCGCGGGCTGGGCGCCGACTCCGGCGCGTCGGAGTCGCTGACCACGGCGCAGATACGCGACGGCCTCAAGGAAGCCCTGCGCGTGGGTACCGCACGCGTCGTGGACCGACTCGGGCGAGTGGACGGTTTCAACGCCGACCCACAGGTGCATATCCCGCTCCCTGGGAGCCTGCGCCGCATGCGCTCCGCGCTCGACAAGGTCGGCATGGCGTCGCTGCTCGACGACCTGGAGCTCAAACTGAATCGCGCCGCCGAGACCGCCACCCCCAAGGCCAAGGCCCTCTTCTGGGATGCCATCGGCAATATGACGATCGCAGACGTGCAGGCCATCTACAACGGACCCGACGACGCGGCAACGCGTTACTTCGAGGGCAAGATGTCGGGTCCGCTTGCCGAGGAGATGCGGCCTATCGTGGAGCAGAGCCTGAGCGAGGTGGGCGCGGTGCGCGCCTACGACGAGGCCGTGGCCCAATACAAGACCATTCCCTTCGTGCCCGACGTCAGAGCCGATCTCACCGAGCACGTGCTGGACAAGGGTATCGCTGGGGTCTTTCACTACCTCGCGCGCGAGGAGGCTGCTATACGCCGGGACCCGGCGAAGCGCACGAGCGAGGTCCTGCGACGCGTATTCGGCGCGTCGTGAAGGCTGACCTCCTCGAGATCGTTAACAAAGTACAGCTCTGTTTGGCCCGACTGACCGCTCTTCCGTCACTTATTCGACTGTCGTACGCCCAAATCTCCACGGTCGCACCGTGCGGCACCCGAGACCAAAACCCCTCTATGGGTCCCCAAATCGCATCTCCGGACTTCCTCAGTCCGACAAATCTCACTTCTCCATCGTAATCGGTCCGGCGCGCCTCATCCTGCATGATCTCGAGTGTCCGCTCGGGTGAGAAGCCGCCAGTGCCTGCACCGATGAGCGGGAACGCAATGCAACGGTAGCCTCGCACGCGTGCGATGCCGAGCGCGCTGCCAACGCAGGCGCGGATGGCTCGCTCCGACGAACGCCAGAACATGTTGATCCCAGCGAGGTGAATGATGGCACGAACTGGTAGCGTTCCGTGCGCCAGTGCGCGGCCCACCCCGTGTGCACCAGGACCGCCTTCCCGGTGACGGCGACACCCTCGAAGCGGGATCCATCAATGGCACGCACTTCTGCAGCCCGTACGACGATCCCGTCGAGGTCCGCCACAGAGCTCAACGGAAGCTGACACAGGTCCTTGCCGTCCGCATAGCGGTGAGAGGGCGCGTCCACGTAGGTGCCCGTATTGGCCACCATCCGGATCTCCCCGATATGGAACTCCGTGCCGGGCGCGTAGTGCGTGGCGGAGGCTTCACGGCTCAGGTAATCCTGAATCTCGGGCGCGGGCAAGCCCTTATAGGTGATGAGCCCGTGCTCGACGGTGTGGCTCAGATCGACGTAACGCTGCGATGCATTGCTCACTGTTGCACTCCTTCGGAGGGCTCGCGGCGCATCGGGCGGGCGGCCCGGGACGCTACGCCTGATTCACGATGACGATGGCTCATGGCGTACTATCCAGTCCAGCGCATGCGCGGGCAACTCTTCACGGTTGGCCCGCGTCACCTCCCACAGCACGGTATCCGGACGTCGCTTCACCTCCACGATGAACCCGCCGCCCCTTTGCCCGACGGTCGCTACGACAACCGCTTGCGAGTCGAGCAGCCGGCGCATGGCCGCGACGAAGCGCGTCGACAGACACTCCATCTTACCGATCTCGTCGACCAGGTGGATCGCGCCAGCAGCGGGCGAGAGAACCTGGTCCGACACCGTATCGATGGCGGCTACGTCGACGCCATAGCGCCCGACCCGCTGCGTCTTGGGAAATTCGGTGTGAGCGATAACCGCGCTCTCTCCCGCCAACGTCACCAGACGAAAGCCCTGGCGTTGCGAGTGGCTCCGAATCTCTTCGGTGTAGAAGCCGCTGAGCGGGCGCGGACGCAGGCGCTCGGCCAGCGTACGGATTATGGTGGTCTTGCCGACGCCCGGTACTCCGGTCAGTAAAAGCACATGCGGGGTGACGTGTGACATGCAAACCGCCTCGACGGCGAAGCGCCGCTGTTTGACGGAATTATCGCCCCGAATCAGTCCGGCCGAAGCTCCTGACCCGCGCGGTTCAGGTGCAGCGAGCCGAACTGCACGCTGGCGAGGCGATCGTGTTCAAAGGGCGGTGCGTACACGCGCAGACGGCCCGCGTCGACATCCAGCTCCTCCAGGATACCGATGCTCATGATGAACCCGCGCTCGTCGCACAGGCCGATGAGACGCTTGCGGTAGCTGCGCCGATCACGGAGCACGGGGATCATGCCGTGAAAGCCGGTGTCCTTCACACCCAACTCCTGGGACCTCGCCCGCTGCAGATACGCGGCGAAACGCTCTTCGCGGTAGCGGCGCCGTGCCGCCGGCGTGCGCGCCGTGGCGGCGCTCGAGACGGCGAGCCGGTGGATCCGTGGGCGCGCGCGGCGCGTGAAGCTCGCCAGCAACGGCTCCATCTCCCCCGAGCGCTGCAGCGCCACCAGATGCTCGGGCTGCAACAGGTCCACGACTTGATGCTGGAATTCGCGTCCGGCCGGGCTATCGTCATAGCCCGACGCGTCGAAGATCAGGCGTTCGGCGCCGAGCGCAAGCGCGAGATCGCCCAGACGCCGTATCCCGGAGAGCGTCTGCAGGAAGTGGCGGGCGGGCGTCGAGGCACCCACGAGACGCAGCGCCACCGGCTCGCCTCCGCGCCAGGGCTCCCACCCGAGCCCCAGGCAGGCCGGTGGCCCGATGACCGATTGCCCGGGATCGCAATCCACCACAGCGGTGCAATATTGCTCGCTCAGCACCTGCCCCAGGAAGCGGCACAGCGTCGTCTTGCCGGCGTCCATCGGACCGAGCACGCACAGGGTACGCCAGGCTCGCTCCCCGAGCCGTCCCAGAAGCACTCGCCACGCTGGCTCTTCGAGCGCGCTCATACGCGCGGGGGAGAAGGCGGCGGATTTGCGCCGCGCACTCGTGGCCAAGCACGTTCGTACCGGCAACCGCGCGGTGCGAACATGCGTCCGCACTCGAACTCGGTCCGCGACGCACTGTCGGTATAATAAGCAAGAGGTTGCATGCAACACCGAGGTTTCGCTCTGATGCGATTCTATACCCGTCGATGGATCGGTGCGCTGTTGCTGGGAGGATTGTCCGCGATGGCCATAGCCGGAACCGAGGGCGGCGCGCCCCAAGAGGGCGAGCGGGAGCTCGCCAAAGCCACCTTCGCAGGCGGCTGCTTCTGGTGCATGGAGCCGCCATATGATTCGTTGGATGGAGTGGTTTCCACCACGGTGGGCTATACAGGAGGCGAGAGCGTGGATCCATCCTACGAGGAGGTCTCGCGCGGGGGCACCGGCCACGCCGAGGCCGTCCGGATCGTCTACGATCCGGCGGTCGTCAGCTACGGCGAGCTGCTGCGGGTCTTCTGGCGCAATGTCGACCCCCTCGACCCCGACGGGCAGTTCTGCGACCGGGGCAAGCAGTACCGCACCGCCATCTTCTACCACGACGAGGAGCAGCGACGGCTCGCGGAGGAAACAAAGGCGGCGCTCGACGCATCTCCGCGCTTCAACAAACCCATCGTCACCGAGATCGTGCCGGCCTCCGAGTTCTACGAGGCCGAGGAATATCACCAGGATTACTACCGCAAGAACCCGCTGCGCTACAAGTTCTACCGCTTCGCCTGCGGCCGCGACAAGCGTCTGGCCCAGCTCTGGAGCTGAGCGAGCCTGGTCGGTGAGCGCCCATGGAGCGCATGAGGGAGATACTGACTTTCTGGTTCGGCAAGCCCGATGACCCGCTCGGGTACGACGAGAGCCGCATGGATCTGTGGTTTCGTTCGGGATGCAGAGACGACGCCATCGTGCGGGCCAGGTTCGGAGCCGATCTGGACCGCGCGGGCGCGGGCGAGCTCGACACGTGGCTCGAGACGCCTCAAGGTACGCTCGCGTTGATCATCGTGCTCGACCAGTTCTCACGCCACGTGCACCGCGGCACCCCCGGCGCCTTCGCACGGGATGCCAGGGCGCAAAGCATCGTGCTGGAGGCCGTAGCGGGCGGCGTGGATCGCGAGCTGCGGCCCATCGAGCGCGCGTTTCTCTATCTGCCCCTGGAGCATGCCGAGGACCGGGAGCTGCAGCGTCAGAGCGTGGCGTTGCACGAGCGTCTGCTGGCAAACCTACCGCCCCGGTACCGGGAACGCTACCGGAGCTTTCTCGAGCATGCGCGGCAGCACCGGAACGTCGTCGAGCGTTTCGGCCGGTTCCCGCACCGCAATGCGATCCTCGGCCGAGAATCCACTGTCGAGGAGACGGCTTTCCTGGAGCAGGGGAGATCCTCCCGCGGCTGACGGGCGCCGGACGCCGCATCACGCATTTGCGCTCTGCCGTCGCCCGGAAAAGAAACTAGAGGTTCGAACCGGCAAACGGCAGACTCCTCAAAAAGAAGCACCGCGCACAGAGGTAGCCATATCCACGCGCGTGGCCCGAGTCATCGTGCTCGAGCGTACGCAGTGCTCACGAAAGAACGTGCCTCAGCTTTCGTGCGAGCGCCAGCAGATACTCCAGCTCGGGCTCCTTTTCCGAACCGACGAGCGTAGGCTCCAGATAGACGAGCCCCTGGCCGTTCATGCACGTCACCGAAAGAGGATGTGGCGGCGGTTGCGAAGCGATGGCGTCGAACGCTGCTTCGAAATGGCGGTCGTTGCGAGGCGCGTCGCGCTCTGGATGCGACCAGACGTATTTGCCGTCACGAGTGACCCGAAAATAGAGATCGGCTGCCTCTCGGGCCCTGAAGAACGCCGCGATGCGGGCATGGTGCGTGGATTGCGGCGTGCCGTGACGGCTCAGATCGAGAGCCTCCGTCAAGCGCGCGATGGTCACCTTCGTATCGGAGACGATGTCCCGGATGCGGAAGAAGGCACGTCCGTAGGGCGGCTTCAGTCGAAACGCCCTGGAGAGCTTCGCTTCGAGCCCGCCCTCGTCCTTGGGGCGATAAGCGAGCCCGTGCTTTTGTGCGAAACCCTTGAGGCGACGACTGCACCGATGCGAGTAAATCAGGAGCCAGAGACCGACCCCGAGGAACAGGGGGACGAGAATCAGCCAGACCAACGTCGCATCGCCGTGCATTTGCATGGGATTCGCTTCGGCTGTCAGGCGGCGTCGGTGTCGAGATCGAAGGGGAACTCATCCCGCAGGCTCTTTCTCACACGATTGGGCTGACGCGAGTAGTGGAGCCTGATCGTGTAGCCGCCCACCAGGCGACCGTCTTTCACGTACATCCAGTCCGAGATGTGTTCACGATCTATCTTGACCTTGCGACCTTTGCAGTAACCGGGCACTTCTATCGCATCGACGCTCAGGGTGCCGACGAAGCTTTGGCCGTCGTACACGGGGTTGTCGATCCACAGGTGCTCCACGACATCCCGGTATCTCACCGGGACCCTGACCGAGAACATCTCCATACCGGCAGCCGGGTTGGACGACGCATCGATGAAATCTCGTGCCGTCTGCCGGGCACGCGTCGCTGCCTGGAACATCTCCTCATCGGTCAGAGGGATCTCCTGTTGGACGAGCCCGTTCACCCCTTTCCAGCTCAGGACTATCGCGAACGCCACCAGGGTGATGCATATCAACCATACTGCGAACGGGCTCATATTTGCGTACCAGAAAAATGTAGGCGATGGTCGCTGAGACCCAGACGCCGGCTCACGCGGGTATATCGGTGTTCGTTTTATCGACCGCCCGGCCACCGCGCTAAAGCGCCGACCGAGCGGATCACCGCCCCGCTGCGGTAGGTGTGTCGGGGGGCGGTTGGGAACCAAGCGCCTACCGGTGAGCCGGCGAAGTCGCGCTGTTCTGCGTGCGCGACGTATCAGAGCGGCCGATACCAGGTGTCGGAGAGCGTGTAGCCCTCGGGGAACGGATCCGTGGGATCGAGCGCGTAGTGGTGGGTGCCGGTGATCCAGGCGCGTCCGGAGATGCGCGGCACCACGGCCGCTCTCCCGCCCATCTCCACCGTGCGCACGATGGATGCTTCGAATTCCGAGTCGATGATCGAGCGGTTGCGGAAGAGCTCACCCTCTGCGAGCTCGCCGCGGGCGTGCAGCACCGCCATGCGCGCGCAGGTGCCGGTCCCGCAAGGGGACCGATCGATCTTGCCGGGCGAGATGACCACTGCGTTGCGACTGGTCTTGCCGTCTCTCGAGCGCGCCAGGGGCGCTGCGAACTGCGTGAAGGTGATCGTGTGGATCCCCGGGTTCTCTGGATGGACGACGGGATGCTGCTCGGCGGCCGCGGCCTTGATCCGCTCACCCACCTCCACCATATCGCGCGCCTCGTCGCGCGTGAGGCCGAAGCCGAGCACGGAGGCGTCCACGATGGCGAAGAATGCGCCGCCGTAGGCGATATCGGCAGCGACGGTTCCGAGCCCTTCGACTTCGACTTCAGCAGCAAGCTTGGCCACGAAGCTCGCCACATTCTGCACCTGTACGCGCTCGCACTTGCCGTCGCGACAGGCGGCGACGGCCTCAACGATACCGCCCGGTGTGTCGAGCACGAGCCGGGTCTCGGGCTCGACCATCTCCAGCATCCCGGTCTCGAGCAGCACGGTCACGACGCACATAGCGTTCGAACCCGACATCGGCGGATAGTCGGTGGGCTCCATGATGATGAAACCCGCCTGGGCCTCGGGGCTGACCGGCGGGACGATCAGGTTGGCGTGCACGAACGCGCCGCCCCGGGGCTCGAAGAGAAGAAACCGCCGCAGCCAGTCGCCCTCGTTCTCGAGGAATGTCTTCTGCTCGAAGAGACTCGCGCCGGGCGGGGGCAGCACGCCACCGGTGATGACGCGCCCAACCTCGCCCTCAGCATGACAGCCCACGACGGTAATCGTGCGTGACGAACGCATGACCATGCTCCGGAGCAGATCCAGTTCGACGCTTGCGATACTGAACGGACACGAAGCGAAAGAAAAGGGAAAGACGCTCAGGTACGCTCGAGGATGAGGGCACCGGCCGTGGCGCCGGCGCCGCAGATGCTCACCAGGCCGTAGCGGGCATCGCGGCGCTGCATTTCGTTGGCGAGGGTGGTGACGATGCGCGCGCCGGTGGCGGCGAAGGGATGGCCCACGGCGATGGAGCTCCCGAGCGGGTTGAGCCTCTCCTCCGGCACGCCTCCGATGGCGGGCTCCTTCCAACCTTGCTCCCACGCACGCAGGTTGCAGGCCACCTGCCCGGCGAACGCCTCGTGCATCTCCACGATATCCATGTTCGCGAGCGAGAGGCCCGTCTTGCGCAACAGGCGCGGAACCGCCAGCGCCGGCCCCATGAGAAGCCCCTCGGCCGGATCGATGCCGGCGAACTCGAAGGCCTTGATGAAGGCGAGGGGCTCGCGGCCTTCGCGTCGCGCCCGCGCCTCGGACATGAGCAGCACGGCCGCCGCGCCGTCGGTCAGCGGGCTCGAATTACCGGCCGTGATGGTCCCCAGCGCGCTGCGATCGAACGCCGGACGCAGCTGAGCGAGCCTCTCCAGGGTGGTGTCGGCTCGGATGATCGGGTCGCGCTCGAGCCCGTCCAGGGGATGGATCTCGGCCGGGAGGCGCCCGTCGTCGGTGGCGGCGCCGGCATTCACCTGGCTGCGATGAGCGACGGCGTCCTGCGTCTCTCGCGGGATGCGCCATTCCTTGACCATGATCTCGCAGTGCTCGCCCATGGTGAGCCCGGTGGAGGGCTCGGTAATGGCGGGCGGCTGGGGCTTGAAGTGCCGGGGCCGCAACCTGCCCAGGCACCGGATACGCTCGGCTCCCGAGCGCGCCAGCCCGGCGTCGCGAAAGATGCGGCTCGCCGTCTCGCCGAAGAGCAGGGGAGGATTGGACATACACTCCACCCCGCCGGCGATACCCGCGTCGGCGCGGCCGGCCACGAGGGCGCCGTGTACGTGCTCCATCGCCGAGAGGCTCGTGATGCAGTTGTCGGTGACAGTGACGGCGCGCACGGAGGACGGAAGCGGGCTTCGAAATACGACCTCGCGCGCGAAGTGCGGTGTGCGCGGATCGACGATGACGATGCCGTAGGCCAGCACCGCCGTCTCGGGGTCGAAGGGATGCTTCGCGAGCAACCCTTCGATGGAGTGGGCGGCGAGCTGCAACGCGCTTCGGTCCTTGAACAGCGTGCCCGCGCGCGCAAACGGCGTGCGCGCGCCGCCAAGGACGGCAACGCGGGTCTTCGAATGGTTGTTCATACCATGTGATGACGGGCGCAAGCCTTCGCCCGGTGAGACTGCGCGCCGGCGCGCCAGCCCGCATTCCTCACCGGTGCGCGAAGCGAGGACGTACCGAGGCCCGTAGATACAAGACGCGCAGGGATACTTTGACGGTACGTGGGGGAGAAATGGGGGCTAATCATCCTTCTTCCCGAGTTGGGAGGCGACCTCGTCCAGCAGGCTCCGGTTGTGCTCGTCGCTCCTGCGCTTCATCTCCTCCTCGCGCTTCTTCATGCGCGCGAGCCCCTTGCGCTCCTCGTCCAGCGACCGACGGTGCGCGTCCGAACGCTCCTGCTGCGCCTGCTCCTGCAACCACTCCTGCATCTCCGCCGCCATCTGCTGGCGCAAGGCCTCCACCTCGGCGCGCTGCTGCACCATGTGCTTCTCGTTGACCCTCTTGGCCTCCACGGCGGCGTCCCGGGCGTGCTCGGCCGCCTTCAGATCGTGGTCAGCGTCTTTGAACTCCTTCTCGATGGCAGCCATCTCCGCGCGTAGCTTTTGCTCCGCCTGCTCGAGGGTGGCGGTGTAGGCCTTCTGCGGACGGTCGGCACGCAGCTTGGACAAGCGTGACTCCGCCTGCGCGCGCGCCCCCTCCGCCTCCTGCTTGGCGCGGCGGGCCTCCTGCAGCGCCTGCTGGATCTTTTGCGCGTCCTGCTCCAGGCGCCCGCGCTCCTCACGCAGCCGCGCCTCCTCCTGCTGACGCATCTTCTCATAATCGCTGCGGTACTGCTCGATGACGCGCTGTGCCTCTTCGGCTGCTGCCCGACGAGCAGCATCCATCGCGTGCTTCTCCTGCTTGGCCTTCTCGAGCTCCTGCGTGCTACGGGCGAACTCCGACTCCAGCTTACGCCGCTCGGCTTTGATGCGCGTCTCCACTTCGGCGCGCAGCTTGCGCTCGGCTTCCTCGTGCCGGCGCCGCTGCTGTTCGGCCGTCTTGCGCCCCGCTTCCAGCTCCTGCTTGAGCCGTTGCGCTTCGGCGAGCTTCGCCTTCGCCGCTTGCGCCTCCTCCCGCAGGCGCTTGCGCTCCTGGGCGAGCTGCACCTCGGATTCCTGTTTCATACGCTGCATGCGCGCCAGCTCCTCGGCCGTGCGCGCATACTCCTGCTCGAGCTTGGAACGCTCGGCCTGGAGCCGCTTCTCCGCCTCCTGCTTCAGGCGGTTCATGCGTTCCTGCTCATCCTTGCGCGCCCGCGCGGCTTCCGCCTCGGCCGCCCGCTTGGCCGTCTCGAGCTCCATCTTGAGCCGCTTGGCTTCGGCCAGAGCGTCGCTCGCCCGCTTGGCCTCGGCCTGGAGCTGCTCGCGCTCGCGGCGCAGCTTCTCCTCGACCGCCCTCTCAGCCGCGCGCTTGTGCTGCTCGGCCAGGCTCTGGTTGGCTTGTTTGGCCTTCTTCTTGAGCGCCTCGCGCTCCTTGCGAAGCTTTTCCTGCGCGGCAGCCTCCGCCTCGCGGGCGGCCTGCTCGGCGCTGGCTTTGAGGGTCAGCGCCTCCTCGAGCTTGATGTTTGCGTGGGCCAGCTGGCTGTCCAGCTTCGACACCCGTATCTCGGGATCGGTCCCCTCATCTTCGCGCTTTCCTCGGCCCCGCTCCTGCGCGGGATGGGACGGCGCCGGACGCGGGGCCGCCGTCGGCGGCTGCTTCTTGGGCGCGGGCACCGGCGCGGGGGAGGCGCTTCTGGATTGCGCCGGCGCAGCGGCGCGCGGAGTCGGGGCAGCCGACGCGCTCGCCTTGGCCTGGGGCGCGGGCGGCTTCGCGGGGGCCGGGGGGCCGGCCTTCTTGCCAAGGGGCGTGCCCGCAAGGCCGTGCTCAAGGTGATAGGCCTGCAGACCCTGGGCCTTGAGCAGGAAGGCGGCGGCGGAGCTGCGCCGCCCGTCGTCACAATAGACAACGTAGGGCTTCTCCGGGTCCAGCGAGGATGCTTTCGCGCGAACCACCGTCAGAGGGATATTGACACTGCCGTCGATACCGGACTGCTTGTGCTCGTCGGGGAAGCGCGCGTCGACCCACGCCGCTCCGTTATCGACGAGCGAACGCGCCTTTTCGTACGTGATCGACTCGAGGATGGGTTTCTTGATGAGCTCGACGAAGTCGCTCTTGGTGAGACGCATCAGCTCACCGTCGGTCATCATCCGCACGGTCGCGTTGCGTGTAGAGTCGGAGACCAGCGCCTCCTCGCCGAAGGTGTCGCCCTCGCGCAGCTTGGCCAGCGTAACCTCTTCCTTGCCGGAAGTTCTTCGCGTCACGCTGCAGCGTCCCCGCTGCACGATGTAATAGTAGTCGCCGGCGGCACCCTGCTCGACGATCGCCTGCCCGGAACGAACCTGCACCGACTCGAGCGTGGCGAGGATGCGCTGGATGTTCGTGGGAGGCATGCTCGCGAACAACTCGGAGCGCAACAGCGCGCTCATCCAGTCGACCGACTCCTCCTCTTCCGCATCGAGCTCGCTCACCTGCACCCCCGAAGGCGTGCCGGAGGGGCTGCCCTGATCGAGGGTGAGAAATTCATCGAGCAGGCGGCGCTCGATGCGAAGAACGGAGACCTGGGTGTGCGCCCTGGCGGTGAGCTGCCGGGGTTGGAGCTGTGCAAGGGCACGGCAACCATTCTCCGTGCCGGCGACAACGCGATTGACCAGGCGATCGTCGGCGAACATCTCCAGCTCACCGTCGAGCAAGTAGAACACCCACTTGTCGCGGTCGCCCTGCTTGAAGATGCGCTTGCCCTTGCGGTAATCGACGACCTTGGACTTGGCGAGGATGTGCCGCTGGTCCTGCGGCGGCAGATCTTTGAGCGGCACCAGCGTTTTTATCTGCTTTAGCAGCGCGTTGGTAAGTTGCGCCATGGCGTCTCGACTCTAGGGGCGCAGCGTGTCGCACCCCGCCGGCCCGCGGTCGTGGGGCGAGGCAAGGACTGTCGTTCCTCCCGGGAACCGTCTCGCGGCAACAACGGCCGCGTTTCCATATCGGCACGCATGTGGCCTGAGCTGAGAGCACGTGCGCAATCCGCGCCTGGATCGGTGACGTTATGCCTACCGAGAGGCGGGTGAGCGTCCCGCCGCCGCGCCGTGCAAGGATCGGCCTTCCCTGCGGCGGGCGTGACGGGAATGCGAGTTGTCGCGCAACGCACGGCGTGGCGTGCACGCTTTTGCCTCCAGTCGGTTTCCTCTACCATGCTGTGACTTCGCTGCCGAGCTTTTCCGATGTCACGCTTGCGCGGTTTCGCTGCCGCTGTGCTCGTGGTCGCTGTGGCGGTCGGCGCTGCAACGCCTGTGCCGGGTGAGCGGCTGCCCGTGGCGAATCACGATGCCTCGGGATCAGGTACGCAGAACAGGGTCTCCCTGGGCGAAGCGGTGAGCAGAGTGCAACGGGCCACGGGGGCGACGGTGATCGCGGCCGAGACGCGGACGAGGAACGGCGAGACCATCCACTACGTCAAGGTGCTGAGCCGCCAAGGTCACGTGCGCGTGTATCGCGTCGATGCCCGCAGCGGTCGCATCATACGCTGAGCCCATGCGGTGTCTCGTGATCGAAGACGAAGCGGCGCTGCGGCACAGCCTCACGGAGCGCCTGCGCGCCGGCGGCTTCGCCGTGGATGCCGCCGCCGACGGCGAAGAGGGTCTGTACCTCGGCATGGAGTTCCCGGTGGACGTGGGGATCGTGGACCTGCGTCTTCCGGGCCTCTCGGGCATCGAGGTGATTCGGCGCCTGCGCGCCGCCGGACGCAGCTTTCCCATTCTCATCCTCACCGCGCGCGAGCGCTGGCAGGACAAAGTGGAGGGCCTGAACGCCGGCGCCGACGATTACGTCACCAAGCCCTTTCACATGGAAGAGGTGCTGGCCCGGGTGCAGGCTTTGATGCGTCGCTCCGCCGGATGGGCGCAACCGCTGCTGCAGTGCGGGCCCGTCAGCCTCGACACGAGCGGCGCACGGGTGAGCGTGCACGAAGAACCCGTGTCCCTCACCTCCTTCGAGTACCGGGTGCTCGAGTATCTGATGCTGCACGCGGGCCGCGTGGTCTCCAAGACCGAGCTGACCGAGCACATCTACGAGGACGATGCCGACCGGGACAGCAATGTGATCGAGGTGTTCATCCGAAGGCTGCGGCGCAAGCTCGATCCCGAGGATCGCCTGAAGCCCATCGAGACCCTGCGCGGGCGCGGCTACCGCTTCACCCTGCCACCTCGCACGGACTGATGTACTCGCTCAGGGCGCGTGTGCTCGCGACGGTCAGCCTCGTGCTCCTCGGCTGCTTTCTGCTCACCGTGCTGGCGCTCGACGTGGCTTTCCGGCGCACCGCGGAGCAGGCGGTGCGCGAACGCCTCGAGGTGCAGATCGTGGCGTTGCTCGCGGCGGCGGAGCTCAGCGAGGACGCCGTCCTCTCGCTACCGGCGTCGCTGCCCGAGGCGCGGCTCACGACTCTAGGCTCCGGGCTCTACGCCCGCATCGTCGACGGAGAGGGCCGCCGCGTCTGGCGCTCGCCGTCGGCCCTCAGCGTCGATATCGATTATCCGGGACCGCTGGCACCGGGACGCCAGCAGCTCGTGCGCACCCGGACCTCGGAGGGAGTCCCCGTGTTCGCCCTCAGCATGGGCGTCGACTGGGAGCTGGATGCGACCCGCGCGCACGCTTTCACGGTCAGCGTGGCCGAGAGCATGGAACCCTACCATGCACAGCTCGATCGCTTCCGCCAGCAGCTCATGGTCTGGTTCGGCTCTGCCCTCATACTGCTCATCGTGGTACAGGCTCTCACCCTGCGCTGGCTGATGCGACCGCTGCGGCGCGTGGCGCGCGAGATCGCCGAGGTGGAGGCGGGGACCCGCGAGGAGCTCGGCAGTGGCTATCCCACGGAGCTCGCCGGCGTGGCGCGCAACTTCAACGCGCTCATCCGCACCGAGCGCGCGCGCCTGGCCCGCTACCGCGAGAGCCTCGGCAACCTGGCCCACAGCTTGAAGACACCGCTCGCCGTGATACGCAACGCGCTCGAACGCGGCGGCCGGGCGCCGCCCGCCCCGGACGTGGCCGAGCAGCTCGAGCGCATGGACGCCATCGTACGCTACCAGCTGCAACGGGCCGCCATGTCCGGCGCGGTGTCTCCGGCACAGCGGCGGGTTCCCGTACGCGAGGCACTGGCGAAGGTGCGTGACTCGCTCTCCAAGATCCACGCCGACAAGGGTCCGTGCTTCGTCGTGGAGGTGCGCGGTCAGCCGGTCTTCCACGGCGAGGAGGGGGATCTTCTCGAGATCCTCGGCAATCTGCTCGACAACGCGTGCAAATGGTGCGAGCGCATGGTGCGCGTGCGCGCAGGGGTCGTCTCGGACCCGTGGCCGCGAACGCTCGAGCTCGTGGTCGAAGATGACGGTCCGGGGATCCCGGACGAGGTCGCCGCTCAGGCGCGTCGGCGCGGCGTGCGCGCCGATCCGCAGGTGCCCGGCTCCGGGCTCGGGCTTGCTGTGACCCAAGAGCTCATCGATCTGCACGGCGGCACGCTCACCATCACCCGCTCCCACGGTGACGACGGACTCGGCGGCGCCGCGGTACGCGTCCTCATTCCGGAGCCCGGGGGTCAGGTCTTGCAATAACGCATCGGCCCGTGTGCGGCATGCGCGTACAGGGCCGGCCTACGGTTCAGGACCAGATGCGTTATTGCAAGACCCGACCCCCAATAAAAAGCCCCGGGCGGGGAGCTCCGGGGCTGACCAGAAAGGGGGCTGAGAGGCCCCTCCCTGGGCCCCCAGCGTCAACGTGTGACCACCACTCTCGCTGCTCCTTCAGGCGGCGCTCTTCTTGGTGGCAGTCTTCTTGACGGGGCTCTCGGAGGCCGCCTTCAGGCCGTCCTCCACCCAGCTCGCATACTCGCCGCGGACCTCGGCCAGGATGGCCGCGGTCTGGCGCATGTGCTCGACGACCTTCTCGTTGAGCTCGGCCGCCAGCCGGGACTGACCGGCCAGGACGTCGCGCAGGCCCTTGGCCTCACCCAGCATCTGCACGTGCTTGAAACCGCCCTCGAGGCAGTCCGAGGTTGCCTCGATCTGGCGCGCGCTCAGACGCTCAAAGGCACGGGTGTTGATCTCACCCAGACGCTTGGCCGCATCCACGGTGGTCTTGTTCAGCTTCTCGATGTTGCTCAGGATGTCTGTCTGCATCACCACTCACCTCCTTGGGTCCTCGAATTTTGCTGCNNNTTCTTCGCGGATTTCCGGGAAGCCGCGCGGCCGGCCGCTTGCGACGCCGCCGGCGTCTACCCGCCTCGGGGGGGTAGGCCGCGCACCGGGCCCGTGGGGCGACCGGTCAATGCATGTGGAGCCCGCCGTTGACGGCCAGGTTGGCGCCGGTGATGTAGCCGGACTCGTCCCGGGCGAGGAAGGCGACCAGATCGGCCACCTCCTCGGGCTGCCCGAGCCTCCCCACCGGCACCTGGGCGACGATCTTGTTCAGCACCTCTTCGGGGACGCCAGCCACCATCTCCGTGCCGATGTAGCCCGGTGAGACCGTATTCACCGTGATCCCCTTCTTCGCCACCTCCTGCGCCAGGGCCATGGTAAAACCGTGCATGCCGGCCTTGGCCGCCGAGTAGTTCGTCTGCCCGAACTGGCCCTTCTGCCCGTTCACCGACGAGATGTTGATCACGCGTCCGAACCCGCTCTCGAGCATGCCGTTGATGACCGCTCGGGTTACGTTGAAGACGCTGTCCAGGTTGGTGCTCACCACCGCGTCCCACTGCTCCTTCTCCATCTTCCGCAACGTCGCGTCGCGGGTGATCCCGGCGCAGTTGACCAGGATGTGCACCGGACCGAGCTCCTGGGTGAGCTCCTGCACCATCTTCTGACAGGCGTCGAAGTCGGCGACATCGCCCTCCACCAGCGTGAACTCGTAGCCGTCGGCGCGCGCCTGCTCCTGCCAACGGGTAGCCTTGTCCTTGCGCGACGCCCGATAGGGCGAGGCGACGCGATATCCGTGGTCCGCGAGACGGCGGCAGATCGCGCTGCCGATGCCGCCCGTTCCGCCGGTAACCAACGCCAGTCTCTGTGTCATGGCTTCCTCCTTTTCCCGCCCTGGAGCACGCGGGACGTCCCTTGTTGTCGTTGCCCGCTCCCCGGCGGGCGCTTCGGCAGAATTTTAATCGGGTGGGCAGGGACCTGCGACCGTAGCGGTACGGACGCCCGATGGGGCAGCAACGGGGAGCCAACGAGAGCGCCCGCGGCCGACGCAACGCTCGGGCGAGTGAACGCAGTCAGGAGCCGCGCCCGGAGCGCTCGTCCTTACGCTTTGCCTTCGGGGTGGACTCCGCCTTGTCCTGCGCCTCGGCGTCTCGATCGCGCCGCGAGGGGGCCGCGCGAAAGAAGCTCTCTTGCATCTCCTTCCACAGCATCAAGTTGCGCTCCGTGATGTCGCGCATGACGGTGAACGGATCGTTCACCATCGCGTTCTGCATCCGGTCGCGCAAGCGATGCTGCTGCTCGACGAAGAGCTTGAGGCTCTTTTCCAGATAGCTCGTTATCATCCCCTGCAGCGTGTCACCGTAAAAGCGGATGATCTGCTCGAGCGCTTCCGTGGTGAACATCGGCTGCCCGTCTTCCTCCTGCTCGATGATGATCTGGAGCAGAATCGTACGGGTGATGTCCTCGTCCGTCTTCGAATCAATGACCTTGAACTCGTTATGGTCGAGCACTAGGTGACGAACATCTTCCAGCGTGATGTACCGGCTGAGCGTCGTGTCGTACAGCCGACGATTGGGATACTTCTTGACGATTCTGGGCTCACTCACGACCAAAGACTCTCGATTGGTTTGGCGGCTGCAATGTCGCGTTGGGCTCGTTGCACCCGGCCCGGCCGTCGAAACCGTGCTCGCCTTGCGGGCCGCGACGCGCTCGGAGCGGCGACCCGACCATGCTACCGCTTCTGGCCCGAAACTTCCTTCCTTGCGGGCCGCTATAGGCGAGCCCGTCGCTGCTAGAATCTCACGAAGTCGGGGCATCGAGCTGCAAGCCGTGGCCAGGCGCCGGCGCCGCGCCTGAGGTGCCGCATCGCCGGGGCGGCGCCGCCTCTCCCGTGAGGGAGGCCCGAGCGTGGACGCCTCATCGGCCACCCCGATCCACTCGCCTGCCAGGCGAGTCATGTGAACGCGCCGTGGCCGCCTCGGTCCGATGAGACAGTCCGGCGCCACGCGCCGCGCTACTGGAGCAGAACCGATGCACTGGCTTGTGTGGCTGATAGGAACCGTCGTCTTGGCCGTGGCGCTGGCCTCACTGCGTGCGCCGCTACGCCTGTGGACAGGCGTGTTCGGGGCATATCTCGCGCTTTGGACGCTCGTGGAGCAGCCTGGGCCGCTGTTCCTGGGCCTGGGGTGGGGGCTGTTCGCGGTGGTCGCGCTGGGGCTCAACCTGCCGGGGTGCCGGCGCGCGCTCGTGATACGACCCGCGCTGCGGACACTGCGCCGGCTACTGCCCCCGCTATCCGATACCGAGCGGGAGGCCATCGACGCGGGCACCGTGTGGTGGGATGGCGAGCTCTTCAGCGGCCGCCCTGATTGGCGGCGCCTGCTGTCCACGCCTCCAGCCGACCTGAGCGCCGAAGAGCAGGCTTTCCTCGACGGCCCGGTGGAGGAGCTCTGCCGCATGCTCGATGACTGGAGCATCAATCACGAGCTCGAGGGCATCTCCGACGACATCTGGTCCTTTCTCAAGCGCCACCGCTTCTTCGGCATGATCATCCCCAAGACCTACGGCGGACTGGAGTTCTCCGCCCTGGCTCACTCCGCCGTGGTGATGAAGGTGTGCAGCCGCAGCCCGACCGCGGGCGTGGTCGTCATGGTGCCGAACTCCCTGGGACCCGCGGAGCTGCTGTTGCAGTACGGCACGCAAGCGCAGAAGGACCATTACCTCCCGCGCCTCGCCCGGGGAGAGGAGATTCCGTGCTTCGGCCTCACCGGCCCCCGGGCGGGCAGCGACGCGGGAGCCATGACCGACAGCGGCGTGGTCTGCCGCGGCGAGTTTCGCGACCAGAAGGACGTTCTCGGCATTCGACTGAACTGGGACAAGCGCTACATCACGCTGGCTCCGGTCGCGACGTTGCTCGGGCTGGCGTTCAAGCTCTACGACCCCGAGCGTCTCCTGGGCGAGCGGAAATCCCTGGGCATCACCGTGGCGCTGGTGCCCGCGGACACGCCCGGCGTCACGGTCGGCGACCGGCATCGTCCCTTGGGCATGGCCTTCTACAACGGTCCCACCACGGGCAAGGACGTGTTCATCCCCTTGGATTGGATCATCGGCGGTGCTGACATGGCCGGGAAGGGGTGGACCATGCTCATGAACGCGCTGGCCGCCGGGCGCTCCATCTCGCTGCCCGCGCTCAGCACGGCCTCCGCCAAGATGGCGGCCCGCATGACCGGCGGCTACGCCCGCGTACGCCATCAGTTCGGGGTCTCCATCGGTGAGTTCGAGGGCGTGCAGGAGGTGCTCGCCCCCATCGGCGGCCACACCTATCTCATGGATGGCGCCCGGAGCCTCACCACGACCGCGGTGGATCTGGGGGAAAAACCCTCAGTGCTCTCCGCTATCGTCAAGTATCACCTGACGGAGCGCATGCGCGACATCATCAACGCCGCCATGGACGTGCACGGCGGCAAGACGATCTGTCAGGGTCCGCGCAACTACCTGGCCCGCGCCTACCTGGGGCTGCCCGTGGCCATCACCGTCGAGGGCGCCAACATCCTGACCCGCAGCATGATCATCTTCGGCCAGGGGGCCATCCGCTGCCATCCGTACGTCCTCCGGGAGATGAACGCCGCCGCGGATACGGACGAGCGCCGGGCCCTGCACGAGCTCGACGCCGCGCTGTGCGCGCACACGCGCCATGTGCTCGCGAACCTGGTGCGCGCCCCGCTGCTCGGTCTGAGCGGCGCACGCCCCGCCACGGCACCCGTGGACGGGCCCGGCGCCCGGTACTACCGCCAGCTCACGCGCCTCAGCGCCGCGCTGGCGCTGATGACCGACGTGAGCCTGTTGCTGCTCGGCGGCAAACTCAAGCGCCTGGAAGGGCTCTCGGCGCGCCTGGGCGACGTGTTGAGCCAGCTCTACCTGGCGTCGGCCGCCCTCAAGCGCTTCGAAGATGAGGGCCGCCCCCGCGCGGACGAGCCGCTGTTGCACTGGGCGTGCCAGGATGCGCTCGTTCGCGCCCAGGGGGCGCTGGACGGCTTTCTGCGCAACTTTCCCCAGCGTCCCGTGGCGGCGTTGCTGCGGGTGCTGGTGTTCCCGCTCGGTCAGCCTTACCCGCCCCCCTCCGATCGGCTCGGCGCACGCATCGCGCGCCTGCTGCAAACGCCGGGCGAGGCGCGCGATCGCTTGAGCGCGGGGATATTCATCCCCGAGAGGGGCGATCGGGCCGCTGCCGTGGAGGAGGCGCTGCTGCAGACCGTTGCGGCCGAGCCCGCCGCGCGCAAGCTGGCTGCGGCGGTGAAGGACGGGACGGTGCAGAGCGAAGAGCCCTACCGGCGTATCGACGAGGCCCTGGGCGCAGGCCTCCTCTCGCGGGAGGAGGCCGACCAACTCCGTGCCGCCGAGAGCGCACGCGATGAAGCGATACGCGTCGACGCGTTCCCGCCCGAATCCTTCGGGCGCGAGGCGGGATCGAGGGAGGCGCCGCCCCTGCGCGCCGCACCGTAATTGGTGTCAGAGATGACTTTTCGCGTGAAACACGAAAAGTCATCTCTGACACCATTAAACTGATCAGCTCGTTCACGACAGGCACAACTCACTCGATGCACACGCCTGAAGCTGGCACACACATCCGTCGGGCCGCGGTCCTCGGCGCCGGTGTCATGGGCGCGCAGATCGCGGCCCATCTGGCCAACGCCCGCGTCGACGTCGCGCTCTTCGAGCTCCCCGCCGAGGGCGAAGACAAAAGTGCCCACGCCAAGCGCGCTATTGCCAACCTGTCCAAGATCGAGCCGAGCCCTGTGGCGACGGCCACGCGGGTGAGGCACATCCGAGCGGCAAACTACGCCGATGATCTGCCGATGCTGGGCGGCTGCGATCTGGTCATCGAGGCCATCGCCGAGCGACTCGATCTCAAGACGGACCTGTATCAGCGCATCGCCCCCCATCTCGGCCCGCAGGCGCTGCTGACGAGCAACACCTCGGGGCTGAGCATCAGCCGACTGTCCGAGGGGCTGCCACCGGAAGTGCGGGAGCGTTTCTGCGGCGTGCATTTCTTCAACCCGCCGCGCTACATGCACCTCGTGGAGCTCGTGCCGGGGACGGCCACCCGCGCCGATGTGCTGGAGCACCTGGAGCGCTTCCTGGTGTCGACCCTCGGCAAGGGAGTCATCCGCGCCAAGGACACTCCGAATTTCATCGCCAACCGCGTCGGCGTGTTCGCGATGCTGGTGGCGCTGCACCACGCCGAACGGCAGCGGATCGGGCCGGACGTGGTGGATGCGCTCACCGGCGCGCTCATCGGGCGGCCGAAGACGGCCACGTTCCGGACCGCGGATCTGGTGGGGCTGGATACGCTGAGCTACGTGGTCGGCACGATGTCCGAGCAGCTACGCGACGATCCCTGGCATCCGCGTTACGTTCTCCCGAGCTGGCTCGAAGATCTCATCGCGCGCGGTGCGCTCGGGCAGAAGTCCGGATGTGGCGTCTACCGGAAGACAGCCGAGGGAATTCAGGTGCTGGATCCGGAGCGCGGGGGATATCGACCGGCGCAGCCGCAGGCGGACCCCGCGGTGCGCGCGCTCCTGGATGCGGGCGGCCCCGACGCGCAGCTCGCCGGGCTGCGCGAGAGCGACCATCCCCAGGCTCGCTTTTTGTGGGCGTGCTTTCGCGATCTGTTCCACTACAGTGCCGTGCACCTGATGGATATCGCCGAGAGCGTGCGCGACGTGGACCTTGCCTTGCGCTGGGGCTTCGGGTGGCAGCGCGGCCCCTTCGAGCTCTGGCAGCTCGCCGGCTGGCGGCGCGTGCGCGACTGGCTGCGCGAGGACATCGATGCGGACCGAACCCTGGCCGATGCGCCTTTGCCGAGCTGGGTGGACGAAGTGCGAGATGAAGGGCCCTACGGCTCGGAGGGGGCCTTCGCCCCGCGGGCCGGCGCCTACCGCCCGCGCTCACCCCTCGACGTCTATCGCCGTCAGATCGTGCCGGACCCGGTCCCGGGCGAGCCCACGGAGGTGGGTGAAACCGTGTTCGAGACCGAGGCGGTGCGGCTCTGGCACACCGCCGACGGCGTGGCGGTCCTGAGCTTCAAGACCCGGATGCATACCGTCGGCGATGCCGTGCTGGACGGTATTCGCGAAGCCCTTGCCGCGGCCGAGGCCGACTTCCGCGCGCTCGTGCTGTGGCACCGGCAGGAGCCGTTCAGCGCCGGCGCCAACCTGAAGGAATTGGCTCCGGCCGTGGAGGCGGGCGATTTCGCGCGCATCGAGGCGGCGGTCGCGAAATTCCAGGCCACCTCGCTGGCCGTGCGCGACGCCATGGTGCCTGTCGTCGCCGCCGTGCGCGGGCTCGCGCTCGGGGGCGGCTGCGAGCTGCTCCTGCACTGCGACCGGGTGGTGGCGGCCCTCGAGAGCTACATCGGCCTCGTGGAGGCTGGCGTCGGCTTGGTGCCGGCGGGGGGCGGCTGCAAGGCATTGGCGGCGCGCGCGGCGCAGGAGGCGAAGGGCGGCGACCCCTTCACCTTCATTCAGGGCTACTTCAGACGCGTGGGCATGGCCGAGGTGGCGCGCAGCGCCGAGCAGGCCAAGGAGTACGGTTATCTTCGGGCGAGCGATCCGGTGGTCTTCAACCCGCACGAGATCCTGCACGTCGCCAAATGCCAAGCCCTCGCGCTCGCCGAGACCCCGTACAGACCGCCCTCGCCGCCGCGCGAGCTCCCGGTGGCAGGCGCGAGCGGCGTCGCCACGCTGCGCTCGGCACTGGTGAACATGCGCGAGGGCGGCTTTATCTCCGAGCACGACTTCGAGATCGGCAGCCGCATCGCGTACGTGCTCTGCGGCGGCGATGTGCCCGCAGGAACCACGGTGGAAGAGGAGTGGCTGTTGGCGCTCGAGCGCAAGGCGTTCCTCGCTCTGCTGCACACGGCGAAAACCCGCGAACGCATCGCGCATACCCTGAAGACGGGCAAGCCGCTCAGGAACTGAACTCATGGGTCATGCGTCGTCGTTGTGTCTTGTGCACTCGGATCGAGCGAAACTGACAGATGACAAATGACCGACGACCGATGACCGGTGACAACGGTGATGAAGTTGTCGATGATCGATTGGTAACAGAGCGACCATGAGTAGACGGGTTCAAGACGCATACGTGGTGGCCGCCGTGCGCACGCCGGTCGGCAAGGCGCCGCGTGGCGTGTTCCGCACCACGCGTCCGGATGATCTGCTGGCCCACGTGATCGGAGGCGCCCTGGAACGGTGCCCCGGCCTCGAACCCGGGGCGGTCGAGGACGTCATCGCCGGCTGTGCCATGCCGGAAGCCGAGCAGGGGTTGAACGTGGCGCGGGTCGCACTGCTGCTCGCGGGCCTGCCCGACGCGGTGCCGGGCGTCACGGTCAACCGCTTCTGCGCATCGGGCCTGGAGGCGGTGGCCCAGGCGGCCAACCGCATCCGGCTCGGCGAGGCCGACGTCATCGTCGCGGCGGGCACCGAGAGCATGAGCCTGATCCCCATGGGCGGGCACCGCATGTCCGTCAACCCGCGGGTCTTCACCGACGAGAACGTCGCCATCGCCTACGGCATGGGGATTACGGCGGAGAAGGTGGCCGAACGCTGGCAGGTCAGCCGCGAGGACCAGGATCGGTTCGCACTGGAGAGCCATCGTCGCGCCGTGGATGCTACGCGTGACGGACGCTTCGCTGACGAGATCCTGCCGTACCCCGTGGTCACCGCCCGCCCCGACCCGGCGCACGCAGAAGTGAGAGCCACCACCCGCGAAGTGGCACAGGACGAGGGACCGCGGGAGGATACGTCCCTGGAGGCGCTGGCCAAGCTCTCCCCCGTGTTCGCACGCAAGGGCAGCGTGACCGCCGGCAACAGCTCGCAGGTGAGCGACGGCGCCGGCGCCGTGGTCCTCGCCGGGGAGCGCGCACTGAAGGCGCACCGGCTCACTCCGCTGGCGCGCTTCTGCGGGTACGCGGTCGTCGGCGTGGCGCCCGAGATCATGGGCATCGGGCCCAAGGAGGCCATCCCCAAGGCGCTCGCCCGGAGCGGCGTGCAGCAGCAAGACCTGGACTGGATCGAGCTGAACGAGGCCTTCGCCGCCCAGAGCCTGGCCGTGATTCGCGAGCTGGGGCTGGATCCCCTGCGGGTGAATCCGCAAGGGGGCGCCATCGCCCTCGGCCATCCGCTGGGTGCCACCGGCGCCATCCGCACCGCGACCCTGGTGCACGGGCTGCGCCGCAGCGGCGGCCGTTACGGCATGGTCACCATGTGCGTCGGGACGGGTATGGGCGCGGCAGGGCTTTTCGAGGCGGGGTGAACGGCCGCCGTCGGGTAGCACCCGGGGTCAACGATGAAGAGTCTCTGGAGCGACACCGAAGCGGCCCGGTTCGAGGGGGAGCTGGGCCTGCGCGTGTATACCTCGCGCCTGCTCGGGCGCGAGCCGTCGCTGGTTCTGCACGGCGGCGGCAATACCTCCGTGAAGATTCGCGAGAAGAATCTGCTCGGCGATGAGGAGACCATCCTCTACGTCAAGGGCAGCGGCTGGGATCTGGAGACCATCGAGGCTCCCGGCTTCTCGCCGGTGCGCCTGGAGCACCTGCGCAGGTTGCTGCACCTGCCGTCGCTGTCGGACCCCGAGATGGTGAATCAACTGCGCACGCACATGGCGCGCGCCTCGGCGCCGACCCCCTCCGTGGAGGCGCTCCTGCACGCCTTGCTGCCGCACCGCTACGTGGACCACACGCACGCGGACGCGGTGCTGACCTTGACCAACACACCAGGCGGGCCGGAGCGCGTCCGGGAGGTTTACGGTGACGACGTCGTCATCATCCCCTACACGATGCCGGGCTTCGAGCTCGCGCGCGTTTGCGCGCAGCGTATCCCCGAGGAGATGCACGAAGCCACGCTGGGCATCGTGCTCATGAATCACGGCATCTTCTCTTTCGGCGACGGGGCACGAGAGTCCTACGAGCGCATGATCGAGCTCGTGACCCGGGCCGAGACCTACCTCGCTGGGCACGATGCCTGGACCCTGCCCGAGCCCCGAGTCCAGCGTGCCCCGAAGTCGCAGAGCCTGGAGATCGCGAGGCTGCGCCGCGACCTCTCGGAGGCGGCCGGCGCGCCGATGATTGTCTCGGTGCACAGCGACGCGCGCAGCCTGGCCTTCGTGCAGCGCGAGGATCTCGAGCGTGTCAGCCAGCAGGGGCCCGTCACCCCCGATCACGTCATCCGCACCAAGCGCGTACCGCTTTTGGGTCGCGACGTGCGCGCCTATGCGGCGGCCTATGAAGCCTACTTTCACGGGCAGAGCCGGCGGGCAGACCGCGACCTGGCCATGCTCGACCCGGCGCCGCGGGTCGTTCTCGACCCCGAGCTCGGCGTGTGCACGGCGGGGCGCACGGCCAAGGATGCGGGTATCGTGGCGGACATCTACCGCCATACGACGGAGGTGATCGAGCGCGCCGAACGTCTGGAGCGCTATCAGGCACTGCCCCCCGAGGATATCTTCGACGTCGAGTACTGGGACCTCGAACAGGCCAAGCTGCGCCGGGGCGGGGCGCCGCCGCCGTTCGCCGGCGAGGTGGCGCTGGTCACGGGGGCCGCCTCGGGCATCGGGAGAGCGTGCGCCGAGGCCCTGCTGGCGCGCGGAGCGGCCGTCGCCGGATGCGATCTGAGCACCAACGTCACCGGCCTCCACGAGGGTCCCGGGTACGTCGGCCTGACCTGCGACGTGACCCGGCCGGCGCAGGTGCACGAAGCGCTGGCGCAGACCGTACGCGCCTTCGGGGGCGTGGACATGCTGATTCTCAACGCCGGCGTGTTTCCCGCCACCCACCCCATTGCCTCGATGCCCGTGGAGGATTGGCACGCCGCTATGGCGGTCAACGCGGAGGCCAATCTGCGGGTCATGCAGGCCAGCTACCCGCTGCTCAAGCTGAGCCCACGGGGCGCCCGCGTGGTGATCATCGGCTCAAAGAACGTCCCCGCCCCGGGCCCCGGGGCGGCGGCATACTCCGCGTCCAAGGCCGCGCTCAACCAGCTCGCCCGCGTCGCCGCTCTCGAGTGGGGCCGCGACCGCATCCGCGTCAATACCCTGCATCCGAATGCGGTCTTCGACACCGCCCTCTGGACCGGGGAGGTGTTGGCCTCGCGCGCCGCGCAGTACGGACTCAGCGTCGAGGAGTATCGCCGAAAGAACCTCCTGGGCGTGGAGGTAAGCAGCCGCCACGTGGCCGAGCTCGCCGCGGAGATGTGCGGTCCCCTGTTCTCTCGCACGACGGGCGCGCAGCTGCCCGTGGACGGCGGCAACGAGCGCGTGATCTAGCCCGCTAGCGTAGATATTTCAATTAGTTGCACGCACAGTAACGGGCACGGCGGCAACCGTCTCTGGAATATCTCCAGAATCGAAATGCGGATCGGGGGCCACAATGAGCGATAAGGTGCTTGAGGGACTCTGGCGATGGGAGGGGCATCCGGGCTCTTGTTCGTCATGCTGAGCAAGAGTTTGTGCCGACGATTCCAAGGATCTTCCCGCTTAGGTAGCATATCGAGTGTGGGCTGAGGGTGGCGCACTGCCTTGTAAACTGCCTTGTAAGCAGGCTTACGGCCTGTACCCTCTCTGTCTACGCCTGACCGATGCCGTTGCCGGCACCGGCCCAAGACTCGATACTGGGTGTGGCGGGTCCACCACTTCCCAGGCGGGACTTCCACCCGCAAGCAAACAAGCGCCTCGTGGCGCACCGGAACAGCTATCTAGCCTCGGAGTTAACGCTCGGCGCGGTTAAAGCCGCACGCGGTTCTATCCGTCGTTAGCCTGCGGTAAGGACCGGAAGTTGGTTACCGACCGTCGCGCAGCCTTGGTTTCCAGCGCACAAGATCAATATACGGTGAATGGGACCGTCCCACAGGTCCTTCCGTTCACTTGCCAGCTCACAGATCCCCTGCCAGCGAACCATTCACTCAACAAGCCGATAAACCCCATGCGGTTGGCCATAGGAGAGGTAAACCCAGGCATTCCCTGCCCCTCGTAAAGATGCCACGGTATTGTTCTTAGACCCTCCGCACCAGGATATTTTACTGTCACCCGTGTAGGGCAGGGTTGATACCTGCTGCCATATGTGGGCCGGTAAGCCATGCACTCAGGATAGCTGAAGTAAAAGTAAACTGTGTCCGGTCCTCTCACAACAGGAATCGCCGGGGTCCCGGTTTGCGGCGGTGTGCTTACCCCATGCAAGTCGTAGACAACTGTCTGGTTATGTTCAATTTTTACTAGGGTCACTGTGTCGCATGAACACGAGCCTTTAAACTTACTTCTTTCAGCTCCGGTAATTTTGTTGGTGTAACCTTTGGGACGAACAATTCCGCTAGGCGGCAATCGCGGGAATAGCACGGTTGCCCTATCCTGCACCCTCGTTCCAGCGTACTGTGCCGTCAAGGCCCGCCCGGGTTTAACAGGGACGTGCCTTTTGCGTTCCTTTGGCAGCAGGCAAATGCTCCCTGCGAAAATAGGAGCGGAAAGGAACTTCGTGCCCGTCGGGCCCACATCACGAAACTCGCGGAACTTCAACGTCCGTTTGCCCACGTTCGAGCCTAGCACGATGTTATCCTCATGTGCTCTATCGTAGGGAGGCCCGTCAAACGTGAGCTGCACCCTAAATTGGTCACCCATCATAATCTGCTTCGGAGTCAACGGATCTCCCTTCTCATTTGTCAGTGTCAGTCGGGCGATTTTCCCCGCGACTTGTATCCAGTCCTTGACATTACGGCCTCTATAATTAACTGCTGCCTCTACTTCATTTCCTGGCAGTGCCTTGACCTCATTCCCCAATTCGAGCGTCGGGGACACAAAGTATTTCGCGTTTCGAGTACGTATCTTTCTTGCGCTCACGCCTGGCCTTTTAACGGTTTTCCCCGGGGGTCCCACCTTTATCGATATGGCGATCGAGGACAGCTCCACCGGCTCTTTGTCGAACTCCACTCTCAGCACAAAGACATCACCCTCTCTCGCATTCCGAATCGGCTCCAGAGATCCATCTTCGAACCGGACCGCGACGACTTTGGGCGGCGGCTCGATTCTGAGGCGCTTCTTCGTCTCGTTATTCTTCTCGTTCAACTCCCGTAAGATATTTGCATGGTCCACTGCCGCCACGACTACCCACTCAGTGGGCGTTGTGAGGGGCTCAGCGGACACTGTTATGGAGACCACCGCTTTCCCACCGGGAGCTAGCGGTGGGTGGAACTGCGGATCAGAAACGTCAAAAAACGAGCGCTGCGGCCCCGGTAAAAACGGATTCTGATTCTCTCGGTCACGCATGTACCAGAAACTGACGACCACCGGCACCAATGCTGAAGCAGGGGCCGTGCCAACATTCTGAACCACCGCGGTGATTGTAACCTTCTCGGCCGAATAGACAGGATTCGGATCAAGTCGTAGCTCCGTGATGACCACATCTGGCCCACTTTCCACCACAGTAACCTGAGCCTTTTTCCCCTGATGCTCCACCTGGAGTGTATCCCCCGGCTTCGCCCTTATCGTCTCGTCAGCGCTGGCCGGGCCAAAGGGTGGCAGCGTTAACATCCACAAAAGGCTGAGCAACCTCGTGATTCGAGAAGGGTGCGGCTGCATTTCAACACCTCTCGTAGCACAGGATATCCATCAGTCATCCTTTAGGTTCCTGGACGCGAATCGGGCTCGTGCGGAACACGTTTCCGGCTTCACGTGTTGCCACGACTGCTCGCTAGTCGGACGGGCTGGTGACGGTCACGTGGGTCTGATTTTTATCTGTTGGCGCCCGCTCGGATTCAACCTCTACCCGGAAGGCATCCCGAAGGCATCCCCGCGCGACATCGTTTCAATCGGCTCGGACGCATCAACCCCGATGATTCGCACCACGGCCTGGGTTACTAGCGAGCCTGCCCTCACTCCCGCCCCTGAGCCTCCCAATGCCCCCCCACGCCCTGACCAGCGACATTTTCCCTCCATCCCGGAGCCATCGGGACTGATGATGAGGTGCATATTACCCTGCCAACCCTCGCACTTGTTGCCCCTAAGGTCGATCGTATTTCCAGTGATTATTCCCTCGTATTCGTCCTCTCCGAATCCTTCGCCTTGAGCATGGCCGCTCACTTTAGCTTCCTGTCCGTACGAAATGGACAGGGCTTCATCCACTTCTCCGTGGATTCCCTACTTCCGACCAGTCTGCCCCCCATGTGAGTTCCCAGGTGCCAGTGATATTCACCTGTGATTCGACCCTCTCCTGCACCCACGATAACAACGAGTGCGACCGACACCAGACCGAGAGGTCAGTGAACTTTCCGAGGGAGCCCACGGCGTTGAAGACTATCTGTGCGCATCTTCCCTTTTAGTTTTTCGCTTCCGAATCCGCTTTGAGACATCCAACTTCATCGATGGCATACAGCGTTTCGTTCCAGCACAGGGACTTCCGGGGTTAACGGTGTTATGAATCTCAATTCCGATATCACGTGTGGGTCACTGACCCACTGGCGCTGCAACACTAATCGGGCTTGTCAAGAACACGTTGTCCGATTCCCGTGTAGCCTCAGCTTCGACTTCTCCCATGGGGCTTGTGACTGTTAGAGAGATCTGATCATGCTGGGCTTCGGGTGGTTCTTGAAAGGTCACTCGCGCCCGGAACGATTCCCCAATCGCAATGGTATCGAGGGGCCTTGCTCGAAGGGGATCTGGATCATCAGCTGAGATAACTTCAACTCTAAACTTCTCTATGATGTCCACCTTAAGACTATAAGAGGTATCGCCAACCCAATTCTCCACGAGTACGTAGTAAATCCTGTCCGATTCCTCGCCGCTAGTGGTGTGGCGAAGAGTCACGGGAAGATCGTCCCCGGTGAGGTCGTAATGATTATCCACCGCAACAAGGTCTGTCTCGCCTGCTTCGTTGGCCATCGGAAGCAAAAGATAAAAGTCAGCGATTCTCCCGCTCAGAGATTCCATCGTCACCCTCAGTTCCCTCCCACCAGGAACATTGGGGACTCGAAACAAATCCTCATAATCCTCGTGCTTATGTGCAGACTCCCCAAAAAGATGCGCGTTCATTGTCTTTCCCACTGGCAGGTCCAGGGCCCGCTCAGTGTCACCTCGATTGCCAGCGTCCCGTGCTGTCACTAGGTCATAGCGGGGGATTGTCTCGGCCCGAAGCTGATAAGAGACGTATCCGTACCAATGCTGTAGAGACACGTAGTAGGTGTTATCAGCGTTTGCGCCGCTGGTGGTGTGGCGGAGAGTGTATGGCAGATCATCCGGTGTTAACTCGTACGGACGGTGTAGCGGCGTGAGCTCGGTCTCGCCAGCCTCGTTAACGGTCTCAAGGAAAAGTTCGAAATAATAAATCCCGGCGCGTGAAGGGTTTTCGTCGCTTCCCTTCATCGATTCGAGCGTCACCTTCACCTCCATCCCGCCCGGAACGTTGGGGATGCGGAAAAAATCTTCATAGTCTTCTCCCTTAACTTCAGGGGCTCCGAACAGGTACCCTTCGACGCTCTCGCCCACCGCCAGATCCAGAGCGCGTTCCGCGTCACCTCGATTGCCTGCATCCTGCCCTGTTCCTAGGTCATAGCGGGGGATTGTCTCGACGCGAAACTGATAGGAGACGGTTCCGCCATACCAGCGCTTCATAAGCACGTAGTACCTGTTATTATCGCTTTTTCCGCTCGTAGTGTGTCGCAATGTCACCGGTAGGTCAGTCGACCGAACATCGCGAGTACCACTTACTGGCGTGAGCTCCGTCTCGTTTCCCTCGTTAGTCTGCAGCAGGAGCGTGAAATTCCGTAGTGCGGCGTGCGTCGGATCGTCTTCGCTTCCTGTCAGAGATTCCAGTGTCACGCGAATCTCCGTGCCACCGGGAAGACTGACCGGAATTTTTTCCTCGTTCCCCGTAAGAACGTCTGCGTAAGTTCGTTCCTCCGCACTGGCGGGCTTGTTAGCCAGCATAAATGCCGTTAGGGTTCCGACTACTGGAAGAAGTATCAGGCGGCCCCACCCTGCATTCATAGCGAAACCTCCTCTAACCTCCTCTAACCAGGTTCTCCCAATCCTCATTCATCATCCGACGCGATCCGGGCTGTCTACCGAATACCCCTCGCTTTTCGATTGTTTGTCAGCTCTATGGCACTGGGTGCGCCTTCATTTCATCGAAACGATTCGAATCGGATTCGATACGAGCACCCGCGGTCGCCGCCACGGCGCTCGGCTGGGTATGCTGCCGGCGGAGCGAGCGCCAATCGCCTCTCCTCCTCACAGACGGGAACCCTTGAGAGCACATGGCCGCACGGGCCGAGTCGGCAGTCGGGGCTCCGTGGGTATTCATCGATGGGGATAACACAAGTATAGGCCGCTTGTGGCCAGGGTACAGGCGGAAGGGGGCATTGGGAATCGGCAGAAGGCAGCGATACCGGTGACAGCCAAGGATAGGCGGCTTCGCAGGCTTCTTTATGGCCAGAAGCCACCCCGACCCAGCGTCAGTGCCGACCGACACACATGGGGCCTGGGTCCAAGGTAAAGTCGTACCCTTCAGCCTTCATCCGCTCAACAAGCCGGTCGAGGGTATCCAGCAGCCCCTTGTGTGCGAGGCGCTCCGTGAGCCGCGGGGTCAGATCCGCTATCACCTCATCGTCGGACAGGTCCCGCCCTTCCTCGGCCGCCTTGCGCTTGACTTCGCCGACGACATCATCGATTCGCGCCGGCGCCTCGAAGAGGCCCATCTCAGCCGCGAAGCGCTCGATTTCGCTATGGGTTGGCGTCTTAGCCATGTTCGTCTCCTTTCCCGCTGACGATGACGATTTGGACCCCGCGATCCGGCAGGCCGTGCATATCCATCTCCATGGCCTGCGGCCGTTTGCCATAGCCCCGATCGAGCAATGCGCAGGCTGCCGAAACCCGAGCTGCTGCTGGGCTCTTCGGGCTGCTCATAATGCGCACGAGCGCCTTGATGGCGGCCCCGGTGTGCGCCCTCGCGAGCTCGCGTAGACCATTGTCCTTCGGCCGACCACCGGGGTTGCCAGATACCCCTTTTGGGAATCGCCCATCGCTGCCTCGACCTGATCGAGCCCTGTTCTCAGGGGCCTCTTTGCGAGCTGCCTGCCGCTTCTTACCGCGCGCGGCAGCTGGCCGCGTCGCGGGCTTGTTTGGCCGCTCCGTCTTGGCCGGAGCTTCCTTCGCCTTCTTGCGGGGCGCTCTCGCTGCGGGCCTTACGCGCCGCGCGCCGGCCTGTCTGCGTCTGGGAGGGTTCTCCTGTGCCATGACTTATCGTGCGAAGCTCAATAGCGCTGTAGGACCCAGTCGCGGGACGGCACGCGACCCATCATGTCGGCGCCGCTTGTTTCCGCTTCCGGCTCTTCACGGATTTTGTCAGTTGCTTGCGCGCTCATCGCTTACTCCATGTCGAATCAGTGCGCCCTTGGCCGAGCTTGGCGAGCTTTTCCTCGGCCTCGCGCAGGGTACCCTGCCACCCGGCCAAGCTTGGCCCTCACGTCTATCGCGATCTTCGTGGCCCCCTGCGCCTCACGGTAGCGCGTCCATTCGCGGATGCTCACGATCTCGGCCTCGATTGCCGCACGCGCGAGCTCGAGAAGCCCGCGCCCACCGTTGCGCTCCTCGTCATCGCTAACCAGAACGAAGCATGCCTTGTGTCGCTCATGACTGCTGGCGCGCTCTCCGAGTCGGCTTCGGTCACTTTTGTGCTCTCAGCCGACTGACTCGGGACGGTCCGTGCAGGCTGCTCACGCTTCGGCGAGCTCCTCCCGCCCAACCGGCGCGGTCTTGCCGGGGAGGCCCTCGGAAACCACTCTGAGACACCGCACGAGGCACAGAGAGCGGCGTTCTATCTCAGCTACGACCCTCGCGGGGCAGGGTTTCGGCCTGCATCGCCTGGCGCACGTTATCCAGTGTGCTCCACGTGGAGTTGTTCCGGTGATCGACCCTTTTTCGGGAAAGAGGGTTCGCCGAGGTCACGGAACCCGCGGGTTTCGGGCCGCGACGCCGGCCGCCCGGATGTTCCGTTTTCCGGAAAGATTTCACTCACATCTCCCGGCCCCGACCCGGCAGACGTCGAGCTGGTCTGGTAGGGGCGGAGCTCGAAGTCGCGAGCACCGACGTTCCACTTCCGCGCGGTACGTCTTGGGCCGGGCCCAACGCGCCGGGGATGTCCCGAGGAGCGTTCGACGTCGAACAATCGTGGACCGGGTCCGACGCAGGGGGGGTTCCGAGGGGCGTTCGGCGCCGAACGCTCTTGGACCGGATCCAACCTGCGCGGGAAGCTTCCCGAGGAGTCCGATCAAGGCTTGTCAAGGCGTCGGCCTTCCCGCCGGGCGCAGCGAGACTACGCACGCCCCGAAGCGGCTCTCGAGGCTGGCACGCACCACCGCGTCGTCGCGCTCGGGCGTCAGAACCGTGCCCGCGCCCCGCTCGCCCTCCAGCTCGAAGCGCCAGCGGGCCCCGCGTCCTGGTTTTCCCCCGGAGAATCTGTTCGACGTCGCACAACTGGCGCCGCGAGCAACTCCGCCTCGTGGGCGCGAAAGCGTTCCAGGAGCTCGGGCGTGAGTGCGGCCTTCGGACCCTTGCAGCGCAGAGCCTTCCCTTTGGCCTCCCAGCCGTATGCTATGAGACTGCGCTTCGGCCAGGATGTCAGCGGCGGCGTTCGTAGCTCAATCTCCACCTCGCCGTCGTCGCAGCGGCCGCGGGCGAGCGTCCCGCTACCGGCCACTCGTTCCGCAAACAGTGGTGGCGCCGATCCGCTGACCCAGCCACCGGCACCCGCGCATATCGCCCGAGCCGCTTGCGCAGCCAATCGCTCAGTGCCGCTAACGGTTCTCCGACCTCCCCCAAGGTGATTCCGTACCTTCATCCGCCTTGTCGCCCGCGAGCAGCTACAGCACGGCCTCGGTGTATCTCAGATTGAAACTCACGAGACGTCTGCCGGCGAATGGTCGAGAATGACGTTCTCGTGGTCGCGCCTGGCGTGGTCACGAACGCTTTCCCCCACAATGCGCCTCCCGATACGCCGCACGCGCCTCCGGGGTCATGTTTGAGGTCATGGCGACCAGGATGGGCCCACTCCCAGAACATGCGCGCGTAGTCAGGATTTCGATAATCGAGCACCGGCACGGAGCATCTCTCGGTACACCGCACCGCGCCGACTTTCATGTAGTCTGCCATGTTGGCGAAGGCGAGCCGTGCGAGCTCCTGGAGAACCCGGTCCTTGGTGATTTCCGTGCGCTCGGCCCACTTCCTGCGGCCTTCAGCAATCGCCGCGGAGAAGTAGCAGCCGGCGAATGCGATCGAGGCCGGGACGAGGAGGGATGCGATGATCTGGAAAATGTCCCAGGCATCCTTCTTGTCGCCGATCTCGGCCAAGCGGCGCTCCAGCTCGGAGATCCGTTCCTGCATGTCCCGTTCCGTCATGCCATCGGGCTCCGCCCCTGCTCCAGCGCTGCTTAATTATAGAACCCCCCTACGCGGGTCGCTCAGCATGGCAGCGGACCGACGCCGGTACTCGCACTGCTCGCATGGAGCAGGGACGCCGCGCTTAACCTGTCACAGACGGGCACGACGCCCCTCGTGTGGCCGGCCCGGGATACGCTTGTGTACCCTACGGAGGGCACCCGAGCTCCGACGCGAGAGTAGTCGGTGCGGCCTCGAGCGTCGGCTGCGCCTCGCCGCATTTGGGTCCCGCCAGGGGTTCTCTCGGGGAGTCTGTCATGAACGAGAGCTTCGACGCGTTCCTGAGCTACAGTCACGAGGACCGCTTCATCGTCGAGCAGATAAGCCGGCGCCTGCGCACCTACCGGCCGCCTAGGCGCTCTGGTCTGCGCCGCCGGCTGACAGTGTTTCGGGACGTCGAGCGGCTTACCGCCGCGCCCTCGCTCGGCAGGCACCTTAGCGACCAGGTACGCGCAGCCCGGCACTTGGTGCTGTTCGCCTCCCCGGATGCAGCGGCGTCGGAGTATGTCAACCACGAGGTACAGAGCTTCCTCGCCCATGGCGACGCCCAGCGCCTGCTGATCGTGCTGCTGCGGGGCGAGATGGCCGAGGCGCTGCCTCCGGCGCTGGCCGGGCTTGAGGAAGAGCCGCTCTACATCGATCTGCGCGACGCCGACCGGCGCACCTTCCGGCTGGAGACCCTGAGGCTGATCGCCGCGCTCTATGCGGTCGACTACTCCACGCTGCGGCGGGAGGACGAGGCAAGGCGGTTCCGCCAACGAATGGCCGGCGCGGCTGCTGGTGTTGCCAGCGTCCTCCTGAGTACCAGCGCCTACCTTGTTATCGTGACGCCCGCCGAGGCCTGGCAGCTCGTTCGGCAGCCGGTGACCCGGACCTGGAGCAACGCGCTGGCCCCGGTCACCGAGGTTGCCATCAGCCGGTCCGACCCGGAGACCGTTGTCTGGTTCGCCCGCAACGCGCGGCATGCCCGCGATCTCGACTCTGCGTCCAGTTCGTGGACGCTGACGATCTTCGAGGCGTTCCGCGAGACCAAGGATTTCGTGGAGCGCGCCGCCGAAGCCGCAGCGGCTATGCCCGGAACCGCACTCGCAGAGCTTCGGCTCAATGTCCCCGACTGGCAGGGTGACGAGGTGCTGGACCTGGAGACGACGTTGTTCGCCGTTGTTGATGAGGGAACCCCGCGCTTCGTGACGGAGAGCGTGCTGCGCCCGGCCGAGGGCGCGGCCGTGCAGGTGCCACTCAGCGAGACGTCGCCGAGGCTATGGCTGTCCGTTCTGGACTACGAACCAGCGCAAAGCCTACGACAGCTTGGCTTCTCTGGCCGCGACCTTACGGGCTTCTGGATTGACCACACCAGGGGCGGGGCCGAACAGGAAGTCCACTATGTCGGCGACATGAGCGACGTGGCCATGGAGGTGCTGGATGCTGTCTCCGCGCCGGAATACCTGATCTTCAGCAACGATCCCGGCCTCGAGACCCAGCTCGACGCGCGCCAGGTAAACGAAGCCGCCGAGGATATCTGGCGAGCCGAGTTCGTCGACAGCGAAGCTTGGAGCGTTCCGACCGAGCCGGAGTGTGAATCAGTCAGATTCGACCGCGACGAGGTTGAGGCCGGCCGGTCCGGCAGGTTCGAGGGCAGCGCACTGAAACGCTCGTTGTTGCTGGCGCTGGTGCCGCTGGGTGAGGACATGCCGGAGGGCGATTTCTATTCCATCGCCATCTGCCAGCGCCCCGGGGCTAGTGTGGCAGTGGTGAAAGCGTTCTGGGACTCGCACGAGGTGGTCCAGCAGCCTGCACCGCTGTCGCTCGTACGGATTGGCGACGAGGCATGGCGGCCGGTCAAGCTTCCGAGCAATATCGACCGCGCCGTTGCAACCGATGTGCGGGTTCTTCCAGGCAGCTCTCCGGAACTGACATTGGAGACCGACCGCGCGGGTCTGTTCCGCAGCGTCGATGGCGGGACGACGTGGCAGGCGATCAATCACGGCGAGGCGGCACTGACTCAGGCCGAAGATCTGCGACTGGTGGTTACCCCCGGGCCGGTCATCCACGTGCTTGGAATCCTGAGCCGGCAGCCTGGGGCGGCGACGAACCCGCTCTATCGGCTGGAGCGGCGTGGCGTGTTAGCGCGTTGGCGCATCGGTCTCGCGACGCTGCTGCTGGGCGGGGAGGTCGGCGAGCGGCTGAGGCCGGAAATTGCCAGGACAGCGCAGGGCCGATAGGCGACCTCATAGCAGTGCTTTCCACATCATGCTCGTGCGCCTCCCCACCAGTGTTCTCGCTCGACCAGCCGCACCGACTCCGGGCGCGCTATTCTTGAGCTGTGAGCGACCTTCTCCAAACCGACTCGCTACCCACACTGACGGAAGTCCCGCACCTGGTTCGTCAGATCACCGCCTTCTTCGCGCCGTTTCGCGACTTATTCGCTCCGGGGAGGGTCACGAAACGTGAGCGAGAAGGCGCTGGTGAGGCGCTGTGGACGGCTGCGATGCTCGAGGAGCCCCCGCCCTTGCGACTCATGCCAACGCGCCCCAGAGTGCGCGAGAGAGCACTTGGCCTGCTCGGCCTTCGTTGGCTATACGGAGGGCCACGGGTGGCGGCGCGAACATAGGCAGCCCACGCGGGAAGGCTACGCGCGGCTGTTCCCCACAGACCCGGGGAGCCGAGGGCTCGCCCGCAGATAAGTGACGTTCCTGCTCCTGCCCCCTTCTTATGGTGTAAAGTCACGCCCGCTGAAAACAAGCTAGTGTTTATACAGCGGTGAAGACGGAAACTATCGTCATCCGCGTCGACTCCCACGTAAAGGATCAAATCCGGCGGGCAGCCGCTCGGCTCTACACGAGCCTCTCGACGTTCATGCTCGAGGCCGGCCAGAAAGAAGCACGCCGCGTCGAGCGCCGAGGCTTTCGGGCTCGGGACCGAGGGGGCGTACCTGCCTTCTTCCGCGCTGCCTGTCTGGAGGCGAGCCGCGGTGGCATGTCGGGGTACTATCGTGCGGGCTTCGCTCTCGCGTACCGGCTCTCGGAGCGACGGCCGGAAGGCTTCCACCCCGATGTCGAGGCGCTCCTCGAGGTGCTCTCCGAATCGCGGCAAGTGGCTCTGGATGGCGGCCCTCAGATCGCTCGGAATGACGTGCCCGTAGTGAGGCTCGACGATCTTTAACACTGTTGCCGAGCGCCTCGGGGACGAAGCGGATGGGAACGCCCTTCCGCAGCAGCAGCGTCGCGTACATGTGGCGCAGGATGTGAAAGCCGACGGGCGGGGTAATTTTCGCGGCCTCGCACGCTTCGCGCATGCACCGCACCTGGTGCGATTGCCCCCAGGGCGCACCGTCTTCACGTACGAAGACGGGGTCCCTGCCCGTCGCGCCCGACCGTGAGGCGGTCGAAGAAATCGCAGCCATCGCCGCTGAGCGGAATGTGCCTCGGGCGGCCGTTCTTGGGCTCGCGCGCGAGCACGGTCCCCGCCTGCGCGTCATACTCGTTCACCCGCATCTTGACGAGCTCCCCGAAGCGGGCCCCGGTCAGCAGCGCGCCACGGACAAGCGCCCGGAAGTCCGCAGGGCAGGCATTCAGAAGCCGCCTGCACTCGTCCTCGAGCAGGTAGCGGATGCGTGGGGCCCCCACGTGCCCGAAGGGCTTGGTCTTCCTCCACGCCTCGTCTGAGGGCGCCCTGCCGTCCTGGTAGGCTTGGTTCAGGGCCGCCTTGAGCACGGTCAGCACGCGGTTCGCGGAGGCTTTGCGCCGGCGCACGGCTTCGGAGTCGCTCGGATCGAGGGGGCGCCTGCGGTTCTGCCCCCGCAACCGCGCCGGCGCCGCGGCCAGGGTCTGGTGCCAGTCCCGGAGCTCCGCGGGGGTCAGCTCCTTCAGCGGCCGCTCCCCGAGCTCGGGCAGGACGTGCGCCTCGCAGACGATCCGGGTGTTCTTGAGCGCCTTGCGGTTCACCGCGTACCAGCGCAGGTGGTCGTTGATGGCGTGACGCACGGTGTAGGGCTTCGTCTCGGTCTGGGGCCCGCGCACCCGCCGCTTCGCGTAGTCGCTCGCGAAGTCGCGGGCCTTCTCCTGCGCCTGGTCGTAGCTGAGCATGTCGATGCCGTTCGCGTCCTGGTGGTCGTCGGCGATACCCAGGCGCTCGGTGACGTACTTGTTCGGGCCGACCATGAGCCGCACGGTCCACGTGCCGCCCTTGCCTCCCTTCACCTTGCGGTAGCCGATGGCGAGGCCCTGTCGGATGCCGCGCCAGTGGTATCTCCCGACGGTGAGCTTCGCGCGCGCGGTGCGCGTCTCGAGCTCCGTCGAACGCGTCTTCCTGGCCATGTTGCCGCCCTCCTCCGGCGGAAATTCGGGAATTCTAGAGCTAGCCCGCCTTTCTCCTCGGCGCCCGAAGCCGAGGCGCGGGCGCAATGCTCCTAAAGCGCAGCGGCGCGATGCCGAAAAATGTGAAACGCGTCACAGATGCCCGGATTGACCCATGCGAACTTATTTCATTTGCGCAGCGCCGCGATACGGATTCCGCACTTGATAAACACTGGCCCCATGGCTGGCTCGGTTGATCTCCCTGAAGAGGGCTTCGCCCGATTACCCAAAGGTGAGCCGGTAACCGTCTTGCTCAAACCGAACGAACCGCTGGCGGTCGTCCTCGCCGATCACAGGCTCCACCTGGTCATGGACAGCGGCCTGGCTCTGGTCGACGCCGTCGGTCAACGGCGCGAGCTGCGCGCGGGGAGGAACATCGTGGGCCGTGACGGCCAGTGCGACGTGGTCATCGATCAGAACTTCAAGAACGTCTCGCGCAAGCACCTGCTCATCGAGACGGAGGGCGAGTGCGTCGTGCGACTCACCGACATCTCCTCTCTCGGAACTTTCGTACCCTGTGAGCACCTGGCGGCGAGCGACGCACGAGCCCGCGTCTGAGCGAGACGAAAGGGAACGGATCTATTTTTCATTGAGGGCTATCAGTAACCGGCGCGTCCGGGGCGAAAAACAGATCCGTCGCCTTTTGTTTAGCCGTGGACTGATGGGAAATGCGGGCTAATCCATGTAGAGGATCCGGCGCGCACCCTCGCGCTCGAAAACCGCCCGCCGATCTCCCACTTCCACAAGACGGTAGCCGTTGAGCTCCTCGCCCATCTTCACGATCACTCCGTCCACATTCGCCATGGACTCGCTCCCGGCCACCACGGTGGCGCGCAGCTCCGCCGAGCCCAGCGACGCGGCGGATGCGCGCGACGCGCCGCTACCCGGCGCTGCGCCTGCCAGTGCGGCAGGGCGGGCGAACGGATCGTGCTCCAAGATCACGGGCTCCTCCTCGCCGCGAGCTGCCGTGGCGCCGAGCACGAAGGCGAGCAGGAGGGCGATCCGTGCCGTCATCGCTGCTCGCCTTCGTATGGGCGATAGGACACTACCCGCAGCTTCATGTTCAGCCGCGGGTGCCCCGCCCCCTCTGCTATGTGAAACTCCTTCATCACCATGGGGTGCAGTGCGCGCTCCGCCTCCTGGAGCCAGTCGAAGAGGTGCACGTACGAACCGCTGACCTCGACGTCGAACGGGATCTCTTCGAACATGAGCACCCGGGCGACCGACCCGGGCTTGACTCCGACGAGCTGCACCCCGTGCCTTTTGGCCAGCACGTCGAGCTGACCGATGATGTAGGAGACCATTTCACTCGACGCGAGCTGCGGCGTCTGCCCGTATAGAGTCTGCTCTAACCGCTCGACTTCTTGCTCGAGTTGACGGACGCGTGCATCGCTGACCTCGCGCCGCTCGGTACGAATCTCCATGGCGGAGGCATTGGCCAGACGGTGGAGCCGCACGTAATCCTTGATCGGCGCCTCGAGCATATAAAAATACGCCGCCGTCACCGTGAGACCCACTGCGGAAAACAGTATCAGCAGGAGCATCCGCGGCTCGACGCCTTCGAGGATTTCGTCGGCGCTCCAAGCCATTTCAGCCTCCGATCACCACTGCCAGAGTGAAGTCGACGACCTGTGTCGATTCGTAGGAGTGCATCCGGGTATTGAGGACCTTTACCTCCTCGACCACCGGTTGTCCGTTCAAACGCTGGACGAATTCGGCAAGCGTCGAGTGGTCGCTCGCCTGCGCCTTGATCTCCATGTGCGTGGCCATCTGCCACGCCTTGGTCTCAGAGCTATGCTCACCGACGGGCACGGTGATGAAGTAACCGGTGTTGACGGTCTTGGGCTCCGCAGGTACGAACTCACCCGCTCGCCTGAACGTCCATTCCAGGAACCACACCTGGTTGTCGAGAGCCCTGTCCACCGCTACGAAAATGGCGCGCGGGTCGGGCCCGCTGCGCAGCGCCTCGAGAGTCTTCGCTTTCCGTTCAAGCACTTCCCGGGTCGCTTGTAGCTCCTCCAGCGTCGCCTTTCGTTGCGCGACCTGCGCCCGGTCGGCATCGAGCTTCTCCAGCTCTACCGTGCGAACCGTGATGCCGTAAGCGAAAAGTGCCTTGCCGGCGATCAAGCAAGCGAGCACGGCGCCGTAAGCGATGCCGAAGAGCTTGAGCCACCCCTTGGTGCGCCGTAAGCGTCGGTAACTCAGCGGGACCAGGTCAATCTCAGCCATTCTCGAGGCTTCCGCGAAGGGCGCAACCAGCGGCAATTGCGAATCCAGTAACTGGCTCGCTTCGAGGAAGCTCCTCCTCGTCGTCTCGGTCGAACGCGCTCACCGGGTTCAGGATCCGAACCGGCAAGGACAGCATTCCGTTGATCAACGTCTCGATGCCCGGCCAGCGTGCGATGCTGCCGAGCAGATACACGTGGTCCACCGAGCCGCCACGGGTCTGTGACGCCGTGTACATCAGGACTTTGGTGACCTCTTCGGCCAGCTCCAGTAGCATCGGCTTGACGATCTCCGTCATCGTGCGCGCGATCTCGGTAGGGGTCACGACATCCTCGTCGCCGTCCGATGCACCTCCCACCGACAGCCCGTACTGATAAACGAGATCGCGCACCGATGCGGGGCTCAACTCCAACGTGTCGGCGACGCTGGTCGTGATGGTCCCCTCGCCGAAGTTCACCTCGCGGTCAAGGATCAGGCGGCGTCCGGAGATGACCGTGAGATAGGTTTTTTCCCGGCCGAAGTTGATGACCAGAACGGTGTCGAAAGTCTCCCGCGAATGCATGTACGCCACGAGCCGGCGTATGGCCACAGGCCCTATTTCGAGGGCGCTCACGTTGAGGCCGGCCCTCTCCAGTAAATTGAGATAGCTGAATACATCCGCTCGGCGTACCAATGCGAGCAATGCTCCTCGCTCGCCGTCGACTTCGCTGCGCGTGGATACAGGGACATAGTCCATGAGCCACTCGTCCACGGGTCCTTCGACGCGATCCATCGCCTGCCGCATGATGGCCTCCGACTCGCCGAAACCCGCCTGGGCCTTGTAGTTGAGGAGGCTGAGTTTCAGCTGTTCGGGCGGCATGCACGTGACGACGTCGCGACCCGCGAAGGGATGCCTGGCTAAAGCACTCTTCACCAAAGCGCTGAAAGACCGCGGATCCGATATCAGCTCTTCGCGGGCGGTCCGATACGGGAGCGATGCGGCGGCCCGCACCCGCATCCGGTCGTGGTTGGACTCCAATTGCAGCATGTGCAGCCGCTCGTGGCCGAGCTCCAACCCGATCGGACCATAGCGCTGCCGGTTCACGTTCCGCCGCAAGGTGAGCCGAGCCAGCGGCCCGTATACGCGTCGCACAGCCTGGGACACGCCGCTCACCGGGGAGCACCTTCGTCATCCGAGCGCGGCGTGCGCACGAGCCGCGCCCCGAAGCCCGCACGCGTGTTGGCCGCTCGATTTATCGGACGCCTGAAACGGAGCGGTGCAGCGGTCGGGGACGCGCGCTCACTGCACACGCGCAGGACGCTCTTCGTTACCGGATACGAAGACTGGGTCACGCATGAGCGATGCACGGGACACAGTCCTCGTCATCCAGCCAGCGTCCGGATCGCGGTCTCGGGATCGGTAAGCTTACAGGCAACGAAATGCACTTCGCCCCGGCATTTGGACTTTCTGGCTTTGGCCTCGTACAACGCCTGATCGGCCGCCCTGTACAGGGTGTCCTCCGAAGCATGGACGTTGGGGGGCACGCTCACCAACCCCACGCTCACGCTGATCTCGGGTGCCTGCGTCTCACCGCCCGGTTGCGAGGAGCAGCCGAGATGCTCGCGCAATCTGGCAAACCCGCTGCCCACCAAGGTCTCCGGGTCCGCCGCCGTGAACAGCAGCGCGAATTCGTCCCCGCCCATCCGGACCAGGTAACCGTGCTCTTTCAGCGGCTCCTGGAAGGCCACGACTACAGCCTTGAGTATCCTGTCTCCATAGTCATGACCATAGGTGTCGTTAAGCGGCTTGAAGTCGTCGACGTCGAGCAGCGCATAGTGATAAGTACCGTCCTCCTTACGCCATCGCTCGACGGTCGACGCAAAGTTACTCATCAGGTACCGGCGATTCCATGCACCGGTCAGGGGATCCTTGTTCGATAGGATCGTCATCCGCTTGTGAGCGTTCTCCAGCTCGAAGCGAGCCAGAATATCGCTTTTGCGGACGCTCGCATTCCGGGTTACGAGCGCCAGGCTGATAATTCCTGCCCCCGCCATCACGAGCTGCAGCGCCCAGAGCGCCTCCCTTTCGAAGCGCGCGGCATTTCCGACGGTCGATAAGGTGAACACGCTGTAGATGAGCATCGTCACCGCGAACGCTTCACGTAGACCCCAGGGCACCATCGGGATGACCATGAACAACAAGGCCACGCCGGCGAAGAGCGCCAGGCTGAACGTGCCGGTCTTGTGCGCGAGGAGCACGAAGGCGGTTCCACATACGACCAGCAGGCTCATCCCCAGCAGATAGAGGGAATTCAAGTCTTTCAGGAGTCGAGCTGAGACGAAAACGTGGGCGGCCAGCAGCGCCAGGAGCACGGACGTGTACAGGTAGGTATAGCCGAATCCGAGGCCTGCGTAGAGCACCGTCTGCGCGCATAGCAGAAGCAATGCCACTGCACTCATGGCAGCGAGACCTTTGCGGGTCTCCTCGATCATCATATAGTGCGCGTAGTTGCTCAGCTCCTTCGCACCGAAGCGGGTCGTTGACCAGACGTGATGGAGACTCGCTACGAGCTTTCGGTACATTTTCTTCTGGCCGAGCCCGGGAGGTGCCGATCGTTCCCAGCATATCGGCGCAGACCTTGAAATCTTGACGTATAGGAATTCGTGGCAACCGCTGTTGGCTCGGCGCTACCCACCTAAAGTTGAAACTCTCGCCGGACGATAAGTTGCGCCGGAACGCATCTGAGTCGAGCGCACGCCCGATCGCGGACAAGATCGGAACACAGGAAAATAACGAGTATTAGCCGAGGATGCGGTGAAGGGACGTGCCGTACGTCACACGAGCCGATCCGGAAGAATGAGGAAGATCCTTCTCGTAGAGGACGACATTATGAGCCGCGATCTGTTGGCACGCCGGCTAAGAAGCAGGGGATTCGAAGTTGTGATCGCCGGGGACGGTGAGCGCGCGCTCGAGCTGGCCCGCGAGTCCGGGCCCAACCTCATCGTGATGGACATGAGCCTGCCGGTGAAGGACGGCTGGAACACCGTACGCGAACTCAAGAGCCGCGACGGAACTAAACACATTCCCATTATCGCGCTGACGGGTTACAACCGCATCGGTGATCGCGAACAGGCACTTCAAGCGGGCTGTACGGAGTTCGAGAGCAAACCGGTTTCCTTCAAGCGCCTCATCGCCAAGATCGGCGACATACTCGGTTTTCCGGAGTAGAGGGTGCCCTCCGCCGCGGGCAAGCGCCACCCCGAGCCGAAGCGAGAATACCTGCTGGTCCAGCTTCAGCACGGCCTGCGCACGCCCATCAACGCCATCATCGGGTATAGTCGGCTCCTTCTGGAAGACGGCTCCTCATACGCATGCCGCCTGCCCGATCTGCAACGTATACACTCGGCCGGCAAACGTCTTCTCAATCTGGTGGACGAGGTGCTCGATTGGGATAACTTGCGAGACCCTCAATTTGATCTCCGATCTCCCGCGTTCACGCATCGAGTGCAACACGACCTGAAGGATCCACTGAACGTCATCGTCGGCTACACCGAGATGCTTTTGGAGGAAGCCGACGACACCGAGCTTGATCACCTTTCCGAAGATCTCCACAACATCCTCACGGCGGCGGGTCAACTGCGCCGTACCATCGACGACCTGGAAGCTCTTGGTACCGCCAACGGCGTCACCGGCCAATCACAGCATCTCGCTGCGGCTGCGGCGCTCGCCTACGACGCGGTCGAGACACTGCACAGCCTGACGGCTCAGCACGATCAGGAGGCCCGCGCAGCGCGCGTCCTCGTCGTCGACGACAACGACAGCAACCGCGATCTCATCTCGCGGCATCTGATTCGCCATGGCTACCGCGTGGAAACCGCGCAAGACGGCCAGCAGGCCGTACGTATGATGCAAGAGCGTTCGTACGACGTGGTGCTTCTCGATGTCATCATGCCCCACATGAACGGTTACGAGGCATTGGCGCTCATCAAGAGCGACGAGGATCTGTTGCATGTTCCGGTGATCATGATCTCCGCCTACGACGATTTGGAGAGCATCGCTCGCTGCATAGAACTGGGCGCGGACGAATATCTGCCCAAGCTGTTCAATCCCGTCCTGCTTAGGGCTCGCGTCGCTGCGTGCCTCGAGAAGAAACGCCTTCGCGATCGCGAGCGAGTGTTTCTGCGCACGATCCGATCGGAGCAGGAAAAGTCCGAGAAGCTGCTTCTGAACATCTTGCCCGAGCCGATTGCGCAGCGCCTCAAACAAGGGGAGTCTAGCATAGCCGACGAGTTCGCCGAGGTGACCGTGCTGTTCTGCGACCTCGTCGACTTCACGGGCTTCGGCTCACGGCACGATGCGAGCACGGTCGTGGACCGCCTGAACGAGGTATTCCGCACCTTCGACGATCTGGTGGAAACGAACGGTCTCGAGAAGGTCAAGACCATCGGCGACGCCTACATGCTGGTCGGCGGACTGCCGATAGTGCGCACCGATCACGCGGCGGCGGTTGCGGACGTGGCTGTGGCGATGACCGAGGCGGTCGAACGTCTGAATCGCACTCATCGCGAGTCGATACAGGCACGCGTCGGAATCCACACCGGGCCCGTAGTGGCCGGGGTGATCGGGCGCACGAAGTTCACCTACGATCTCTGGGGTGATACTGTCAACGTGGCGAGCCGCATGGAATCGCACGGCATCCCCGGCCGGATACAGGTGTCGGAGTGCACGTACCGGCGGCTGCGCGAGGAGTTCATCTTCGAGAAGAGAGGCAAGATATCCATAAAAGGCAAAGGACGCATGAAAACCTACCTCCTGTGCGGCCGGCGGTAGGGTCTGGAGCGCAGTCGTCCTTCGCAGCGCTACTTGTCAGTCGGCCTATTCCAGGTACAGAATCGCTTCACTGCCCTTATCATTGACCACGTGCTGGCAGGTCATCGCATTGATCGCGATCCCCTGGGCCTGAGCGACGCCCGTAGAATATCCGCCCAGAGGGTTCCCGTCGAAGTCGATGATGCTTGCGGAACCGCCTTCGGTCACGATCAGCAGCTTGTCGGTACCCGACACGTGGGCGACCCCCCAGGGCTCGGACGGCAGGCCGGAGAGGTCGATGGATTTTCGCAAGTTGCCCGCCTGGTCGACGATGTAGATGCCGGCGCTGCTGGCGCCGAACGCGTCCTTGTCACTGCTGACGGCGAGATGGTTCTGGTAGGCGCCGCTCGCCGTGCGACCGATGTAGGCGACGCCCACCGGGTGCGCGGTGAATGCGTCGGTCGGGAAGAAATCCTGCACGGCCCCCGATGAGTCCAGGAAATAGACGCGCGCTTCGCTGCCCTCGGTGACGGCCAGATGATCGCGCCAGACCCCCGCGTGCACGTAGGCGGCGTCCAGCATGTCGTCCTTGGGGGTGGCGAGCGTGGTGAGGAGTCCGCCGGAGGTGTCGGTCATGTAGAAGCTTTTGTTTGCGGGGTCGACGAGCAGCCACGCACCGTCCAGGGGCGCGCTCACGCCGTTGAAAGCCATGCAGTCCTCCAGGAAGGTGAGCCCCCACACGTCGCTCGCCCCGATGGCGGATGTCGAGAAGGAGCCGGTCTGTGCACCGGGAAGGTAGTCGGCGCTGCAGATGGGCGCCGGCGGCGGGGGGAAGCTGCAGGCGCCGCACTGGCACCGGTAGGTGAGCGTGAGCTTGGGCCGAAGAGCGCATTGGGCGCTGTCGCTGCTGTAGTGGTGCTTGTCTCTGTTGCCGGAGTTAGGTTGCGCGAGCAACATGACACCTTGATTGGGATAGGCGCCATCCACCCAACCCTGAACCAGGGAGCGGACGTCCAGCGTCTTCCATCCCGTGCTCGAGGCGGGGTAAGAGTCGATGACTGCTGCTGCGTGGTCACCCCCGGGGGTAGTCCAATTATTGACGCCGTCGTACTCCTCCCAAGTCGCGCCGCTGCTGGCGGCTCCCGTGCCCTCCACCCAATCCCGCGTCATACGGCGTGCCTCCACCGTAGCCACGTCCCCGGTGTTCTGGTGAAGGTACACACCCAGCTCCGCCGACTCGACCACGGCGCCGGGTGCGAGTCCGGAGAGGTCGAATTGCAAAAGGCCTCGTCGCTCCCCCGTCGGCGGACCGGCCGGGTCGACGACGAGGTCTGCGTCCGCTCCATAGTTCGTGACCGGCTGCGCGCTCCTCAAGTACGCATCCTTTCCCGTGATTCGTCCGGGCTGCACGGTGATAGTACGCGGCGTATCGAGAACGGGAACGTTCTCTTCACGCACGGTGCGTCGTGTCCCGTCCGCGAGATCCCCGGTCGCCGTGATGGCCACCGGCGAGCCGTCGGTTGGGGCGATGGTGGCGCTGTAGGTGTGCGGGCCGAAGTCCGTCACTCCGAGGTCGGTGTAGCCGGTGCACGCGCTCGCGTTCGCGCGCCAGCGCTGGTGCTGCAGAGCCGCTTCCGCCACGTAACGCGCACGCTCGATCCCGGCTTCGGTCGCCGCCCGGCGCACGTGCACCGCGCCCTCGCGGCTCAGCAGGAAGGCGACGCTCGCGATGAGCGCGAGCGCCAGCACCACCGGCAGCAAGAGGAATCCGCCCTCGCGCCGGCCGCTCACGGTCCGCCCCCGCTGCGCACGCGGGTCTGAAGGTTGACCACCCGGGCCTCGGCGTCGGTCAGCTCCAGGGTGATGTCGACGCGTGTCGCGCGCTCACCGGGGGCTCGGGGCAGACGCTCCACCTGGAACAGGGTGACGCCTGCGGCGATGACCCGCTCGCTGTAATCACTGCCGTCCGCGGCGCCGAGGTTCGGGGAGCGTTCGACCAGGGCATCGCCGTCCAGGCGGTAGACGACGACGTCGAGCCAATCCTCGTCCGTGGCACCGTCCTCGTCGTCGTCGTCGCTGTTCCCCTCGTCCGTGGCACCATCCTCGTCGTCGTCCACGCCGGCGACTCCGGGTTGTCCGTCGGCGTTGGTGTCCCCATCGGTGTCCTCGTCCACGGCTCCGTCACCGTCGTTGTCGGAGGCGTCCCGGGGGTCTTCGTCGTCCAGCCCGTCCTCGTCGTCGTCCCTCGAGCTGCCCTCGTCCACGAGACCGTCGCCGTCGTCGTCCACCCCGCAGATGCCGGGACAACCGTCTTTGTTGTTGTCGCGTCCCGGATCCTCGTTTACTCGCTCGCGTTCACCGGGATCCTTGACGGTGTCACCGTCGGCGTCGAAGAAGTCCCGATCGTTATTGGCGTCGGCGAAGCCGTCGCCGTCACGATCCAGCGTCGGGTCGAGGCTGACCGCGAGCACGTCGCGTACCGCCTCGCTGTGGCCGGTGGACGGGTTCTCGGGAAGCGGCAGCAGGAGTCGACCCGCCCTCACCGCGGCCAGCATGCGCTCCAGGGCGAACTGGGCCTCGCGGTTGAGCGTGTTTCGTGCCTGCGCTTCGGCCCGCGCCTCCAGGGCGCGGCTCACGATGGCGCCCATCGACAGCGCCAGGATTGCGGCGATGGCGACGGCGACCAGCAACTCCATCAGAGTGAAGCCGCTATGGAGCGAGCGGATGCCGGCCGGATGGGCGGGCTCGCGTAAACGCACCGGCGCGTGCCGGCTCGCAGCGCTCCGGAACCCGTCAACGAGTGGTGAGGGTTTCGAACACGTGAGCGGTATCTTCGACCTCCACGCGCAGCCACAACAGGCCGTCGTCCATACCGGTGAACGGATCATCGTCGCCGTCGGCGTTGTCACCGTCATAGCGGGAGAGAAACACCAACCGGCGACGGTCGGCGCCGGCGGAGTCGGAGTAGGAGGTGGGTGTCGACCGGTTGCCGGCGGCGCTCGCAGCTGCGCTCAGATCCGCGAAAGACTGCGCGAGCACATCCTCGACCTTGCTCATCAGATGGTAGTGATCGGCGACGTGCGACTCGTGCACGCCGCTCGCGGTGAGGCCGCTGTTGAGGGCCGTGAGTGCCGGGGCGATGCTGATCGCGACCAACACCGTTGCAACCAGGACCTCCACGTAAGAGAGGCCGGTCTGCCGAAACACGCGACGGCATGAGTCGTTCGCGCTCATTGCACTGTGATGCGTCCCACGACCGGCGTCACCGTGATCATCCCGGTGGCCCCGCCGTCGCTTACCGTAACAGACCCGCTGACCAGCGGGCGCAGGTCGGTTGAAGCAACCGGCTCGCCCCGGACGTCGAAAGCCACGGCCCGCTGCTCCTCACCACCCACTTCATATTGAAACGTTGCCACGGCTTGCACGCCCCCGGTGAAAAAACCTTCGGTCACGTCGATGTCGTAGATCTTCTTGTCTGTAGGATGGCGCACTTCGAACCGCTCGGTGGGCGGGGCGGTTCCCGTATCCAGCCAGAACACCCGCACTCGCCGCTTATCCGCCGTCACACGTACGCCGTGATGCACGCCGGTACGACGCGCCTCGCTGCGTGCGAAACGCAGAGCCTCGGCGATCTCGCTGGCCGCAAGCGTCAGCTTGTTGCCGTCCGAAGTCGACAGTCCCGGCAATGCGACCAGGGCCACGATACTGAGGACCAGCCCAACCAGCAGCAACTCGGCGAGAGTGAACCCTCTGCACCGCGTGAACATCGACTATGCCCGACACCTTGCGCGGAGCAAGGTGCTCCTAGAGGTCCTGGGTGTCGGTTCCGTCGCTCAACGTCTGCCCGTCGTTGGCGATGAACCGGCCAGTCTGAAGGTAGAATTTCCAGCCGGTATTGTCGTTGGGTGTCGGATCGGCGCTCGCGACCGTGATGTCGTCGGTGGCGGTGTCCACAGTCACGTCCTGATCGACGGTATCATCCACCGTGAACGGATTCGGCGGCAGGGCATTGGTCTTGATATAGGGCCCGAAGCGGTGGGTGCCATCCTTCACCGTGCTTACCTCTCCCGATCTGCTCGTGTACCGCGTGAGCTGCTGGACGAAAGCGGTCTGCGCCTCGCCGACAGTGGAGACAGGGCCCGAACCATCTACTTTGATGGCACCCGGGTAATTGTTGTCGTGCTGATGGTAATAGATCTCGATGGCGTCCCGCAGCTGGGCCAGATCCGTCTTTAGAGTCGCAACTCTGGCATCCTCGGTGGAAGCACCGAACTGCGGCACCACGATGGCCGCTAAAATCGCCAGAATGATGACGACGATGAGCAGCTCGACGAGCGTGAATCCTCGGTGCCTGACCCGCGTTGTGTGGCTCATGGTCTTTACACCCGCTGAATTGGCGTGGGAACGAGACTATGCGTCCATTCCGGCATATCGGAATACCGGTGTGAAACTTTAGTCAAGCTCTCCCGCGGGGTCCTCACACCCCGTTCAGCAGGATGACCAGGCCCGCCGTCAGAAGAACCGCCCCGAAGGAACGGGGGCGGCGCCGTATGAATCCGTCCCAGTGGAAGGTATAGGCCAGGACCGGCCGGTTGATGGCCTCCTCGATGAGGTGCTCGCAGCGCCAGCCCAGTCGCAGCGCGAAGACGTAATCCAGGCTGACGGGAGTATTGATGATCTTTTCGATGCGCGGCACGCTCCCGGGAGCGAGCAGGAACAAGGCTCCCCAGAACGTGATGAGCACTCCGATGGCAGGAATCAACGCCTCGTGCAGCATCCGGGCTACTCCAGCGGGTCACCCTTGTTTAAGCAATCGTTTAAGCAATCCTCTACGAACGCCGTTCCCGACGTGACGAACAATCGCACGGATTACAGACGGATCACGGCGCGGAAACTTGAGGCCCACTCTCGTCGCCCCCCGTCCTGTGGATGAGCTGCCGTCCGCACGCGCATTTGGGGAGGCCCGGGCGCCAACGGTCGCGGGCCTCATCCAACCGCACGGGAGAGCTTGAAGATGGGCAGTATCAGAGAGGCGACCACCAGGCCCACAACGACGCCCATCACCAAGAGCATGATCGGTTCGACCATTCTCGACAGTGTGGTGAGCTGGCGCATGAGTTCGCGCTCGTAAAAGGTCGCAATCCGCGTCATGACTGCCGAGATGTTGCCGGCTTCGTCACCGGTCGCGATCATCTGCCGGACCAATGGCGGAACGAAACTCGTATCCTGGAACGCCGCTGAGATGCCCCTTCCTTCGTGCACCTGACGCTGTACGCGATCCAGAAATCGGCGAAACTCGCTGTTGTTTACGATCTCCTGGCACGCACGCAATGCGTCCGGCACACTGACGCCATTGGCGATGGACAGACCCATCACGCGCAGGAACTGCGATAGATATATCTGAGCGAATATGTCCCTCAGTACCGGCACGCGCAGCTTCAGTCGATCAATCGCGGCTGCCCCTTCCGGCTGTCTTATCCACCGATAGACCAGGATCACCGCAGCTATCGTACCGCCCATGACGAATACCCAATACTGTCTCAGGAAATCACTCGCGGCCATCAACAGAAGAGTCGTGAAAGGGAGCTGGTCCGCGATGTCGGTAAACAGCTCACCGAACTTGGGGAACACCACGACCAGCACGAACACGACGACGGCCACCGAGAACAGCGCCAAAAAAGCCGGATAGTAGAAAGTACTGAGAAGCGAGGAGCGCATCTGCATCTGCTTCTCCTCCATCTCCATGAGGCGCTGCAGAACGGGAACCAGAATGCCGCCACGCTCCCCCGCCTCGATCAGGTTCACGTAGCTGCGCGAGAAGATCTGCGGGTGTCGCCCGATGGCTTGGGAGAAGGACAGACCGGAGGCGACGTCCTCGCGCAGGGTTCGAACCACTTCCCGCAATCGGATGTTAACGGTCTGCTGTGCGAGCGAATCGAGGCCGGCGTGCAGAGAGGTGCCGGTCTCGAGCATGAGCGCCAGTCGCTCCAGGAAGAACATCCGATCCCGGCCGGACACCCGTCGAGGCGCGAGTCGCACCTCTCGAAACGGGGCTCGTGCCTGTGCCGTCTCGCCACCGTGTCGCCTGGATTTGAACTCGATTGCCATCGGGCTCAGCTGTGGATGACGCGCGTCACTTCATCGAGGGTGGTCTTGCCCGCGAAGGCCTTTGCAATACCGTCGGTGTACAGGGATTTGATCCCCCGCTGATCGATATGTCGGGCCAGGGTGTCGCGCGAGGGATTAGAGACCATGAGCCGTTGCGTTTCGGTATCGCACTCGAAGATCTCATGGATGGCAATGCGACCCTTGTATCCCGAGTCGTAACACGATGGACATCCGCGTCCGCGTGCCAGGCGGACGTTCTCCGAGACTTCCAGCCCGCGCTGGCTGAGCGACTCGGGCGAGGCGACATAGGATGTCTTGCACTCCGGACAGACGGTTCTCACCAACCGCTGCGACATGACACCGATGAGGGCCGAAGAAAGCAAGAAAGGCTCTACCCTCATGTCGAGCAGTCGGGTTATGACGCCAGCGGCGTCGTTCGTGTGCAGTGTGGACAGCACGAGGTGGCCGGTAAGCGCCGCCTGCACTGCAATCTGCGCAGTCTCCCGCTCGCGTATCTCGCCCACCATGACGACATCCGGGTCCTGGCGTAGCACATGCTTGAGCATCTTCGCGAAGCCGAGTCCGATATCGTCCTTGATTTGGTTCTGGTTCACGAGATCGAGCTGGTACTCCACCGGATCCTCGATGGTGACGATGCTCTTCTCGATACTGTTCAAATAGTTGAGCCCCGCGTAGAGGGTTGTCGTCTTCCCGCTGCCGGTCGGACCGGTTACGAGGATGAGACCGTGCGTATAGTGAAGCAGGCGCCTGAACGTTGCCAGGTTCGCGTCGCTCAAGCCGAGCCGGTCGATGTCCATAACCGAGCGCGCTTTGTCCAAAACGCGCAGGACGACCTTCTCACCGAAGATTCCGGGAAGCGAGCTGAAGCGCAGGTCGATGGTTCGCCCCTGCGTGTAGACCTGCATGCGTCCATCCTGGGGCATGCGGCGTTCGGCGATGTCCAGATTTGCCATGACTTTCAGGCGCGACACCATGGATGGATGGATCTCGATGGGCAACTCCATGGTCTGGTAGAGAACGCCGTCGATCCGGAAACGGATTCGGCAACGCGCGCGGGAGGGCTCCACGTGTATATCGCTTGCGCCGTCTCGAATCGCTCTTTGCACAAGGCCGTTGACGAGGTTGATGACCGGGCTTCCGGAGGCCATTTCGTCGATGGCGGAGAAATCCCCCGGTATCCGACCGTCGACCAGCTCGAAGTCCGTCTCCGAATCAAGCTGACCGATGTATTCGGACAAGTTGTAGTCATCCCTCGCGGGCGCGCCTATGATGTCGAGGATGTCCTCGGTAGAGGCGAGGACGGGGCGGGTTTTGCATCTGGTGAGCTCCTCTACCGTGTCGAAGCTGGGGATGGCGTGCGGATCGGCACAGGCAAGATAGAGTGCACCACGCACTTTGAACAGGGGTGCTACCCGAAGTCGCTTGGCGATGTCGGAGTTAAGCAGGTTGACCACGTCGGGATCGAACAGCCCGGGTCGAAGGTGAACGAAGGGGAGCATGAACTGCTCGCTCAGTATCGCCAAGAGATCCGTCTCCTTGAGCAAACCCCGCTGCAGGAGGATGTCCCCAAGCCGCTTGCCGGTGGTGCGCTGAACTTCCAAGGCTCCATTGATGGCCTCCTCATTCACGAGGCCCCGCTCTATCAAGCGCTCACCGAGCCTCCAGGGCTGCTCTGGCCCCAGTGGCTGCACGCTGGCGTCGGACCCGGAACTCGGCTCCTTCTGATCCGCAAGAGAGATGTAATGCTGGAGTCCCGTGAGCTTGAAGACATCGCGGATGGTGGCGTTGGCGTGCGCGATCTGCAAGTCTCCACCGATGCGGGTTACGCGATCCTGCGTATCCAATAGAGCCTCCAGCGCCACGCTGTTAACGAGGGTCACGTTGACCAGGTCCAAAACCAGGTGGATGTCGCCGGCCTTGATGCAGGCGTCCATCGTCTCGGACAGCGTGGCCACATCCGAGCGCTCGGTGAGCGATCCCGGCGGCGCCAGATAAGTGACGAGCCCGATGCGAGAGCGGACCACTTCAGACACCGCCCGTACTCCCCCGTCCATGTCGCGTCTGGAGCCCCGATGTGGGCTCTCGTGGCTGCAGGACGCTCAGCGTTCCCATCACTGCGGACCCTCCCGCTTGCCGCCTTCCACACCGTCTCTCAGGTCGGCAGGTTCGGCCCGGAGTTGACCGGATGAGGAAACAGCGCGGCCCGTCTCGCCGGTGCCGAACAGGTACTCCGCCAGAGGGCGCGGCTTCCCGATGGCGAACCCCTGTACGAAGTCGACGCCGAGTTCGCGCATCTTCTCCAATATCGATGCGTTTTCGACGAATTCGGCGACGGTTTGCAGGCGCATCGTCTGCCCGATGCGATTGACGGCGTCCACCATCACGTAGTTGACCGGGTCATCGATGTCCCGGATCAGGGAGCCGTCGATCTTCAGGTAGTGCAGGGGGAGCTGCTTCAGGCTGGAAAAAGAACTGACGCCTTCGCCAAAGTCATCCAGAGCGAATCGGCACCCGCTCTCGCCGAGCATGTGCATGAAACGGGTGGCCGCGGCCAGATTCGAGATCGCGGCGGTCTCCGTAATCTCGAAGCATATCTGCTGCGGCGCGACGCCTGAGCCATCGACCTCGCGTACGGCGAACTTGAGAAAATCCACCTCTGAAAACGACTGGCGGGAGATGTTGATAGCACATTGCAGCTCGGATCGGCTCGCGGCGAGCATCTGGAGAGTGTTACGGATCACCCAGCGGTCGATGGCCGGCATGGATTGGTAACGTTCGGCCGCAGCGATGAAGGCGGCGGGCCGAATGATTCTCCCGGTTTCGTCGATCATCCGTAACAGGATTTCACAATGCCGCGTCGTATTCGCGTCTTCGCAGAGCGGTTCTATGGGCTGCGCATAGAGCTGCAGGCGATTCTCCTCGAGGGCACGCTGGATCCGAGGCACCCACTGCATTTCCCGGTGGAAAGCGGCGTAAGCGGCGTCGTCGTGACGGTGCAGATAGGCACGGTTGTATCCTTGTTGCTTCGCGAGGCGACAGGCGGTATCCGCGGTGCTGAGAATCTCCGAGACCGAGCCCGACTCTGCGGTTACGCTCGCGACGCCGACGCTCGCGCTCACGTCAAAAGGATTACCGTCCCAGTCAAAGCGGTGCTGGTTGATTGAATTGATAAGCTTTCGGGCAATCAGGACTCCCCTGTTGGTGGGGCAGTCTTTGAGCAAGATGGCGAATTCGTCGTCGCCCAGGCGGGCGAGCACGTCGTCACTGCGCATGCGCGCGTCGAGGAGCAGGGCGATCTGGCGCAGCAGCTCGTCTCCGGCCGCGGACCCGCAGGTGTCGTTGACGATCTTGAACCCGTCCAGATCGAGGAAGAGCAGGACGTGCTCGGCTTCCGCGCTGCGAGCGAGCAGCACGGTCTCGGTCAAACGTTGCTCGAAGCCGCGTCGATTCAGCAGACCCGTGAGAGCGTCGCGGCTGGCTTGCAAGACCGTCGCGGCCTGCTCGGCCAGTACCTCGAGGAGCTTTCTGTCACCGTTGCTGAAATCGGTCCGTGCCGGCAGGTTCACGAGAGCGATGATTCCGAATACTTCGGAGCGCGTCGCCAGCATGGGCGAAGCCAACACCTTCACCGGTAAGGATGAAGAAGCGTGCAGCCACGGCGGGTCGCTCGCATCGTTGACGACGATGCTGGCCCGTGCATCCTTGACGCGCCGATACACTGCATGCCGCAACGCAGGCCATACCTCCCAAAGCCAGGCGGAGTCGGACTCCCCTTCGTCGCGCTGGCGTTTGACCTCGAGCCTGTCGCCGGGAACCGCGAGGACGGCACCGTCCACGCCGAGATAGGCGATGCAGTCCTCTACCAGGCGCGTCAGCACCTCGCGCCCGTGTTCAGGCTCGTACTTGTGGACCCGCTCCTCGGTGGCGTAGACGAGGTTGAGCTCCTCGCAACGCGCCGTGAGCTCGGCCGCCATGGTGTTCAGCTCCAGGTTCAGCCGGTATTCCTGAAGCAGACAGGCACCGATGTCAGCGAGGGCCCGCGCAAGCTCCGGCTCTCCGAATGATGTGACGGGTTCCGTCCTGCAATCGACGAGCAACGCGAGAGCCGCGATCCGCTCCTCCGGCTCGCCCGCCAGCGGTTGCACCAAGAGCCGCTTGCCCGAACCGATGTCGCGGGACAGCGCGGCCCCCGCGTCGATCGTTGCGTGCGCGACACGCAGCGCAGCTCCCAGCTCGCGTCTGTGAGGCGTATCTGCCGCCCAAAGGGGCGACCCCGCCCGGTCGCAAACGGCGAAACCGAGCACCCGGCCGAGCGCCTGATGGCTCAGCAGCTCACAGAGGCGTCGATACTTGTCTGGGTCCAGCGCGCCGAGTGGACGATCCATTACGCGCAAGGCGCCCCTTTGACAGGCCCCGTCGCGAAGTGCTCGTCGAGACGGGCGTTCAGACGACGCAGGCTCAGGGGCTTCTCGAGCAGCTCGGTGTTGGGGAGGAAATGCACCCACTCGCGCGCGGCCAGCTCCGGACGTGCCGTGATAACCAGAGTGAGCGGCTGGGGCCCGGGAAACTCCCGGTGCATGGCCTCACAAAGAGCGCGGCCGTCAAGGCGCGGCATTTCGATGTCGGTGATGACGACGTGAAAGCGCTCCTCTCTCAGCTTGCTCAGCGCTTGCTCACCGTTGGAGGCTGTCTGCACGGTGTAGCCCCTGCCCTCGAGCGCAAGCCGTATCACTCGTACGATGTGCGGCTGGTCGTCCACCAGAAGTATCCGTCTCGTCGTCAAACGGCTTCTCTCAACAGGATCGGTGTCTTCTTGAGCACGATCGTGAATTCGCTGCCTTGGCCCGGCGTGCTTTCCAACCTCATTTCGCCCTGGTGCAGCTCCACGATCTCCTTGGCGAGGGCGAGACCCAGACCGTGGCCCGTCCTCTCACGCACGTCTTCGCGGGCGGAGCGAAAGAATTTCGTGTATATCCGAGGCTGGTCCTCGAGAGCGATGCCGATGCCGGTGTCGCGCACAGAAATGAGGATATGGTCTTCGGTCTCGGTGGCGAACAATACGATCAGGCCATTCGGTCGGTTGTACTTGATCGCGTTGGTGAGCAGGTTGTTGATCGCCACACGCAGCAGCCTTTTGTCCACGTACACGGCGCTCAACTGATCGGACACGTCGAGCCTCATTTTCAGACCCCGATCGGCGGCGCTGCGAGACACGTTGTCGAAGGCGTCCTTGAGCAAGTCCCCGAGCCTGATGCGCTGACGCTCGAGTGACACGCTGCCCATTTCGATTTCGGCGATGTTGAGCATGTTGTTGATCAACATCCCGATCAGCTCCACCTCGTCCTTGATGACGTTGCCCGTTTCTACGCGTACGGCATCGGTGTCCTTGTCTTCGTCGAGCAGCATCTCGCTGTACATACCGATGACGTGCAGTGGCGTCTTCAATTCGTGAGCGAGGCGCGCAACGAACTCCTTACGCGCCTTCTTGGCCAGCGATTCGGCAGTGACGTCGTGGAACACAATCATGGTGCCGTAGATGCGCGAGCCGTCGCTCGGCGAGAACAGCGGATAGGCACTCACCGCGATCTCCCTGTCGGGCGCGTGCTCTGGAGTCATCCGAGTGCTGCTCATCTCGTTGCGGCGCGCGGTGCTGCGCATGAAATTGGAAACGAAAGCGAGCAGCTCGGGGGACTTGCACCACTCGTTGGGCTTCATCCCGGCGATGGCGCCGGCATCGATGCCGACCATCGCGGTCAGTTTGCGATTGGCGAAGGTGACACTACCCGACTCGTCCATCACCACCACCGCCTCGGGCAACGACTGGAGCACGGACTCGATCCGCGCCTTTTGGTACGAGAGGACCTTGGTAGAAGCCACGATCTCTGACTGCTCGGATTCGAGCGCGTTGATACGGGTCTCCGCCGCTCTGACGATGCGGTTGAAATGCCGTATGAACTCGCCGACCTCGCCGGATGCCTCCAGCTCCACCGTCCGCACCGCGTCGTCGTCGAGAATGGTCTGAATGCGCTCGCTCGCCTCCCGGAGGGGCTGAACCTCGCGCCTGACCAGGTAGTAGTAGAAGGGCGTGAGCAGGAAGATGGGCAGGGCCAGCCATGCGAAGTACGGCAGTTCCTGGCTCACGAGCGCCCAGCCGGGCTCCACGTAGCCCACGCGCACGTGCCCCTTCAGCTCGCCCCCTTGGAGCACGGGGGCATGGAATTCGCGGAATTCGCGCCCTCCATCGAGGTCGGCGACCTCGCGTTCTCCGAACCAGGCGGAGGGCTCCGCCGGCAGCGCCGCCGCCGGCACGATGACGCCCGGTGCCGCGATCTCGAGCAGATCCACGCCGTCGGGTCGCGACACGACGGCGTAGGCGAAATCCGGGTTTCCCTGGGTGGATTTGACGAGCGCCAACGGGCCTTGCTGGCCCTCGTCCGGGATGAGCTGCTGGAGGGACATACTCGAGAGCAGGCGCGCCAGGCTCACCCCTTGAACGCGAATCTGGGAGAGCCGGGAGGAGCGCTGGGATCCGAACGAGACGCCGATGATGAGCGCAATCACGAGCAGTGACGACGCGACCATCATCAGGCCAAGACGCTCGCTTTTCATCGCCGGATGACCAGTTTATTCGTGTCCCGCGGGGGTGCTCGGGCGGTGCGAGGATCCCGGGCTGTAAGCCGTTGTATCGGAACCTCCCAGGCGAGCTTTAGACGGGCCAACCCTTTGTGACGACCCCGCCCGCGCGGGGACGGCGCAGCCCCAGGGCTGCGGCGAGATGGCCCCACCCACCCTGATTCAGTGGCCTGCACGCCATGCCGATAAGAGCCGCGCGCGCCGGGGCGACGGCACACCTCCGCAGCCCCAGCTAACCGATAGGAACAGGGGGCTACCGAACGTGTCCTGCCGCCGTGCAGCCGCTCTCATCGTCCTGGTCGCCTTCGGGCCGGCGGCGGCCGGCGACGAAGTGTATCGCTGGATCGATGACACGGGCCGGGTGCACTATGGTGACCGACCGCCCACGGAGGAGGCGGCTCCGGTGGACGTCGAGGCGGCCTCCCAGCCGGAACCCGACAGCCCCGCGACCGAGACGCGGCGCACCCGGCGGGAGCGATTGTTGCGCGCGTTCGAGAAGGAGCGGCGCGAGCGACGAGCCCGCGAGCGCCGGCGCGAACGCGAGCGGGAGGTGCGCGCCCACCGGTGCGCGGTGGCCCGGAGCAATCTTCGTGAGGTACAGAGCGCCCGCTATCTGTACGAGGAGGAGGAGGAGGAGGAGGAGAGGGACCGGCGCGTCGTGCTGAGCGACGGCGAGCGCCGGGAGGTCACCAGGCGGTGGCGCGAGGCCGTGCGCAACTGGTGCGACTGACGCTCGCTGCCTCAGGCCCCGGCGCGGCGGGCGCTGCCCTCCGCGGCAGACTGGATCTGCGCCTGCACGACGGCGACGGCGCTCATGTTGAACAGCCCGCGCACGGTGATGGACTGGGTCACCACGTGCGCCGGCCGCCCCACACCCAAGAGAATGGGTCCGATGGAGACCCCGCCCCCCAGCATCTTGAGCAGATTGTAAGCGATATGGGCCGCGTCCACATTGGGCATCACCAGCAGGTTCGCCGCCCCGTTCAAGCGCGATCCCGGATAGGCGGCCTCGCGTAGCTCCTGGGAGAGCGCCGCGTCCGCATGCATCTCCCCGTCCACCTCGAGCTCGGGCGCACGCTCGTGCAGCAGCCGCGCTGCCTCGCGCATCTTGCGCGCCGAGACGGTGTCGTGGGTGCCGAAGTTGGAGTGTGAGAGCAGCGCCACCTTGGGAGTGATGCCGAAACGGCGCACCTCATCGGCGGCGAGCAGCGCCATCTCCGCCACCTCCTCGGCGTCGGGGTCCGGCGACACGTGGGTATCGCAAATGAAGTAGGTACCCTCAGGGAGGATCAGGCAGGTGAGCGCCGAGACGTCGCGCACACCCTCGCGCTTGCCCACGACGTCCATCACGTGGCGCAAGTGGCTGCGGAAGCGGCCCACGGTGCCGCACAGCATCGCGTCGGCGTCGTGCCGGTGCACCATGAGCGCCGCCACCGCCGTGCTGTCCGAGCGCACCACCGCCTTGGCCACCTCGGGCGAGATCCCCTTGCGGCCCATGAGGCCGTGGTACTCGCTCCAGTAGTTTCGGAAACGAGGGTCGTCGAGGATGTTGACCAGCTCGAAATCGCGGTCCGGCCTCATGCGAAGCCCCAGGGACCGGATGCGGTCGCGGATCACGGCGGCCCGACCCACGAGGATGGGATACGCGAGCCCCTCGTCGACCACCTGCTGCACGGCCTGCAGCACCCGCCGTTCCTCCCCTTCGGCGTAGACCACCCGCTTGACCGTGGCCTCGCGCGAGCGCTCGAAGATCGGCTTCATCACCAGGCCCGAACGCCACACGAACTGGTTGAGGCGCTGGCAATACGCATCCAGATCTTCGATGGGACGGGTGGCGACGCCGCTGTCCATGGCCGCCTTGGCGACCGCGGGCGCCAGCTGCGTGATGAGCCGCGGGTCGAAGGGCTTGGGAATCAGGTACTCGGGCCCGAAGCGGACACGCTTGCCGCCGTAGGCTTTGGTGACGAGCTCCGAAGGTTCAGCCAGTGCCAGGTCGGCCAGCGCCAGAGAGCACGCCGCCTTCATCTCCTCGTTGATGTCGGTGGCGCCCACGTCCAGCGCACCCCGGAAGATGAACGGGAAGCACAGGACGTTGTTCACCTGATTCGGATAGTCCGAGCGGCCCGTGGCGATGACCGCGTCCGGGCGCACCGCCTGCGCCTCCTCGGGCAGTATCTCGGGAATCGGATTGGCAAGAGCCAGGATGAGCGGCTTGGCCGCCATACGCTTCACCATTTCGGGCTTGAGCACGCCGGGCGCGGACAGCCCGAGGAAGATGTCCGCTCCCTCGATAACCTCGCCCAGGGTACGCGCCGCGGTATCCTGCGCGTAACGCGCCTTCCAGGGATCCATGAGTTCCTCGCGCCCTTTGTACACCACCCCTGCGAGGTCGGTGGCGATGATGTTCTCGCGCGGGAGCCCGATGGTGACGAGCTGGTCGAGGCAGGCGATGGCGGCCGCGCCGGCCCCAGCCGTCACGAGCTTGACATCCTCGATGTCCTTGTCCACCACGCGCAGCCCGTTGACCACGGCCGCCGCCACGATGATGGCGGTGCCGTGCTGGTCGTCGTGAAAGACCGGGATGTCCATGCGCTCGCGAAGCGTCTGCTCGATCTCGAAGCACTCGGGCGCTTTGATGTCCTCGAGGTTGACGCCCCCGAAGGTCGGCTCGAGGCTCGCGACCACGTCTATGAAACGCCCGGCGTCGGGCTCGTTGACCTCTATGTCGAAAACGTCGATCCCGGCGAACTTCTTGAACAGGACCGCCTTGCCCTCCATCACCGGCTTGGCGGCGAGCGGACCGATGTTGCCGAGCCCGAGCACCGCCGATCCGTCGGTGACGACCGCCACGAGGTTGCTGCGCGCGGTGAGGGTGGCTGTCTCCTGCGGGTCGCCCGCAATGGCGTTGCACGCGGCAGCGACCCCCGGCGAATACGCGAGCGAGAGATCGCGTTGCGTCGTGAGCGGCTTCGTGGCGACGACGGCGAGCTTGCCCGGAAACGGCAGCCGGTGGTACTGGAGTGCGTTCTCCTCGAATTCGTTGGACATGAGTCGTTACCCGCGATGGTCGGTTCGGTGCTTGGTCCTTAGGGCTGCGAGGCACAGAACACGCCCCGCACAGCGGCAGGTCTTTCAATCATGCACACCTATGGAGGCAACGTCCAGCCGCGCCCGGGCCTGCGCCGGCGGAGCGACCTTCGAGCGCCCGCGCGATCGGGTAAAATCCCGGCGCGGGCTACCGGCAAGTTTCAGCCGCCGCAGGCGGCGATCCGCCCCTCGGAGCCCCGAGGCCGGATGCCATAGGGCGCGCCGCGCAAGACCATCACACGCATGAGCAAGCGCCGCGACAAGCTGCCGCGAACGTCATCCAGCGGCGAGGTGGACGCCTTCCTGCGCAAGGTCGCAGCCACCCCGCTGACCCGGCCCGGCCGCCTGCGGGGACGCCTCGTCTTCGCCATGGACGCCACCGCCAGCCGCGAGCCCACCTGGGACCGGGCCAGCCACATCCAGGCCGAGATGTTCGAAGAGACCGCAGCCCTGGGCGGGCTCGACGTCCAGCTCTGCTACTACCGGGGGTTTCGCGAGTTCGATGCGAGCGCCTGGTTCGAGCGCCCGGCGGATTTACACCGCTACATGCGGGGCGTGGGATGTGTCGCTGGGATGACACAGATCGCGCGCGTGCTCAGACACGTCATCGCCGAGACCGACCGACAGCGGGTCAACGCGCTGGTGTTCGTCGGTGATTGCATGGAGGAGGACATCGACGAGCTGTGTGGGCTGGCCGGCGAGCTCGGCCTGCGCGGGCTTCCGGCCTTCGTTTTCCAGGAGGGCTACGACCGCATCGCGGAGCGTGCGTTTCGACAGATCGCACAACTCACGCGCGGCGCCTATTGCCGCTTTGACGCGTCGAGCGCGCAGCAGCTCAAGGATCTGCTGAGCGCGGTGGCGGTTTACGCCGCCGGTGGCCGACGCGCACTCGAGCATTTCGGGCGCCGTAGAGGCGGTGCCGTACGGCAACTCACCCACCAGATGAACAAGGGGTGATCGCTTGCATCCGGCCATCCTTCTCGGCCTGTTGATAGGCGCCCTGATCCTCATCAGCTGGATGAAGCGAGCCCGTCCGGAAGTTCGCGAACGCGCGCTGAAGCGCCTGCTCCTGGGCGGAGGGCTGGCGCTGCTGGTCCTGCTCGCGGTGACCGGTCGCCTGCACTGGATCTTCGCCGCCGTCGGCGCGGCGGTGCCCATGGTGCTGCGGCTGTTTCAGGTGCTGCAGACGGCGCAGCTGTTCAAGAATCTCAAATCCGCGCACAAGGCCGCGGAAGGACCCAGTGCCGGACAGACCTCCGAGGTCGAGACCCGTTTCCTGCGCATGCGCCTTCACCACGACACGGGTGCCATGTCCGGCGAGGTCCGGGAGGGACGCTTCCAGGGCCGCGCGTTGGACGCCCTCGGCCTGGAGCAGCTGCTCGAGGTGCTCGCGGAGTGTCGCCTCGAGGACCAGCAATCGGCGGCGATCCTCGAGACCTATCTGGATCGGACCTTCGGGGACGAGTGGCGCGAGCGCGCGGAGAAGGCCGAACGGGAAGCGCCGGCGCAGGGACCCATGACGCGCGCGGAAGCGTTCGAGATCCTGGGGCTCACGCCCGACGCCGGCCCCGAGGACGTGCTCAAAGCCCACCGCACGCTCATGCAGAAGCTGCACCCGGACCGCGGCGGCTCGAACTATCTCGCCGCCAAGATCAATCAGGCCAAGGACCTGCTCCTCGGCACCTGATTATTTCTTTGAAAGAACTACACGCTTCCTTCTCTTTTCTCTGTGTTCTCTGTGGTTCGATCGTTTGCGCGCCAAGGGTCTTGCTACGAGGCGAAGGCGACGGTCACGCGCCGATTGTGCCGGCCCTTCTTCTCGATTTTGCTCACCACCACGGGCCCGATCTCCGCGGTGGAAGCCACGTGCGTGCCGCCGCACGGTTGCAGGTCAACACCCTCGATCTCCATGACGCGGACCTTCCCCTGCCCGCTCGGTGGACGCACCGACATGGTCCGCACGAGCCCCGGGTTCGCCTCGAGCTCCTCGTCCGTGATCCAGCGCGAGCGTACGGGGTGATCCTCGTGCACGATGCGGTTCAGCTCGCTCTCGACGTGCTCCCGATCGAGAAGCTGATCCGGCAGATCGAAGTCGATGCGCCCGCTGCCGTCGCGCACCGAGCCTCCGGTCACCCCGCCCGGCACCACGCCACACAGCACATGCAACAGGGTGTGCATGCGCATGAGCCGATACCGGCGCTCCCACTCTATCTCGGCCACGACCGCTTGCCCCACCAGATCGGGTGAGACGGGCTGCGCCGGAACGTGAACGATCCGCCCCGGCTCCGCGCCCTTGCGGGCGTCGACGATGACGACCTCGCCGCCGTGGGGCAATCGCAGCCGTCCCGTATCCCCCGGCTGCCCGCCCCCGAGCGGATAGAACACCGTACGGTCGAGCTGGACCCCGGCTTCGTCGACGGCGGTGACGTGCGCCTCACATGTGCGTGCATACGCGTCCTTCCGAAATACCTCCTCGGTCATGCTGGACCCCTCTGGCTGACGCAGACTCCACGCCCCGCGCGCCGACGCCTGGGCGTCGAGGATTGACACTATTTTCCCGTGCGCACGCTCACGGTTCAAACGCGGCCGGCTGGCTCGGGCTTGCCACGTAAGTGAGGGTCGGGAAGGCTCTGCCTGCGTGCGCTCGGAATCCGGACAAACGGCACTCTCCGCCTGTCCGGCGCCCGTTGGGGACTGGTCATAGCGGTCGCGGCGGGGGGCGGCGACCGGATGGCGGGCGTGGCCCCGGTCAGGTGGCGTCGCTCGCCTGCTGGCGGCGGTACTGAGCGATCATGGCCGCCATCTTGTCCTTCGCCAGCAACTTCTCTTTCTTCAAGGTACCCAGAGTGTAATCGTCGCAGGGCGAAACACCGTGTTCGGCGTCCCGCACTCTTTCCTTCAGCTCGGTGTGCCGCTTGTACAGCTCCTGGAACTGCCGGTCACTCCTGAGGAGCTCCTGCACGATAGTCTGGTCGTACTCGAACATGGAAACCTCGCCTGAGTGAAGACCCCGCGAAAGGCTGCCCCGAACCCGGACATCACGGCTACCCTAGCTCAAAAGCCGCCCCTCGACAACTGGCCCACCCCGCCCCCCCGGGGCCATCGGCACCCGGGCCTCACCGGGCCCCACAGGTCTGCGTACCCCCTTCAGAACGCCGCCCGAAACCCCACGCGCCACGCCTGCCGGGAGACCGTGACCTCGGGCATCACCGCCCGACCCTCGTGCGCGTCCAGAAATGCCGAGTAAAAAAGGGCGGCAACGAAATGGCCGAGGGCCGCGCCCACCAGAACGTCGGAGGGGAAGTGCTCCCCGCCTTCCACTCGCGCCCACGCGGTTCCCGCCGCCAGCCCCCCGAAAATCCATCGCAGCAGCTCACGGCGGCTTGCGGGGGGCGCCAGCGCCTCGATCTCGCGGACGCCCAGGGTCGCGAACAGGGCGGCGTCCGACGTGTGTTGCGACGGAAAGCTGCGGTCGTTGCTCGCGTCCGGACGCTCGCGCTCGGTCAGCTCCTTGAGCCCTTGTGTGGCGCCGATGTTCATCGCCTCGGCCATGGCGCCCACCCCCAGTTTGCGGGCGGGGCTGGGACGCGATGCGCCGGTGCCTCCACGGCGGCCCGCAATAACTGTCGCGGCATAGGCGCCTGCGGCAGTCCAGCGCAAGACGTCGCTGGCGGTATCCGCCGCCTCGTTGGCGCCGAAGAGCGGTGTCTCGTCCCTTGCCCACTCGGATATCTCCTCGTCGGCATCGCCGATCCGCAGCACGCCGGCGCCGAGAAGCGGAGCCCAGGTCGCTGGGGAGCGCGCCGCCTCCACCGCTGCCACGCCCACCCGGTGCCAAGTCGGCCAGAATGACCCCTGGCGCGCACCCTGCCCCGATGTCGCGGCACAGCCTGTCAGAAGAGCGAGAAACCAGGGCAGCGCCCGCAGGAGGCAAGGGATCTGGCCGGCGGTGCGTGGCACTCCGGTGCGCCTCCCGCGTGCTCACTGCGTCTTGATCCACGTGGTCTTCAGGTGGGTGTATTTCTCCAGCGCGTGCAGCGACTTGTCGCGGCCGAAGCCCGACTGCTTGTAGCCGCCGAAAGGCACGGTGATGTCGCTCTCGTCGTAGTTGTTGACCCAGACGGTCCCCGCGCGCAGCGCTCGCGCGGTCTTCAGCGCCACGCTGATGTCGCGCGTCCACACCGCGGCGGCCAGCCCGTACACGGACTGATTGCCCAGGCGGGCCCCTTCCTCGGAGTCCCGGAAGGTCAGCACGGAGAGCACCGGACCGAAGATCTCCTCCTGCGCGATCTTCATGTGGTTGCCCACGTTGTCGAACACCGTGGGCTCCACGTAGTACCCTCCGCTGTCCTCGCGCACGCGGTGACCGCCCATCTTGAGCACCGCGCCCTCCCGCGTCCCGTGCTCGATATAGCCCATGACGCGCTCCGTCTGAACGTCATCGACGATGGCACCCATGCGCGTTTCGGGGTCCAGAGGATCACCCGGCTGCATGCGGCTGCCGACGGCCATCACCCTCTCCACGACGGCGTCCTTCACGCTCTCGTGAACCAGCAGGCGGCTGCCGGCGTGACAGCACTCGCCCTGGTTGAAGAAGATCGCCATGGCCGCCGCCTTCGCCGCCGTGTCGAGATCCGGCGCGTCGGCCATGACGATGTTGGGGGTCTTGCCGCCGCACTCCAGGCTCACCTGCTTCATGTTGGAGCGGCCCGCATACTCGAGGAAGTACTTCCCCACCTCGGCCGAGCCGGTGAAGGCCACGGCATCCACGTCCATGTGCAGCCCGATGGCACGCCCGGCGGTCTCTCCGAAGCCGGGCACGACGTTGAGCACGCCCTCGGGGATGCCCGCCTCCATCGCCAGCTCGGCCACGCGCAGTGCGGAGAGCGGGGACTGCTCGGCCGGTTTCAGCACCACGCTGTTCCCGGTGGCGAGTGCCGGTCCGAGCTTCCACGAAGCCATGAGCAGCGGGAAGTTCCAGGGCACCACGGCGCCGACGACGCCCACCGGCTCGCGCGTGACGAGCGCGAGCGTGGAAGCCGCCGTCGGCGCCACCTCGTCGTAGAGCTTGTCGACGGCCTCCGCGTACCAGCGGATGCAATCGATGGCGAGGGGCACGTCGATGCTGAGCGCATCGCGGATGGGCTTGCCCATGTCCAGCGTTTCGAGCAGCGCCAGCTCCTCGCGATGCTGGGCCATGAGGTCGGCGAGCGCGAGCAGGACCTTCTTGCGTTGCTTGGGTGCGCTCGTGCGCCAGGCGCCCGACTCGAACGCCGTTCGTGCCGAGGCGACGGCCCGATCCAGGTCCTCCGCATCGCACTCCGCCACCCGGGTGAGCACATTGCCGTCGATGGGGCTGACGCAGTCGTAGGTCTTGCCGGACGCAGCTTCCACGTAGCTGCCGCCGATGAACGCCCGGTTGCGAAACGACAGGCGTTGCGCCTGGGCCTTCCACTCCTGCGCGGACTGGACAGCGACCATGTGGCCTCCCTCCGAAACGTCGGGAACTTGGGTTATGCGAATAATATAAGGTTTATAAGGTTATCCGCGGATTTCCGAGGGTGATTTCGTCGCGCGAGGCTGGGGCACCGGGGCGCGCACGGCTTCGTCGCAAACCCCCCAAAGTCCCGGGAATCGCGAACGCACGCGGGGGCGCGCCTGCTTGAGGTTCGCGGGTTCGGTCGAGCGTGCGTCGGCTCCCATGAGACTCTGGCCGGTCCCGGGCCCCGCCCTGTAGGGCCTGCGACCGTGCGGTACATACCCCGGTACCCATCTCGGAGAGCACTCGTCGGCGCGGTTTCGCGGAAATCCGCGAAGAACCTTTCTTGCGGGCGCACCCGGCCCGTTCACGCGGCCGGTTCAGCGACCCCCGTCATAGCGGGTTACGGGCGCTGACCTTCCACGAGCTCGAGTCCATGACGATCCCCTCGGGGGTCTCGTGGCGCGCGAGCTCGGCTTGCAGGGCGTCCGCGATCTCGTCGTGGCGCTTCTCGGCCACCTCGCCCGCCTCCCGGTACACCTCCCCCGCGGGTCCGAGCGCAAGCTGGAAGTCGACCGCATCCTCCGGCGATCTGCCGACCAACAGAGGCGCATCGATGCGCTCGAAGTCGATGTCGGTATAGCCCGCGATCTCGAGCTGCTTCCTGACGACGTCGGGGTCGGCCATCGAGAACGGCCCCGGCCCGCAGGTTCTGGCGTCTTCACCCGGCGGCGGGAGGTATTGAAGGACGATCTGCTTCGGAAGGCCCAACCAGGGATTGTCGTCGATGGTGCGCCACACGATCATGGTCATCACGCCGCCGGGCTTGAGCGCGGTGCGCATGTTTCTCAGCGCGGCCACCGGGTTCTCGAAGAACTGGGTGCCAAAGCGCGAAAAACAGAAATCGTGCTCCGGCTCGAAGGGATAGGTCTGCACGTCCGCTTCCACCAAGCGGACGTTCTCGATACTCGCGGATTTCGCATCTGCGCGCCCGTACTCGAGGAACGCGTCGCAGCAATCGATACCCAGCACCGAACCCGAGGGTCCGACGCGCCGGGCCAGCTCCATCGCCGTATCTCCAAAGCCGCATCCCACGTCGACGACACGGTCGCCTTCCTTCACTTGCAGCGACGGAAACACCTTCGCGCTGTGATGGGTCAATCCGTCGACCAGAACGTGTTTGAACCGCACGAACTTCGGTACGAGGATGTCGTTCCAGAAATCCACGTATTCGTTGCCGCTCGACGTAGCCGTTTCAGCCATCTTAGCCTCCGGTGATCAGGGCGGACCGCCCGACTCGTAAAAGGTGAAAACATCTCGCGGATACCATGTGCGTCATGCACCTCGGCGCGCCTGGGATAGCCCCTGGCATCGGCGACATCGAAGGCGACGCGGTCGTCGAGCTTGGCCTGGGGCGCGTTCTCGCGTGCCGCGCCGATGGACGCCTCGTGCATATCGTAGCCGCAAAACCGTGAGCTCGGATAGGCCTCGGCCATGATGACGGTGGAATGGCCGTGTCCGCACCCTGCGTCGACCACCGCAGCCTCGGCGTCGCGCTTGTCCGCGACCCCGTCGAGCGCCGGCAGCCGGCTCGAGACCAGCTCGCCCCGATGGGGTTGCGGTGGAAGGCGGCCGCGCCGTAGAAGCGCCGCTCGTGACGTTCGCCTCACGGTAAGACTCGGCCCGTGTGGATGGCTTGCCAGGCCCGGAACGGCGCCGAACAGATCCGCGCACCGACGGCGCCCGCGACCCGCCGGCGAACGCGGGCTCTATCGAACCTTGGCGGTTCCGGTCTATCCTTCGGACTCAGCGGCACCTGCGCGACCTCCGTCGGTCGGGGTCGCGCGGGGAGCAGAGGTTCTCGCCGACTGTCATTGTCTTAGCGGAGTCTTAGCGGAAGGAGGACTTATGAAGTCGCGTGCTGCTGTCGCCTGGGAGGCGGGCCAGCCCTTGGCCATCGAGGACATCGAGGTGGACGGCCCCAAGGAGGGCGAAGCGCTCCTGCGCGTGGTCGCGACGGGAGTGTGCCACACCGATGCCTACACCCTGTCCGGCGCTGATCCGGAGGGGCTGTTCCCGAGCATTCTCGGCCACGAGGGCGGTGCGGTGGTCGAGGAGGTCGGCCCCGGTGTGACCAGCGTGGCGCCGGGGGATCACGTGATCCCGCTGTACGTGCCGGAGTGCGGGCGATGCGCGTTCTGCACGTCGGGCAGAACGAACCTCTGCCAGGCGATTCGAGCCACACAGGGCCAGGGCCTGATGCCGGACGGCACGTCACGCTTCTCCAAGAACGGCAAGCGTCTGTTGCACTACATGGGCACCTCCACCTTCTCCGAGTACACGGTGCTGCCGGAGATCTCGCTCGCGAAGATCAATCCGGCGGCGCCGCTTGAAAAGGTATGTCTGCTCGGTTGCGGCATCACCACGGGCATCGGTGCGGTGCTCAACACCGCCAAAGCCCGGCCGGGCTCGACGGTGGCCGTGTTCGGTCTCGGCGGCATCGGCCTGAGCGTCATTCAAGGAGCGGTGATGGCAAGAGCCGAGCGCATCCTGGGCATCGACATCAATCCGGCGAAGTTCGAGATGGCCCGGCAGCTCGGGGCGACCGACTGCATCAACCCGAAAGACCACGACCGGCCGATCCAGGAGGTCGTGGTGGACATGACCGACGGCGGGGTGGACTACTCCTTCGAGTGCATCGGCAACGTGAACACCATGCGCGCGGCGCTCGAGTGCTGCCACAAGGGCTGGGGCGAATCGGTGATCATCGGCGTCGCCGGCGCCGGCGAGGAGATCAGCACGCGCCCGTTTCAGCTCGTCACCGGCCGCGTGTGGCGAGGCACCGCCTTCGGCGGCGTCAAGGGCCGCTCGCAGCTGCCCGGCTACGTGGAGCAGTACCTGGACGGGACCATCAAGGTCGACGAGATGGTCACGCACGCGATGCCCCTCGACGACATCAATCAGGCCTTCGACCTCATGCACGAAGGCAAGAGCATCCGCTCCGTGATTCGCTATTGATTTGCCCGCACCCGCGATACCGCGTTGCCCGCCGTTGGGGGGCATCGAGGCGCTACGGAATCTTGTCCGTGAGCCGATGTAGGGTTCAGCGGCCGATGACGATCGCTCCCGCGCGAACAGACTCCCCATGGACATGACACAACTGTTGGCGCCGGTGCTGGTCTTCGCCGCGGCCGGCCTTCTGTTGCTGATGCATGCCGCGAGAAGCGTGCGCCGGCGTCGCATGCTCTCGGCTTCGAGCAGCGGGCTGAGCGCCCTGGGGCTGCTCGCCCTCGGGGGGCTCGCAGCGGCGGTGGCGTTCAACTTGCACACCTACCAGCGCCTCACCCACGAGCAGGAGGTGGCCACGCTCGCGTTTCGTGAGCGGGGGCCCGCGCATTTCCAAGTCACCGTCGAGTACCCGGATACGCGGCAGTCGAAGCGTTATGCGCTGCGCGGCGAGGAGTGGCAGCTCGACGCCCGCATCATCAAGTGGCGCGGCGCCGCCACGCTTCTGGGACTGGATACCCTGTATCGCGTTGAGCGTTTGAGCGGTCGCTACCGGGACGTCGCTCGCGAGCGCAGCGAGCCACGCTCGGTCTTCGCGCTGGCCCCGGAGGCGGGTCTCGATCTGTGGTCCGCCGCGCGCCGCTACGAGCGCTGGCTACCCTGGGTGGACACGACCTACGGCAGCGCCACCTACCTTCCTATGGCCGACGGCGCCCGCTACGCAGTGCGCGTGAACCAGTCGGGCCTGCTCGCGCGTCCCGCCAACACCGCCGCCCGGCGCGCCCTCGCGAGCTGGCAATAGCCAGCCTCGCGGACACACCTCTCCAGCACTCGGCCTCGGTGAGCCACCCGCGCGTCGCCCGTGCGTGGTATCCCCCCTCATCGGTCGATGGTGTCCCGGGTCTGTCTAACGAAACATATAATCATTGACGGGACCTGTCCAGCATTGTATATGTCTCGTCCATGCTTTGTCTAACTATTCACTCGAATACCAAGCGGAGCGCCGCGATTGGGGGACGCGCTTCACACAGCGCCGCACCCCGACCGTTCCGCCCCGTCAGCCCGCGGTGACTCCCATGTTGCGAGAGGTCTGCGCGGCGCCGTGCGAACCGGCGCCATCCCTAACGGACGAAGAGTTGCGGCACGCCGCCGCGGCGCGGAGCTCACGCGGTCGCCCAAGCGCGGGTGCATGGGGGGCGTTCAAGCTGGCCGTGGCGCGGTGGTTCGACTCGGGGGCCGGCACCGCCGCCGACGACGGTGCGGCGGAGCGGCGGGTGGACTGGGTGCGCAACGTACCGTTCATGGCGATGCACGCCGCTTGCCTCGGGGTGGTGTGGGTGGGATGGAGCCCGGTGGCGATGATGACCGCGGGCGCGCTGTATCTCCTCCGGATGCTGGCCATCACCGGGTTCTACCACCGGTACTTCTCCCACCGCGCCTTCCGTACCTCGCGCCCTGTCCAGTTCGCGTTTGCGGTGCTCGGCGCCTCCGCCGCGCAGCGCGGCCCCCTTTGGTGGGCCGCCCACCACCGGCACCATCACGCCCACGCCGACCGGCCCGGTGACCCGCATTCGCCGCGGCGTGACGGCTTTCTCTGGAGTCACATGGGCTGGTTCATGTCGCCTGCGTACTTCGCAACCAACCTGCGCCGCGTACCCGACCTGGCGCGCTTTCCCGAATTGTGGCTGCTGGACCGGTTCGACGGGGTCGTGCCTGTGCTGCTAGGCGCGGCGTTGTTCGGCGCCGGCGAGTGGCTCGCGAGCGCCGCACCCGCTCTCGAGACCGACGGCATGCAGATGCTCGTGTGGGGTTTTTTGGTCTCCACGGTCGCGGTCTACCACGCCACCTACACCATCAACTCGCTGGCTCATCGCTTCGGTCGGCGCCGCTACGCCACCCGCGACGACAGCCGCAACAACTTCGCGCTGGCCGTGCTCACCCTCGGCGAGGGATGGCACAACAACCACCACCACTACCCGGGCGCCGCGCGCCAGGGGTTCCGTCGGTGGGAGATCGACGTCACCTGGTACTTCCTGTGCCTGCTTCGGGCCCTCGGGCTCATCTGGGATCTCAGGACGGCGCCGGCGCACGTGCTCAACTCCCGCCGTCTCGCGGGGCCGTTCGACGGCAGCCCCGGTCAATCATGAAGCACGCCTACGGTCACGCAGGGCGGCGAGCCCTTGTTACGGCTTCCGAGGCTGCGCGCGGCGCCGTCAGAGCATCGTCATGAGAATCGCAATCATCGGCACCGGCGTCTCCGGACTCGTCGCCGCGCGGCGGCTGCATCGACACCACGAGGTCACCCTCTTCGAGGCCAACGATTGGGTGGGTGGACATACCCACACCGTGGACGTAGAGCTGGCGTGCGGACGCTACGCCGTAGACACCGGTTTCATCGTCTTCAACGACTGGACCTATCCCCATTTCGTGCGCCTGCTCGACGAGCTCGGCGTGGATTCGCAGCCGAGCAGCATGAGCTTCAGCGTGCGCTGCGAGCGCACCGGCCTCGAGTACAACGGCACCTCGCTCAACCGTCTGTTCGCGCAACGCCGCAACCTGATCCGCCCGGCCTTCTACCGCATGCTCCGCGACATCCTGCGCTTCAACCGCGAAGCACCGGAGCTGATCGGCGCCGGGGACGACGACCTGACTCTGGGCGAATATCTCGCGCTCCGGGGTTACTCGCGCGAGTTCATCGAGTACTACCTCGTTCCCATGGGTGCCGCCATATGGTCGGCGACGCCCCCAACCATGGGGCAATTTCCGGCGCGTTACTTCGTGCAGTTCTTCCATAACCACGGCATGTTGAGCGTGAACGAGCGCCCCACGTGGCGCGTCGTCAAGGGCGGATCCCGCGAGTACGTGCGCGAGCTTATCGCCCCGTTCCGTGAGCGCATTCGGTTGCGCACGCCCGTGGCCTGGATCCGGCGGGCGTCCACGCACGTGACGGTCGCGCCGCGCAACGCGGAGCCGCAACGATTCGATCACGTATTCCTCGCGTGCCACAGCGATCAGGCGCTCGCACTCCTGGCCGATGCGACGCCGCCCGAGCGCGAGGTGCTGTCGGCCATTCCTTATCAAGAAAACGATGTCGTGCTGCATACGGATGTGCGGATGCTGCCCGCACGCCCTCGCGCATGGGCGGCGTGGAACTACCACATTCCACCACAGCCGCTGCAACGGGTCGCCGTCACCTACAACATGAACATTCTGCAGGGCCTCCCGGCCAGGGATCAGATCTGTGTGACCCTGAACCGCTCCGAGGTGGTGGACCCCCCGCGCATCCACGGCCGCTTTACCTACCACCATCCGGTTTACGACGTGAACGCCGTACGGGCACAGCGGCGGGTTCCGGCGATCAACGGCCGCCGCCGGACCTGGTTCTGCGGTGCCTGGTGCGGGTACGGCTTTCACGAGGACGGGGTGAGAAGTGCGCTCGACGCGTGCGACGCCTTTGACCAGCAGGTTGACGATGAAGAGCTGTCTCTACGAAGGACGGGTTGAGCACCGGCGCTTCTCACCCGTCGAGAACCGGTTCAACTACGCCGTGTTCATGGTTTACCTCGACCTGGACGAGCTGCCGGAGCTGTTCGACGGCCGCTGGCTGTGGTCGGCACGGCGCGTTGCGCCGGCTTGGTTCCGCCGTGCCGACCATCTGGGCGATCCGGCGCGCCCGCTCGCAGAGTGCGTTCGCGCCCTGGTGGCGGAGCGGACGGGGGACGCCCCCCAAGGCCCGATTCGACTGCTCACCCACTTGCGCTATTTTGGCTATTGCTTCAACCCGGTCAGCTTCTACTACTGCTTCGATGGAGACGGCGAGCGTGTGCAGGCCGTCGTCGCCGAGATCAACAATACCCCGTGGGGCGAGCGCTATTGCTACGTGCTGCGCGCGCGCGACGCGCAGGCCGCCGGCGGCGTGAAACGCTATGCATTGCAAAAGGCGTTTCACGTCTCGCCCTTCATGCCCATGGACATGCACCTCGACTGGCGTTTCGGTGATCCGGCTGAGCGGCTGTCGGTGCACATGCTGAACACCCATGGCGGGCGAAAAGTCTTCGACGCGACCCTCGCTCTCGAGCGCCGGCCCATGAACGGACGTTCTCTCGCGCGAGCCCTGCTGGTCCGTCCGCCGATGACGCTCAAAGTCATCACGCTCATCTATTTCCAGGCCTTGCGCCTGTGGCTGAAAGGCGCGCCGTTCCACGAGCATCCGCGCAATAGAAGAGAGGGAGGAGCACTGGAGCATCCATGAACGCACACACACTGATATCGACGAATGCGACGCCCGGGCGCCGCCCCACCCGGCGCGAGCACTTCGCGCGCTCGGCCGTCCTGCGCCGGCTCGAACGGATCGACGAAGGCGAGCTCGTCCTCGTGGAGGGCGGAGAGCAGAGCGTCTTCGGACGCACCACCGACGCGTTCCCGGTGCGCGCGACCGTGCATGTCACCGACCCCCGCTTCTATACCACGCTCGCCCTGGGCGGCAGCGTCGGTGCCGGCGAAGCCTACATGGACGGACACTGGCACTGCGACGACCTGACCGCACTGGTGCGTGTTCTGGCGCGCAACCTGGACGTCGTTGACCAGATAGACTCCGGCTGGGCGCGGGTGAGCGAGCCGGCCCGCCGCGTCTATCACTGGCTGAGACGCAATACGCGGCGCGGCAGCCAGGGCAACATCGCCGCGCACTACGATCTCGGCAACGAGCTGTTCGCACTATTTCTGGACGACGCGATGATGTACTCGTCGGCCGTCTTCCCGGATGCCGGGCTCACTCTCGAGGAGGCGCAGCGAAAAAAGATGGACCTCATCTGCCGCAAGCTCGCCCTGCGCCCCGGGGAGCATCTCCTCGAGATCGGCACAGGCTGGGGCGGCTTCGCGATCCACGCGGCCGGACGTTACGGCTGTCGTGTGACCACGACGACCGTCTCACGCGAGCAATACGAGTTGGCTCGCTCGCGCGTGCATGAGGCCGGTCTGAGCGACCGCGTCACCGTGCTGCGGCGCGATTACCGCGATCTGGAGGGGCGCTTCGACAAGCTCGCCTCCATCGAGATGATCGAGGCCGTGGGCCACCAGTACTACGAAACCTTCTTCTCGCGCTGCAGCGCCCTGCTCCAGCCCGAAGGCATGATGCTCCTGCAGGCCATCGTCATGCCCGATCAGCGCTATCCGGTCGCGAGAGACTCGGTGGACTTCATCAAGCGTTACGTCTTCCCGGGGAGCTGTATCCCCGCGGTCGGCGTGCTGCTCGATGCCGTGGCCCGTGCGAGCGACCTGCGAGCGTTTCATCTGGAGGACATCGGCCCGCACTACGCCACCACGCTGCGACTCTGGCGCGAGCGCTTTCTCTCCAACCGCGAGCGCGTGCGCGCCCTCGGCTATCCGGAGCGCTTCGTGCGCATGTGGGAGCTCTATCTGGCTTACTGCGAAGGTGGCTTCACGGAGCGGCGCATCGGCGACGTACAGCTGCTGCTGACCAAACCGCTCTGCCGCAGACCCTCGGTGTTGTCCGCGTAGCCGCCCCCCCAGCGTGCGCAGCCGTCGTCTCGTGGGGCGAGCCCCTTGCGGAGGGTGACTGGCGGAGGGCGAGGCTGCAACCGCGCTGACGAACGTCGTCCGAAACGGGGCCCGGCGTATGTGCCACGCAGTCGCAAGCCCCGCAGAGCGGGGCCAAGCATCGGCCCGAGCACCATGAGAGTCGAGGCGTGCTCAGGCAAAGCCCGCACAAGAGTCCAGCGGGCACGGCCCGGCCCCGCTTGCGTTCGAGGTCGCCCGCTTGTTTCGGGGCCTGCGACGGAGAGGCGCATGCCCCGGGACCCGGTCTGAAAAATCGGAGAAGAACGTTTTTCTCGGCCGCGGAAGTCAGCGCGGCTCGAACACCAGCTTCACGCACCCCTGTGCACGCTCGTCGAACAACCGGTACGCATCGGCCGCCTCGGAGAGCGGCACGCGGTGGGTGACCAAACGCTCCAGCGGCAGTCGCTCGCGCTCCTGCAGCGCGCACAGCGCCTCCAGGCGCGAACGCACCGGGCAGCGGCCCGCGGAGATGGTGAGATTCTTGTCGTAAGCCTGCCCCGGGGAGACGGCGAAGACCGGCTCGGTGTGGAACCCGCCGACGCCGAGCGTGCCCCCGGGGCGCAGCAGCGCGAGCGCGAGGCGTGTCGCCTCGGGCGTGCCCACGGCTTCGAGAGCCACCGCAACTCCCTCGCCGCCAGCGAGGCGCCGTACCTCGGCGGCGATGTCGGGGTCCGACCGCAGGCGGGCGGCGTCGTTCACGGTGGGCACGACGGCGGCGCCCAAGGACTCGGCCACGGCCAGACGCTCGGGCACCGCGTCCAGGGCCAGGACCGGGTAGGCCCCTGCCTGCCGGCTCGCCATCACCGCGGCCAGCCCCACCGCGCCGAGGCCGAGCACGGCCACGGCCTCCCCCACCCCCACGCCGCCCCGCTCGGCCACATAGAAGCCGGTGGCCACGACGTCTCCGAGCAAGAGCGCCTCCAGCGCGTTCAGCGTCCGCGGGCGTGCCATCAGCGTCGTGCCCGCCAGCGGCACGCGCACATATTCGGCCTGGGCCCCTTCCAGCCCGCGGCCATCCTGCACCCAGCCGAACAGCGCGCCGCGCTCGCAGCGCGCCGACAGCCCCCGGGTGCAGGGGCCGCACCGGCCGCAGGAGGTGCTGAAAGGGCTCATGACGGTGTCCCCGGGCCGGATGCCCTCGACCTCGCGGCCCACCTCGACGACCCGTCCCGTGAACTCGTGGCCCATGGTGGCGCCCGGATCCAGGCCGAGCTCGCGCCCGCGGTACGGGTGCAGATCGGAGCCGCAGAGCCCGGCCAGCTCGACCTCCACGATGGCATCGCCGGGGGCGAGGATGGCGGAGGTCGGTTTCTCGCGCACCGCGACCCTTCGCACGCCTTGGAACGTGGCCGCCTTCAACTCGCCTCCTCCGGGTCTCGCTCAGGCACCGGCCGACCAGCGCGCGAGCGACCGATCGAGCTCGTCGCGCACGTGATAGTAAGCGCTCACAAAGGGCAAAAACCAGGTATTGCCCGTGTAGAGGGGTCGCGTTCCGAAAGGCATGGCATCGAAGGCGCAGGGGCGGTTGCTGCGCCCGAGAATCTTCAGCGCCGTCTGGTGGCCCAGGTAACCCATCATGGCGACGCCGCTGCCGTTGCAGCCGAGGCAGTAGTGAACGCGGTCACGATATCCCATGTGCGGCAGCGCGTCGAAAGTCATGGCCACGTTTCCGCGCCACGCGTGGGTGATGCGCACGCCGCGAAGCTGGGGGAAGACCCGGCACAGATAGCCGTGCACGTCGCGGGCGCCGCGGACCGGGCCTGCATCCGCGAGCCGCGGGCGTCCGCCGAACAACACGCGCGTGCCGTCGGGCGAGGGGCGGAAATAGTAGAGCACCCGCTTGGTGTCCGCGATCATGCGCAGGCCGGGGAAGAGCCCGCGGACGCGCGCCTCGCCGATGGGTTCGGTGGCGACGATGTAGCTCGCGGCCGGCACCAGACGCCGCCGGTGCCAGGGCGTGGCCTCGCCCGTATAGCCGTTGGTGGCGATGACCGCCTCGCGCGCCGCCACGACGCCCTTCGGCGTAACGAGGCTCACGCCATCGCCCCGGCTCTCGATCCGGCGCACCGGGGCGTGGGCGTGGAGCCCGACGCCATGACGCCGACAGGCGTCGAGCAGCCCGCGGTGATAGCGGGCCGGATGCAGCCCGCCGGCCCGTGCGACGCGCAGGCCGCCGTAGTAATACTCGCTCGCGATCTCCTCGTGCTGGCGCGCGCGGGGCACCATCTCGAGGCCGAGGTCCAGCACGCGGCCGAGCTGCTCGGCGCGCCGCGCGAGCGCCGCGTACGCCCCGGGGCTGTGCGCGCCGACGAAGCGGCCCACCCGCCGGTAGTCGCAGTCGATCTTCTCGCGGGCGATGATCTCCCCGAGAAAATCGTACGAAGCCAGGCCGTCCTCGAGCAGCGCGCGGGCCGTGTCCTCGCCCCAACGGGCGACGAGGTCCACGCCCTTGCCCACGTTGATGCCTCCGGACACCATCCCGCCGTTGCGGGTGCTGGCCCCGAACCCCAGCGCCTCGGCCTCGAGCACGCGGACCCGGGTGCCGCTGCGCGCGAGCTCGAGCGCCGCACAGAGGCCCGCGTAGCCGCTGCCCACGATCGCGACATCGGCGTCCTCGGGCACGGCGTCGGTCCCCGCCACGCCGGGCGCTGCCGCCTCCCACCAGTAGGGGCGCGGCTTGAAATCGTCGGTGAAGATGACCAGCGCTCGTGTCATGATCGGTCGTTGCGCGCCGAGGCGGGAACGCCATTGTCACACAAGCGGGAGCACCGTGCGCATCCATGATCACCCCATCACCGCTGTCGCGTCATCTCCTTGCGGCCTCTGCGCTGGCGCTGCTCGCCGCGTTATGATGGTGCCGTGACCGATCACTACGACGGCCGGCGCTTTCACAATCCGAATCCCGTGCGACGCGGCTTCTTCGATTTCCTGCGCTGGCAGATGAGCCGCGACCCCGGCGAGTGGAAGCGGCGCCTGGCGGCGTCCCCCGCACCGTCCCCGCCGCAAGCGCTGCCCTCGGAGCGGCTCCGCCTGACCTTCGTCAACCACGCCACGGTGCTCGTGCAGACGGCGGGGCTCAACGTGCTCACCGATCCGCACTGGTCAGAGCGGGCGAGCCCGCTGAGCTGGGCCGGACCCCGGCGTCACCGCCCACCCGGGGTGCGCTTCGAGGCGCTACCACCCATCCATGCGGTGCTGGTCAGCCACAACCACTACGACCACATGGATCTCCCCACCCTGCGGCGCCTGGCGGCGGCGCACGATCCGCGATTCATCGTACCCCTCGGCAATCGCCGCACGCTGGCGTCCGCGGGCATCACCCGCGTCGTCGAGCTCGACTGGTGGGAGCCATACGCGCTCTCCGGCGCGGTGACGGTGCACGCGGTGCCGGCGCGGCACTGGTCCAAGCGCGGGCTCCTCGACACCAACAAGGCCCTGTGGGCCGGCTTCTACCTCGCGTCCCCCGCGGGCTCGGTGTACTTCGCGGGGGACACCGGGATGGGGGATCACTTTCAAGCCATCCGCCGGCGTCTGGGCGCCCCCGGCGTCGCCCTGCTGCCCATCGGCGCCTACCTGCCGCGCTGGTTCATGCAGCCCATGCATACCAGCCCCTCCGAAGCCCTCGAGGCCCAGCGCCGAGTCGGCGCACGCTACCTGCTCCCCATTCACCACGGTACCTTCCCGGTGGGCGACGATGGTCAGGAGGAGCCCGTGCGCGATCTGCGCCGTGCGATGCGCCGCCAGGGCGTGCCGGAGGAGCGCGTGTGGATCCTCGGCAACGGCGAGAGCCGTGTGCTGCCCGCCGCACGCTTCCGAGCCGCCCGCGACGACACATTCCAGCGCCAGAGCCGCGCGGCTGACACCTCGACTCGAACGAGCACCCCGAAAGACGCGAAGATCGCGAAGAACAAGAGGCCATCCGATTACCCGTGAAATACAGCTCCTGGCCTGCCCGCTGACGCTGTGCCGGGGTGCGCGACGCCTCCGTGATCGAAAGTTGAACCTTTCGTGATGCAGCCGAAAACGGCATCTGTTTCAATGGCGTTTGCCGCCGCCGGGAGCGACCGATTCGCGAGGAACGCTCAGTTGACACGAAGGGTCCTGATCATCGAGGACAATCCGGACATCGCCCGGCTCGTGCAGCTTCACCTGCGCGACATCGGATGCACGGCCGACACCGCCTCCGACGGGGCCGAAGGCCTGCGAAAATACCGCGGCGACACCTACGACCTGGTGGTGCTCGACCTCATGCTGCCGCAGACGGACGGCCTGGCGGTTTGTCGCCAACTGCGCGCCGAGGGCAACTACGTCCCCATCCTGATGCTCACCGCCCGCTCGAGCGAGCTCGATCGGGTCCTGGGGCTGGAGATGGGCGCCGACGACTATCTCACCAAGCCCTTCAGCATTCGCGAACTCATCGCACGCGTGAAAGCACTCTTTCGTCGCGTCGACGCGCTCGGCGGGCAAGTCTCCGCCGAGGACCCTGCGGAGCGGGTTACGCGGGGTGGACTGTCCATCGACGTGAACACGCGGTGCGTGCGCGTGGACGGGCGGGAGGTCAGCTTGACGGCGAAGGAGTTCGACCTGCTCTTGCACTTCGCCCGCCACCCCGGGCGGGTCTACACCCGCACACAGCTCCTCGACGAGGTCTGGGGATACGGCCACGACGGGTACGAGCACACCGTGAACACGCACATCAACCGCCTGCGCTCGAAGATCGAGGAAAGGCCCTCGAAGCCGCAGTACATCCTGACCGTGTGGGGCGTGGGCTACAAGTTCGCCGAGACCCCATAGCCCGTGCTGCGCACTCTCTACGCCAAGCTTGCCGCGGGACTGGTGCTGCTGCTGGTCGGAATCGGTGCAGTGTACGCGTTGCTCAGCCTGTTCACCGCACAAGATTATTTGCGCAAGCTCAACCAGGAGTTCAATCGCGATCTCGCGCGCAACCTGGTCGCGGAGCGCAACCTGGTCAGGAACAGGGAAATCAACCACGAGGCCCTGGAGGAGGCGTTCCACCACTACATGGTGGTCAATCCGAGCATCGAGATCTATCTGCTCTCTCTGGACGGCACGATCCTCTCGTACTCCGCGGATCCGGCCAAGGTCAAGCGCGACCGGGTCTCCGTGGCGCCCATCCGCGCGTTCCTCTCGCCGGATGCGCAATACCCGCTCCTCGGTGACGATCCGCGCGACCCTGCACGTCGCAAGGAGTTCTCGGTCACACCGGTACCCACCGCAGATTCGCCCGAAGGCTATCTGTACGTGATCCTACGCGGCGAGGAGTTCGACCTTCTGGAGCGCACCCTGCAGGGCGGCTACTTTCTGCGCCTGAGCGGCTGGACCATCGCCGGCAGCCTCGCATTCGGGCTGCTCGCGGGCCTCGCGGTGTTCCGGCTCCTCACGCGCCGCGTGCACCGTCTGGCCGCGATCATGGACGATTTCCGGCGCAGCGACTTCACGGCACACATTCCCTTCGCGCCGCAGACCGCGGACGCGGGGGGGGACGAAGTGGATCGTCTGGGTGCGACTTTCGATCAGATGGCGGAGCATATCGTCGCGCAGCTCGAGGCGCTGAAACGGACGGATATGCTGCGTCGTGAGCTCGTGGCGCACGTTTCCCACGATCTGCGCACGCCGCTGGCGACGTTGCACGGCTATCTGGAGACGTTGCAGATCAAAGACGGCGGTCTCACGCCGGAGCAGCGCGCGGAGTACGTGAGCGTCGCGCTGCGCCACAGCGAGCGCCTGCGACGCCTCGTGGAGGCGCTCTTCGAGCTGGCCAAGCTCGACGCGAAGGATACGGCGCCGCAGTGCGAGCCGTTCTCGATGACCGAGCTGGCGCAGGACGTGGTGCAGAAGTGGCGGCTCAAAGCGGGTACCCGGGATGTGGTGCTCGCGCTCAACGCCGACGACGATCTGTGCGTGGCCTACGCCGACGTCGCCCTCGTGGAGCGGGTGCTGGAGAATCTGGTGGAGAACGCGCTCGAGCACACGCCGGGGGGTGGGCAGGTCGCCATCCGGATTCGACGCGCCGAAGGGCACGTGCTGACCGAGGTCGCGGACACCGGCAGCGGCATCCCGCCGGAGGAGCTGCCCCGGATATTCGACCGCTTCTACCAGGCCCACAACAAGCACCGCGGCAACGAGCACGCGGGCCTCGGGCTCGCCATCGCCAAGCGGATACTCGAGCTGCACGACAGCCGCATCGAGGTCGGCAGCCGCGTCGGAGCAGGCACGACCTTCAGCTTTACCCTGCCGGTCGCACCGGAATAAGTGGGCTCCTCGCGGATTCCCGAGCAGTCGTCCAGGATGGGTCCCCGGGGTATGTGCCGCGCAGTCGCAAGCCCCGCAGGGCGGGGCCGAGGCTCGGCACCGCCATGGGGCTCAGCGCACGCTCAACCGAAACGCAGGATGCGGATGCGAAGTGCAGCAGCCCCCCGGCGCCGGCGTCGCCTCCACCGACTCGAGCATGCGTCCGACCTTGAACTCCGCGTAGTCGCGCGCCTCCTCCGTACCGGCCGCACCGTGGTGTCGAAAGCCGCCGTGCGCCGAGACTGTGAAAGTTTCGTTAAGCACCCGGAGGTCTGGAAACAGGTTCTTCGCGGATTCAGCGAAGTCCACCATCCAGCGCTCGCGGCGCCGTCGCGGCCAAGTGGTGGGTTTCGCTTCGCTCAACCCAGCCCACGCGGCTTATTTATTCGAGCGATGGGCGTATCATGGCCATGAACGACGTGAAGGACCGCTTCCTCGTCCGCATGAAACCAACGGGTGGGCCGGGATTGGAGGTGAGATCATGAACCGGACATGGACCGTAGCCACTGCCTTTCTCCTCATCGCTCTCGTCCAGCCTGCTGCATGGGCTGAACCGGTATCGCACCTCGGCCTTACAGTGGCGCCGGATGACGTGGTGCTGCTCAGATGGCAATGCAACGAAGGGACACCGACCAGAATTCTCAGTGACGGCACGCGCATCGAGGACTTCGCTATTCCTCGAAGACATGTGCTCGTGCTCACGGATCTCGAGTGGCGGGTGACGAGTATCGCGGGCAGCGAAGGTTTGAACTACATCGTTGAAGCGCAGCTTAGCGACGACGTCGGTTTCGTATCCGGTGTCTACCTGGCGTTCATCGAGTTGATTCAGGACCGTGGATACCTGAGCGATCACTTGACGAGCGCACTCATGCTGGACTCGGCAGTGACCCTCGACAACGACGTCGCGGCGCCCGACCCCAGGTTCAGTCTGTTCGGGGTGGCGCCGGGCGCAGGGGAGGTGCCGAACTGCCACGCGATCCTCCGCGGTTATCTCGCACGAGCGCGCAGACGTTGAAAGCAAGAGATTCGTGGCATCGCCTCCGGGCCTCCGAATGACGGTAGGAGCAGAGCGTAATGAGTGACGCGAACGGGTCCGGCGGAATAGACGTCGCGCGTGCGCGCGCCGAGACGCCCGCCTGCGCCCATGTCAAACACTTCAACAACTGCGGCGCGGCCCTGATGCCGCAGGCTGTCATCGAGGCGGTCAAGCGTCATATCGATCGCGAGGCCCTCATGGGCGGCTACGAGGCAGCCGATGCTGCGGCGGGCGAGATCCAGAGCGTGTACGCCTCGCTGGCCCGGCTCATCGGGTGCCGCACCGAGGAGATCGCGCTGGTGGAGAATGCCACCGTCGCCTGGAACATGGCTTTCGTCAGCCTTCGCTTTCGCCCGGGCGATCGCATTCTCACCGCCATGGCGGAGTACGCGTCGAACTACCTCAATTTCCTGCACGTGGCTCGCCGGCACGGCGTCTCCATCGAGCCGGTGCCGAACGACGAGAGCGGGCAGCTCGATACCCGCGCGCTGGCGGAGCGGCTCGACGCGCGCGTGAAGCTCATCGCCGTCACCCACGTGCCCACCAACGGCGGGCTGGTCAATCCGGCGGCGGCCATCGGACGCATCGCGCGCGAGGCCGGCGTGCCTTTTCTGCTCGACGCCTGTCAGTCGGCGGGCCAGATGCCGCTGGACGTGGAGGCCATGGGCTGCGATCTGCTCTCGGCCACGGGCCGCAAGTTCCTGCGCGGACCCCGGGGCACGGGCTTTCTCTACGTCCGCCAGGGCTTCCTCGAGCAGCTCGAGCCACCGTGGCTCGACCTGCGCGCGGCGGAATGGACCGGACCCGAGAGCTACGAAATGCGCCCGGATGCGCGCCGCTTCGAAAACTGGGAGTTCAACGTGGCGGGCCTCCTCGGGCTCGGCGTCGCGGTGAATTACGCTCTGGCATGGGGGCTCGAAGCCATCGAGCGGCGCGCCCGGGGGCTCGCGGAGCGGCTGCGTACGGGACTGCGCGAGATACCGGGCGCGCGGGTGCACGATCTCGGGCGCGAGCCGTGCGCCATCGTGAGCTTCACCCTCTCCGCGGGCGAGCCCGCCGACATCACGGCGCGCTTGAAACAGGAGGGGTTCAATCTGTCCGTGTCGGGCGCGCCCTCGACGCTCCTCGATATGCGGGCCCGCGGCATCGCGCACCTGGTGCGCGCGGCACCCCACTACTACAACACCGAGGACGAGGTCGACGCCCTGCTCGCGGCCCTGCGCCGACTGGCCTGAACGCGCTCGCAGCGGACACGCGAGCCCTCTTTCTACTTTCTAGGTTCCCCGCGGATTTCGGAGAGATGGGCCCCGCCCTGCGGAGCTTGCGACTGCGCGGCACATAGCCCGGGACCCCTCTGGGGAGGCCATCGTCGGCGCGGTTTCCCGGAAATTCGCGAAGAACCTCTTTCTTGTCACCCACGCGACATGCGTGCGCTGGCCGAGCCCGTCACCCCGGACTGAAAGCCGGACGTTGCAGACCACCAACGCTCGTCCGACCCCGGCTGTGTTAGTATCAAAACGACACCCGAAGGGAGCGCGGGCGACATGATCCGCCGCTCGTCGGCAGAGGCGCCCAAGCATCTGGCTTTCCTGCTGATTCCGCATTTCGCGATGATGGGATTCACTGCGGCGGTGGAGCCCCTGCGCGCGGCGAACCGCCTGAGCGGGCGCGAGCTCTACGTCTGGCGTCTGTACTCGACGGACGGGGGTCCGGTCGAGGCGGGAAGCGGCATTCCGGTCGTGGCGGACGAAGGCCTGCAGCCCACCACCTGGCCCGACGCGGTGCTGGTGTGCGCCGGGCTCGACGTCGAGTCCTTCGACGATCGCCGAGCGCTCGCCTGGCTGCACGAGCAGACAGGGCGCGGCGCCGCCATCGGCGCCATCAGCTCGGGGACTTACATCCTGGCCCGGGCGGGACTTCTGGACGGTTATCGCTGCACCATCCATTGGGAGAACATGCCCGCCCTGCGCGAGGCTTTTCCCCATCTCGAGGTGACGGGCAGCGTCTACGAGATCGATCGCCAGCGCTTCACCTGCTCCGGCGGAACGGCGGCGCTGGACATGATGCTCAGCATCGTCGGCGTCGAGCACGGGGTCGAGTTCGCGACCGCGGTGTCCAACCAGTTCATCCACGATCGCGTGCGCACGCCCGGCGACGAGCAGCGCATGGCCGAGCAGGTGCGTCTGCGGGTGAAGTCCCCCAAGCTCGCCGCTGCCATCAACATCATGCGGGCGAATCTGGAATCGCCCCTGACGCCGTCCGAGATCGCCGCCCGAACGGGCATCTCGGGGCGACAGCTCGAGCGGCTGTTCCGCAAGTACCTGAAATGTGCGCCCCGCCGCTACTACCTGCGGCTGCGGGTCCAGCACGCGCGGATCCTGCTCATCCAGACCGGCATGTCGATTCTGAACGTGGCCCTGGCCTCGGGCTTCGCGTCTCAGTCATACTTTACGAAGTGCTATCGGGAACACTTCGGCAGGACGCCGACGGAGGAGCGCGACGCGGTGCAGTAGCCACCGCACGATTCAACGTGCCGACCGCGTCCTGGCACGGCCGAGGAGTGAGGACATGACATACGCCCCGAACTCGCTAGCCGCGAGAGACGTCGCATACACGCTGCATCCGTACACCAATCTCGCGGTGCACGAACAGCAGGGTCCCCTCACCATCACGCGAGGCGAGGGGATCTATGTGTTGGACGACGAGGGCAACCGCTACATCGAGGGGCTGGCGGGGCTGTGGTGCACCTCGCTCGGTTTCAGCGAGAAGCGGCTCGTGCAGGCGGCCACGCGCCAGCTCGAAACTCTGCCCTACTCGCATCTGTTCGCGCATCGCTCCACCCAGCCGGTGATCGAGCTCGCCGAGGCCCTCATCAAGATCGCGCCCGAGCCCATGGCGAAAGCGTTCTTCGTCAACTCGGGCTCGGAGGCGGTGGATACCGCCATCAAGCTCGTCTGGTACTACAACAACGCCCTCGGACGCCGCGAGAAGAAGAAGATCATCGCGCGCCGGCGCGCCTACCACGGCGTGACCGTGGCCGCAGCCAGCCTGACCGGCCTGGCCATGGTGCACGACGACTTCGATCTGCCGCGCCCAGGATTCCTGCACACCGATACGCCGTGCTACTACCGCTACGCCGAGCCGGGCGAGAGCGAGGAGGCGTTCGCGACGCGGCTGGCCGACAATCTCGATGCGCTCATCCGCGCCGAGGGACCGGACACCGTCGGCGCCTTCATCGCCGAGCCGGTGATGGGCGCGGGCGGCGTCATGCCCCCGCCGGCCACCTACTTCGAGAAGGTACAGGCGGTGCTCGAACGTTACGACGTGCTGATGATCGCGGACGAGGTCATCTGCGGCTTCGGGCGCACCGGCAATCCATGGGGCTCTCAGACCTACGGCGTCCGCCCCGACATCGTCACCTGCGCGAAGCAGCTCTCCTCTGGGTACCTGCCCATCGGCGCGGTGATGGTCTCCGATCCCGTCTATCAGGCGCTGCTCGACGAGAGCCGCAAGCTCGGCATTTTCGGCACCGGCTACACCTACGGCGGACATCCGGTTTCGGCGGCCGTGGCGCTGGAGACGCTTCGCATCTACGAGGAGCGCGACCTGCTGGGGCACGTGCGCGCCGTGACCCCGCGCTTCCAGGAGCGACTGCGCATGCTGGGTGAGCATCCGCTGGCGGGCGATGCGCGCGGCGTGGGCCTCATCGGCGCCGTCGAGCTGGTCGCCGACAAGCACACCAAGACGCAGTACCCGACCGAGCGCGGGGCAGCCAAGCTCGCCTTCGCCAAGGCGCTGCGCCACGGCCTCATCGTGCGCCCGCTGCCACTCGACGCCGTGGGCGTCTGTCCACCGCTCATCGTCACCGAGGCCGAGATCGACGAGATCTTCGATCGCCTGCAGCGCGCCCTCGACGACGCCCACTCTGAGCTCACCCAGGCGGCGTGACCCTCGACAAGACGCGGGGCAACGGCTCGGCAGCGAGCGCCCCGGAAGGCCCGAGTGGCATCGCGTCTTGGCGCCATGGCGCGCAGTACTCTTCGTATAGCTTTGGTGATACTCGCGGCTTGGCCACCGGGCGCGACGGCGCAAACAATCCATCCGGTTTGGATCGGGTTCGCCTTGTCGCCGAGATCGGGGCGGTGTCAGAGAGTTCGACGTAGTGGACGCTCAGGCGCAGGCTTCGCAAGAGCTCCCATCCGACCAAGCCCGGTCCGTTAGGCTCGGAAATCCAGCTGGCTCATCCAAGCAGAGTAGTCGTACTCGGTGGAACCGGTCATGCGGCACGCTACTTGGATATCTTGTCCGGCGCATTCAGGATCCTTATCGTCACACCTCGCGGCCGAGCAGGTCCTCATCGTAGGGGAAGGACGTCAGGCGCTCCACACCGGTCTCGGTGACCAGCACCTGGTCTTCGAGCTTGACGCCCTCGCGCCCGCCCTCGGCACCGATATAGGACTCGACACAAAGGGTCATGCCGGGCTCGAGGGTGCCGTCGTAACCGTCCGCGTCGAAATCCTGCGGGTGCAGGATGTAAGGGTACTCGCCGGTCATCCCCACCCCGTGGGCGAGCACGAAGTAGCGGTGGGCCACGAACTCGTCGGGGATCGGCCAGGCCTTCTCGGCGATGTCCCGGAAACTCATACCCGGCATCAAGATATCCGTGTTGTGCTGCACCTGTTCCCAGGCCAGGCGATAGAGACGCCGTTGCGCGGCGGTGGGCCGCCGATGGCCGCACAGGAACGTGCGCGAGAAGTCGGCGTAGTAGCCGTGCACCCCGACCACGTCGGTATCGAGCGCCACCAGCTCCCCGCCCTGGATGATCTTCGGCCCGGTCTCCTGAAACCAGGGATTGGTGCGGCTGCCCGAGCTCAGCAACCGCGTCTCGATGTAGTCGCAGTCCCGGCTGATGACGTGGGCGTGCAGCACCGACCACAGCTCGTTCTCGCTCAGCCCCGGGCGTACGGCTCGGTGCAGATGCGCCACCCCCGCCTCGACCACCGCGAGCGAGGCGCGGATGCAGGCCAGCTCCTCCGGCGTCTTGACGGCGCGGGCCCGTTCCACGGGCGCCTGAGCATCGATGATCTCCAGGCCGTGCGCAGCCAGTGCAGCGGCCGCCCAGTGGCTGACCCGCTCGATCCCGATGCGCGGGTTGGCGCCGCCGTAGCGGCGCGCGAGCGCTGCGATCTCGGCGGCCCACCGTCGCGCGTTCTCCGGCAGGTGCGGCCCGGAGGCAACGTAGGACACGGTGACGGCCGGTCTGACCTCGTCGATGGTCTCGAGCCCCTGCGCGAGGTGGTGGCAGCCTTCGAACTCGAAGAGGATCACCGGCCCCTCGACCGGGACGAAGAGGTAGCGCGCCGGATTGCGCAGCATGAACACCTGCATGTTGCGCGCACCCGTGGCGTAGCGGATGTTCACGGGGTCGAGCAGTACGCAGGCGGCGCAATCGCACGCGGCCATCTCGGCGCGCAGCCGGGCGAGGCGCCCGCGCCGCAGTGCCGCACGGTCCGGCAGCGCTGGAGTGCCCGCTGCATCGCTGGGTTCGGATCCGGAAGTCGTCATGGCCGAGGCGGGTGCGCGACGGCTCGAGGCGCCGGCGCCCCGACCAGCACTCCCATGAGGGCGGACGCCCCCGACTTGTCGCTAAGGGGCTCGTCCACGCTGATCTCGACGTCCTCCATGACCGTCCCGGCGAGACGGGCGGTCCGGATTCGTAACCGCCCGGCGACGTTCAGGGTCCGCAGAGCGACGAAAGGGATAGCAGCCGCGTCACTCGCCACCGGCCCCTCGTCCGGGCCCTCGGGCCCGCGCACGCGCACGGGGAGATAACGATCGAGGTCCACGTCCTGCAACGCCAGATCGAAGCGCGCCGAGGGGTCACCCCGGTCGAGGAGGGTGACGCTGCCGCGGACCGTGTTGTGGTCCACTCGAAGCAGGAGCGGGGACAGTTCCAGCACCGCTGCCGAGCCACTGACTCCGGTGGCGAGCGCCACCTCGCCCAGGGCACCCGGGTCCGGGGTGAGGATCTGGCGCTGCGTGAGACGCTCGAGAATTATCCTCGGCGCGAAGGGGGCAACCCGTAAAGTGCCATCGGTGATCCGCGGGTCGCTCCATGGGCCGGCCACGCTTAACGCCCCGCGCATGTCCAGACCCGCGCCAGCCACATGCAACGCTCTCACCTGCAGGCGGCGCTCCTTCATGTCGCCCTCCAGCCGTGCATCGGCTCGCAAGGATAACGCCCCGCCCGGCACCCTCGCCCCGCCGAACTCAGCGGCCACGCTCAGATCATTCACCGAAAACGTGCGCCGACCGAGATCCCCCGCCGCCTCCGCGCGCGCGCTCACGTTGCCGGCCACGCCGCGGCCGACGAGCGCCGGCAGCCTGAGCCGGATGTTGCGTGCCCACCAGGTGTCCGTGCTCAGATCGAGGGCGAGTGCGCCGCGCGCCGTGAGCTCGGTGGCGCCCCCGGGGACACGCTGTCCGAAAAGATTCGCCGAGAGGTCCACGCCGTCGACGTGCAACACTCCCCGAGCCAGGTCCAGGGTGGCTCCGGCACGCGCGCTCGTCTCGGCACGCACGCCGGCGACGCCCACGTTGGGGGCCTCGAGCTGGAGTTCCTTGAAGACGAGTACTCCCGTCGCCGCGTCCAGCTCTGCTTCGGTGGCGAGGACCAGCCGCGCGGGCCGAACGGCGCCGGGTGGGCCCAGCTCGGCCTCCACGGTGGCGCGGCGCGCCCTGTAAACGTCAGCCGCCGCGCGCACGACCCGCGCCCTCGCGCTGAGGTGCCCGGCGAGCGCATCTCCATGGATGTCGAAGGCGAGCTCGGTTGCGCTGGGGGTGGCACCCACGGGTCCGCTCTGAAAATGCAGGTTCGTGACCTTGTATTGGCTGCCGGCGGTGTCGTGAAAGTGAGCGCTCGCATCGTGCACTTCGATGCGCCCCGAGAGGAGCCCCACCGGGACGCCGCCGCCCTCGTCGGGCTCGCCGCGCGTCGGGAAAAGGTCGGTCCAGTTTCCCACTCCTGCGGGGTTGCGTGTCAGGCTAAGCCGCAGACCACCGATGCGCACGTCGTGCGTCAGCAGCCGGCGCTCGAGGAGCAGCGGGAGGAGCCGCAGGCGAACCTCCACGCGCTCCGCGCGCGCGAAGGCCGTTTCCGGGAAATCGGGCGGATTGGACAGCACCACTTGGCGCGCGTCCAACCCCGGGCGGGGCAGCAGGCTCAGCCGGGTTTCACCCTGGAAACGCAGCTCGCGGCCGGTATGGGCCCGCACGGCGGCAGCCAGCTCGTGCTCGTAGGCGTCGAAATCAATCAGATAGGGAACGGCCACGGCGGCGACGGCGACGACCAGCACCACAGCGCCGACGACCGTCCCCGCGATCCACAGCAGGCGTCTCATGCGCGGCGCGTCTCTCGGGGCGCAGGGGGCGATGATAGCGGCATTCGCCCACCGTTCGCCATCACCGCCTCGGGAGACCGTGCTTGATGTTCAGCCACAAGGTCTGATACAAGGCTCTATCAAGAACAAAAAGCCCTGCTCTCCGCATCAATCGGACCGAAGGGGTGCCGATAAATCGAAAGGTCTCCCGCGCGCGGGGTACAATAACCAACTTGCCATGGATTCATCCGTCTCATACAGCCCCACCGAAGGCGAATCCACCGCGTCAGCCTGGCAGAGCACCGCACCGGACGTTGCGGCGGGCCACAAGCTGCGGCTTCTTAGCTACAACATACAGACCGGCATCTCATCGGCTCGCTACCGCCACTACGTCACCCACGCCTGGAAACACGTGCTCCCCTGCGCGGACCGTTGGCAGAACCTGGATCGCATCGGGGCTGCGTTGAGTGGCTTCGACATCGTCGGCGTGCAGGAGATCGACTCGGGAAGCCTGCGGACAGGCTTCATCAATCAGACGGAGTATCTGGCCTGGAAAGCCGGCTTCCCGTACTGGTACCACCAGACCAATCGCCGCGTGGGCAAGGTCACCCAACACAGCAACGGTTTGCTGTCACGTCTGATCCCCCACGAGATCGTCGACCACAAGCTGCCTGGGTTGCGCGGGCGCGGCGCGCTGCTCGCCCGCTTCGGGTCCGGGCCGGACTCGCTGGCGCTGTTCATCATGCACCTCGCCCTCGGTAAACGCACACGCCTGCGCCAGATGGCCTTCCTGAGCGAGCTGATAGACGAGTACCCGCACGTGATTCTGATGGGCGATCTCAACTGCAGCCCGCGCAGCCTGGAAATGCGCCGGCTGCTGCGTTACACCAACCTGCAACCGATACCCGAACGGTGCAACACGTTTCCGAGCTGGCGTCCGCGCTGGCACATCGACCACATTCTTGTGTCAGAGGATATCTACGTCCAGCGCAATTACATCCCTCACTGGCTCTACTCGGACCACCTCCCCATCGCCATGGACATCGTCGTCCCGGCGCAAGTCAAGCTCTACACCTAGCCCGTCGCTTTCGCTTCTTCGCGCAACATCCGGACACGAGTCCGCGAACTCACGGGCCAAAGGATGTTCCGAACCTTGACTCATCGGGGCCCGGGGCATGTGCCGCGTAGGGTGGGCTGAGCCGAAGGTGAAGCCCACCATTCGGCGGCAGTGAAACGCCGCTACGGCCGGTGGTGGGCTTCGCGTTGCTCAGCTCACCCTACCGACGAAGCGGCGCGTGCCCCGGGGGCCCGTCCACCCCAGGCGAGCCGTTACCCGATATGCCGCGAAGTGACAAACGCGGGCCGATGCGAACGCTTCACCAGATATCCCGGATACGGCGCGTGATGCGCTCGTAGCGCAGGTGCGCCTGATCGATGGTGTTGGAGAGTCTCGGATAGCGGGCGCGGAGCCGGTGCAATTGCCGGTGCGCCCAGCGCGACTCCAGCGACAGCAGGTACAGCCCCAGCGCCAGAAACAGCAGTCCTTGCAGCACCGGCAAAAACAGGCCGAGCACGCCGAGCACGAGAAACATCCAGCCCGCGATGAGTATGACCGCGCGCTGTAGCGGCGAGCGGGGCGGCCTCTGGCGCTCGGGCAACCGGGGGTCGGGTTGTTGCTTGCTCATCAGCGCACCGGCGTCCTCATCGGGAGCGTCATGCCGGCTTCGTGCATCACCGCGCGCAGGCGGTCGGGGTAGTCAGTGATGATGCCGTCCACGCCCAGGTCTATCAGTCGACGCATGTCGTCGACGTCGTTGACCGTCCACACGATCACGCGAAGACCCCTCGCCCGGGCCTCAGCCAAGGTCGGTGCGGTCAACTCCCGGAAGTAGGGCGACCACACGGTGCCCCCGGCGGCTTCGACGAGCCACGGAATCGAGCCGCCGTGGTCGTCCACGTCAAAGCCGGCGGTCCACGGCGAGGGACCGGGTCTCCCCTGCCGGACGTTGTCCTGCCAGGACTGTTGTACCGTCAAATACACGGTGGTGATCCCGGGGGCCACGGACTGCACGTGTTGCAGCGTGCGCCAGTCGAAGGATTGGATGCTGGCGCGCCCTGTCACGCCGGCGGCGCGTAGCGCCTCGATCAGCCGTTCGGCGAAAAACGCCGGCTCTGCGGCAACGTCGGGCTCCAACGGGGTGAGCTTCGTCTCGATATTGAATCGCACGCTGTCGTTGCCGGCGCGCTCGGTCAGTGCAAATACCTCCGACAACGCTGGAATGCGTGCGCCGTCCACCGGCTGCTGGTGGAGGAAGCGGCGGGCGTAGTCCGTGCCGGGCCGGATGCGGCCCACGTCATAGCGCCGGATCGCGTCCCACGCCAGCGCGCGCAGGGGCGGACCCGGGGCGCGCAACCACTCGCCGTCGGGTCCCCGCGTGATGTCGGGATTGAGCCGCGGGTCGTGGCTCACCACGACGACGTCGTCCTTGCTGAGACCGACATCCAGCTCCAGGGTGCTCACTCCCACGGAGAGCGCCTCCGCGAAGGCCGCGAGGGTGTTCTCGGGCTTGAGCCCGCGCGCCCCTCGATGTCCCTGCAAATCCAGTTCAGCCGCCATGCACACAGAAACGCAACAATAAACGAGCCAAAAAGCCGTCGCACCGCGCATCATCGTCCCTGCGACCACAGTGTATCGGTGGGCTACGGCCCTCGCGCCCGGTTTGTTGGACGTGGCGCGAAAGCCGAATCTTAGCTTCGCGGCGGCGCTCCTTCGTGCAAGCGGGCCCCGGTCCGCAACCCATCGCGCTGACCAGGCGCTTCTCCGAGCAGGGTTTTCCCGCGGGTCGGACGCTCGTGGGAGCCGAACCCCATGGCGTGAGCGCCGCCGGGCAGCGTCACGCTGCGCAGCGTGACGTGACCTCGAATCATCGTGCACTGGCGCATCCAACACACGCGGAACTCGCCGCCGCAGCGCGTCCGATTGTAAGCGGTGCGGCCCCGGCCGGGCACGGTGACTCGACGCGCGCGATGCCGAAGCGCTCGCGTCGAGACTGAGAACGCCGTCACAAAACCGCCACGAGGGGCCTTCTATACTGCACCGCACATCGGCCTCGACGATGGGTAACGCCGATGCGGCGAGTCGCAACGAGAGGGGAGCGGTCCGCCGAGTCCGCACGCGAGGAGCAGCAAGGAGGACAACATGGCACGGACCCTCATCGGGGCCCGCCGGCCCGGGTGGCTGCTCGCGATGGCGATGGTGACATCCGCGGTCGCGTACCTGCAAGCCTGTCAAACCACCCCGCCCGCTCCGACCCCCCAGCAAGAGCTGGTAGCGCAGGGGCGCGAGATTTTCTTCAACGAAACCTTCGACGGCAACGGCCGAACATGCGGAACCTGCCATCCGGCCGAGAACAATTTCACGATCGATCGGAGCTTCATCGCCACGCTGGCGGATGACGACCCGCTGTTCGTGGCCGAGTCCGTGCCGGCGCTCGAGCGTAACTTCGAGAATCCCCGCTTGATGCGCGAGTTCGGTCTGATTCTCGAGAACCTGGACGGGTTCGCCGATCTCGAGAACGTCTTCACGCAGCGCGGGGTTCCGCACACCCTCGCCCTGCGCACTTCGGTAGACAGCCCGGGCGGGCCGCGCACCGGGTGGTCCGGGGACGGCGCGCCGCGCGATGGCAGCCTGAGAGCATTCGCCATCGGCGCGGTGATCCAGCACTTCCCGCGCACCCTGAACCGCGTACCCGGGGCCGATTTCCGGTTACCGACGCAGGAGGAGCTGGACGCGTTGGAGGCCTTTCAGCTCGCCCTCGGCCGCCAGGAGGAGCTCGAGCTGCCGTTGCCCCTGCGCGGCACGTTGGCGCGGCGGGGGCAGGAGATCTTCCTCGACGGCTCGCTCGGCAAATGCAACATCTGCCACCGCAACGCCGGCGCCAACGCCGCGCTTGGCGGGCAGGATCTGGGCAACGCCAACTTCGATACGGGCGTCGAAGATCTGGTCGACCAGCCCATCGACCAGATCGGCGAGCGCGTCCCCCCGGATGACGGCTTCGGCGTGCCCGGGGACGGGACCTTCAACACGCCCTCCCTGGTGGAGGCCGCGGACACGGGTCCGTTCTTCCACAACAATTCCATCGAGACCATCGAAGGGGCGGTGGCCTTCTACAACGGCGACGCCTTCAACAGCTCGCCGGCCGGCCAGTTTCTCGCCGGGCTCGATCCGGACGGGGTCGGCATCCGCCTCGAGGCCACGCAGGTGGTGGCGGTGGCCGCGTTCCTCAGGGTCGTCAACGCGCTCGAGAACATCCGCGCCAGCATCGAGCTCATCGAGGGCGCGCTCGGCGAGCGCTTCGCGCTCTTCGGCGACCGGGACGAGCAGCTGCGCCTCGCCGGCTTCGAGATCGGCGACGCTATCATGGTGCTCGAAGGAGCGGGGCTGCACCCGCAGGCCGTCATGCATCTCGAGCGCGCGAGGAAACTCGCGCGACGGGCCCGGCGCAGCTTCTTCCGAAAGAGACATCTCTCGAAGCGCGTCATCGCCGAGCTCGAGCAGGCCGGGAACGAGCTCGTGCGCACGAGCCCGTGATGCAAAAGGCACGAGGGAGAAAGAGCATGAAGAGGTTCGCCCGTTTATGCATGGTCGCTCCGTTGCTCTTCGCTTTCGGGACGCCCGCGCAGGAGATGACGGAGCGCTACATCCCCGTGGGCGCTTACCCCGGGCTCGCGGACCGGCAGACCACCGTCGGCGCCGTCGTGGCGATCGACCCCGGGGAACGGACCGTGACCCTCAGGGGGGACTCGGGCCTGCGTCGCTTTCGGGTCACCGACTCGACCCACATCTGGCTCGATCGCTCGCAGCTCGGGCAATCCACCCTGGACGTGAAGCTCTCCGACCTGCC
>JABAHQ010000449.1_pt1 | contig 112068 bp, 100 predicted proteins | sample 7062091 | NCBI WGS metagenome assembly JABAHQ01 (sample SAMN14534359, study PRJNA622989) | marine sediment metagenome | biome: marine biome [ENVO:00000428]; feature: marine pelagic biome [ENVO:01000023]; material: deep marine sediment [ENVO:00002113] | place: India: Gulf of Kutch | collected...
CCGCACCGAGTTCACCAACCACATCGTCAATGTCGGACTCAAATACAAGTTCTGATAACAGGTAAAATTAATCCCGAAGGGGTTGCAAATAATGCTTACCCTTCGGGATTTTTTTATTCCAGCCAGACGCGAACGCAGCGTTGCGAGTCTTTGACTTTAACAATATTCTGGGGAACCAAACCGCGGGCCCGCACCTTTTTTCTGAACGGTTTCCAGATCGCTTTTCCGTTTCGCGGACGGTTGTAATCACCGGCGGTCGATGATGGCTTTGAGATCCTCCGCCACCCGGCCGGGCATGCTCAACGGATCAACGGGTTTTAATCTTGACCACATTGGTCAGCACCCCTTCCGGAACTTTTTCATCATTGCTTCTGGACCGGATTAAAATAATACTTCGGGGGGTGCTGGAATTCTGGAAGAGCTTCCTTCCGGCGTCGAGGACATTTTCTTTCTTGATATTTTTTACCGCCTTGATCAGCTTGTTTTTATAATCAAAATCGCCTTTTTCCTCGGTGGCCAGGTAAAAAATTTCCTGCGCCACCTCTCCTATACTATCGCCTTTTTTCTCCAGGGAGACGATCAAGCTTTTCCGGTGGTTTTCAAACTCCTCATCGGAAAGGTTATCAAACAATTTTTGGGTTTTGGCCATCCAGGCTTCCACTCGCTTCCTCAATTCGAACGGACTGAAACCCGCCGACTGAATAATCATTTTAAAGAAAAGGCGGTCCTCCACGCGACTGTTGAAACTCCAGACGATGTAACCCAACTGCTGATTGGTTCTCATTTGCGTGTAAAAGTCGCTCTCCACAATCGAAGCGATCAGCGAGGATTTAGCCTGCTCCTCAAAACTCCGTTCCCCAATCTGCAGGTTGTAATAAAGCGCGTTGTTGTTATCCAGAATTTTCCGTGAAAAAAGAATTTTCTGGTCCGGCTTCAGGACTTTAATGATTTCCTCATATCTTTCGCTTTTCGGCAACGGCTGGCTGTTCAATTNNTTCAATTCCTTAAGGAGGATGCCCAGACTCTCCCGGGTTTGGTCCGCGGTCCAGTTTCCATGAACCACACCGGTGACATAAACCCGCTGATACAACTTCGCGGCGTATTTCTTGATATCATCCAGGGTAATTTTTTTCAGGGCTTCTGTCAGTTCATCTTCCGTGAATTGTTTGACTATCCAGATTTGCCGGTCGTAATATCCCGCCCGAGAGTAGGCCTGCCCCAATTTGCGGTTTTGCATGGATCGGATAATCGATTCCTTGATGTTCTCGAATTTGACCGGGTCGATTTTCACCCGGGTCAGATTTTGGGCCACCAGGCGCAAGAGGTCCGTCGTGCGCTTTGAATATCCGCCGACACTCAATGTCATTCCACGTTTATCAATCCCCACGTTATACGAAAGGCCCGCCAATGAAATCGGATAGGTGAGTTCATTCAATCCTTCGTGAAGGGCCGCCTCGTATAACTTCGATTGGGCCAAATGCTCCACCGTGTCATACACGAAAGGCGTTTCAATCAAAAAATGCATGAACACCTTGGGTTGCTTGAAACGGCTGTCGAACTGGAACCAGACCTTGGAGATATCGTCGTCTTGCACCAGAACGGGTTTTTCCTCCTGGAAGGCCAGGTTATGCGGAATGAAGTCGTTCTCCTCGGGATAAATCATACCCGCCGGTGGAGGCGGATCTGCCAATCGCCGAAAAGTGTCTCCTCCCACCTCCTCGTACGAATATTCCGTTCCGAATATTTTTTCCACCTGGTCGGTCTTCACCTTCTGGCTTTGCAAGCTGACCATCATATTTTCCGGATTCAAAGTATCCAGGACGGCCTGGTAAGATTCCGGATCGTATTTCTTGAACAGAAAAGGCAACGTTTCCACATCTTCCAGTTTATATTTCTGCATCAGACTGACTTTCCCCGCGACGTATCCCATGCCCTCCTGAGGACTTTTCCAATCGAAATCGATCTGAGCCATGGTCTGGTTTTCCGTGAACGTGTATTTTTTGAATCCGGTTTTCCGAAGCAGTTGAATATAAGAGAAAATCAGTTCCATGACCCGCTGATATTCTTTTTCACCCTTTTGAGTCAGGCTGACTGAAATTTCAAACGAAGAGATATTCGGATGGCTCTCGCCGCCTCCCGCCGTCAATCCCAAAGCCAGTCCTTCTTCCTTCAATTTGGAAAGCAACGATCCTTTACCCTCGTACCCGATAACCGAGGCCACTATGGAAGCCGGCTTGCTGTCCAGATGATCGACCAGGCGAATGGTGGGAAACTCCAGGCTTAAAGAGCGCACGTCCTTGATGGTTTTGATCCGGACCATCCGGAATTTGCCCTTCAGGGGTTTGCGGTATTCAGAATCGATATGAACTTCTTCAACAGGATGATCCTCAATATCGGAAAAATATTTTTTCACCAGCTTTTCCTGGCCGTTCAGGGACCGCTTGGAAAGGATCGCCAGACGCATTTTGGAGGCGGCATAAAATTTCTTATGGAAAGCAAGCAGGGCCGGCCGGTTTTTCCCCGCCAGCGTATCCTTGTTGCCGATCCCGAATTTCCTCATGGGGTGGCCTTCTTCGGAAAACTGATTGAACAAATGATTGGCCCGCCAGCCATCCTGCAGTTTGTTTTTATCGAATTCACTGTTGACCGCATTGACCTCGCGCGCGGCATACTTTTTATCGAACAGGGGCGCCCTGAAAAAGTCACTGAAACGGTCCAGCGCCTCTTCGAACCCGTCATGACTGACCTGAAAAAAATAATTGGTGATATGGGCTCCGGTATAGGCGTTGCTGGCCCCCGAATGGGCGTTCAGATAATCCTTGTAGGAACCGACCTTGGGATATTTTTTCGTTCCCAGAAAAAGCATGTGCTCCAGATAATGTGCCAATCCCTGCTTTTCTACCGGATCCGACAAGTGACCCACCCCTACCGAAAGAGCGGCGGCGCTCCGGTCCACATCAAAATCATGGATCAAAAGAACCTGCAGACCGTTATCGAGAATCAGAGTACGGGTTTCCCTTTCCGCGGCCTCTGCAGTGGCCCAGGAAAAAATCAGCCAACCCGCTACGGCAATTTTTATAAAAAGTCTGATAGATAGAAATCTCACGAAACACCTCAATCACTGGAAGCGATTAATAGAATAGATGAAGGAAATAATAGATCGTTTATGCCCGTTTACATGCCCATTATAAGAGTCTCGCCGGCCATTTGACCATTAAATCTTTTTAATCCGGAAAAGTCCGTCAATCCCAGGCCATCAAACCCACCCCGGCCACCGTCAGAAAAGCGGCCAGTATCCGTTGTCTTCCAAAAGGTTCGCGCAGTTTGAAGCACCCCCAGATGACCACCATCAGAACACTGGTCTGCCGGACGGCCACCACCTGGCTCACCGGCTCGGATTGCAGAACCACGCAAATCAGACCGTAAGAACCCACGGTCGCGACAGCGGCCACCATACCCCGGAGCCACTCCCCCCGCCAGACACTGAAGATTTCCCGGCGCGGATACTTCCAGAATAAATATAGATTGCAAAGGGAAAAACCGATCAATGATTCCGCAAAAAAGAAAGCCAGCCCGTTCGCCATCCGGGTTTCCGGCTGATGCAGAAAGTAAATATCCATTCCCCGCTTGTCCACCAGGCTGTAGGCCACCACCAGACCCAGGGTGATAAACGCCCACCTTAAATCCTTATGCAGTATGGCGTCCCACAGGCTTTTGAAGCCGCGAATAAGATGACCTTCAAAGTGCAGGGTGTACACCGCCAGCAGGATCAAGGCAATGGCGGCAAACGATATCCAGCCCAGCCGCTCCCCCAACAGCAGCCAGGAAAACAGCGGGACGAATACCGGTGCGGACCGGGCGATCGGGTAAACGTAAGAAATATCCTGAAAACTGTAGGCTTTGGACAAACTCAGGATATATAGGCCGTGCAACAACCCCGACAACCCAATCCACAGTCCGATTCCCGGCGGAAATTCACCCAACCCATTGTATGCCAGAAGAACCAAAGCCAGAAGCATGATCATAATTCCTTTCAAACCGGATAGAAAATTGGAATTGCGGCTGGTTTGGGTCAACACATTCCACAAGGCGTGAAACAGGGAGGATATGAGGATGAGGCAAATGCTGGCGACAGACAACCGTCAGGCTCCTGAATTGGAGGAGAATATTTGAGATCACAAATTAAAATCGAATCATGTAAAATAATAACTTGTATTGAACAACAAAAAAAGAGTCCCGGCATCCAATCAACTTTTTTGTTCAACATTTTCCCCAAACTCCATGGAACGCAACCAGTTTCATCTTCTAAAAACACGCCGGTTTTTTCCCCTGTTTATCACCCAATTCCTGGGCGCCTTCAACGACAACGTTTACAAGAACGCCCTGGTGATTTTAATCACCTATGTGGTGGCGGAAAAGGCCGGGCTCAATTCCCAACTCATGGTCACTGCCGCGGCGGGCATCTTTATCCTGCCTTTTTTTCTGTTCTCCGCCACCGCCGGCCAGTTGGCGGACAAATATGAAAAGGCCTTCCTGATTCGCATTATCAAATTCGTGGAAATCATTCTCATGTTGGGCGCGGCGATCGGGTTTTATCTGGAAAGTGTGGGTTTCCTGATGACGGTGCTCTTTCTCATGGGAACCCAATCCACGTTCTTCGGACCCATTAAATACGGCATTCTTCCGGAGAAAATCAATGAAGACGAACTGGTTGGAGGCACCGGCCTGATTGAGGCGGGCACATTTATTTCCATATTAATCGGCACCATTGTCGGCGGCCTGCTGATTCTAACCGAACACGGGGTGGTCCTGATTTCCTCCATGGTCATCACCATCGCCATCCTCGGCTGGGTCAGCAGTTTTTACATCCCTCAGGGATACCCGGCCACCCCCTCCCTCAAGGTCGATTACAATTTTCTGCGGGAAACATGGGTGATCGTTCAACATGCCCGGAAAAAGCGTGAAATCTTTTTATCCATACTCGGCATTTCATGGTTCTGGCTGGTGGGCGCCACGTTTCTGGCTCAGTTTCCGACCTATGCCAAGGATATCATCGGGGGCAACGAACAGCTGGTCACCCTGTTTTTGACTGTCTTCACCGTCGGTGTCGGGATCGGCTCTCTGCTCTGCAACAAAATGCTGAAGGGTGAAATCGAGGCGACATTTGTGCCGATGGGTATTCTGGGAATGACCCTGTTTACCGTGGACCTTTTTTTCGCCAGCCAGCACAGTTTTATCCGGACCGGGGAAGAAATCATCGGCGCGAAGGAGTTCCTCAGCCAGGCGTCCAGCTGGCGCATCCTGGCCGATCTGTTCATGATCAGTGTCAGCAGCGGCATTTATATCGTTCCGTTATACGCCATCCTGCAGGCCCGAAGCGAACCGGAATACCGCTCCCGCATTATAGCCGGCAACAACATAATGAACGCTCTGTTTATGGTGGTGTCCGCCATCGGTACCGCCGGGATGCTGACCCTGGGTTTCGACGTCAACCAGGTATTCCTGACGCTGTCCATCCTGAACGCGGCGGTGGCCCTGTATGCCTGCCAACTGTTACCCGCCCAATTGCTGAAATCCATCCTGTTATGGGCGTTTAAAACGTTTTACAAAGTCAAGGTCAAGGGCCTGGATCATTTCAAAAGTGTTCAAAATGAAAAACTGGTGATCGTGGCCAACCATCTTTCTTATCTGGATGCCGTCCTGCTGGCAACCTACTTTCCCACCAGGCTGACTTTCGCCATCAACACCCATGTCGCCCAGCACTGGCTGGTCAAACCCTTCCTGAATTTGATGGATACCTTTGCCCTGGATCCGGGAAATCCCATCGCCATCAAATCGCTCATCGACAAAATCAAAGAGCCCTGCCCCGTGGTTATTTTTCCGGAAGGACGCATCACCCTGACCGGGGCGCTGATGAAAATTTATGAGGGACCGGGAATGATGGCGGACAAGTCCGGGGCGCAGATTCTGCCGGTTCGTATTGAAGGGGCGCAGTACACGCCGTTTTCCCGTTTGAAAGGCTTGTTCCGTTGGCGTTGGTTCCCGCGCATCACGCTCACCGTTCTGGAACCCCGGACTCTGGATATTCCCGAATCCGTCAAAGGAAACCAACGGCGGGCCATGGCGGGTTCCATGCTTTATGACCTGATGACGGACATGATGTTTGAAGCCAGCCGTTATCGCATCACCCTGTTCCAATCCTTACTGGACGCCAAAGCCACTCACGGATTCAGCCATGTCGCGGCTGAAGACATTAACCGAAAACCCATCTCCCTGGGAAAACTCGTCACCAAATGTTTTATCCTGGGCAAACCGGTTTCGGCCGTTACCGAGACGGGAGAAGCCGTGGGGGTAATGCTTCCCAACATGGTCAGCACCATGGTGTTGTTTTTCTCCCTGCAGGCGCATGGCCGGGTTCCCGCCATGCTGAATTTCTCCGCCGGTAAAAATAATATCCTGTCGGCGTGCCATACGGCACAGGTTAAGACCCTTTTCACCTCCCGTCAGTTTGTCGAAACCGCGGAACTGGGAGAAACCGTCCAGGCCATCGAAGAAGACGGTGTTCGATTGATTTACCTGGAGGATTTCGCCAAACAGATCAGCCTGTGGCAAAAATTGACCGGTTTGATCGCGGGACTGTTTCCGCAATCCCACTATTATTCGATCAACAAAAACCCCGACCCGGACCTCCCGGCGTTCATTCTGTTCACCTCCGGTTCGGAGGGTACTCCCAAGGGCGTGGTCCTCAGCCATGCCAACATCCTGGCGAACCGGCACCAGGCGGGGGCTCGCATCGATTTTGGCCCGAACGACACCGTGTTCAACGCCCTGCCGGTATTTCACTCGTTTGGACTGACGGGCGCCACGCTCTTGCCGCTGTTGTCTGGCGCCCGCGTATTTTTCTATCCCTCGCCGCTTCATTACCGGGTTATTCCCGAGTTATTGTACGATACCAACGCGACTCTCATGTTCGGTACCGACACCTTTCTGGCCGGTTACGCCCACTACGGTCATCCCTATGATTTCTACAGCCTGCGCTACGTTTTTGCCGGCGCGGAAAAACTGAAAGAGGAAACCCGCAAAACCTGGGCGGAGAAATTCGGCGTTCGCATTTTTGAGGGTTATGGCACCACCGAGACCGCCCCCATCCTTTCGCTGAACACCCCGATGCAAAACAAAACCGGCTCCGTGGGCCGCCTCCTGCCGGGCATTCAATGGAAAATCGAAAACGTGCCGGGAATTGAGAAAGGCGGACGGTTATGGGTCTCCGGCCCCAACGTCATGAAGGGCTACCTTCGGGCGGATAACCCGGGAGTGCTGATCCCCCCGCCGGACGGCTGGTATGACACCGGCGATATCGTGGAAATAGATGACGAAGGGTTTATTTTTATCAAAGGCCGGGCCAAGCGGTTCGCCAAGGTGGGGGGGGAGATGATCTCTCTCACCGCCGTTGAGGCTTACTTGACCCAATTGTGGCCCAATCACCTGCACGCCGTGGTCGCGGCTCCCGATTCCAAAAAAGGCGAGGTGCTGGTCCTCTTTACCGAAAACAAGGAAGCCCGGAGATCGGAGATCGTCGAATACGTTCGCATCCGCGGCCTCTCGGAGCTCAGCCTGCCTAAAAAGATCGTCACGCTGGATAAAATTCCGCTTCTCGGAACCGGTAAAATCGACTACGTCAAAGTCAAGGAACTGGCGGAGAGCCAGGTCGGTTAAGTGGCGGTGTTTTCCTGCGCGGGGAGGACGGCCCGCCGGTTCTTCAGGTAGCGCACCAGGGCATAAATCCCCCAGGCGGCGGTTAAATGTTTCAGAGAATGGCCGCTGATCACTTCCCCCGTCCAGTGCCAGACCAGCGCGTCGCTAAATTCAAACACCTTGGCGAACATGTACCAGCCGATCATTTCCATGACATACCGCCACCCGGTATAACGAGCGGGATACAACCAGAAGATAACCGGGATCAGAACCAACGGTAAAAACTGAACGAGTGCGTACGGCCTCAAATCGCCCCGCCCCGCCTGCTCAGTGATATGCCAATACACCACACTGGCCACACCGACCAGCAACAGCGGCCCCAGCAGGATCAGACTCGCGCGGACATTCACGCGGTCCCCCAGGATCACGCAGAAAATCCCCATGAAGGCAAAGGTCATCGGCAAGCGGTCCCACAAAAGTGTGTCGTTCGCCGGCGCCCAGTGGTAATAGGCGGAACCCGCAAATATCAGGCCGGTTCCAATAAAAGCCACCGCGAAGGGCACGCTTTCCCGAATATCAATCAACCGGGAGCGATCATTCCTGACTTTCAGGAGTGTCCCAATCCCCATCACCCCCACGATCAGAAAAACCACGTTGGAAACCACATCCCCGAAATGGGGAATCCCCCAAATCACCCGCTTGTCGATCAAATCATGATAAGCCGGGTCTTGCGCGATCGGCTGAACAAAGGACATCCCACCGATAGCGGCGATGCTGATTGCCAAAAGAATTTGAACCCGCTGGTTGAGTTTCATTTCCGATGATGTTTGAATTTTCCGGTGGTGATAAAGTGCAACGCCTGCTCGAAGGCCTCTTTTTTATAAATAATAAACGTATGGCTGGCGGGAATAACAATGTGATCGGTCAACCCCTTCACCCGGGTACTCTGGACCGAAACTTTACCATCGTCCGCTCCTTCGATCATCGCGGAGGAAATCGGGTCCCAGGACCGGTTACCGGCGATCACCCCCAGTTCGTAATCCACCGGCCCCAAAATCCGGGCAAATTCTTTTTCATTCGTCCCCAAATCCTGCCCCGCCGGACCGAAAATCCACCGGAACAGAAAAAAGTTTTTCCAGAAATCCGCGACCTCACTCCCCTGATTGGGCGGCGCCAATTGCACCACGCGGCCCAGATTGGCGGGCCGGTACAGATGAAGTAACCCTCTGGCCAATAAACCTCCGAGAGAATAACCGATAAAATGAATTTTTCGGTTTTCATCCTGATTGAAGGCCGCAACCTGATTGCGAATATGCTGAACCAGGGATTCCAAGGGCAGGCGGGTGGAGGGATAGCCGACATTCAGGACCGGGTATCCCCGTTCCTTGAAATACTTCACCAGAGTCCGCATGGAACGCCAGGTGCGGGCGATCCCATGCAAAACCACGATATAATCCATTTTGGAAGAAGAATCCGGCAAACTTAAAACCTCATGGCATCCCTGTCGAGATTGTATTAGGATATTTTGCGATCCGGATAACAGGCCCCGAAAAATAAGACGATCATGTTCAAAAAAATCGCGTTTATTCATTATGACACACAGAACCTTGAGCGAGCCTTAACATTTTACCGGGATATATTGGGGCTGCCCCTTCTGGTGCAAAATGAAGAGTGGATCGAGTTTGATGTCGGGGGTCAGCGGCTGGCGCTGAGACAGGTCGATTCATCTCCGTCCCCCACGAGTGGAACCGGCTCTGCCGGCGCAATGATCTGGCTGGAGACCCCGGCGATGGCCCGGGCCCTTTCCCATCTTGATAAAAATAACATTAATTTAATCAATGATTTACAAGAGTTTTCTTATGGTAAGATGGCAATATTTGAGGATCCGGATGGGAATCCGATCGGCCTGTATCAGCCGCCGGAAAAAAATGCCTGAATCCTTTAACGTCCCGGCCGTTTTATTGTAATATGGGGCCATGACAAATCCGCTGACGCATTTCAACGAAGAAGGCCGCGCCAAAATGGTGGATGTGACGGACAAATCCGTCACCGAACGCACCGCCACCGCCCAGGGTAGGGTTGATATGCAGCCGGAGACCCTGCGCCTGATCAAGGAAGACCAGATCAAAAAGGGCGATGTGCTGGCCGTGGCGCAGGTGGCGGGCATCATGGGCGCCAAAAAGACGTCCGACCTCATTCCCATGTGCCATCCGCTGTCGCTCAATGGGGTGGACATCCGGTTCGAGGAAAATTTCGATCCCGATCCGGAAAGCGGCCTGTGCTCCATCAAAATCAGCGCCACCGTCAAGGTGACCGGTAAAACCGGCGTGGAAATGGAAGCGCTCACCGCCGTCTCGGTGGCGGCGCTGACCATTTACGACATGTGCAAAGCGGTGGACAAGGGCATGCGTTTCAACCAGATCGGTTTGACGTACAAGGCCGGCGGCAAATCCGGTACCTTCTCGCAGGATATCGGCGAGGCTTGAGACCTATGGTTACGGTAAAATACTTCGCCAATCTGAAGCAGATGGCGGGAAAAGATCAAGACGAGTTCGAAATCGCCGAAGGCACCACCCTCGAGCAGTTGAGCGAACGGATCGGACAAGCCGTCCCCCAACTCGGCGACATGGTGCGCGAAAAGAAGGTGATGATCTCTATCAATTACGACGTGGTTCCGCTGGACACGGTGGTGCAGGACGGCGACGAAATAGCCCTGCTCCCGCCCTTCTCCGGCGGAGCGGTTTAACAGGAATACAACTATGAGCACGGCATTGGAATCCAAGGTTCGCATCCAGCGGGAGGATTTTTCCGTTACCGATGAAATCGAGTTCATGAAAAAATCGTCGCTCAACATCGGCGGCATGGTCACCTTTCTCGGCACCGGCCGGGAGCTCAGCAAAGGTGAGAACATTTCCGAACTCAATTTCGAGCATTATCCGCAAATGGCGGAAAAGAAACTCGGCGAGATTCGCGAAAAAGCCATAAAAGATTTCGGCATCATCGATATGAGCATCGTTCACCGCATCGGCAATATCGATATCGGCGAAAACATCGTACTCATCATCGCCTGCGGTGAACACCGGCAGGAAGCCTTTAAAGCCTGCGAGTGGGCCATCGCCGAGCTCAAGCGCACCACGCCTATCTGGAAGCGGGAAACCACCTCCAGGGGCGAGGTCTGGGTTCAGGCCACTCCCTGAAGAATCGGGGCCCTTTATCCCTGCATCCATTACCCTTGACCGCACATGGTCGATTGCCTGACACTCACCGTCAATGCCCGTCTGGCCCGCTGGCTGCTGTTTCATCACAGCCGGAAACAGTCCCTCGATGGGCATGCGGTATGGGAAAAACCCGCCGTTTATTCCCTGGACGACTGGCTGCGGCAAATCTGGCTGGCTTCCTGGCCGGACCGGTATTTTCTGACCGATCTGCAATCGAAACATCTCTGGCAGAAAATCATCCGCGAGGATTCCGCCGGCTCCCATTTCAGCCTGCTCCATCTTCAGGGCGCCGCCGCCCACGCCTCTGAAGCGTTTCAACTGATCAACCAATACCGCCTGCCGGTCAAGCCTGAGGGATTCAATTCCTATACGGAAGAAACGAAGACGTTTTACCGCTGGATGACGCGTTACCGCAAACAACTCGATGATTGGCAGGCGCTGGATCCCTCGGAACTGCTGGATAGAGTTTCCAGGCGTATGCAACAGGGGCACATTCCCCTGCCTGAAGAGATTCAACTGTACGGATTCGATGACCTCTCCCCGCAATTGCGGGATTGGCTGACGTTTCTTGAGAACCATGAAGTTCCTGTCCGATTTTCACCTTTCGAACCTCAGCCCGTGGAACCCGCGGCGTTTGAGGAATGGATCACTCAAAAACAGGCCACCGTTCAGAAGTATGAGGATGCCAACGAAGAAGTGGTGCAGTGCGCCCGCTGGGTCCGCTCCATTTATAAATCCGGCGAGACCATTGGCATCGTGGTTCCCGATCTGGAAAATTACCGGGGCATCATCGAGCGGGAATTCAAGGCGGAGCTGGCACCCAAAAGTGTCTTTCCCTGGGAAGAAATTCCCCTGCCCTTCAACATTTCGCTGGGCACCCCCCTCTCTCACGAGCCCATGGTGCACCTCGCCCTGCTTCTGTTATCCCAGGCGAGCAAGCGGATTCCATTGCTGACGTTTTCCACCTTGATCAACTCCCCTTTCCTGAAGTGTCCGGAAAAAGAAAAACCTTTCCGGCGAGAACTGGACTGGACGCAACGCGGGAAAAGCCCGACGCACGTTTACCTGCCGCAGATTCTTTCCCCGGAAGATCAGGAGCGCGGACCCGTTTTGACCGGCTTGCTGAAAGCGCTTGAAAAAAAATGGATGGACGACACCGCTTTCCGCCTGCCCAGCCAATGGGCGCGGAAAATTGCCAATCTTTTAAAAGAACTCGAATGGCCGGCCGGAAGCGGCACATTGTCCAGCCATCAGTACCAGGCTCTGGAATCGTGGAAATCCAGCCTGGATAGCCTGGCCACGCTGGACCGTGTTTCGGGAAAAATCAACCGCCACCAAGCCGTGGCCAACTTGACGCACATCGTGGGAGAAACCCTGTTCCAGCCGCAGACCCATGAGGAGCCCATCCAGGTTGTCGGCCTGCTGGAATCAGCCGGAATGGAATTCGATCACTTGTGGATCATGGGATGCCATGCGGATACGCTTCCACCAGTCCCTCGCCCCAACCCTTTCCTTCCGTTTCTCACTCACCAGAAGCCCTGCCGTCTGCCGCACTCCACCGCCGAACGCGAACTGGCGTTCACCGAGCAGACCCTGTACCGCCTGGCGCACGCCTGCCGGCAAATGATCTTCAGTTTCCCGGCGTGGAAGGGAGAAGCGGAAATGGTGCCGAGTCCATTGATCGCTCCCCGGCTCACAGACCCTCACGCCATTCACCGCGACACCTCCTTCCGATATCAGGATCACCCTGATTTTGCAGTACCCCTGGAAACGCTCACTGATTTTTCTCCCATTCCCGTCAGCGACGAAGAGAAAAGTTCCATCCGGGGTGGAACCGGCATTATCAAGCACCAGGCCCTGTGCCCGTTTCAGGCGTTTGCGGTTCACCGGCTGAGTTCACAGCACCGGGAGTTCTCCGATCTGGATATGGATGAGGGGGCACGCGGCAGTCTGATTCATGAAATTCTCGAGCTGTTCTGGAGCGAAGTTAAAACCAGTGACCGTTTGAGAGAACTCCATGATTCCGGAGGCCTCACCTCACAGATTCATCAGTGCATTGAAAAAGGCCTCCAAAAAAGTGAAATCGACCTCTACGGCCAAAAAGCTTTTTTCGAACTGGAAAAAGAACGCCTGGCTTCCCTTCTGCAGGAATGGATGAAATACGAACTGGAAAAACGCGGAACCTTTAAAATTTTCGATCTGGAACAGAAAAAATACCTGCAACTGAATGGCCTGGCGTTGGAACTCAGGGTCGACCGGATTGACGAACTGGATAACGGCGGTAAAGTGATCATCGATTATAAAACCGGAACCAACCAGAACTTGAAAAAGTGGTTTGGCGATCGAATTGAAGAACCGCAACTGCCCCTCTACTCCCAAATCGTTCCCGCCGACGCTCTGGCCTTTGCGGAGATTCGCAAAGGGAAATCCCGCTACCGGGGATTATCCATAGAGCCCGGGATGATTCCCGGAGTGGACCTGTATTCAAAATACAAAGATTGCCCGGAAATGGATCATTGGGAAGAGGTTCGCGATTACTGGAAAATCCGCTTGGACCGGACCGCGAAGGATTTCCTTGACGGGAACCTGGTAATCGATCCCGTCAACGAAAAGGAAACCTGCAAAGTCTGCGACCAGAAAACGTTTTGCCGGAAAACCGAGCTGTTGAGCCGTTTTGAGGGAGAAGACGAATGACTTCTCCCATCACAGACGCACAGGCGCGCCAGGATGCACTGGATATCGAGCGTTCATTTATCGTGCAGGCTCCCGCGGGCTCCGGCAAAACCGAACTGCTCATCCAGCGCTATCTGAAACTGCTGGCTCACGTCCAGCGTCCGGAGCAGATTCTGGCCATGACGTTTACCCGCAAGGCGGCGGGCGAAATGAAGAACCGCGTGCTTCAGGCGCTGGACCGGGCTCGCGACACCACTCCACCCGATGAACCGCATGCGAGGACCACCTGGGAAATCGCCCGNNAAAATCCAGACCATCGATTCCTTCTGCTCCTCTTTGACACGGCAGACCCCCCTGCTGTCCGGTATGGGTTCGCTCATGGATATCCAGGAGGACCCCCGCGACCTTTACCGCCAGACCGCGCACGAGGTGCTGGCGCTGGTGGAAGAGGATTCCCCGGCCGGCGAGGCGGTTCGCTCGATCCTGCGGCGCCTCGATAACTCCAAATCGCGTTTCCTGAACCGCGTGGTGCAGTTGCTCAACAAACGGGATCAATGGATGATCTCGTTTTTCGAAAACGCGGACGAATACCGCTCGCGCGAGGACCAGGAACGTATCCTGGGCGAACTGGCAGCTTCTGTTCTTGTGGAATGTTATCAGACGCTGGGCGCTTCCCTGAGGGATATTCTGGTCCCCCTTCTCCATTTCAGCGGGACCAACATCGCGGAAACCGATCCGGATCATGCTCTCGCCTGTCTGGAATCCCTACATACTTTTCCAGAACCTGATATTGATCATCTACCCTACTGGAAAGCTTTTACGGAACTGTTGATAACGAAGAAAGAGGATGTTCGAAAAAACGTAAATATAAAAGTGGGCTTTCCTTCGGGAAAAGATGATGATACCGCCCGGGAAATGAAAGATCAAATGACGGGCGTCCTGGAGCGCCTGCACGATCATCCCGATCTGGTGGAATTGCTGAAAGTCGTCAGAATCCTTCCCGATCCCCGTCTGAGCGATGAGGAATGGGGATTCCTGGAAAACATGTTCGATCTGTTGCCGGAGATCAACAAGACCCTCCGCCGCGTGTTTGCTGAACAGGGAAAAGTGGATTTTTCGGAAATCGCCCTGGCCTCCAAGGCGGCTCTGGGGCGGGAGATGAATCCCAGCGATCTCCTGCTGAAGCTCGACGCCTCCCTCCAGCATATTCTGGTCGATGAATTTCAGGATACCTCCTTCAAGCAGATCGCTCTGCTGAATCTGTTAACCGAAGGTTGGGAAACCGACCAAGGCCACTCCCTGTTTCTGGTGGGCGACCCCATGCAGTCGATTTACCGCTTTCGGGACGCGGAGGTGGCTCTGTTCGTGCAGGCGCGAGAGAAGGGATTGGGCCCTTTGCCGCTGGCCCAACTGCAACTGCTGACCAATTTCCGCTCCGAAAAAAGCGTCGTGGAATGGGTCAACCGCTGCTTTCGCCGTATCCTTCCGGAATATGACGACCCCGACCGCGGAGCCATCTCGTATGCCGAATGTACGGCGGTTAAGGAATCCAGTCCACAATCCGGCGTTCATCTTCATCCGGTATCCAATCACCAAAGCGATGAGGAAGCCCACCGCGTGGTAGAAATTATTCAGGATATCCGGACCCGTTATCCGGAGGATTCCATCGCTATCCTGGTTCGCGCTCGAACGCATCTGCTCCGCATTGCCCAGCAACTTCAAAATCATAATATTCAGTTCCGCGCGGAGGATATCGACCCGCTCACCTCGCGTCCCGCCATTCTCGATTTGCTGGCTTTAATGCGCGCGCTGATCTCGCCGTTAGACCGCATTTCGTGGCTGTCGATTTTGCGCGCTCCGTGGTGCGGTTTGGCTCTATCGGATCTGCATCGATTATGCACAGGGGACAAAAGCTCACCGGTCTGGGATTTGCTCCTGGAACCTGAACGATTAAAGAGCCTGAGCGCGGACGGCCAAAAACGCGCGGGGCGTTTGGTCAAAATTCTTCGTCCGGCAATGACCCTGTTTCCTTCGGTCAACTTCCGGAGCCTGCTGGAGGGATGCTGGATCGCCCTCGGCGGGCCCGCCTGTATCGATGCCCCTACGGCTAAAGACGTGCAAGTGTTCTTCGACAAGGTCAGTGACGTGCTCGACGGTGGCGATTTTGACAACCTGCATAATTTCGAAACTATTCTCGAAAACCTGTTCGCCAATCCTTCGACGGGCGAGGGACACGCCGTTCAGATCATGACCATTCACAAGGCCAAGGGACTCGAATTCGATTTCGTCCTGCTTCCCGGGCTCGGTCGCAAAACGCCGGCGGATGAAAACCAGCTCATCAACTGGGTGACGCATGGAGACAACCTGCTTTTTGCTCCCATTCCGGAAGCCGGAGAAGACGCTTCCGATATCCATAAGTTCCTGAAACAGATGGACCGGGAACGGGGCCGCTATGAGGCCCGCCGTCTCCTGTATGTCGCCTCCACGCGAACCAAAAAGCAGTTGCATTTATTCGGCCACCTCAAAACCAGAAAGGAGGGAATCGCGCCGGAAAAACACTCTATGCTGGACCATCTCTGGAGTTTCATCGCTGACGAATGGACCGCGATGCACGAAACTCTTCAAGTGGCGGAGGAGGCGGGAACGGAAGCTCCGGCGGATTCTCATTTTATCCGCCGCTTGCCGGTCACTTTCCAAACCCCGGAGGCGCCACCCCCGCTGGCCACGGAACCGGCCATGGATATTCAGCCGGAAGAGGACGAGAGGGAAAGCATTCCGTTTGAGTGGGCGGGCAACAAAGCCCGTTGTCTGGGAAATGTTCTACACCGCTGTTTTGAAACCATCGCCACAGAGGGTTTGTGGGATGCCGCGCGTGTGGATCGGATGAAACCCGCCCTGAAAACGGCACTGTTGGCGGAAGGTCTGTCTCCCAACGAACTGGATGAAACCACGGATAAAGGATTGCGGGCGCTCCGAAATATTCTTAAGGATCCGCTGGGCCTCGAAATTCTGATCCGCCATGACAACGCTGCCGCCGAGTTTGGGCTGGTCTCAACGGAAGGCCGGAATTTTAAAACGCGCATCATCGACCGCACTTACGTGGATAAAGACGGCGTCCGCTGGATCATCGATTACAAAACGGGCGAGCATAAGGGCGGAAACATTGAAAAGTTTTTTGCAGAGGAAAAAGAACGCTATCGCAAACAACTGGAGAGATACGAAAGCCTAATGAAAGGCCAGGGTGAAACCCGTCCCATCAAAAAGGCGTTGTACTATCCCCTCCACCAGCGGCTGGTGGAGATCAAATAGCGGAAACGGTTTCCAAAACCTGAAACTCCAGTTTGTCGCCGGATTTTTCGATCTGAATCGCATCACCGTCGTGGACCTGGTCTTCCAGAATTTTACGCGACAGGGGATCCTGCACATATTTCTGAATCACCCGTTTCAGGGGCCGAGCACCGAATACCGGATCGTATCCTTTTTCCGCCAGCCAGGATTTGGCTTCATCGGACAGATTCAGGGTGATCTGCCGCTCGACCAGACGTTTTTGAAGATCGGCGATCTGAACGTCCACGATGGATTTGATCTGATCCCGCGTCAGGTTGCGGAAGATCACCATATCGTCAATCCGGTTCAGAAATTCCGGCCGGAAATGATGACGCAACTCCTGGCGTACGGCTTCCTGTATGTTCTCGTAACCCCGTTCCCAATCCGCCGTTCCTTCTTTCTCCAGGTGAGCCAGCTGCAGACCGGTGTCTTCAATCAGCTTGCCGGCGATGTTGGAGGTCATCAGGACCAGCGTATTTTTGAAGTCCACGGTTTTACCGTGGCTGTCGGTGAGACGGCCTTCATCCAGAATCTGCAGGAACAGGTTGAACACATCGGGATGCGCCTTTTCGATTTCGTCAAACAGAACGACCGAGTAGGGTTTTCGCCGCACATGCTCCGTCAGGTAACCGCCCTCATCGTAACCCACGTAACCGGGCGGCGCGCCGATCAGCCGGGCGACGGAATGCTTCTCCATGTATTCCGACATATCGACGCGGATCATCGCCTGTTCGTCATCGAACAGGAATTCCGCCAGTGAACGGGCCAATTGGGTTTTACCCACACCGGTGGGCCCCAGGAACAGAAAGGTTCCCAATGGACGGTTGGGATCCTGCATCCCTGCACGCGCGCGGCGGATGGCATTGGACACCAGACGAACGGCTTCGTCCTGTCCAATCACCCGCTGGTGGAGGTGAGCCTCCATTCCCAACAGGCGTTTCTGTTCGGACTGCATCATCTTGGCCACCGGAACTCCCGTCCAGCGTGAAACGATCTCCGCGATCTCCTCTTCGCCCACCTCCTCGTTCAGCATTTTCTTCGCGGATTGAACTTCGCTCAAGCGCTCCCCCAGGTGGTTCGATTCTTTTTCCAGACCCGGCAGAATGCTGTATTTCAACTCAGCGGCCTGGTCCAGCCGGCCTTCACGCTCGGCCAGGGAGGCATCGCGCCGGGCCTGCTCGATCCTTTCTTTTAAAACCCGCTTCTCGGCGATGACCTTTTTTTCCTGCTCCCACTGGTTTTTCATGCCTTCACACGAAGCCTTCTGGGCCTCAATTTCGGTTTGAATCGCCTGGAGACGCTGTCGGGAGCGCGAATCGCTCTCCTTCTTGAGCGCCTCACGCTCAATTTCCAACTGGGTGATCTTTCTCTGATACTGATCGATTTCCGCCGGCAGAGAATCGATCTGCATGCGCAGACTGGACGCGGCTTCATCGATCAGATCGATCGCCTTATCCGGCAGGAATCGGTCGGCAATGTAGCGGTCGGACAATTTGGCGGCGGCAAGAATGGCGGCATCCTGAATGCGTACGCCGTGGTGCACTTCATACTTTTCCTTGAGTCCGCGCAGGATGGAAACCGTGTCTTCGATATCCGGTTCGCCCACCTGAACCGGCTGGAAGCGCCGTTCAAGGGCGGCGTCTTTTTCAATATGCCTGCGGTACTCATTAAGCGTGGTGGCGCCCACACAATGCAGTTCCCCCCGGGCCAGGGCCGGTTTCAGCATATTGGAAGCATCCATCGAACCTTCCGCCGACCCCGCGCCGACCAGCGTGTGCAATTCGTCGATGAACAGAATGATTTCACCCTCGCTGGCATTGATTTCTTTCAGCACCGCCTTGAGGCGGTCCTCGAATTCCCCGCGATACTTGGTCCCGGCCACCAGAGCGGCCAGATCGAGCGCAACAATCCGTTTGTCCTTCAAACCTTCCGGGACGTCGCCGTGAAAAATGCGCTGGGCCAGGCCCTCCACAATGGCGGTTTTACCGACACCCGGCTCCCCGATCAGCACCGGATTGTTTTTAGTCCGGCGCGAAAGCACCTGAACCACGCGGCGAATCTCAGAATCGCGGCCAATCACCGGGTCCAGTTTTCCACCGCGCGCCTTCTGAGTCAGGTCGATACAGTATTTTTCAAGAACCTGGTATTTTCCTTCAGGACTCTGATCCGTTATTCGCTGACTGCCCCGGATGGACATCAGAGCCTGCAACAAGGGATCGTAAAGTATTCCGTGGGATTTGAAAATTTCTCCACAGGGTATTTTTGCGTTCTGTGAGATGGCGAGCAAAATATGTTCGCCGCTCAGAAATTCATCCTTGATCTGTCCGGCCAATTCAAACGCCCGATCCAGAATCTGCTTGAGATCATTGGAAATATAGACTTGCGAAGAATTGCCCTCCGCCCGGGGCAGACGCCGGCAACGTTCCTCCAGATCGGTTAAGAGTTTGGATAGATCCGCACCCAGTTTTTTCAGCAGGGCGGCGGCTATCCCCTCTTCCTCTTTCAATAACGAGAGGACCAGGTGCTCCGGTTCCATGGCCTGATGGCGTTTTTTTTCGCACAAAGCCTGGGCCTGGGAAAGGGATTCCTGCAATTTAATAGTCATCTGGTCAAAACGCATGGCAATTCTCCTTGAAGGTATAACTCTCCCTCAAAGATTAAATAAAATCGTCGGGATATGTAGTCAAGGTGGGGAAGGAACTTAAAAGTATTCTGAATAGAATGGGATTTCCGGCTATGCAATACCCTGTTCGCCGAGCCAGCGTTCGGCTTCGAGGGCGGCGGCACAGCCCGCTCCGGCGGCGGTGACGGCCTGGCGGTATTTGTGGTCGTGCACATCTCCGGCGGCGAACACGCCTTCAACATTGGTCTGCTGGGTGCCGGGTTGAACGATGAGGTAGCCGGTCTCGTTCATATCCAACTGGCCTTTGAACGGCTGGGTGTTGGGGGTATGGCCGATGGCGTAGAAGATGCCGGCCACATCGAGCTCTTTCACCTCGCTGGATTTGACGTTTTTGATGCGGGCCCCGGTGACAAACTGGTCGCCGATGGCGTCTTCAAGAACGGTATCCCAAAGGATATCTATTTTTTCATTTTCAAGGGCACGTTTCGCCATAATTTTGGAAGCGCGCAATTCATCCCGCCGGTGCACGAGATAGACGACGCTGCCGAATTTGGTGAGGTAGGTGGCTTCTTCAACGGCGGTGTCCCCTCCTCCGATCACCATGAGCGGCTGGTTGCGGAAAAACGGCAGGGCGCCGTCGCATACCGCACAGGCGGACATGCCCTGGTTCCACAGTTTCTCCTCGCTGGGAACATGCATGCGCTTGGCGGTGGCCCCGGTGGCGATGATAACGGCATGCGCCTGGACTTCCGTTTCGTCTCCCTTGATGCGAAACGGACGCTGGCTGAAGTCGACTTCATGCACATCTTCACCGACCATCTCCGTACCGAACCGGGCGGCCTGACTACGGAACAACTGCATGAGCTCCGGACCGCTGACGCCTTCCGGAAAGCCGGGATAATTTTCGACATCGGTGGTGGTGGTTAACTGCCCGCCGGCGGAGCCACCGACCACATAGCCTTCGTACATGAAGGGATTGAGATTGGCCCGCGCCGCATAAATGGCGGCGGTGTGTCCCGCGGGACCGGACCCGATTATCGCTAATTTTTTAACTTCATCCGTCATGGGTTCAACCTGACCTGATAATGGTTAGAGGATGCGGGAAAACTGTCTGATAAGATGTAAAATTCATTTTGGAGATTCATTTAAAAGTCCCGGCGAAACATCAGGAAGGTGTATGTGTTCCTAATTTTTCGTAAATGGTTTTGCGGATCACCTCGTGGTCGGCCGGAAGTTCAAGCGGCTGAAACATATTCTTGGATTCGACGTCTTTCAATTCCCCGGCATGGTATTTTAAAAGGAAGTCGGTGAACTTCAAGCCGTTGGCGGTTGAGATTACGGTGACCCGGTCATTGGCCTTGATAACTCCACGGGCGACCAGTTTTTCCATAGCGGCCAGGGCCACTCCGGTATGAGGACAACAGAGCAGACCGGTTTTATTGGCGCGTCCTACGGCATTGGCCAATTCGTCCTCGGTGGCCTGTTCGACCACCCCGTCAAACTCCTTCAAGGCGCGTATGGCTTTATTGACACTGACCGGATCGCCGATCTGAATGGCGCTGGCCAGGGTTTTTCTGGCCTGGACCGGATGAAATTCCTTGAATCCGTTCTGGTAGCTCAGGTAGAGCGGATTGGCGCGCTCCGCCTGGGCGCAAACCAACCGCGGCAGGCGGTTGATCAGGCCCAGTTCGTACATCATCTTGAACCCCTTGCCGAAGGCGCTGACATTGCCGAGATTGCCTCCCGGAACAATTACAAAATCAGGGACCTCCCCATCGAACTGATGAATCAACTCAAAGCTGATGGTTTTCTGGCCCTCAATGCGAAGGGAATTCATGGAGTTCGCCAGATAAATTTCATTTTCCGAGCAGATTTCCTGTACCGCCTTCATGCATCCGTCAAAGTCGGTATCCAGAGACAGCGTCAGAACCCCATGAGTGATGGGCTGTATCAATTGCGTGAGTGAAACCTTGTTTCGGGGCAGAAAAACGATGGCGGGAATATCCGCGACGGCGCAATACGCAGCGAGGGCGGCGGATGTGTCTCCGGTGGACGCGCAAGCCACCGCCTTGATATTTTTCCCCTCCGAACGCATTTGCTTGACCATGGATACCAGCACGGTCATTCCCAGATCCTTGAAGGAACCGGTGTGCGCCATGCCGCACTGCTTGACCCACAGATCATTCAGGCCCAGTTGTCTGCCCAGCCGTTCCGCCCAGAACAGGTTGGTTCCGCCTTCGTAGGTGGAAACAATATTTTCATTATCCACCGCGGGACAAACCAATTCCTTCTTGCCCCAGACGGAACTGCCGTAGGGCCACTCGTTTTTCCGGTAACGCTCCTCGAACAGATCTTTCCATTCCTGAGCGGACCGTTTCTTCAACTGGTCCATGTCGTGGGCGACTTCCAGCAGGCTGTTGNNCGTAAGTCGAAACAATATTCTCATCGTCCACAGCGGGGCACACCAACTCTCTCTTGCCCCAGACCGAACTGCCATAGGGCCATTCGTTTTTCCGGTAGCGTTCATCGAAAATGGCGTTCCATTCCCTGGCGGAACGTTTTTTCAACTTCTCAATGTCATGGGCCACTTCCAGCAGGCTGTCGCAATCCGGGCACCGGTAGATAATCTGGTTCAAAGGGTATCTTCCGGAACAGCCGTTCACACACTGGAACCACGCTTCAAATTCCATGGTTACTTTTCAACCCGAATCAAAAAGGTTTCTTCATAAACTTCTTCCAATTGATTAATTTCGCTGAGCGCATCCTGAATATCACTTTCCCTGGCGTCATGAGTCATCATAACCAGCGGCACTCCCTTGCCACTGTCATCCTTGATTCTTTGAATCACGGATTCGATACTGATGTTGTGGTTTCCCAGGATTCCCGAGATTTTCGACAAAACCCCCGGCTGATCGAGGACCCAGAACCGGAGAAAATATTCCCCTTCCACGTCTTTAATATTTTTCAGCGGAATTTTTTGAATGCCGGCTTTCTGAAAGGACTGCGGCGGAACTCTTCCCTGCGCTCCGGAAATCAGATTGCGGGCGATTTCCACGACATCTCCCACCACCGCGCTGCCGGTGGGCAGGGACCCGGCCCCATGGCCGATTAGAATATTCTCTTCCATCAGATCGTCGCATACCATGATAGCGTTCAACACTCCGTGCACATTGGCCATGGGTTTCGTTTCGGGGATCATGGCCGGGTGAACCCGGACGTCGATCGATTTTCCGTCAAACTTGGAAATCGCCAGCAGCTTGATCTGATACCCGAATTCATGGGCGCAATGGATGTCCAAAGAGCTGATGCGGGAGATTCCCTGGACATAAATATCCTCAAAACCCACCGGGGTACCGTAGGCAAGCCGGGTCAACACGGCTATCTTATGGGCGGAGTCGATCCCCTCGATGTCGAATGTCGGGTCCGCTTCCGCAAACCCCTTATCCTGGGCTTCCTTCAATACAGTATCAAAATCGTGATCGCCATCGGCCATCTTGCTCAAAATATAATTGGCCGTCCCATTCACAATGCCTTCAATCGCCTGAATCCGGTTGGCCACGAACGCTTCTTTGATCGAGCGGATAATGGGAATGGCCCCGCCCACGGATGCCTCGAAACCGATGCCGACATTGTTTTCCTCGGCGGCGGCGAAAATCTCGTCGCCATGGATGGCCAGCAACGCTTTATTGGCGGTCACGACGTGCTTTTTGTTTTTGATGGCTTTCAAAAGAAAGGAGCGGGCTGGTTCATATCCCCCCATCAATTCCACCACAATATCTATATCGGGATGGTCCAGGACCTCATTGGCGTCCGTAGTCAGCAGGGAGGCGTCGACCGCAACCCCGCGGTCCGTGGTGATATCGAGATCAGCAATTTTCACAACGTCTACGAAGCTTCCCAACCGGCTCTGGATTTTACTTTTATTATCCTGCAGGATTTTGACCACTCCACAGCCGATGGTCCCGAATCCGATCAATCCTAATTTGATATTTTTCATGAGAGCAAAGGGCCTGTTAAAAAACGTCTTTTAAACCACGAATCGCCTGCCGGATCCGGTGCTCATTTTCGACCAGGGAGATGCGGACAAAAAGGTCTCCTCCTTCGCCAAAACCGATGCCGGGAGACACGGCGACTTTGGCTTTTTCCAAAAGCATTTTGGAAAACTCCAGCGAACCAAGAGACTTGAACTGGTCCGGGATTTCCGCCCAGACGAACATGGTTGCTTTGGGTACATCCACTTTCCAGCCGATCCGATGGAGGCCTTCACACAAAACATTGCGACGGGTTTTATAGGTTTCGCATATCTCATTCACACAATCCCTCGGCCCGTTCAAGGCAATGATGGACGCGATCTGAATCGGCTGAAACATCCCGTAGTCCTGGTAGCTTTTAACCCGGGCCAGCGCGTGAATAATATCATGATTTCCAACCATAAACCCGACCCGCCAGCCGGGCATACTGTAACTTTTGGAAAGGGTAAAACATTCCACCCCTATCTCCTTGGCCCCTTTGACCTGCATCAGGCTGGGAGCCCGGTATCCGTCAAAAACCAGATCGGCGTAAGCAAAGTCATGAATCACGATCAGGTCGTGCTCCTGGGCGAAGGCCACCACTTTCTCAAAAAAATCCAATTCCACCACCTGGGTGGTCGGGTTATGGGGAAAGTTGATGATCAACGCTTTCGGTCTGGGCCAGTTCTGCTTGTACGCATTCAACAGGGCTTCAAAAAAATCCGTATCTTTATTCAAAGGAACGCCAATGGCATCCCCATTCGACAATATAAAGGCGTAAGTGTGAATGGGATAGGTCGGCGTTGGAACCAGAAACGAGTCGCCGGGACTGGTGATCGCCAGGGCCAGATGAGAAAGACCCTCCTTCGAACCGATGGTGGCGATGGCTTCCGTTTCCGGATCCAATTCCACCTGGTAATTTCTCTGATACCAGTCGGTGATGGCCAGGCGCAATTTGGGAATGCCCTTGGATTGCGAATACCGGTGATTGGGGGGTTTGCGCGCGGCCTCGCACAGTTTATCGACAATATGTTTGGGGGTGGGCAGATCGGGATTGCCCATCCCGAAGTCAATGATATCGTCCCCACGGCGACGGGCCTGCAATTTCCATTCTCCCACAATATTGAATACGTAAGGAGGAAGACGGTTGATTCTGGAAAATTCTCTCATGAAGCGATCGGGTTGAATTGAAGGAAACTCATCCGGGGCCGGGACATTATTAAAAATCCCTTTAAATATAGCACTTTCCGCAAGCGTTCAAACATAGCATAAATTGGAAATCCCGGCAAATGGATAAATTGGCGTCTATCAGGCGGCCAGGAAATTATTTGGAATGCTTGACCTTTTTAACAAATTCCGCGATGGCTTTTGAATTGATTCCAATGCCTTGCTTGAACTCGCTGTTACGGTAGTGGGTCATCATGCTGACTATTCCCACCAGCTTTCCCTGGCACTGGACAATAGCTCCGCCGGAATTACCAAAAAACACCTCGTTGTCTCGAAAAAAGATATAATCCGAAGACTCGAACTGGGCTCTTTGTTTGGCATGCGCTTTTTGGACGGAGTAAAATTTGCGATTGGGATGGCCGACGACGATCAGGTCCTGATCACTCTTCTGCTCTTCGTGTAATGGGAGCCAGTACGGATAGGGCTTTTTGGTTTTGATAAAAGCCAAATCCCGCTCATGGATGCGATGAACCGAATCCACCGGAAAGGCCAATCCGGGTTGGGTGAGCCCGTCGTTTTTAACATTGGGCAATATCAGAACGATTCGCTTTCCATGGACGACATGGTTGGCGGTAACAATCAACTGCGGTTCAATAAAAACTCCGGCACCGAGGGCTTTGTCGGCATAAACGATAACCGTGGCGGAGGCCACTTTCTTATACAGTTCTTCCCCTTTTTCGCAGGAAATATCCTTGCCGATGATATGGTGCTGCAATTCATTTTCCGGGGGATTCAATAAAAGACGAAATTCCCGGCTGATTTTGTTAATGTAGGTGTTTTCGGGATCGGTGACCGCCAGTTGCTGGTTGTGAATCGCCGCCAAAGCAAACAGGGCAAAAACCAATCCCGCGATCTTCCATTTTTTTTTATTACTCATTTGACTCATAATCAATCCCTATGGACTTCCTGCAGGCGATCCTTTTAGGTCTTATTCAGGGCCTGACAGAATTTCTCCCGGTTTCCAGTTCCGGGCACCTGGTTTTGGTTCCCCATCTGCTCGGTTTCGAAGACCAGGGGCTGGCCATGGATGCGATTCTTCATTTGGCGACCTTATTGGCGATTATTATTTATTTTCGCAGAGACCTTGCGAAATTGCTAATAAGTTTATTCGCCAATGACAAGACAGACCCCTATCGCGGTCTGGCCTGGAGCATTATTGCGGCCACTTTCCCGGCAGGATTGGCAGGCCTGTATTTTGGCGATTGGATAGAATTACATCTGCGCAATGAGTCTTTTGTAGCGGGAAATCTGCTTTTCTGGTCGGGAGTGTTTTATCTGGCGGACCGCAAGGCGCGAAGGCAAGCCTCGGAGTCCGACGAGCTGGTTCAACTGGGATGGCGACGGGTCCTGTTCATTGGATGCGCCCAGGCCATCGCACTGCTTCCCGGAACCTCCCGTTCGGGAATCACGATTACGGCGGGGCTATTCAGCCGGTTGTCGCAACCGGCGGCCGCCCGCTTCTCCTTTCTCCTGGGGACTCCGATCATTCTGGCGGCGGGACTGCATAAGACGGTTTCCATCCTGGGAGAGGGTTCCTCAACCATGATTTTCAGTCCCCTGCAATTCTCAGCGGGATTCCTGATGGCCTTTGTTTCGGGCTATCTCTCAATCCACTGGCTGTTGAAGATCGTTTCCCGCGTGGGATTGAAACCCTTTATCATTTACCGGGTCCTGCTGGCGGTCTTTATCCTGGCTTTATAAACAAAAAAAACCGGCCCGCGTCGCCGCGGGCCGGTTAAAAATATCGCTGAATCAATTATCCACAGGTTACGTTCAGATTAACCGTACCGGTGTTTTCAATTCTTACCAGACCACTGATGTCACCAATGGAATCACCGCGGCTGAAATTATTCTGCTTTTTCAAAACCACTTTTTTCCGCCCCATCGAGTGGTGATCCCGAATTCCGGCAAAACCGGCCCCGGCAGCACCACCTTTAAAGTTCTGGTGATCCGTCGGCCCTAAAGAAATGGGAACCGTGGTGGCATTGGAAGATTTCCAGACAGTGGCATTGGCATTACCCCGGTCACCCATAGAAGAGGTCCCCGAAGCTTCCAACGTAATTGAATTGGCATTATTGCACGCGGCCTTATCGCCCGGTTTGAGGGTTTTAGCGCTAACCGAAGCGGCGAAACAGAGTGCAACAACAACCACCATGGTAAAGAGCACGAGTTTTCTCATAGTTTTCCTCCGTTACCCAAAAAAATGTTAAAAAAATAAACTCCCCTGAAATTTCAACTCAAGCCCCCTGCTAAACCTTGAAGGGATAACTTGAAAACACGTGAAAACTGTTCCTATATTCAAATTGTTTTGCCTGCGGAGGGACATTTGATTCCCCCGCCGGAAATCACTGGAATGTACTTAGGAGTTGATTTTTCAAACCTAATCCAAGTGCCGCCAGTATACTTACGGATTAGGACAAGTCAACCGTTTTTTGGGATTTTTCCTATACTTGAGGGAAATTTATTCCTACCCGGCCGCCGCCCTATTTCTTACCCTCGATTATTAATTAAATGTTAAAATTCAATAATTTAGAGAAGCTCTGGCGGAACCAATTTACACCTTCCAATTTAGAGGCAATCACTTATACTGGGTTAAATCCTATTAATCCTAATAAATTCAACCCATCTAACGGGAATCCACACCTTATGAATCATGCGCCTGCCGGCGGACTTCATCCCGCCTCCGCGGACCCCAAATCTAAAAAGAATTTCATCCGTTTTGCGCTATTGGTACTCCTCGGTTTTTCAATCGGTTTCTACTTCACACGCCAGGGTTATCAACTGACCCCGGAATCTTTTAAAGCCTATGTGCTCTCTCTGGGCGCCTGGGGGCCGATTATATTTGTAGGAATATTTTGCATTCGCCCGTTGTTTCTGATTCCCTCGATCGCTTTATTTATCGGCGGGGGTTTGGCCTTTGGACCGGTGGCGGGTCCCTTGTACGCATCCCTCGGAGCGGCCATCGGGGGAACGGTGGGATTCTGGTTCGCCCGAAAAATGGGCCACGACTACGTCGTGAAAAAACTCAAGCTGGGAGCGGAGGTGATTGACACCACCCGGTTCAGCTTTTCAGTGGTTTTTCTCCTCAGCCTGCTTCCTGTTATGCCGGTCACGGTGATCAACTACGGGGCGGGTCTGTCGCGCATGAACTTTAAAAACTATATTACGGCTCACGTTCTGGGAATGACGCCCAGGGCCTTTGCCTATGGGTTTTTTGGCAGTACCCTGCTGGAGATCGGGTCTCCAAAATTCAAGATGTCAATTCTGATTCTATTGATCATCGGTATCCTGACCGCCTATTTCCGGATTCGATCCATTAAAAGGAAACAGGCGAGCCTGGCGGAAGAGCCGTCCCTTCCCTCCTGATCAACGAATCACTGAACGGTTTCGCAGTTCTCCAGAAGAGCGCCGGCGGGTATGCGTATGGGTTTCTCCCGGCTGATGAGGGTAACCTTTCCCTTGAGTTGAACCTCCCCCTCAAAAGCCACGTCTCCCTCCAGGGTGAGTGAAACCAGATCCCTCAAATCCGGAAGGACCGGAATCCGCTTTTGAAACTCCTCCAAATGCGTAAAAGGAGAGGCCCATTTGATTAGAGGGAGCTCCTTGCCGTCGAAGGCGGGATTTCTGATCATACGTCCGTTCCGGAACGTGAACAGGTTGGATTGAATCAGCATCAGGTCACTGGTGTTTTTCACCGGCAGAAAACGTTCCCTTCCCACCACCAGACCAATGGCGCCATCAAAATGTTCCAGAGCCGCTCCAATGGCCGTTTCTAATTGAATGACCGGATGCCCCTTGACCTGCTTTTCATTGATAATCAGGTTTAAATCCAGCGGCCCCCGATCCATCCTGCGCTTCAAGTGTTTCAAGTTGATCCAGATATTATTGGTGTTGAACACTTTGAACTTACGGGTACTGCAAAACTCATCGCGGTATTCCGCTGGAACCTGGGCCAATTCCAACAGGCATAATTTTCCCCCGGCATCCTGGTATAAAGTCCCCCCTTTAATATCCGCCGGGGTCTTGGGCGTCATTTCCATCAGGAAGGGGACATCGTTTTTCAGCATGAAATGCACAATCCTGGGATCGATCACCGCACCCAGGTTGTCGGCATTGGAAACAAACAAAATCTCTTTACCCAGAGTCAAATAGCGTTCGAGAATTCCCTGGTCATACAGACAGGAATAAATATCGCCATGTCCGGGAGGATACCAGGCGTCGTTTCCCCACCGGCCGGGGTCCAGAAGGTGTCCCGTTTCCTTATCCAAACGTAAAAATCGGTTCTGCTGAAATAAATTTACGGGAAAGGAGCATTTCATCCCTTCCAAAACACGCCTCGTATCTTCATGGGTATAAAAGCTGTTCATCAGCAACAGGGGAATGCTTGCCCCGGCCGTCCGGTCTAAATCTTCCAACTGCATCACGATCAGATCGAGAAAGGATTTTCCCTCCTGGACCACAATGCTGGACTTGGGACCCTGACAACCCATACTGGTCCCCAGGCCCCCATTCAGCTTGCATACCACGAGGCGGGAAAGAGCCTCGGAGGCCCGGCCGTCATCGGGAACCGGCAAATTTCCCCATTCGATCAATCGAGAGGCTTCGGGAGATCGAATCGATTCCCAATCCAGCGCAGACGAGATGTTCTCCTGATACCGGGAATACAACCGGGAAAAAGTTCTCAGAGCCGCTTCCGGCAGCCCCCATTGGCCCAAAACCTTCTCAAATTCGGATAATTCCATTGGTCCCCTTAGTAAAACTCGGATAAAATACAGGATAAATGAATTAACGACATTAATCCATAATCAAGACTTCGGGAATTTTTAGAGAATTTTTAGTTATATGCTGGACTCATCCAATTCCGTTAAACCATCCCACATAAACCGCGGCAACGAAGCTGAAAACCTGAAGCATTCCATCGGGTATCATCTCAAATATTCGCAGGCAAAAGACTGGCAATCCGCCACCGTGCTGGACAAGTACAACAGCGTGGCCCTGGCGGTACGCGACCGCCTGGTGGAGCGCTGGATTCAAACTCAAAACGAGTATTACGAAAATGATCCCAAGCGGATTTATTACCTGTCGATGGAATATCTGGTGGGCCGGGCACTAGGCAATTACCTGGTCAATCTGGATTTCAGGGGCGAATTGTATCAGGCGCTCAAGCAATTGGGAATTCGCCTGGAGGAAATGGAGGTCAACGATATAGAGGCGGGTCTGGGCAACGGGGGTCTGGGAAGACTGGCCGCCTGTTTTCTGGATTCCATGGCCACCCTGGGTCTGCCGGCTTACGGGTACGGCATCCGATATGAGTTCGGTATTTTCTATCAGAAAATCGTTGAAGGATACCAGGTGGAAACCGCCGACAACTGGCTTCGGCGCGGGAACCCCTGGGAAATTCCCCGGCCGGACTACATGTACCCCGTTAAGTTTTACGGCACCACCCGTCATGGTCTGGACAAGGAAGGCCGGCCGGTAGCGGAATGGGTGGATACGCATGACGATGTCATGGCCATGGCCTACGATATTCCAATTCCCGGCTACCACAGCGCCACGGTTAATAACCTTCGGTTGTGGGGCGCACGCTCCACGCGGAACTTCGATCTCAATATCTTTAACGAAGGAGACTACGTGCAGGCCGTCAGCCGCAAGCAGGAATCGGAAACCATCTCCAAAGTCCTTTATCCCAACGACCAGAACATGTGGGGCAAAGAGTTACGGTTAAAACAGGAATATTTTTTCGTTTCCGCCTCTCTGCAGGATATCATCCGCCGTTACAAGAGAACCCACGTGACCTATGGCAAGTTCAGCGACAAGGTGGCCATCCAGCTGAACGACGCCCACCCCGCCCTGGCCATCCCGGAATTGATGCGCATTCTGGTGGATGAGGAACGGCGTCCGTGGGAGGAGGCCTGGGGCATTTCAGAAAAAACTTTCGCCTTCACCAACCACACCGTCCTGCCGGAAGCGCTGGAAAAGTGGAATGTGGACCTGTTGGGCCGGGTCTTGCCCCGTCATCTGGAAATCATTTACGAAATCAATCATCGCTTTTTAAAGAGGGTCGGCACTTCGGCCGGCAGGGATAACGCCGGCCTGGAGAAATTGTCCCTGGTGGAAGAAAAACCGGTCAAATCGATCCGCATGACCAACCTGGCGATTGTGGGAAGCCATGCGGTCAACGGAGTGGCCGCCCTGCATACCGACATTTTAAAAAACCGGGTTTTTAACGATTTCTACCGCCTGTATCCGGACCGCTTTCACAATATCACCAACGGCATCACGCAGAGGCTTTGGCTGAAATCCTGCAATCCCGGGCTGGCGAAATTGATCACCGAAACCATTGGGGACGGCTGGATCACCCATTTGGATTTGCTTCGGCAACTCCTGCCTCACATGAAGGACGAAACCTTCCGCCAGCGATGGCGGGAAATCAAACTGGAAAACAAAGTCCGCCTGGCCCAATTCGTTCAGGAGGAATTGAATATCTCGCTCAATCCGGAATCCCTGTTCGATGTCCAGATCAAGCGAATCCATGAATACAAGAGACAACTGTTGTGCGCCTTGTATGCCGTTGCTCAGTACAATCGCATCAAAGAACATCCTTCCATGAACGTCGTACCCCGCTCCATTATTTTCGCCGGCAAAGCGGCCCCCGGTTACGAAATGGCCAAACTGGTAATCAAACTGATCAACAATATCGCGGAAAAAATTAACGGCGATCAGGATATCGAAGGCAAATTAAAAGTGGTTTTTATTCCCAATTATAATGTCACCAAAGCGGAATGCATCATCCCGGGAGCGGACCTTTCGGAACAGATTTCCACCGCCGGCCATGAAGCCTCCGGCACGGGAAATATGAAATTGGCGCTGAACGGCGCTCTCACCATCGGCACACTGGATGGGGCCAATGTAGAAATCCGGGAAAAGGTGGGGAAGGATAACATCTTTATTTTCGGTTGGACCACGCAACAGGTGGAAAAATCCCGTTCCCACGGCTACCGCCCCCGGGATTACTATGAAAACAACGAAGAGCTCAAGCAGGCGGTGGATATGATTCGGGAAGGATATTTTTGCCCCGACCATCCTCACATCTTTCAGCCGATTATAGACTCTCTGCTGGTGCATGGCGATCCATACCGGGTGATGGCCGATTTTGAGGACTATCTGAAAACCCAGGAAAAAGTGGAGCAACTCTATCAGGATAAGGATGCGTGGACCCGAAAATCCATCATCAATTCCGCCAATATGGGGTGGTTTTCCAGTGACCGCTCGATCCAAGAATACTGCAGGTTGATCTGGAAGGTACCCACTCAGAAGTCTCTTTAACGCATTTTCGGTTTAGCCCGTCATGCTGGCTTTCAAGAAAAATATTTATTTCTGCCGCGTGCAAAATCCAACGGTCGGCTATCCTCAAACCTATCTGGATGAAGAATACGGCGGCCCCTCCCCTTTCAATTTCATCGAAACCGCCCTGCTGAATTCCCAACACCTGCTTCGGGAATTGGAGGAAGAGAATCTCCAGGCTCACGCCCCTCCGTTGGATATTCTATTTCCCCAAGCATCCCGCTTTGCGGACCTGACCGTTCTGCATCATTTATCCCGGCAGTTGACACAGGGGTTCACGGATTGCCGGAACTGGTATGCCATGAATTGTTATCACCAGTGTTATCTTTACGACTGCCTGCTGGAAGTCGTGGAAGATTACAGTTACAACAGCGAGGAGGAGAGAAAGACTATTTTCCCGGAATTGTCCGGGCGGGAGATGGATTTCAACCAATTCCTGAACGAATATTTTTTTAATACCGTTTTTCTGATGGCTGCAGAGCGGTTCAACACGCTGACGGCGGACGAACGAAAACAGCTGGGAAGGCCGCCCATGGCTCTTAAGGATATTTCCATACCGGGCCTGGCGCGGGGCGAAGAAGATCCCACTTTATCCAAAGTCATTAATCGGATTCCTCCCTCCCCTGACGAAATACCGGTGATCCCTCTTCCCAAAGACCCCTATTCGCCGTAACCCTACTCACCGGGCATGTCGCCGGCGCCCAAAAGGAATCCCGCTCCACAGACATATTTGATAGAATGATTTTCCCTGGCGTACCGAAATCTGACTTGAATGAACGCCGGATTCGGATCGGTCAATTATTAATCTGTCGAGGTTCCTGTGCAAAAAGTAGCAACCGCAGAAGAAATGCGGAACATTGACCGCATGGCCATTGAAGATTACGGCATTCCCGGAATTGTGCTGATGGAGAACGCCGGTCTGGCGGCGGCTTCCCTCATGGATCAGAAATTTCATGATCTGCACGAAAAAAAAGTGGTGGTCGTTTGCGGCAAGGGGAACAACGGGGGAGACGGCTTCGTCGTGGCCCGCCATTTATTCAACGACGGCGTGGCGGTTGAGGTTCTCCTGCCGGGAAAACGGACGCAACTGAAATCCGACGCCCGGACCCATGCCGATATCGCCCATAAACTGGGCATCCCGATCCATGAAATCAATGAAAAGAATTTCAGCGCTCAACATCATTTGATCCGTCACTGCCATATCATCGTAGACGCCATTTTCGGTACCGGTCTCACCAAACCGGTTACCGGGTTCAATGAGAAGCTGATCAAGAAAATCAATGCCTCCGGAAAATTTGTGGTGAGTATAGACATCCCCTCCGGGGTGGATGCCGATTCAGGCGGCTGGATAGGCCCTCACATCCGGGCGGATTTAACCATCGCCCTGGCCCTGATGAAGCGCAGCCATCTCCTGTTTCCGGCGGCGGAAAGCATGGGGGAGATACAGGTTACGGACATCAGTATTCCGCACGCCGCCGTCGAAAAACAAAATATCCCGATCCACTGGATGGAAGAAAACGATGTGCAAGAGTTGATCCCCGTCCGCCCTTCCAATACCCACAAAGGGGACTATGGACATATCCTGGTCCTCGGCGGTTCCAAAGGAAAAGGCGGCGCCGCAGCCATGACGGCCCTGGCCGCTTTGCGTTCCGGGGCCGGGCTGGTCACCCTGGCGGTTCCGGAATCCTGTCATCAGGCACTGGAATTCAATCCCCTGGAAACCATGTCCCTGGCCCTGCCGGAAACCAAAAGCGGATGCCTTTCCACCCGGGCTCTGGATACGATCCTCGGTAATCTCAAAGGCAAAACCGCTTTGGCGGTGGGTCCCGGGATTTCGACCCACCGGGAAACTATTGAACTGCTGGAAAACCTGTTCCCTCAAATCCACTGCCCGCTGGTCATCGACGCGGATGCCATCAACGGCCTGGCGAAGCGCCCCGATTTAATCGACCAAATTAAAGCGGAAACCGTTTTAACCCCCCATCCCAAGGAAATGTCCCGTTTGACCGGTCATAAAACCAAAGACATCCTCGATCACCGCATTGAACGGGCATCCGAATTCGCCCAGGCCCACAACACAGTCCTCCTGCTCAAAGGAGCCCGCAGTCTGCTGGCCTTTCCGGATGGAACCCTCGTCATCAACCCAACCGGCAATCCCGGCATGGCAACGGCCGGTTCCGGGGACGTTCTGACCGGGATCATCGCGGGACTGATGGGCCAGGGGCTCACCGCTCCGTCCGCCACCGCGGCCGGGGCTTACCTCCACGGTTTGGCAGGGGACATTTACGCGGAAGAAAACAGCCAGGCGACACTGATCGCCGGCGATTTGTTGGATAACCTGCCGGAGGCCTTTAAAAGGATCCAGCATTGAAAAAATACTTTGAGACACACTCGCCGGAGGAAACCCGGTCTCTGGGTGAAAAAATTGGAAACCGCCTTTTGCCGGGGGATTTCGTTTTGCTGTTCGGCGAACTGGGAGCCGGGAAAACCACCCTGACCCAGGGTCTGGCTCGGGGATTGGGGGTGGCCTCCGCAGAATATGTCCGGAGCCCCAGTTTCACTCTGGTCAATCAATACCACGGCCGCCTTCCGGTGGTTCATATCGATCTTTACAGGATCGAGTCGGTCCGGGAAATGGAGGATCTCCTGCTGGAAGAAATCTTTCCGGAAGATGGGGTCAGCATTATCGAATGGGCTGAGAAACTATTTCCGCAATCCACTGAAAAACCGGCATTGGGGATCCAGAAATGGCTGGAAATCAAAATGGAAATTACCGGAGAAGAAGGTCGAAAACTGGGCCTGTTTTCCAAAAATTATCCCCGGGACTCCCACCCTGTTTTCGCTTTACATTAAATGTGCATTATGGCAATATTCAGATTGGTACATCATTTGCATGTAAACGCGATTTATTGACCCATGAAAAATAATCTCAGAAAATTTCTATTATTGTCCATTCTTATTCTTTTATCCGTGGCCGGTTTTAATTTGTATAAAGGCCTGATAAAAGAAGAGTTGCCGGTTGAGTCCCTGAAGTTGATCAGCAAAAACGTGGATATCGAGATCGAAAACTTTAAGGTAACCCATGATGGAATGGGGGATAAAGATTGGGAAATTAAAGCTAAACAGGCTCAAGTTAACAAGAAAGAAAATAAGATCAAACTGACGGATGTCAATGTCACCCTTAATATGAACGAAAGCCGGCAATCGACCATTTCGGCGGATTCCGGCACCATCAACCGGGAAACCAAAGATATTAATTTGGAAGGCAACGTCAAGTTTGTGGCCGAGGCCGATCAGTTTTTCAGCCAATTTGAAAAGCAAACGAAGAAGCAGGCCGGAACCTCTCCGGAGAAATCGGAACCCAAAAAATAAAGGAATCCATTTTGCGCATTTTTAAATCCCTGTTCATTCTGGCGTGGATCTTCCTGTTAAACCTTCCTGCAGGCTCTCCACCGGCTTATTCTCAGAGCCCGGCCGCCGAGAGCGGGAAAAAGAAACCCATCGAAATCAATTCCGATAAATTGCGCTCGGAGAATGAGGGTAAAAAAATTATTTTTAGCGGCAATGTGGTGAGCACCTGGGGGGATCTGGAAATCAAATCCAACATTCTGGAGATTTACGCCAATCCCAAGAAGGGTAAATCCAAGCGCCGAACCGGTTCCGAACCCCAGGAGCAGGATATTGATGAAATCATCGCCAAGGGAAACGTACGGATCAAAAAAGGCGACCGCCGGGCCAAAGGGGATTTCGCTCATTACTTCAACAAAGAGCAGAAAATCTTCATAACCGGAGAACCCCACGCCACGGCCTGGGAGGGGAACAATATCATTCATGGCGGGAAGATGACCTTTTATCTGGAGCGCGATTTGTTTGAGGTCAATGAACGGGTTCATTTGGTACTGTTCCCCAAAAACCCGCCGCCGGAACATAAAAAATAATTCGATCATTTGCGGTACATCACAGGCCGCCGTCCACTCATCCAAAGTGCAGCATTTAAAAACGAACAAGCTGGTCAAAGCCTATAAAAACAGGCGGGTGGTCAACCAGATCAGCATAGAAGTCAGGCAGGGGGAAGTGGTCGGCCTACTGGGGCCCAATGGTGCGGGTAAAACCACAACCTTTTATATGGTGGTGGGCCTGAACCGGCCGGACATGGGGCAGGTTTTGCTGGATCAGGAAGACCTGACCGCCTATCCTATGTATATGAGGGCACAAAGAGGGATCAGCTATCTTCCCCAAGAGCCTTCTATATTCCGCAAATTAACAGTCGAAAATAATATTCTGGCGGTTCTGGAACCCCAAAAAATTCCTTATCAGGAAAAGGCCAAACGGGTCCGGTCCCTGCTGGAGGAATTCAATATCGGGCATATCCGCAAAGCCAGGGGATTTTCCCTGTCAGGAGGGGAACGCCGACGGGTTGAAATCAGCCGGGCGTTGGCCACGTCTCCCTCTTTTATATTGCTGGACGAGCCTTTTGCAGGTATCGATCCCATTGCGGTGGCGGATATTCAGTCGATTGTTCAAAAGCTCAAAACCAAGGGTATCGGGGTATTAATCACCGACCACAATGTTCGTGAAACCCTAAATATCACGGATCGGGCCTACATCATCAGCGAGGGGAAAATCATCTCCTCAGGTCTGCCTCAACAGGTCGCTGAAGATCCCAAAGTCCGAGCCATTTACTTGGGAGAAAATTTCACTTTTTAGGCCAGATACCGGCTCCGTACCTGACTGAGAGAGATCGCCTATGGACATGAAAATGAAATTGGGGCTCAAGCAGACCCTGGGATTGGTTCCCACGCCCCTGCTTCAACAGGCGATCAAGCTCCTGCAACTGTCCCGCCTCGAATTGAACCAGGCCATCCAACAGGAAATGATCGAAAATCCTATTCTGGAAGAAATCCTGGAAGAGGAGGAGGATGAGGATAAAAAGGAGGACAATCCGGAGGACTCCGCTCTGGATTCTCTGGGTCAAACCCAGGATAACGGCACCGAGGAGCCACCCAGCGACCCGCTTGAAGACGAACAGAATTTTGAAGATTATTTTCAGGACAACCTGTCCCTGGGTAGCTCGGCGGATAATTTCACCGAAAGACCTTCCATTGAAGCGACTTATAAAAGGGATCCCAGCCTTTCGGACCATTTGTTCTGGCAGCTGGATTTGGCGGTCGATAAAGAATCGGATAAATTTATCGGTTCCTGCATCATCGGCAATATCCAAAATGACGGTTACTGTGTCGCCCAATTGAGTGAAATCGCCCAAATCAGCGGGACCACGGAAGAAGACGTCCGCAGGGTTCTTAAAATCATTCAAACCTTTGAACCCAGCGGAGTGGGAGCCCAGACCCTTCAGGAATGTCTTTTGATACAGGCGCGGGTCCTGCCGGAGCCTGTTCCCCTGGCCGAAACCTTGATCGAGAACTATCTCGACCGCCTCACCGAACGGCACTACCAGAAAATCGCTTCCCAATTGAAATGCAGAGTAGAGGAAATCATTGAGACGGTCCAAACCATCAAAACCCTGGATCCCAAACCGGGTCTGCAATTCAGCTCCGAGGGCTTTGATTATGTCATCCCCGACCTTGTCGTCACCAAAAATGAAGATGGGGTGTGGGAGGTGGCGTTGACGGATGACGGTTTGCCCAATATAGGCATCAACCCCCTTTACAAAAAAATGATGAAGGAAGCCACCGAGTCGGAAACCAAGGAATATTTAAAGAAAAACCATCAATCCGCGGAATTTCTGATCAAGAGCATCGATAAAAGAAGGCAGACGATTTATAAAGTGGGCAACAGCATCGTGAAACTGCAAACGGAATTTCTGGAACACGGCCTGTCCCATCTGAAACCCATGGTTCTCAAGGACGTGGCCCGGGATATCGAAATGCACGAATCCACCGTAAGCCGAATCACCACCAACAAATATATCGATACCCCCCAGGGCATCTTCGAACTCAAATTCTTTTTCCACAGCGGCATCAAATCCATCCTTGGCGACAGTCATTTATCTTCGGTCCGGGTCAAAAATATGATCCAGAAGATCGTTGAGGAGGAAGACCCTCAGAACCCGCTGACCGACGATGACATGGTCAAGGCCCTGATGCAGAAAAATGCCGTGATCTCCCGCCGAACGGTGGCTAAATACCGGAAGGAGTTGGGTATTCTCACCGCCGGCAAGCGGAAAAAATTTTATTGACCCGCCTTTCCTCCCTTGCTATTTTGCCCGGTCCAAGCTACCCTTTAGCCTCTTGAACAACCCTTTATTATCACAGGAGAAGTTCCATGAAATTGACGGTCGCAGGAATTAAAATCAAGATTACTCAAGCGATCGAGGATCACTTGCACCATAAAATTGAAAAAACGCTAAGAGACCTGCCGGAATCCGCGGATGTTCATGTGGCCCTAACCGTGGAAAAACACAGGCATTTTGCCGAGGTGACCGTCAAAACCAAAGGTTTTACCGTTCATGGAGAATCTGAAACCAATGATCTTTACGCGGCTATGGATGAAGCCGTAAACAAAGCCGAAAGACAACTGAAGAAACATAAAGACCGGTCTAAGACCTTGAAAATCAAGCAAAATGTTGCGGAAAAAGAAAAACTGGCCGAATAAGAGCCGCTTTTTCGGCCCTCCACTGACCACGTTAATCGAAATGGCTCGATTTGATCCATAAATGAAAATCAGCGAAATTCTTAAAGAGGATTTCATCATTGCCGATTTAAAGGCCGAGGACAAACCAGGCGTTCTTTCAGAAATCTCTCTTTTTTTGGAACAAAAAGGGATTGTCCAGGACCATCAGAAGCTGAATCTGGCTTTGTTAGATCGGGAAAAGTTGGGGAGCACCGGCATCGGAGATAATATTGCCATTCCCCATGCCAAATCGGATGAAATCGACCGGATTATTACGGTATTCGGCAGATCGCGCCATGGTATCGAATTTGAAGCGCTGGACCGCAAACCCGTCCACTTCATTTGTCTGCTCCTGGCACCGGCCGCCTCTACCGGAATGCATCTGAAAGCTCTGGCCAAAATCGCCAGGATCTTTAAAAACTCCATCCTGCGGGACAACATTCTATCGGCGGTCAATGCCGCCGCTATTTATTCCCTGATCCTGGAGGAAGATTCGCAGGCGGATTAAGCCGTCACCCTTGATATATTATCCATTTTTCTGAGAGTCGCTCGTGTATTCCGGAATCCCAGTTTCCAGTGGAGTCGCCATCGGAAAAGCCTATCTGCTGGATCGCTCCAAAGTGTGCGTCATCAAGCGTAATATCCCTGAAGACAAAATTGAAGGGGAAATCAAACGGTTGAGAGACGCCATCGCCATGTCCAAGGCGCAAATGAGGGACATCAAGCAACGCGCCGGATCCATTGCGGACAAATACGCGATCATTCTGGATACTTACACCCTTCTGCTCGAAGACGATATTCTCGTCAATGAAACCATTGAAATCATCCGAAGGGAAAAATCCAACGCGGAATGGGCCTTAACCATAACCCTCGAAAAATTCACCCGCCTGTTCGACAATATCAACGATGATTACCTCAAAGGCAAGCAGGACGATCTGAATCTGGTGGTTCACGGTGTGATCAAAAACCTGATCGGTCACTATCAGGAAAGTCTGGCCGATATCGATGAGCCCGTCATTATCATCTCTCATGAGCTGAGCCCGTCAGACACCATCATGATGTCCAAAAGCTATATCCTGGGAATGGCGACGGAAGTAGGAGGGAAAACCTCGCATGTGGGAATTTTCGCCTCGGCTCTCGGTATTCCCGCGGTGGTGGGTATAGGCCCATTGACCCAGCATATTAACTCCGGCGACACGGTGATCATCGATGGAATTCAGGGAGATGTGCTGGTCAATCCAAGCAAGAGGCAGTTGAACCACTACAAGAAAAAGCAGACGAATTACCAGAGGTATGAAAAAAATCTGCTTAAAGATATCGGGCTGACCTCGGAAACCCTGGATGGCGAAAAGGTTCAACTCCTGGCCAACATCGAATCTCTTCATGAAGCCAAATCCATCCGCAAATACGGCGGTGAAGGCATTGGCTTGTACCGGACTGAATTTTTATACCTGGCGGCGAACTCCCTGCCCACGGAAAGCGATTTGCATTCCAACTTCAAAAGGGTGGTTCAGGCCATAGAACCTTACCCCGTCACCATCCGGACTCTGGACATCGGTGCGGACAAGCAATTGTCAAAAATCAATGACCTTCCCGAGGACAACCCGGCTCTGGGGCTGAGGGGTATTCGTCTTTCCCTGGCGCAACCCGGCCTGTTCTTGACACAATTGAGAGCCATCCTGAGAGCCAGCCTGTTTGGCAAGGTCAAAATCCTTTTTCCCATGGTTTCCGGAGTGGAGGAAGTGGTGGAAGCCAACCGATACCTGGAACAGGCGAAGCAGGAATTGAAGAAAGAGCAGATACCCTTTAATGAGGAAATCGCCGTCGGGGCCATGATTGAAGTTCCTTCTGCGGCCACTTTGGTGGAACTGATCATGGAAGAAGTGGACTATATCAGTATTGGGACCAATGATCTGATACAATACCTGCTGGCGGTCGACCGCATCAACGAAAATGTGGCCTCTCTGTATCAGCCGTTTCATCCTTCGGTTCTGAAAACACTGAAAGATATTTTTTCCAAGGCGGAGGCCATGAACAAGCCGGTTTCCATTTGCGGAGAACTGGGGGGCGACCCCATGGCGACCTTTTTACTCCTGGGTTTGGGCAAAATTCACGAGTTGAGCATGGAGCCTCATTCCATACCCAAGGTTAAAAAAATTCTCAGAAAAGTCAGCTTGAAAGAAGCCGAAAAAATAGCCGATCATGCTTTGAGCCTGAAGACGGCCGAGGATGTTAACAAATATATCACCACCGAAATGAGAAACCGCTTTCCATCGGATTTTGACAGAGCTCTGGACTTTGGAGAAAAAAAACATTAAATTAGGGCTCTGGCCTCAATCAACGTATTGATTCGCCCCACACAGCAATCACCTGAATTCAATTTGAACTATTATCTCTTTACAATAAGGTAAACTTTTATGAGCTTAGGAAATTACATTTTCACCTCCGAATCCGTATCCGAAGGACACCCCGATAAAATTTCCGACCAGATTTCAGACTCGGTACTGGACGCTCTGTTGAAGCAGGATCCGTCCTCCCGCGTCGCTTGCGAAACGCTGGTCACCACCGGCCTGGTCGTCATATCCGGTGAAGTCACCACAAAAGCCAGAGTGGAATTCCCGAAAATCGCCCGACAAACCATTAAAGACATCGGTTACACCCATTCCGACATGGGTTTTGACTATGAAACCTGCGGCGTCATGGTGACGCTGGACGAACAATCCCAGGACATCGCCCAGGGAGTGGATGTGGAAAAGGGGGAACACGGCGCCGGAGACCAGGGCATGATGTTTGGTTACGCCTCCAACGAAAACAAGGATCTGATGCCCACACCCATCGTCTATGCGCACAAACTGGTCCGAAAACTGGCCGAAGTCCGTAAAAAGGGAATTCTACCCTTCCTTCGCCCCGACAGCAAATCCCAGGTGTCGGTGCGCTATGAAAAGGGAAAACCGGTCTGTGTGGATACCGTGGTGATTTCCTCCCAGCATGATCCCGATGCCTCCAACAAGAAAATCCGTGGCGGCATCATAGAAGAAGTCATCCACAAGGTGGTTCCCAAGAGTTTTCAGGATAAGAAAATGAAAATTCATATTAACCCCACGGGGCGGTTTGTCATCGGAGGTCCTCAAGGCGACTGCGGTCTGACGGGCCGTAAGATCATTGTCGACACCTACGGCGGGTTTTCGCGTCACGGTGGAGGCGCCTTTTCCGGCAAGGATTCCACCAAAGTGGACCGTTCCGCGGCCTACATGGCCCGCTACATCGCCAAAAACCTGGTCGCCGCCAAAGTGGCGGACCGGTGCGAAGTTCAACTGGCCTATGCCATCGGGGTGGCGGACCCGGTTTCCATTTTTGTCGACACCTTCAATACGCATCACATCAACCTCAAGCTTTTTGAAGGATTGATCCGGGATCATTTCAAATTAACCCCTTCCGGCATAATCAAATCGCTGGACCTGAGAAAACCGATCTTCAGGCAAACAGCGGCTTACGGGCATTTTGGAAGAAACGAAAAAGGATTTACCTGGGAAAAAACCGACAAAGCCAAGGCCATCAAAAAAGCCGCCGGATTGTAAGGGTATTTTTCATCATCGAAATTACGGATCCGGAAAATCTGAAGGGTACCCGTAAAATAGAATTGCGGGAAAGGACCTGGTTTGATTTAATTAAAACACCTTTCTTGTAAGGATCAAACATGGCTACAGCAAAAGTTCGGATCGGCATCATCGGCGCTGGGGCCAATACCCGGAAAATGCATATCCCCAAACTCAAGAGTTTGGAAGCCGTCGAAATTGTTGAAGTGGCCAACCGCACTCCCGCCTCCGGTCAAAAAGTCGCCGACGAATTCAATATTCCCACGGTTCGTAATCATTGGAAGGAAGTCATCGAATCCAAGGAGGTGGACGCCGTGGTGATCGGTACCTGGCCCTATCTCCATTGCGAAGCCACCTGCCTGGCCCTGCAGGGAGGGAAACATGTGCTGTGCGAAGCGCGGATGGCCATGGACGAAGCGGAAGCGCGAAAAATGCTGGAAACCGCCTACCAGCATCCCGACTGCGTCACTCAGGTGGTCCCCTCTCCTTTTACCTTAAAAATCGATCATGCGCTTCTCAGCCTGCTCGACGCCAATAAAATCGGCACCCCGCGTTTTTTCCGGTTCGAATACCAGGCGCCTCCCACCGTCCCAATGGGAGGAAAACTGCACTGGCGGCGAGACAAAAGATACAGCGGCCTCAACATCATGGTTCTGGGCATTGTTTATGAGTCCCTCCTCCGGTGGTTCGGATCGGCGCAATGGGTCAACGCCCACGCGGAAATCATCAATGACAGCGCCGTCGACCCGGAAACCGGCGAAACCATCTCGGTGGAGATTCCCGACTATCTTTCGGTCCAAATGAAAATGAACAACGGCCTGATGGGTTCCCTGTTTCTCAACGAACTGGGAACAGGCCCCACCGAAGCCTCAATGAAAATTTTCGGGGACCAGGGGATTTTACACCACGACTTCGAACCGGAGGGACTGCTGAAAATATCTGCCGGGCCGGATAGCGATTTTGAAGAGGTGGTTATTCCACCGGATCTGGAGGGCGGCTGGCGGGTGGAAGATGAGTTTATCAACACCATCCGGGGTCTCGAGGAGATTGAATACACTACGTTCACCACGGGGGTGGAATATATGAAATTCACCCAGGCGGTGAACGACAGCTTCCGCAGAAACGGGGAACGTATGACCATTCCCCTCGGTTAATTCAACCTCTCTCCTGTCATGCGGATTCATTCGCTTCATCCCTGGAACGTATCCCGTCAGGAGGCGCTTGACCTTCAAAACCAACTCGCCCGGAAAATAGACACCACCAACCGGTTATCCACGCCCACCCGGATCGCGGGGGCCGATATCAGCATGAAGCGGGGAGAAACTACGGCGTATGCCGGAATCGTGGTGCTGGACGCCGCCACGCTGGAAATTCAAAAGGAATATTTCATTAAAGGACGGATTGATTTCCCCTACATTCCGGGCTTGCTGTCCTTTCGCGAAGCCCCGTTGCTTCTCGAACTGTTTGCGCAGGTTTCTCCAAAACCCCATTTAATTTTTTTCGACGGTCAGGGCCTGGCGCATCCGAGGAAACTGGGCCTGGCTTCCCATATGGGTTTATTTTTGAAATGCCCGACCGTGGGTTGCGCCAAAAGCCGGTTGGTGGGCCGCTTTAAAGAACCCGGTCCGAAAAAAGGCTCCCGCTCCCGCCTGGTCGGTGAAGACAACCGAACCCTGGGCGCGGCGGTCCGTACCCGGGAAGGATGCAAACCTGTATTGATTTCCATCGGCCATCAAATTGATCTGGATACCGCGGTGCACTGGACCCTGAAATGCAGCCGGTACCGGATTCCGGAACCCACCCGCCTGGCCCATCTCCGGGTGAACGATTACCGCAAAAGTCATTTCTGAGTCAGTCCGGTTTGCGGGCAACCACCAGGCACCCGCTTTCCGCATACACGGTTTCCCAGTGCTCAACGGCAAATCCCGCATGCCGAATCACTTCGGCCAGTTTTTCCGGATTACAGGCGTGCCATTTTCCAGACTTCAGTTGCCGTTCAACATGCTTGAGTCCAAAGCGCAGGGCCAGCGGGTAAATCAAAACTTTTCTCAGCCACCCCCGGAGAGCGGAAATTTTTCCCGCGGAGTTCACCAGGCTGATCCGAATGATCCGCCGGGCATCGTAAGAAGTGGTTGGATTTGAGACAATCAACCGTCCGCCCGGCTTCAAGACCCGCCGGAATTCCCGGTACACCTGCGACCTGATTTGTTCGTTCGGCAGGGTGTAAACCGAGAAATGAGCGGCAACGCACTGAAAAGAACGATCCGCAAAGGGAAGCGTTTTGGAAAGGTCGGCCTGAACGGTAGAAACCAGATTCTTTAAGTTTTGCCGGCATGCTTTTTCACACAAAGCCTCCAGACCGGCCCACAGGATATCGAGCCCCACATAGCGGCCTCCCGCTTTCAACGGAGCGGATAAACAGGAAAGAAGCAGACCTGTGCCGCACCCGGCATCCAGTAAAACATCCCCTTCTTTTAATTCCACGTAATCCGCCGCTCGCTGGAGAGAATCCAGGTAAGCCTGAGGGCTCATTCCATCCCATCATACAGCCGGGTTTTAAACCCGATTTCCCAGTAGCGCCTGTATAATTTTTCAAGAATTTTTCCCGCCCTCCAGCTTGTTCCCGCGAATTAAACTCAATATAATAGGGTCATCTTTCGAAAGCATTGGAGAATTATTATGGCGAAAAAGCCCTTCATTAACAAATACGGTTTCGTGGAATATCCGTTCCTGCATGATGACCGCAAATCCAAAAACTGGTGGTTTTTCAACCTTCTGGAGGATCACCTCAAGCGGCGGGCCCGGCAGAAACTGGGGCCGGATTTTACCAAGGAAGACATGCATAACGACATGCTGACTTTCCTCCATGACACCAATCTCAAGTTTTTCGCGCTGATTCCTTCCGGAATGGGTATGGAGTTCAAGCTGATCGGGAAATACGACACCAAGGAACTGGTCCACCTGGAGGACCCGGTTCCCTACATCGAAGAAAAATACGGGGGTGGCAAATTCAAGGTCAACATTTATCACGAGGGCACCTTCGCCGGAACCGAAAACTACAAGACCCACGGCGATCCCAAATGGGTCGAAATCCCCGACGAAGATTTGACCTGAAATCCCTCAAGAAAAATTATAGGAGAAGCATCCGCTGGTACAACGCACCATGTAATGCGGACAGCTTTTGCAGGGTTCCTTAGGCTGGACATCATCCCCGAACACCGTACCGAGAAATTTGGTGTGCATTTGCTTCACGGCAATCTCATTGACTTCCTTGTAATCCCCAACGTTTCCAAGTTTTAGATTATGAAATGGAAAACAATTGAAGCAGTCGCCTTTGGGATCGATATCCATCGGGCTGTCATCCGCACAGCCCAGGTAAAGGTCTCGGTCCTTCCATTCATGCAGGTTCGGTACCGGTTGATTTCCGTGATAAAAAAAACGCTCCACCAGGGGAAACTCCTCCTCCTCGATTTCATTCAGCAGACAGGGAGGAAAAGAACAATCGAACCGGAAAGTCAGCTGCGGCAACTCTTTCATCAGGTCAAGCATTTTTCGTCCCATCCGGGGGTAATCGGAGATGGGTAGAGACACGTTATGCTCTTCCCCGACAATCGGAAAAGCCGGACTGACGCGGATTTTATAACTCTGCCCTTCCGGCAAACCCATATCCTGATAAATTTGATCGATTTCTCTGCATTGAGTGGCCAGGTCCTGCTGGATGGAGTATAAATTGATACTGAACATGAGACTCAATCCGTTTACCCCTATAATGGCTTCAGCCACCTCCCGGCACCGCTGATGATTGCGCTCGGTGGTGTTCTCCATGGTTTGCCAATTCAACAAAACCGAAAACTGAATATGGCGCACAATACTGCCCTCCGGCCCTACCATCTTTAAGAGCAGTTCAAGAACCTTATCCGGCATTAAACCGTTAGTAAAAACACCCAGGTAGGTAAAAGGTTGCATATCGGCGACGGTGTCGGACAGCATATCGTTAAAGCGTGGATGCAGGGTGGGCTCGCCCCCCATAAAATTAATCAGGGTGACGTTTTTGATTCTGGGCAGCATTTCATTTCTGAAAAAATCATAATCCATTGATTTTTCCGGCGTTTTAACATTTTCATCCATATACTCATCAGCAAAGCAATAATTACATTTTAAATTGCAATAACTGTTTAGAATAATATTCATGGAGTTATCCCCTCCCCGGCCGCTGGCCATTCTCATAAGCTCACGGGAAAGGGATCCTGGTTCTGGAATGCCCTTTCATGGAAGCTATTTAGCTTTTATAGTCAGACTGGAATTCTTATTGACCAAGTCATTTTGTAATATGTTTGCATTGTATAGGAAGTCTCTTATAATAAATAGGAATTTTCCTTCACCATCTCCTTTTCTGGCAAATGAAATGCTGGCCTTTGCTAAAGACATCACCCTAAAAAAACCGACGCATCCCGATGAAGATAAAAACCCGGAATTGAAAACCTATATGAATTATCAGAGAAAAATCAATAATCCTCAATTGGTATACCACTCTCTGAAACAAGCCAAAAACAAACTCCAGGAAAACCTTCAGGCCAAACGTAAAAACCAGAACGTCCCGGAAAATTTTCTGGAAGAGAATTTCTCATTATCTCATCGATTTGCAGATGCGCCTACGCTTTTAACCATGTTGAAGAAATTGATCAACGGTCAGAATGCCACCCAATACTGGTACCGGATGAATGCCTATTACACCACTTTGGTTTTCGATTGCATGAAATCCTTTATTGAAACGTACAACCACATGATTCAGGATTCATCTGAAGACACGAAAGAGTATACAGTTACCGATGGAGTGGAAGTCGACTTTGCCGACTGGGCCTATCTTTTTTTCCAGGATCTGGACTTTCACATTGGAAAGAATCTGGGCTACAGTCACTACCCCTTCGCCAAACGAAACAAGGCCATCGAAGAGGATGTCGAAAAGGCCATCCAGAAGGGTGAAACCCGTGAAAAGGCTTTAAAAAATCTTAAAGAGAAATATGAAATCGACAATATTTCCATCAAGGTGCTGCTGGATAAACAGATCACCTACGAAGATTTAGAGTTATTTTACACCCCCGTCAAGAATCATATTTACGAATCCCTCAGCCATAAGCAGGAAGGAAGCTGGGGTTCCCTGGATGGCGAAACGCCGATGGACCAGGCGTATAATCTGGGATCTCAAATGAAGATTTGGGTGTGGACCCCCCGCAAAAAAGCGAAAAAAGAGGAATGATTTTCAGCAATTACGAAAACGTAACAAGGCGTGGAAACTTTAAAGTGTCTCGTCGGGGTTGATCGGTTTCTGAATCACAGGGATTTTGAATTTTAAGGATTCCGGCGGTTTATTTTCCTGTTTACCGGTGGCTTTACGCGCTTTCCCCTTCTCCTCAATTTCCAGCCCGATACGGATTTTTCCCTTATGCACCCGGACGGGAAACACTTTGGTTTTCATGAAAGGGTTTTGCGTGCAGTAACCCGTCTCCAGATTGTACCGCCATTCATGATTGGGGCAGATCACCACCCCTTCCTCAATGCGCCCTTCTCCCAGAGGGGAACCTTTGTGCAGACATTTATTGGCGATGGCGAAGTATTTCCCTTTGTAATTGAACAGGGCGATCTCTTCATCGCCGGCGCTGATGATCGCGGATTTGCCGGGGGGCAACTCCTCTTCTTCCATAACCTTCACATATTTCAGCACGAACGCCTCCTGTCGATAACCCGGGGGGACGAATCACTTCGCTTCCGGGCTCTCTTTTTTCTTCTCCAGTTCCTTTTTCATTTCCGCTTCCGGGATGTATTCAAACTCGCAATGGGAATAAATAAAATTCAGCGCCTTTTGTCCCAGAATGCGGTTACTGGTCTGGGTCATATATTCCTGGTTGTTGAACAGGGCCTTCTTGACCTCTTCCACGGGTTTTTGGGTCTGTTGCGAAAGCCGTTTGTATTCCTCTTCCATATCGGACTGAGATACGTTGATTTTTTCCGCCCGGCCGATTCCTTCTAGAATGACATAACCCTTGGTATTGAACTCCGCCTTGGCCCGCCATTCCTTTTCCGCATGTTCCGGATCGAACCCGGAATCCTCCATCTTCATCCCCGATTGCTCAATCTGGAATCTCATGCCATCGATCATGAATTTCAATTCCTGCTTGACCAGCGACTCCGGCGCGTCGACATCGTGCTCCTTCACCAGATAGTTAAAAATATCCTGTTTGATGCGTATTTCCTCAGACTGCTCCTTCATGGCCTGGATATTGGCCTTCACCTTGCGCTTGAAGGATTCCACCGACTCCTCCCCCTGCTGGCGGACAAAGTCGTCGGTCAATTCCGGCAGTTTTAATTTTTTGATTTCCTTGATTCGGACTTTAAAAGTGGCCAGATCATCCGGCCTCTCTTCCTTGCTCCCGGGAATGGGCATGCTTACCCGCCGAACCTTCTGATTCCAATCCATCGGCAGGGCCACCTCAATCTCGAAATCTTCGTTCATTTTGCGACCGATGAGTTGATCTTCAAATCCGGGAATCATTTTCTTATCCCCCACGCGGACGGGATAGTCCCGGGCGGTTCCGTTTTCCAGAGGTTCACCTTCAAATAATCCGTCAAAATCCATAATCAGATGATCTCCCAACTCCACCGCATGATCCTCACGGAATATTTCGAAAGTACCGAACGGTTCCAAATGCCGGGTGATTTCTTCCTCCATTTCCTTATCAGAAACTTCGAACAGGGTCTTTTTGAATTTCAAACCCTTGTAATTTTTAAACTCGACTTTCGATTTGACATCCAGCGTAACGGAGAAGGCAAAAGGCTTGTCCTTTTTGATCTCCTTGATTCCCGAATGATCGATCTCCGGCGGGCCGGCGGGGACCATTCCCGTTTTGGACAGCGCCTTGTCAAAATACTCCTGCATCAGGTCCTGCCACAATTCGGACATGGATTCCAGCGGCACCTCCTTTTCCAGAATGCGCTGGGGGATTTTTCCCTTGCGAAATCCCGGCATCTGTACTTCCTGGTTCAGTTTCTTGTAAGCCCGCGCGACTTTTTGCGAAACCACGTCACTGGGAACCACGATATTTAATTTTCGCCGGACCCCTTCCAGCTCTTCGACTTTCAGTTCCATAAACCTTCTCTCTGGTAAAACAATTCCCATCAGGTACGGCTGGGTTCCGCCGCACCATACTTCTGCTCGATCAGCCGGTCGAGTTCCTCCTTAAGTTTGCCGAGGATTTCATCATAACCGAAGGCGCCCAGGGATTCCGGCCCCTTCTTCAGATTGACGTGCGCGGGGCCGCACCACAGGCCGAGATCCGCGTCATCCGTCTCCCCGGGCCCATTGACCCGGCATCCCATCACCGCAATGGTGATCTTGTATTTCTCGGCGTAATGGGTCATTTTACGCACATCCTGCGCCAAATCCACAAATTTTCCATTCTCAACCCGCGAACAGCTGGGGCAGGAAATGATGTTCAGACCGTCCAGAAAGTTCTCCGGAACCGACCTAAATCGGCCGTCCTCAATATCTTTGAGTATGGCCCGCCCTACGGCGATTTCCTCGCCCTTATCGTCGTCCGGCACCGTCAGGGATACCCGGATGGTATCGCCGATTCCGGCCGGAATCAACTGCTCAAAAGCGATGCGGGTCTTGATCACCCCCTCGGGCGGCATACCGGCTTCCGTCACCCCCAAATGCAGAGGCACGTCCGGCCGCTCGGCGGCAAAGCGCCGGTTGGCCTCAATCACTTCCCGGCAATCCGAATCCTTCAGGGACACACAGTAATCCTCGAATCCCAGATCGTCCAGCAATCCGCAATGGTCCACCGCGCACCGGACCATGGACTCCAGGGGATCGTCGGGAAACCGGGCTTTGTAATCCGGGTCCACCGATCCGCAATTGACCCCGATGCGGATGGCGCAATCGTTCTCCCTGGCGGCATTCACGATGAATTTGACCTTGTCCGGAATGCTCAATTCCTTGTCGAGATGATACAGGTGGCCGGGATTATACCGGATTTTATTGACATAGGGAGCCACCTCAGGAGCCAGCCGGTAATTTTCCTGCAGATCGACGGAAAATACGGCCTGGGAGCCCTTCCGCAGGGTTTTCAGGGCCTCCACATCCTGTCGGCTGTCCACCGCAATCCGGATAACGTCGGCCCCGGCTTTTTCCAGGATTTGAATCTGCCGGGCGGTGGCGGCAATATCCACGGTCCGGGTGGCCGTCATACTCTGTACGGCGACCGGGGAGTCGCCGCCGATGGTCAGCGAACCAATACGGATTTTTCGGGTTTTGCGAGGTTTCATTTGAGAGTTCAAAGTGAGGGTTCTTTCAATTAAAAGGTTAGGAGACAAATGATATCAAAAGGTTATCAGAATCCCAAAAGGTTCTCAATTGAATCCTGAGGATACGGTCCCAAGGCCTTCATTTTTGCCTCCTCTTCCCACCTTGGTTTCGCCAAGCTTTTGATTTATAGTAAACTACTGGACATGATCAAGCTTGTTGCACACCCCATTTCACATCCCGCGCCCTACCATCGCCCGACGATGGTTTGCGGAATCTAACATAAGGCGGCTTCATGAGAAAATCTGGACTTTCCACCGGTCTGTTGACCGGCCTGTTCATCCTGTTTGTATCCATGGCCCATGCGGGAAAACCCAGCCACGGACTTTCCCTGTATGGACCGCAGGACCTCAAGTACAAACCCGGGCAAACTTATCAATACGCCAATGCGAAAGCCCCCAAAGGCGGCCAATTGGTTTTGAGCGCGTTCGGGGCTTTCACCAAATTAAATCCGGTGTCTTTGAAGGGTGTGCCTGCTCCCTTTATCGATCAGTTGGTTTTTCAAACGCCGATGGACGCCTCGATGGACGATGATGAACCGTTCTCCCAATATGGCAACCTGGTGGAAAAGGTGGAACTGGCGGACGACCGCCTGACCATGATTTATCATATCCACAAAGGCGCAAAATTTTCCGACGGGCACCCGGTCACGGCGGAGGACTTTGTTTTTTCGTTTAACCTGATCAAGGATCCCGAGTTCCATCCCTTCTTCAAGCACTATTTCGCGGACATCAAAAAAGCTGAAGCCCTGGACCGCCACCGGGTGAAGTACACCTTCGCCTTTCACAATCAGGAACTGCCTTTGATCACCGGACAAATGCAGATTCTGCCCAAACATATTTACGGTCAGAAAGGAAAAAAGTTTGGGTCTGACTTCGATGACAGGGCCGTGGGCTCCGGTCCTTATACGGTCAAAAAATATGAATTCGGGAAATACATCAGCTACAAACGCAATCCCAACTGGTGGGCCAAAGATTTGCCGATCAACCGGGGCCGATACAATTTCGAGGAAATTACGGTCAAGGTTTACCTGGATCCCATCGCCATGCGTGAGGCTTTCAAAGGCGGCGAGTTTGATTTTGAATTGATCAACAGTTCCCGCGACTGGGCGCTGGACTATAAGGGGGATTTCGTTAAAAAAGGTTATTACCTTCGTAAAGAAATGCCTCATACCCGGGTGGCGGGCATGCAGGGTTTTGTCATGAACATGCGCAACCCGATATTCAAATCCCGCAGGGTTCGCGCCGCGGTTTCCATGGTCATGGATTTCGACTGGAGCAACCAGAACCTGTTCTACAACCAGTACACGCGCAGTGAATGCTTTTTCGACAACAATCCCGAAATGAAAGCCCAGGGCCTTCCCAGGGGAGCCGTTAAAAAATTACTGCTGGACCTGAGAAAAAAACACGGCAGGCAGAACGTCCCCAAAACCGCAATCACCAAACCGGTGGGTGCGCCCGGACAGGGCATTCCCATCGAAAAGAATATTGCGCTGGCGAACAGGCTTCTGGATTCGGAGGGATGGAAACGCGGTGCCGACGGCTTCCGCCGGAAAAAAGGCCAACTCCTGCAGATTGAAATCCTGCTGGTCAGTCCTCTGTTCCAGAGAATTGTCGAACCGTATAAAAACAATTTAAAAAAAATCGGGGTGCAACTAAAAGACAAACTGGTGCAGGTGGCTCAATACGAGGAGCGGCTGCGGGAATTCAAATTCGACATGGTGGTGACCAGTTTCGGCCAATCCCGTTCACCGGGGAACGAACAACGCAGTATGTGGACCAGCCAGGCGGCGAAAATTCCCGGCTCGCGCAATTACATGGGCATCGAAAATCCAGCCATCGACGAGCTGGTCGATATCATCGTCAAAGCCAAAACCCGAAAAGAACTGATCAACGCCATCCAGGCGATGGACCGCATTCTGACCCATCAGTTTTACGTGGTTCCTCACTGGTACATCGGGTACGACCGTGTCGTCTACTGGAACAAGTTTTCCCATCCGAAGATCATTCCCGCCTCCTCTTCCCGTCTGGCACATTTTCTGGAATGGTGGTGGTGGGATAAAAACAAGGTTCAAAAGCTGAAAAAGGCCCGCGCCTCCGGCAAATCGCTAAAATAATCCTTTTCCTGTTTGCTTATGACATCGTGTATCATTCGCCGCTTGTTGTTGATGTTTCCCCACGCCGATTGGGATTCTAACGGTCGCTAAGGTGAATTCATGAAAAAATATTGGCTTGTCACCGGTTTACTATCCAGCCTGTTGTTCCTCAGTGTTTCCCCTGCTTTTGCAGAAAAAGCCTCCCACGGCCTTTCCCTGTACGGCCCCCAGGACTTGAAATACCAGCCGGGTCAACCTTACGATTACGCCAACCCCAAAGCCCCTAAAGGGGGCCAACTGATCTTAAATTCCCTGGAAGCGTTCACCAAACTTAACCCCGCGTCCTTAAAGGGCGTACGTGCTTTTCTGTCCGACCACCTGGTATTTCAGACTCCGATGGACACCTCGATGGATGATGACGAGCCTTTCTCGCAATACGGGAATTTGGTTGAAAAAGTGGAATTGGCCGACGACCGCCTGAGCATGATTTACCACATCAGAAAAAACGCCAGATTCTCCGATGGCCATCCGGTTACAGCGGACGATTTCGTTTTCTCCTTCAAACTGATTAATGATCCGGAGTATGATCCCATTTACAAACAATATTTCGCAGACCTGAAAAGTGCCGAAAAACTGGACAGGCATCGGGTCAAATACAACTTTTCAGTTTACAACCAGGAACTGCCGCTGATCGTCGGCCATATGCTGATTTTTCCCAAGCATATTTATGGAGCAGAGAATAAGAAGTTCGGATCGGATTTTGACGCCCTGGCGGTAGGCAGCGGACCTTATGTCATTCAAAATTACGAATTTGGTAAACACATCACCTATAAACGCGATCCCAACTGGTGGGGAAAGGACCTGGCGATCAACCGGGGACGATACAATTTCGATGAAATCACCGTCAAGGTTTACCTCGATCCGGCGACCATGAGAGAAGCCTTCAAGGGGGGCGAATATGATATGGATTTTATCAGCAGTTCCCGCGACTGGGCGTTGGATTTTCAGGGAGAATTTATGCAAAAAGGATATTATCTGCGCAGGGAAATTCCTCATACCCGGGTTTCGGGAATGCAGGGATTTATCATGAACCTGAGAAATCCCATACTCAAATCCCGCAAGGTTCGTGCCGCCATGGCTTTGGCGATGAATTTCGACTGGATGAACCAGAACCTGTTTTACAATCAGTACACGCGAAGCGATTGCTATTTTGACAATAATCCCGAATTAAAACCTCAGGGCCTTCCCAAAGGGGAGATTAAAAACATTTTACTGACCCTGAGAAAAAAATATGGCAAGGAAAATGTTCCCAAAACCGTGTTCACCAAGCCCATAGGGGCTCTGGGACAGGGTGTCCCGATTAAAAAAAACCTGTTTGTGGCCAATACACTGCTGGATGCTGAAGGCTGGAAACGCGGGTTCGATGGTTATCGAAGAAAAAACAAACAACTGCTCCAATTTGAATATCTTTACTGGAATCCTCTTTGGGAAAGAATTATCGAACCCTATAAAAACAGCTTGAAAAAAATCGGTGTCAAACTGAAAATCAAGCGGGTCCAGGTACCCCAATTTGAAGAACGCCTTCGGGAATTCAAATTTGATATCATAACTTACAGTTTCCAGGCTTCCAGTTCTCCCGGAAACGAACAACGGAGCATGTGGACCAGTGAAGCAGCAAAGATTCCTGGTTCCCGCAATCTTATTGGAATCGAAAATCCCGCGATTGATGAGCTGGTGGACAGGATCATCAAAGCTCGTACACGCGTGGAACTGATCAACGCAGTTCAGGCAATGGACCGTATATTAACCCATCAGTTTTATGCGGTGCATCACTGGTTTATCGGATACGACCGCCTGGTGCACTGGAATAAGTTTTCCCATCCTGAAATCCTGCCCTCGTCCAAAAGCAGGTTCAGGCATTTTTTGGACTGGTGGTGGTATGATCAGAATAAGGCGGACAAGCTCCATGCCGCCCGGGTTTCCGGACAATCTCTCAGATGAGCCCTTTACTCTTGATCTTTTTAGGAATCCTAACCTCTTAGCCTAATGACGACTTACATTATCCGCCGCCTTTTACTGATGTTTCCTACCCTGATCGGGATTTTGACGATCACTTTCGTTGTTATCCAATTCGTCCCGGGCGGCCCGGTGGATCAGATGAGATCACTGCTCCTGGGTCATCAGGGAATGATGGGTGAAGCCGGGGGCGGAACACAAATGGGAATTCGTGAATTAAAATCCGAGGAGATGGACCCCAAATACCTGGAGGAACTGAAAAAAACCTACCATCTCGATCGGCCGCTCTGGGAACGGTATTTGCGAACCTTCGCCTGGTATTCTCCCCAGGAACCGGGACAGTCCTTTACCGAAGGCTTCTTCAACCGGGATAACTGGGACGGATTTCTTCTGTTCAAATTCGGCAATTCCTTTTACCGGAACAAATCGGTCCTGGAACTCATCGTCGAAAAACTTCCGGTTTCGGCCTCTCTGGGTGTGGCGAGTTTTTTCATGACTTACATCATCTGTATTCTGTTGGGAATCGCCAAGGCCGTTAAAAGCGGCACCCGGTTCGATACCGCCACCAGCGTGATCGTATTGATCGGCTATAGCACACCGGGCTTTGTTCTGGGGATTTTACTGATCGTGTTTTTCGGGCCGGGGGACCGCGCCCTGGCGCATCTCATTCCCATCTCAGGGCTCACTTCCGTGGGCGTTCCCGGTTATGACGACTGGTCTTTCTGGCAAAAATTGACCGATTACCTGCATCATCTGGTGGCACCGCTGACCTGTTACGTCATCGGCGGATTCGCCACCCTCACCATGCTGACCAAAAATGCGATCATCGAGGAAATGAGCAAGCAATATGTCCTCACCGCCCGGTCCAAGGGGCTGTCGGAAAACATCGTTCTCTACAAACATATTTTGAAAAACTCGCTGATCCCCCTGATCACGGGATTTCCCATTGCCTTCTTAACGATGTTCTTTACCGGGTCGCTGTTGATCGAGCAGATTTTTACCCTGGACGGCCTGGGTCTGCTTTCGTATCAGGCGGTGATCCAAAGGGATTACCCCATTGTTCTGGGGAGTCTGTTTATTTTCGCTTTGTTGTCCTTGATCGGTCAGTTGCTGACGGATATTTCATACGTCATGATTGATCGCAGAATTTCATTTGAGGAATCGCAGGGATAGAGCATGAAACTAAATAAAGACCTTCAAGTTAAACTGGAGAAGTTCAAAAGCGATAAACGGGCGCGGATCAGCCTGATTATCCTGATGACCCTGTTCCTCATTACCCTGCCTGCGGAGTTTTTGTGCAACGTGCGCCCGATCCTTCTGGTGGTAGACGGCAAGCCCTATTTCCCGATTATTTTCACTTACAGCGAACAGGATTTCGGCGGCCCTCTGCTCTCAGAACCGGATTATAAATCGGAGCGGTTTTTACGAATCCTGAAAGGCGAGGCGCCGGACAGCGCTCTGGATTTGAGCGATTTTGAAGATAGCGACGGCGCAGGGCTCGAGTTGGGAGTGGAGGATTTCGAGGAAGACGGGCACGATCTTTCGGCCCCGCTGGTTTTGACTTTGGAGGATTTTAACGAAGAAGATGAAGCCCTCTCACCCGCCCTGGAAGCAGAGAGCCCGGTGGATTCCCCTCTTCCCGAGCTGAAGCCTCACGAATTCTGGATGCTGTGGCCGCCGGTACGCTACGATTATAAATATATCCCAGGCCATAGCGTCACCGGCCGGGTGGCTCTGGCCGCCCCCTATGAAACCCTGTCTCCGGACAAGAGCCAAACCATTCGCTCTTCCTGGGAGGATGGACATTATCTGGGTACAGATGACCGGGGCCGCGATGTCCTGGCCCGGTTGATTTACGGCTTCCGCATTTCGATGATCTTCGGCCTGTCCCTGGCCGTTACTGGAACCATCATCGGATGTCTGCTGGGCGGTATTCAGGGTTTTTTCGGCGGGTGGATCGACCTTATCGGGCAACGCCTCACGGAAATCTGGGGCTCGATTCCACGTCTTTATATTCTCATCATCCTGAGCGCCCTGCTCTCGCCTTCGATTCTGCTTTTATTCGCGATATTGAATTTGACGGCCTGGATGGGTATGGCGGCTTATATCCGGGCGGAATTCCTGAAGGGCCGCAACCTGGAGTATGTCAAAGCCGCGAAGGCATTGGGAGTTTCCAGTTTCAGGATCATGCGCCGGCACATTCTGCCCAATTCGCTGACCCCGGTGATCACTTTCTTTCCATTCGAGGTGACCGCGGGCATTCTGGCGCTGGTCAGTCTGGATTTTCTGAACCTCGGCGTCCCCAGTCCCGCTCCAAGTATCGGCGAACTGCTGGCCCAGGGGAAAACCAACCTGCAGGCGATCTGGATTCTCGTTCCCACCTTTGTCGTGCTGACCGGCACCCTGACCCTGCTGACGTTTGTGGGCGACGGAATCCGCAATGCGTTTGATCCCAGAAAGGCAGCCAGTTAAATGTTGCTTGAAGTGGATGACCTCAGAACCTATTTCCGGGTGGGCCTCACCCAGGTCGCCCAGGCGGTGGATGGGGTGTCCTTCCAATTGGATCAGGGAAAAACCCTGGCGCTGGTCGGGGAATCGGGGTGCGGCAAATCGCAGACCGCGTTTTCCATCATGCGCCTCATCGCGGAAAACGGATACCATCCCTCCGGGAAAGTCTGGTTCGACCGCAACAACCTTTCCGAATTTTCCGAAGAGAAGATGCGGAGTATTCGCGGCAACGATATTGCCATGATCTTTCAGGAGCCGATGACTTCGCTCAATCCTCTGTACCGCATCGGCAATCAGCTGGAGGAACCGTTGCGCCTCCATCGCCGGATGGAAAAAGGCCCGGCCCGGCAACGCGCCATCGAACTGCTGGATCATGTGGGTATTCCGGACCCGGAACAGCGCATCGACGATTTTCCGCACCAGCTTTCCGGCGGTATGAAACAACGGGTGATGATCGCCATGGCCCTGGCCTGCCAACCCAAACTGTTGATCGCGGACGAACCGACCACCGCCCTGGACGTAACCATTCAGGCCCAGGTCCTGCGCCTGATGGCGGACCTGCAAAAGGAAACCGGCATGGCGATTCTCCTTATCACGCACGACATGGGGATCGTCAATCAGATGGCGGACGATGTGGCCATCATGTACGCGGGCCGTATTGTTGAACTCGGCAGCCGCGGGAAAATCTTCGGCAACATGATGCACCCCTATACCCGCCGCCTGTTCGAATCCATCCCGAAAGCCGGCGATCAGGGCTACCTGTTGAACACGATACCCGGCCTGGTCCCGCCGGCCACCGATTACGGTGAAGGATGCCTGTTCGCCGACCGGTGTGCCCACACGATGGACGTCTGCCGGACTCACGACAGTAAAGTTTATACGGTCGACCGGGGCCATACGGTCCGCTGTCACCTGTACGAAGCGGGCGTCACGGCCTCCGCGGTTCAGGAGGAACCCAAAATTCCCGCGCCAAAAAAGGAAATGGCCCGGGAACCCTTAATCACCGTGCAGGGTTTGAAAACCTGGTTCCCGGTACGCAAGGGGGTGTTTCGGCGGGTGGCGGCACACGTTAAGGCGGTGGATCACGTCGACCTGGATATCTGGCAAGGCTCGACGGTGGCTCTGGTGGGGGAATCGGGGTGCGGCAAAACCACTCTGGGTGAATCCATCCTGCGGCTGAACCGGGAGGTTCAGGGAAGCGTCCGCTTTCGGGGAACGGAGGTTCTGAATTTACCGACTCCGGAGTTGAAACAAATCCGGCGGCATTTGCAGATCGTTTTTCAGGATCCTTTTGGGTCGTTATCTCCCCGCATGCGGGTGCGGGATATTGTGATCGAGGGCCTTCAGGTTCATTTTCCGCAATTAACCCCGCAGGAAACGGAGGATAAAATATCAAAAGTTATGCGGGAGGTGGGGTTGGGCTCTTCCGTGATCAACCGGTATCCCCACGAATTCTCCGGCGGACAGCGGCAAAGAATCAGCATCGCCCGCGCGCTGATCCTGGAACCGGAGTTTCTGGTGCTGGATGAACCGACCAGCGCGTTGGATGTTTCGGTACAAGCCCAGGTTCTGAATCTGTTGAGGGAGTTACAGGCGAAGCGAAATCTGACCTATTTGTTCATCACCCACAATTTGAGTGTAGTGGAATATATCGCCGACGTGGTGGCCATTATGTATCTGGGAAGAATCGTGGAGTACGCCCCTGCCGGGGAATTGTTCGGCGGTCCCCGGCATCCTTACACCGAGTCCTTGTTGAAGGCGGTTCCTTCTTTGGGCGAGCGAAAACCCTTCGAGCCGGTGGTGGGGGATGTGCCCTCTCCTCTGAACCCGCCGGCAGGATGTCATTTTCATCCCCGCTGTCCGATTTACAGGAACGAACCGGACGGATCCCCCTTACGGCAAAAATGCCGGACAGAGTACCCGAGTCCGAAAACCCGGGGTAACGCTTTTGTGGCCTGCCACGCAAGGGAATGAATCCCGCCGGGAAAGGCGTAAGGCCAAACTTCAGTGGGTGCTTCGGGAAATCACCATATAGAACAGCAGACCCAGAACCGCGAGAATTGCTAAAGTCGTGCTAACCAGACAAATTACATTCAAATTCATAAGCCCTCATCAAACCGGATATTTTAAAAAAGGGGTTAATATACACCAAGCCGCCCGGCTTTTCCGTAAAAACTTCCTAGCCATCTGAAAATTTTGCCATTAGCCGTTTTTCCCTTATATTATAATTGTAACGGTTATTTGAAATTTTTCCGGATCGAACGGCCCCGATCCGGTCCTTGCCACCACCCCGAGTGATTCGATGCGTATACTTTATCCATTCGCCAAGCGGTTCATAGCCGGAGAAGACCGGGAAACGGCTCTGAAAAACATCAAATCCCTGTACGACCAGGGATTCTTGTGTACCGTGGATGTTCTGGGGGAAAGCGTCCACAACAAAGATCAAGCCATCGCCGCCAAAAACGAATACCTGGCCCTGCTGAATACGATTGAAACCTTTCATAAACCGATCGATATCTCGGTCAAGGTCAGCGCGTTGGGAATGGATATCGATTATGATCTGTGCAAACAAAATGTGGAAGCCCTGATCGATGCGGTCTGCCATCACACTGTCCGGTTTGATATGGAAGGTTCGGATTTGACCGAACGAACTCTGAAACTGGGCCTGGAATTGCAGAAGACTCACAAAAACCTTGGATTGGTATTGCAATCGTATCTGCACCGTACCGCCCAGGATGTGCGGACGGTGATTCAGCAGGGCGTTTCCACACGGTTGTGCAAAGGAGCCTATAAGGAACCGGCAAGCATCGCTTTTACCTCTATGGATCAAATTCGGGAACGTTTTTACGATGAAGCCTGTCAATTGCTCAAGGAGGGTTATCTGCCCTCTATAGCCACTCATGATGAAATCCTGATCACCAAAATCATAGATTTCATCCAAAAAGAAAATATTCCGAAGGATTCCTTTTATTTTGAATTGCTGTACGGGGTCCGGCGGGATCTGCAAAATGAATTGTTGAAAAAAGACTATCAGGTTCGCATTTATGTTCCCTATGGCAAAGCCTGGCTGCCGTACACCCTGCGCCGTTTGGCGGAACGCAAGGAAAACATTCTGTTCGTGTTAAAAAACCTCGTCAAGGAAACCTTTGGACTCGGAAAGATATCGAAATCGTAATCGTTCCAACCCGGTCCGCTCTCTATGAAATCACCCAAAAAAGTTTTAACGATCTACTATAAAATCAAACCGGACGGGTTTTGCAAGCGTTACCGGTTAATGATCGACGCTTTTCTGGACAAGGGATGCGAAGTTCATTATATCGCCGTCGATCCCTATCCGTTTCAACACGACCGCCTGATTCCCCATATCCTGCCGACGCCGATGCGGAGCCGGGAAAATCTTTTTTTCTGGTCTTATTTTTTTACCCTGTCTCCTTTGTATCTGCTGTGGCTCTGCCTGCGGTACCGGGTGGATCTGATTTCGGTGGGTTCCCCTCTTTACGCCTGTCTGTCGGGACTGGCCAAATGGATTTGCCGGCGGCCGCTGGTGACGTTTATCTTCATCACCCCTAATTCGGTGGCCCAGTGGCGTTTCGACTCCACGCTTTATGAGAAAATAGAAACCTTCATGGAAACACTGGGATTGAAATGGTCCGACCTTTTACTGGCCAATTCCTGGGGAGCGCAGTCCGCCTGGAATAAAGTTTATCCTGAAATCCCCATCGAAGTGTTTCCCAATAATGTGGAAGAACACGCTTTTAACAAACAGGAAAGGCGGCAAAGGGTCTTGAGAGAATTCTCTCTCCAGGAGGACCGGTTCCTGATTTCCTGTTCCGGCGTATTGCTCAAGCGTAAAAATCACGACTGCCTGATCCGGGCCATGGGTCACCTCAAAAACTCCCGCGCGGTCCTGCTGATCATGGGCCAGGGACCCCGTCACGATGAGCTCCTGGCCCTGGCCCGGGAATTGGGGGTGGGCGACCGTGTGATCCTCGCCGGATTCCGGAAAGATGTCACCGAACTGGTGCAGGGGACCGATCTGTTCGCCTTCCCCTCCTATGCGGAAGGCATGGCGGAATCCCTGCTGGAAGCCTCCACCTGCCAGGTGCCGTGTCTGGTCAGCGCTATTCCGGAAAACATGGACGTCATCTCCAACCCGGAACAGCATTTTCCCCCTGATGACTCGGAACTTCTGGCGGCTCAAATCGACCGTTGTGTGGAGGATGAGGAATACTACCGGGAACTATTGGCGGCCACGCAGAAAGACAAGGAACGGTTTATCTTCGATTGGAAGGGACGCTTCTATGAAAAAGTGGTGTCGTTTATGAAAAACGGCCGGTAGGCAGACTATGGCTTTTGATCGCTATCCTAACTTCGCCTCCTGCGCCTGCTGGTCGGCTTTATAGGAACTGCGGACCAGCGGTCCGGATTCCACATGATCGAATCCCATCTGTTCCCCAATTCGTTTGTACTCCGCGAATACCTCCGGATGAATGTATTCCGCAACCTCCAGGTGTTGGCGGGAGGGTTGCAGGTATTGGCCCAGGGTAAGAATCCGGCAGCCGGTCTCCAATAGATCGGCCATGGTCTCTTTCACTTCCCCGGACGTTTCGCCATGGCCCAGCATCAGGCCGCTTTTGGTGATCAAACCGAAACGCCTGGCGGCGATGGATAAGGTTTCCAGGGACCATTCGTAGCGGCATTGCGGCCGCACGCGTTTCTGGAGCGACCGGACCGTTTCCATGTTGTGAGCGAACACGTCGGGCCGGGCCTCACATACGGTGGCAATTGAAGAGGCCGAACCCTGAAAATCCGGAACAAGCGCCTCGATTTTCAACCCGGGGTTGTTGTGGCGTATTTGCCGAAGGGTCTCGGCCCACAAGCCGGAACCGCCATCCGGCAGATCATCCCGGTCCACGGAGGTGACAACCACATAACTCAAATTCAAATGCGATAACATTTCGGCCACGCGGCCGGGCTCCTTGGGGTCCGGTGGCGTCAATTGACCCGTCGGGACATCGCAAAACCGGCAGGCGCGTGAGCAGTGGTTGCCCAGAATCATCAGGGTCAAGGTTCCGTTTCCCCAGCATTCACCGATATTGGGACAGGAGGCGGACTCGCAAACCGTATGCAATCCATGCGAACGCACAAGGGACCGCATTTGGAAAAACACATCATTGCCGGCCAACCGGGTTTTCAACCAGGCCGGCAGGCGTTTTCGGGGAGAAAGTGAAGAGCGGGGTTTATTCAAGGCAATTTCCTGAACATGAAGGGCAGAGAAATAGTATAATAACAGGCATTAAGTATTGATCAAATCCGTATCCGGTTTTCCTCCCGCCGTACATCCTCCGGCGTCATTTGACAGGGATTCTACCAGTATTTATGAAAATCATCCATCGTTACATTTTCATGGAAACACTGAAGATTTTTGCCCTGAGCACCATGTTCCTGACGATGGTGATGTTTCTCGACAAAGCCATGTTCATGACCGATTTGATACTGAACCGCGGTTTGACGCTGGTGGAAGTCGGGCGCATGGTTGTTTACATTTCCCCGATATTTTTATCGCTCACCATCCCCATCAGTGTGCTGGTGGCCACGGTTATGACATTCAACCAGTTTTCGGCCGAGAACGAATACGTGGTGATGAAAGCGAGCGGGTGGAGTTTCACCTACCTGCTGCGCCCGGTCCTTTTATTTTCCTTTCTCGCTTATCTGACGACCAACGCCATTATTTTTTACGCCCTTCCCATGGGCAACCAGGCGCTCAAGAAAATGATATTTGAAATTGTGAAAACCCGGGCCAATATCGACATCAAACCCAACGTCTTCGCCAGGGATTTCGACAATCTGGTATTGATGGTCCGTGAAAAACAGGGGTCCAATGCCTACAAGGGGGTTTTCATCGCCGACAGTTCCCAGGAAGGCAGGACGAAAATAATTTTATCGGAAACAGGTTATCTGTTTTCCGACCCCGTCAACTATAAAATTCAACTCCAACTGAGAAACGGCTCCATTCACGACCGGTCACAAGAGGGCAAGGGCTACCAGATTCTCAAGTTCGACAGATATGATTTGACCTTGGATATTCCTGGAGCGGATGACATGACGAAAAAGCAGATTCTCAAACCGCGGGAAATGTCGGTTGCCGAACTATTAAACCGGATTAAGGAATTGGATAAAATCAATTGGCCCGATCAAGTGGCAAAGGTGGAGTTGAGCAAACGGTTTTCCATTCCCCTGACGTGTCTGTTGTTCGGAGTGATCGGAGTCCCTCTGGGAATCACTTCACAGCGGTCCGGGAAGTCCGGAGGTTTCATCTGGGCCATCTCAATTATCCTGATGTACTATGTCGGCCTGGTGCTGCTGCAAAACCTGGGCCGTGCCGGAAGGATCAATCCCTATTTTTCCGTATGGATACCCAATATCATTTTATTTGTTTTTGCGGTTTACATCGTATATAAAGTTCAACGAGAGTCTCCATTTAGAATTTTAAATAAAATCAACGACCGGTTCTCCGAGTTCTGGGAAAAAATCGAAAAGAGATTCGGTCTTCATCACGAAAACCCCGGCCCTTAACCCTTTGACCGCAAGGAAATTCCAAACATGGTTCCAGCAAAAGAAGTCATGACGACTCCCGCGATAACGGTCATCCCAAAAACGACGATCAAGGAATTGTCGGAGATGTTTGTCCGCCACAAGGTCAACGGATTTCCTGTGGTAGATGACGATGGGCTGTTGTCGGGAATTGTTACCGAAAAAAATCTGATCGAGCAAAATAAAAACCTTCATATCCCCACCGTTATTGCGCTGTTTGACGCGGTCATCTATCTGGAAAGCAACAAAAAGTTTGAGGAAGAATTAAAACGTTACAACGCTTCGACCGTGGCCGATATTTATACCAAAAACGTGGTTACGGTGGAGCCCGATACCCCCATCAATGAAGTCGCCACCCTGATGGCCGAAAAGGGGGTTCATTCCATTCCTGTGGTGGAAGGGCGGAAAATTCTCGGCATTCTGGGAAAACTGGATGTCATCAAAGCCCTTTCCCGTTCATGAATCCAATCCTCCGCCTCTCTTTCCGGCCTGTTCAATTCATTTTTTCAGCTTTATTTTTGTCCCAAAAAGAGATATAAAAAAGATGCGACTGGTTGTTAAGAAAATCTCCACAGAACGGCTGAGGAGGTGTTGCCATGTTTAGATCCAAGTTAAACCTCATTTTCCTAACCTCCATTTTTCTGTTCTCTTTCTTTCTCTTCGTTATTTTATCCCAGGCCAAATCGGTAGTAGACAAAAACCATGTATCCGCACGCCGGGCCGCGGATTACATCCATGCGGTCATTCAGGCGGACCGAACGATTTATTCTCAATATATCGTTGAGCGGCTGGGGGAAACGGTTTCCCTGAAGGCTACCGAGAACTGGAAAAAAGAGGATTCCCTGCTGCTTCCCGCCCAGTTTCTGATGATGTCCTCCAAACTGGTCAATTCAAAAAATCTGGGTGTCCGTTTTCGGCTGCTCAGTCTGTGGCCCATCAATAAAAACAATGGACCCAAAACGTCCAAGGAAAAGACCGGACTAAAAAAGGTCGTCGACAATCCGGACAAGCCCTTTATCTGGACGACCCACCGAAACGGAACGTGGAAATACAACGCCATTTACCCGGACAAGGCCGTCGCCAAAAGTTGCGCCCTGTGTCACAACAACCATCCCCGGAGTCCCAAAAAGAACTTCAAACGGGGGGATGTCATGGGAGGAATCCACATCTCCTTTCCCGTGTCCAAACCGTCCGGAACCAAGTCCGACTTAAAATTTCGCGTGGCTCCTGAGGTGGTTGCGGATTATGTGCACGCCATATTGGATGCCGACCGAACGGTTTATGCCAAGCACATTGTGGACCGTTTACAGAAGAAAAATATCATTTATCCATCTGAAAACTGGTGGGAGGAGAACACCCTCCTGCTACCCGCTCAATTTTTATTGAACGCCTCGGATTTGATTAAAAACATGCGTTTGGGGTTGGATTATAAACTGATCAGCTTATGGCCGATCAACCCTCACAATGGTGCGGCCAACAAATTCGAGCGAACCGGACTGGAAGCAGTCGCTTCCCAGCCTCTACGGCCCTATATCGGATCCATGGCAGTGGGCAACCAGTCATACTTTCAAGCGGTTTATCCTGATATTGCTGTGGCGCCGGCCTGCGTGACCTGTCACAACGCGCATCCGAAAAGCCCCAAACACGATTTTAAATTGTATGACGTGTTGGGAGGGATTGTGATCAGCCTGCCGATGGGTGCAGACTAACGGGATTGGCGCAACTTTAAGGAATGGGAAACAAACTGATGGAATAGAGGGTGCGGTTCCATCGGGGACGATTTGAATTCCGGGTGAAACTGGCCGGCTAAATACCAGGGATGGTCCGGCAATTCTATGATTTCGACCAGGTTTCCACTTGGGGAGATACCACTGATTTTCATCCCCGCTTCTTCCAGTTGAAAGCGGTATTTATTGTTGAATTCATATCGATGGCGGTGTCTCTCTTTTATTTCTCTTTTCCCGTAAGCCGCAAAGGCAAGAGTATCTTTTCTCAACTGACAGGGATATTGCCCCAAGCGCATGGTTCCGCCCTTATTGCCATTGGTTTCCTGATCCGTCATCAAGTCAATGATCGGGTGAGGCGTGTCCGGTTTAAATTCCGCGCTGTCCGCATCCGCGAGGTGGGCGACACTGCGGGCAAACTCGACCACCGCCGAATGCATGCCCAGACAAATGCCCAAGTAAGGAATTTTATTTTCGCGGGCGAACCGCGCGGCATTCACTTTGCCTTCAAACCCCCGGTCACCGAATCCGCCCGGAACCAAAATGCCATCACATTGCCTTAACAAATCCGTGCCCTTGTCTTCCTCTAAATCCTCGGCGGAAATCCACTTCATATTGATTCTGACCCGGTTGCTGACTCCTCCATGAACCAGAGCCTCGATCAGGCTTTTATAGGATTCCTTGAGCTCAATGTATTTACCCACAATGGCGATATCCACCTCGCCCTCCGGTTTCTCCAGATATTTGTTAATGGTTTCCCACTGGCTCAAATCCGGAACCACTTCCGGCATATTCAGTTTATCCAGAATAATGCGGCTCAAGCCTTCATGGTGCAGGTTCATCGGAACCTGATATATAGATGAGGCATCGATCGCGGTGATAACGGAATCGACATCCACATTACAGAACAAGGCGATCTTTCTTTTAATATCCTTGGAAACTTCTCTTTCCGTCCGGCACAGCAGGATATCCGGCTGAATACCGATCTCTCTCAGTTTTTGAACGCTGTGCTGAGTGGGTTTTGTTTTCAGTTCATCCGCGGTTTTCACGTAAGGAAGCAAAGTGAGATGAACATAAATGACGTTTTTGGGATTGTTATCGAAACGAAATTGACGAATCGCTTCGAGAAAGGGAAGACTTTCAATATCCCCCACCGTTCCTCCAATTTCGCAGATCACGACATCCACACCTTTACTGACCGCCCGGATTCTGGATTTAATTTCATCGGTGATATGAGGAATTACCTGTACCGTCGATCCCAAAAAATCCCCGCGCCGCTCTTTTTCGATCACGTCGTTATATATCCGTCCGGCGGTGAAATNNTATCCGTCCGGCGGTGACATTATTGATTTTCCCCATGCGGGCGTGGGTGAACCTTTCGTAATGGCCCAAATCCAAATCCGTTTCCGCCCCGTCGTCGGTCACATAAACCTCACCATGCTGGAGGGGATTCATGGTTCCCGGGTCGACATTGATATAAGGGTCGAGCTTCATCAGGGTGATTTTCAATCCGCTGCATTCCAGGAGGCTTCCAATGGAGGCCGCCGCGATGCCTTTTCCCAAAGAGGACAAAACGCCCCCGGTTACAAAAATATATTTCACCTTTCTGTCATTTTTTTTCGCCAAACTCAACCTCTTGCTGATTTCAGAATGATTATAGATGCTTGCCGCTTTCCAGGAACCGTTCCACCTTTTCTAAATCCTCCGCCCGATCCACTCCAAACGATTTATGATCGGTGATCTTCAGTTTGATCGCAACTCCCCTTTCCAGAATCCGCAACTGTTCTAATTTTTCAATATTCTCCAGAATGGTGGGTTCCCAACGGGTGAATTCCAGCAGGAATTTCCGGGTATAGGCATAGAGTCCGATATGTTTAAAAACCTGACTCAAACCCGGTTCTTTGGATTTGGTTATCTCCTCGGGCATCCCCCTTTTCCATTCATCCCGGTGAAAAGGAACGGGGGCTCTGGAAAAATATAACGCTTTTCCATTTACATCCGCAACAACTTTAACCACATCCGGATCAATAATTTCATCCCAATCATGGATGGGCATCATCAAAGAGGCGACGGAAAGGGCCGGGTCGTCATCCAGACAGCTGATCACCAAATCGATATCGCTCGGAGGAATAAGGGGTTCATCCCCCTGAACGTTGACCACAATATCACAATCCAGTTGGGAAGCCACCTCGGCAATACGGTCGGAACCGGTTTCATGTTCCGAACCGGTCAACACGGCCTTGCCCCCAAATCGCTGGACCGCCTCCATGATCCGCGTATCATCGGTCGCCACAATAACATCGGAAACCCGATTCGCTTTTCGGGTTCGTTCAACCACCCATTGGATCATGGGTTTATGTTGAATTTGGGCGAGAGGCTTACCGGGGAAGCGGCTGGAGGCCCATCGGGCGGGAATAAGGGCCACCGCTTTTAATTCAGTAGGCATGCCGGTTGATCAACCCTTTCCAAAGGGTTTTGGCCAGAATTTGGATATCGAAAAACCAGGACCAGTTTTTAATGTAATACAAATCGTGTTCCACCCGCTTTTCCAGGCAGGTATCACCGCGCCAACCATTGATTTGGGCCCATCCGGTGATCCCCGCTTTCATTTTAAGGCGAAGGGTATAATGAGGAATCAATTTTTTGAAATCCTCCACGAATACCGGCCGCTCCGGCCGCGGCCCCACCAGACTCATATCCCCGATAAACACATTAAACAATTGAGGCAACTCATCCAGGCTGAATTTTCTGAGAAGGGTGCCCAGCCGGGTGCGGCGGTCATCGTCCTTCCGGGTCCATACCGGGCCCGACAAGGATTCCGCGTCATAACGCATGGAACGAAATTTGATCATTTTGAAAATTTTCCCGTCCATCCCGACACGCTCCTGAATAAAAAATACCGGTCCGCGCGATTCCAGCTTGATTAACAGGGAAATCAAAATCATCAAAGGGCCGGCCGTCAACAGAGCCAACAGGGATATGACTATATCGGTGACGCGTTTAAAAACCCCATTCCAGCCGTAAAGCGGTGATTCGGTCAGATTAACGATGGGAAGACCGTCAAAATCGTCCACTCCTCCGCTCAAACTCATGTATTTCAACAAATCGGGCACTACTTTGATATCCACCGCCTCTTCCCCCAGGTTGAACATAACCCGCTCAAAATGCTCGCGGGAATCCATAGGCAAGGTGATGAATAATTTATCCACACGATGTTTCCGGATAATCGGGGAGACCTCGTCGAGAATTCCCAGCACGGGATAACCTGCGACGGTTGATCCGACCTTTTCCCTTTCGGTCGTTAAAAATCCGACAATGTTGAATCCCATTTCAGGATGGAGATCGATGCGTTCCGCGACATCCTGCCCCAACTCCCCCTCCCCTGCGATCAACACATATCTCAGGTTCTTTCCTCTCTTCCGGAACCACATCAACACGTTCCGAATGGTCATATGAGAAGTGATCAGCAGAGCCGTAGTCGTGAGCCAGAACAACCCCACCACCAAACGGGAATAAGATTCTTCCCGGTAGAAGAAAAGCATGGCGGAAAAAATCAGAACCGCGATGGTGTTGGCCTTGATAATGTTATAGAAGTCCACCCAGAGAGTATTTCCGCGCAACGGTTTGTATAAACCCACAATCCGGAAATTGACGAGAAACAATATCAGAATCGGCAGGGTAAGCTCGTAATACAAATTGAATGGAGGAATCCCCTTGGTCAGGGCGAACAGGCCGGAATGGAAACGAAGGTGATAAGAAGCCAACCAGGAGAAAACGATGACCAGGCTGTCTGAAATGACAAGGGCGGACAAAAATACCTGATTATATTTTTTCAGCATGACTTCTTTTTAAATATTCCTGAATATATACGCGAAAACGGTATTTAAAGTATTCAGAATCGAATTGCAACGCGTGCTTCCGGATCTCATCGGGTTGAAACCGGTTCTCAATGGAAATAAAATATTCGATGGCTTCGCTCAAAGCCTCCACCTCCGGCCGTTGAAAAAAAACTCCGGTAGCCTTAAGCGATGAATACTGAGAACCAGGGAGTTGCTGTCTGCTGAAACCGGCATCCGGGAGAACCGTTTCCAAGACTCCTCCTTTACCCAAGGCAATCACCGGACGGCCCATGGCCTGGGCCTCCAGGGGGGTGATGCCAAAATCCTCCTCCCCGGGAAAGATCAATGCCCGGCATCGCTCGTAATGATTCCGGACTTCTTCATCAGGAAGCCACCTCAGGAATTCGACATTGGGCCCGGCCAATTTTTTCAGGTGGGTCTCCTCTGGGCCAACCCCAATGATTTTCAAAGAATAGCCTAATTTATTAAAGGCTTCAACCGCTAAATCCAACCGTTTATAAGGAGATAACGCGCTTACAATCAAAAAATAGTCGCCCCGCCGGGCCCGTCCCGGAGTGAAAAACCGGGTATCCACCGGCGGGGGAATGACCGTCGATTCTCTCCCGTAAAAATCCATGATTTTCCTCTGCACGTTTCTGGATATGGCGAGAAATTGATCCACCCCCTGGTTGGATTTGACATCCCAATTCTTCAGTAACGGACGAAATGCGCCCATGACCAGCGATTGAACTTTTTTATCCTTCCGTGAAAAATAAACCTCAAACTGATCCCAGACATAGCGAACCGGAGTGAAGCAATAACAGATGTGGCGGGTGCTGCCGTGGACCCGGACTCCCTTGGCCACGCAATGACTGCTGCTCAAAACCAGATCATAATCCCGCAGGTCAAAAGTACCGATAGCCCACGGCATCAAAGGCAGATAATAACGGTAATACTTTTCGATTCCGGGAAAATTCTGGAGAAAGGAGGTATGAATCCTCATGGATTCAATTTTTGGAGAAACTCTTCCGGGAAAATGAAACAGGGTGAACAGGTCCGCCTGAGGAAAAAGTTCGCAGAAAATCTCCAGACACCGTTCCCCCCCACGCATACCGGTCAGCCAATCGTGAACCAATGCGACTTTCATGCAGAGCCAGGGATAGGGGGCTTGAGCAGCCGGAACGGATAAAAAATCCGGCTGAAAAGGAAGTTACTTGATTTCCATCAACTGCTTTTCAATTTTTTTGCGGACTTCGCTGGGAGGATTGCTTTTCAAGGCGACGTCCAGAACATCCAGGGCTCTTCCGGTGTCGCCCTTCTTCTGATAGCAGACTCCCAACATGAAACGGGCATCATGAATCTTATTGCCCTGAGGGTACTTTTTCAGAATGGTTTGAAAATGGTTGATTGCGTCATCGTACATATCCAGCTTCATGTAATTGCTCCCCATCCAGAAATGAATATTATCCCTTAAATCCCGGGGAGGATTTTGACCATTCAAATCCTGAAGAAGGAGAATCGACTCATCATATCTCCCCGCCTTGTAAGCGGCTATGGCTTTGTTATACGCCTCTGGAGCTTTGGGGGAGCTCTTCACCGGTTTCAGGGGACGGGTTTTTCGGAGAATTTTGGCGTGCTTGGTCCGGGGAGCGTTTTTCAAAATCGCGACCTCGTTTTTCAACCGAACAATCTCTTCCTTCAAAGTTTCGATTTCTTTGATCAGTTGTTGAGACCCGCCGCCCTGGGAAAGGTCGCCTTCCAGACGGGTCTGCGTCGCGGTCAATCGCGGTTCCAGATTACTCACTATCTTCTGCAGTTCCTGAACACGGGCCATCAGTTCCGCCTGCTGGTCTCGAAGAGATGCCAGATCGCCCTTCAGCTCATTGCGATCCCCTTTTTGATCAATGCTGACAAACCCGCCGCCCTGGCTGATCACGCCGCTTTCTTTGGGGATTTCCACCATTTTTTCCTGTGTCATCGGTGAAGCCGGCTTGACCGTGGACTCAACCGGTTGAGGGGCGGCTTTTAAAACCGGCTCGGAATCGGCCTGAGAAGCGGGGGTTTCACTGGAAATCTCCGCCTTGGAGGACGAATCATCCAAATCAAATTCTTCATCGAAAAAATTATCTTCCAGGCTCGGGTCGGCCTCAGGGGCTTCTTTCTGGAAAGCCGTCTCTTGAGGAGTCTCAGGAGTCGATTGTGGAGTGGAGGCTTCGGCCTTGGTTTCGGTCAAATCGGAATCATCTTTAAAGAAATTATCCTCTTCCTCGGTGGTTTGGGTGGAAGTAGCGGTCTTCTCTTCTTCTTCTTTTTGAAATTCACTGCCAAAATCTTCTTCAAAAAACAAATCCTCGTCATCCGCACTGCTGCTCCAAGGCATGGAACTACACCCCGATAGGGCTAAGGAAATGAGGAAAAAAAATACCGCCCCGGATTTGACCAAGAATTTAACCAATGACATAACTCCCCCCAATCAAATGGAATGACAACTTTTTGAAAAATACCACCCCACTATGGGGTATGTTTACTAATCTTATCGACCATCGCCCGCAAATTGTAACAATTTATCGGGGCATATACAATCCCATCAGGGGGACACCTCGGCCGAAAACCCGGTTTTACAACGAATTTCCCTGACCTCCCGCTCCAAAACCGCGGCAACATGGTCGATTTCCTCCGCCTGATTGCCGCGTCCAAGGCTGATCCGGACCGTTTGGAACATCTGCTTTTCCGGAATCTTCATGGCACTCAACACCTCTGATGCCTGGACGGAACCGGAACTGCAGGCGGTTCCGGTAGAAATGAAAATTCCCTCCAGGTCCAGGCGGATCATAAGGGATTGCCCCTCCACCCCGTCAAATCCCAGGCACAGGGTGTTGGGCAAACAATCCTCGGGATGACCGTAAAACCGGCAATTGGAAATCGCGGACTCGATTTTCTGCCGCAACCGGTTCCGTAAATTTTCCATGTGGCAGCGGGTCTCTTGCAAGCGAACCCGGGCGAGGTCCGCCGCCGCACCCAACCCGACAATGCCCGGTACGTTTTCCGTGCCTCCGCGCCGTTTTTTTTCCTGCCCTCCTCCGGCAATTAAAGGAGCCAATGGCGGGGTTCCACGCCGGAGATACAAAGCCCCCACGCCCTTGGGACCATACATTTTGTGCGAGGAAAGAGAAAGCAGGTCGACGGGCAGTTGCCCGACATCCACCGGAAGCTTGCCCACGCTCTGGACCGCATCGGTATGAAAAAGGACTCCCCTCTCCCGCGCCAATTCCCCGATTTCAGCGATCGGCTGAATCGTCCCCACCTCGCTGTTGGCATGTTGGAGGCTGATCAGGACGGTTCGATCATCGATCAATTCCGGCAACGCGGCCAAATCCACCCGGCCGCAGGAATCTACCGGCACGTAATCGATGATGAATCCCTGTGCGGCCAGCGCCGCGCAGGTATTCAGTACGGCGGGATGCTCGACTTTGCTGGTCACAATCCGGTTTCCCTTGCTCTTCAAAGCTTGGGCGACACCCGCAATAGCGAGGTTATCCGATTCGGTTCCGCCGCTGGTAAAAATGATTTCGGCGGTATGAGCCCCCATCAGAGCCGCCACTTTCTCCCGCGCCTCGTCCAGAGCCACCCGCGCCTCCCGCCCGGGTGAATGGGTGCTGGAGGGGTTGCCAAACCTTTCCCGGAAAAAGGGAATCATGGCCTGCAAAACCTCCTCATCAACCGGTGTGGTGGCGTTATGATCCAAATAAATCGGGTTCATGAGCTTGAATGGATAAAGAGATTGGAATGACGGCTCAGGGACATTTTCCTGGAATACGGTCCTGAAATCAGTAAATGCCGGTCATTTATCGTTGGAAGCCTTCTTGATACCGGCTTTTTTAAGGGGAACCGGCGCGGGGGGAACGGGTGTTTCCTCCTCCGTGGAATCCAGGGGCACCGCGTCCTGGAGAGCGCGGATATCTTTTTCCATTTGCGGTAAACGGTCCAGCACACATTCGATCGCCTGCGCCATCGGATCGGGAAAAGACTCTTCCAGATCCTCATGCTCCGCCGAAATGCCGGAAAACACGACGCGGCCGGGAACACCGATCACCGTCGAATATTCGGGAACCGACTGAACCACCACGGAACCGGAACCGATTTTGCTGTTGTTCCCCACCGTGACCGGACCCAGCACCTGAGCACCGGCTCCTATCACCACGTTGTCGCCAATGGTCGGGTGACGTTTACCTTTCTTCATACTGAGACCGCCAAGGGTGACCCCGTGATACATGAAAACGTTATCGCCGATTTCCGATGTTTCGCCGATCACCACCCCCATCCCGTGATCGATAAAAAACTTTCGGCCGATTTTAGCGGCGGGGTGGATTTCAATACCGGTCAACCACCGCGCCAGATAGGAAAAAAACCGGGCAATCAGTTTGATCTTATGATTCCACAGCCAATGGTTGAACCGGTACGCCAGCAGGGCGTGTACCCCCGGATAGCATATCAGCACTTCCCAGAAGTGCCGCGCCGCCGGGTCCTTCACCATGGCTTCCTGAATGTCTTCTTTTAACTGGGCCAACATCAAATGATTTCCTGAAAAAACTCAAAATTCCCTATAGAACTGTATTATATCCCCCATTGCGGGCAATGGCCAATAAATACTCCGTTTCCTTCACAGATCGACCGAGAAAGCCAAAGGCTTGAATCCCGGCCCGCGCTATTCCGCTATTCGATGACCTTATGCCTTCCACCATCATGCCATTGCGGTTGGAAGACAGAAGAGCCGGATCAGCCTTTGACGCAAATGATCGGCTCCACCCGGGCCACTTTTCGCGCCAGGCCGGCTTCATCGGCGGCATCCACCACTTCGCCGACTTCTTTGTAGGCTCCCGGGGCTTCTTCCGCCACGCCCCGCAGGGAAGGACTGCGGATTATGATGCCGCGCTTTCTCAACTCGTCCACCACCGCCCGGCCGTTCCAGTTCTTGGTGGCTTTTTTACGGCTCATCCGGCGGCCGGCGCCATGAACGGCGGAGCCAAACGCCAGATCCATCGTTTGCTCGGTGCCGCGCAGGATATAAGAGGCCGTCCCCATGGTCCCCCCGATCAGAACCGGCTGGCCGGTGGAACGGTAGGCCTCCGGGATTTCCGGACTGCCGGGTCCAAAAGAGCGGGTGGCGCCTTTGCGATGCACATAGACGGATTTCATCCGACCGTCAATCTCGTGCTCTTCCAGCTTGCAGGTATTGTGGGAAACGTCGTAGAGCAAATCCAGCTCCGCGCTGGGCAGGACTTCCTCAAAGGCCCGCCGCACCAGATGGGTGATGATTTGGCGGTTGGCCATGGCGCAATTCATGCCGGACCGCATGGCACCCAGGTATTGCCTGCCAACCTCAGAGTGGATGGGAGCGCAGGCCAGCTCCCGGTCCGGGAGCTGAATCCCATGGCGTGGTGCGGACTGCACCATTGACTTGAGATACTCGGTTCCAATCTGGTGGCCCAGTCCGCGCGATCCGCAATGAATGCTGATCACGATATCGCCAGCAGAAATTCCAAATATATCTGCGGACTTATTATCATAAACCTCAACCACTTCCTGAAGCTCGAGGTAATGGTTTCCGGACCCGAGAGTACCCATTTCCCGCTTTTGGCGCTTCCTGGCCTGGTCGGAAACCGACGCCGGGTCTGCTCCCTTCATGGCTCCTTCTTCCTCGATCCATTGCAGATCCTCCCGGCGGCCATAGCCCTGCGACACCGCCCATTGGGCTCCACCTTGCAACATGGCGTCCATTTCCTGAGGATTGAGCGTGATCTTGCCCCGGCTCCCCACCCCGGCTGGAATATGATAATAAAGGGAATCCGCAAGACGCTCCTTGGCTTTCTCTACCTTCTTGCGAGTCAGCCCGGTATGCAGGGTCCGCACCCCGCAGGAGATATCGAAACCCACCCCTCCGGCGGAAATGACTCCCCCCTCATCCGGATCAAAGGCCGCCACGCCGCCGATGGGGAATCCATAACCCCAATGCGCGTCCGGCATGGCGTAGGACGCTTTCTGAATACCGGGGAGCCGGGCGACGTTGGTCACCTGATCGTAGACTTTGTCATCCATACCTTCAATCAAGTCCTCGCTGGCGAATATCACGGCGGGAACCCGCATATCCTCGAACGGCTCGATATGCCATTCAAAATCCGATTTGCGCTTTAATCGATTCTTCTGCAACCGTTAATCTCCAACAAAATCGTATCAGACATCGACCACGCACTGCGCGATCCAGGTTTCATCTTCCGTTTGGGTCACCCGCAGGTCGGTAAAGGTGGCCCCCTTGACCTCCACCGCCGGCTGGTGCTTGGCCACGTCCACCGGCTCTCCCCATAACCGGCCGGTCAGGCGTGCCCCTTCAATCATCACTTCAAACCGGGAAAACACCATGCCGCGGGTGGCCATCTCGTAGATGATGCGGTTTAACCAATCGACCAGCAATAATTCCGGATCGTCCTCCTCACAGACGACTTCCACCCGGGTTTCCGGTTCCACCCGATGGAGATCGGTCACCACACCGGTTAACGCCAGCGCCGCCTGCTCAAAGGCCTCGGCGGGAGTGCGGCCCCTGCCGCGAACACCCATGTCCGCCTCATGAGAAAAATGTTCCCAATGCTTCATTCCGGGGTTCGTTGGCTTTTAAATGACCAGGGGAGGACGGTCATATATTTTCAGAATTCAGCTCGGGCGCCTGTTCGGATTCCTGGTAAACCTTGAGTGCTTCTTCCTGGGTCTCCCGATCTGAAGTCCGGTAAACTCGAATGGTCTCAAATTGGGTCCCCTGCTGAACGCGCACCAGGGACATGCGCATGAGTTCCAACAGGGCCAGAAACGTGACGATCACTTCCAGCTTGGAATTGCTGTCCGAAAACAGCGCTTCAAAAGTGATACTCTCCACTTCATTCAAATGATCCAGAACGCGGCGGAGGCGCTCGGAAACGGAAAGGGCGGTGATTTTAATTTCGTAATCTTTTTGAAACGCTTTCCGGCTGAGGACTTCCTTGAAGGCGCTGAACAGGTCGAACACCGTGGCATCCATCACGATTTCCTCTTCGCCCTCCTCCACCTGAATTTCACTGCCGCGGCCGAACAATTGCTGACGGTCGAATTCCATCCGCCGTAAATTCCCGGCGGCTTCCTTATACCGCTGGTATTCCAGCAGCCGGCGGGTCAGTTCCGCCCGGGGATCCTGGCCGTCTTCGCCGTCTCCCTCACCGTCCTGTGCGGGCAGAAGCACTTTGGATTTAATGCGCGTCAATTCCGCCGCCATCACCAGAAACTCACCGGCGATTTCAAGATTCAAATCCTGCATCAAATCCAGATAGGACGAATATTGACGGGCCACCTCCGCCACCGGGATGTCGTAAACATCCATTTTCTGTTCCCGGATCAGATGCAGGAGCAGGTCCAGCGGTCCTTCGAAGATGTCGAGTTTGAGTTGATAGGTCATGGGTGAGATGGACTCCCTAAAGTCAGAGGCAATGTATCACCATTCCAGCGGTCCGCCAACCCCCTAAAACGAACAGGGAACGAGTCCCCTTTACAGATCCCCCCAGCGGTGCTGGAGCAGGGAAAGGATGACCAGCGAAGCGGCATCCGCCTTTAAAATGCGGGGCCCCAGGGAGACGGTACGAAATCCCTGTTGACGGAAGCCATCGATTTCCGCCGCGGTCCATCCGCCTTCCGGCCCGGCGGCAAAAGCGATTGAGGAAACCGGCTTTTCATTTTCGATCTCGTGCAGGCGGACCGTGGACTCACCCTCCCAGAACACCAGCTTGAGATCGCAGTCCGCCACCTCCCGGCAATACTCTTCAACCGATCGCACGGGAGAATGGACGGCGGGTATATGGGTCCGTCCGCATTGCTTGGCGGCTTCCTCTGCGATCCGTTGCCAGCGCTCAAGCTTATGGGATCCCGGGGAAACTTCCGCCACGCAACGATGGGACTTCAGCGGCCAGATGGAATGAACCCCCAGTTCGACCGACTTGCGGACCAGGTTGTCGAATCCGTTGCCCTTGATCAACGCCTGACCCATCGCTATCTCAATCGGGGATTCCGTTTGAACGGCGGATTGCGAAACGATTTCGCCCGTGACTTCATCCTTCGTCAGTCCGGTCAACTCCACTTCGAAACGTTGGCCCCGTCCGTCCAAGACCCCAATCCGGTCCCCGGGCTTCATCCTGAGAACGGTGCGAATATGATTTACGTCCGGTCCCCGAATAGTTACCGTGCCATTGGAAAAATCCTCAGGCGGGACAAAAAAACGATGCATGGCAATTCAGGAGACTTGAGGAAGTTTCAGGATTTCAGCAAGGGACTGAAGGGTATAATCCGGCTCCACCGGGTCCGTCAGGGCCCGCCCTTTTCGATTGAGCCAGGCGGCCTTCATGCCCACACTCTGGGCGCCCTGGACATCCATTCTTAAATTGTCGCCGACAAACAAGACTTCCTCCGGTTTCATATTCAGCCGGTCCAGCGCCAACTGAAAAATAGAGGGATGCGGTTTGCGGTAGGGAACTTCCGAAGAGTAAATGGAAAATTGGAAGTAAGAGTCCAGGCCCATCAGGGTTTGCTCGTAATCTTTCATCGACCCGGGATTGGTGGTGTTGGAGACGACGGCCATCGCAATCCCCGAATTTTTGAGAGAGGCCAGTGTTTCGATCACCTCGGGGAAGACCCTGCGCCGTGAATAAATTTTCTCATAATACATTTTCAGCAAATCCTGCAGGCGGACTTTGCCGTTCAGGTGAATATCGTTCTGCGCCAGGAGGTACTGGAGAACATGATCGAAGCGGGCTTCCCGGTGGGTCACCCGGGAAATTTCGATCATTCCGAAGAACAGATCGTGATAGGTATCGTAAAATTTTTGAAAATCCGGAACCGTAAACCCCAACCCGGCCAGATGATCATGGATCAGTTCCAGAGGCACACGGTCGTCCTCGTCCATCAGATCCACCAGGGTATGAGCCCAATCAAATAAAACGGCTTTAAAAGGAAAACCGGTACGGTTCATTTCAGATAACAAATCCTGTGGTTTTTGCCACGGTTTCAACAAACAAAACCTAAACTAGATTCTGCGAAACTTCTACTAACCCATTGATTTAATTGATATAATCTTATTGAGGGTTGTCCGTTGCTCCGGCAGGCACGGTCTGCAAATAATCGGGTGAACACCAGGAACAATTTGAAATTTCCAAATCGATTCAGTTTGTTTTAATATACCACAACCATTCATACGTATTTGGAAGTTGCCTTAGAACCTTTTGATCGAGCTTCGGGTGTGACAACGGAATTTTCCAAAATAAGAAGCCTGCCCCTGACCACGCGGCTCCATCAGGAATTGATTGAGGATGCCATAAACCTGGGCTGTGTCAAGGCCAAGGTGATTCCGATCAAAAGCATCACCCTGGGCCATTGGGTCAAACTGCAATGCCAGTATGGATGTTCTTATTTCGGTAAACGGTTCACCTGCCCCTCGCTTTCCCCTACCAGCGACGAAATGTCGGAAATCCTGCTGGATTATGAGAAGGCCCTTATCATCCAAACCCGACACTCCAGCGAGGTGCACACCGCCGCTCTGGAGCTTGAAAATAGTTTCAAAAAGAAAGGCTATTACAAGGCCTTTGCGCTGGAGGCCCTGCCTTGCAACCTGTGTGAGGAATGCACCATCGAAAGTTATTGTTTATACCCGGAAAAGGCGCGGCCCACACTACAGGCCTGCGGCATCGATGTGCCCCACACCCTGAATAATATCGGATGGGAGATGGCCTCCGCCTCCTCGCGGTGCTCAGACCATCAGGCGATTGGAATGATTCTGGTAGATTAAGCTTTACAGTCAAATTTTTTGCATTACCATATTTAGGTTATGCGATACAAGTATGCTGTTTTAGGTGCCGGAAGGCAGGGAGTGGCCGCCGCATACGATCTCGCCAAATTTGGAGACCCGGAAGAAATCCGGATTTTCGATTTAGATCAGGAAGCCGCCATTTTAGGGGCGCGCAGGGTCAACTCTCTTCTCGAAACTCAGGTCGTTCAGGGCCGGGCGCTTGACGTTCGGAACCCGTCCACCCTGGGTACCGAACTGAAGGGTATTCATTCCACCCTCAGCGCCGTTCCCTACAGCCTCAATCTGCAGATCACTGAAGCCGCCATCCAAGCCGGTTCGAATTACTGTGACCTGGGAGGACATACCGAGACCGTCCTCAAACAACTGGCCCTGGGCAAGGAAGCGGAATCCGCAGGTGTCACGCTCACTCCCGATTGCGGCTTGGGGCCCGGTCTCAACATCAATATGGGCATCCGCGCCATGGATGAGCTGGACGAACCGGAAGACGTTTATATCTGGGACGGCGGCTTGCCGCAAAAACCGGAGCCGCCCTGGAACTATCAGCTCACTTTCAATTTCAACGGTCTGATCAACGAGTATTACGGAGACGCCTGGTATATTCGCAACGGAGAGCCCACCCTCGTTCCCTGTATGACCGAAATTGAAATGCTGAAGTTTCCGGAGCCGTTTGGCCTGATGGAAGCCGCGGTGACTTCCGGCGGGCTGTCGACCGCTCCCTGGACTTTTCAAAACAAACTCCGCAGACTGGAAAATAAAACGATTCGCTACCCGGGACACTGGGATCAGTTCAACGCTTTTAAGAACCTGAACCTGTTTTCACTCACCCCGGTGGAAATCGACGGCCAGTTGGTCGTTCCCCGTGAAATCCTCAATACCCTCTTGGCCCCCCGAATCACTCCGGAGCCCCCGGTCTACGATGTCTGCCTCATCCGCACGCAAGCCATCGGCCGGCTGAACGGGTCGCAGGTTTCCTGCACACTGGACTTTCTGGAAACCTACGATATCGATACCGGGTTCACCGCGATGGAGCAATTAACGGGATGGCACGCTTCGATCATTGCCATTCTGGGTGCGAAAGGCAAACTGCCCAGGGGAGCGGTGCCGGTAGAATTGGCTTTGCGGGGAAATTTATTCGATGAGGAAACCGCCCGGCGCGGATGGGAAATCAAGCGGACCCTGGATACCGGCCAGGCTTAGCCACAACCTCACGCAATTCCTTAAGCTCTCCTCCGGAAATGCCTAAAAAGTAAAGAATCAACTCGAGATTATATATACTGATAGAAGCCTGGGCGTGCTGCTGGACGATGGGCTTGGCGTTGAACGCGATGCCCAGTCCGGCCCGCGCCAGCATGTGGATGTCGTTGGCGCCGTCCCCCACCGCCACCACCTGCTGCAGGGAGAATCCCTCCTTTTCGGCCAGTGAAACCAAGATCCTTTCCTTGGCCAGAGCATCGATCACTTCCCCCTCCACTTCTCCGGTGACGACCCCGTCCCGAATCTCCAACGGGTTGGCGAATCCGTAATCGAGCCGGTATTTTTCTTTGAGCTTGCCGATGAAAAACTGAAAACCTCCGCTGACGATGGCGATCTTGTAATTCAAATGCTGGAGGATGCGCACCAGATCCTCCGCCCCGGGGGTCAGGGGAAGATTCCGGTACAACTCCTCGAGCTGGGCCAGAGTCAGCCCTTTCAACAGGCGCACCCGCCGTTCCAGAGCCGTAGCAAAATCGATTTCTCCCCGCATGGCCTTTCCGGTAATGTCCGCCATCCGCTCTCCGACCCCCGCCATCTTTCCCAATTCATCGATCACCTCGCATTGCAGGAAGGTCATATCGGCGTCCAGAACGATCAACCGTTTGTTACGGCGGAACAGGGTGTCCTCCTGAACGGCGATATCGACTTCAAAATGTTCCTTAAAATGCAGGAGCGCGGTCAGGATATCGACATTGGTCATCACCATCTTGGCGCCGATGACGATTTCCAGCACGTGATGGGTCTCATAATCCAACTGCTCGATGCGGATGATATTGATATCCAGGTCCGCCAGAATACGGGTCAGTTCGGCGAGGGCAATCGGGCCGATCGCCTGGCCCAGCAGGGTCACCACCAGACGATGCTTGTAAGGCGCTTCCGGCCGGTGCTCCGCGTCCCAGGGATAGGCCCCGACCTTCATCCCGGCCTGTTCTCCATATTCCTTCAGGGACTGCTGGAGGTCCTCCAGCGCTTTCGGGTTTTTACTCTCCAGCAGAATGGACAGGTTGAGCAGGCCGTTGAAGACAAATTGCTTGATATCCACCACCAGGCATTCGTGATGCACAATGGCGGCGAGGGCTTCCGCCAGAATACCGGGCCGGTCGGAACCGGCGATATGGACATGAACCTGTGAACCGGGTTGGGGGGAATTCATGAATCACATTTGAGGGTTGTAACGCCAGCCCTCGCGCTTTTTGCAGGTCCAGCCTTCGTTGACCTGAAAATTGGCCAGACCGGCCAGCGTCTGGGATTGAAACAGGGCGACAATTCCCGCGCCCTCGATGGGGTTGTGCTTCAGGTGCAGTCGTTTGAGCTTGGCCAGATGCGGCGACTCCGCCAGGGTCTGCAGGCCGCCATCGGTGATGCCGTTGCGGTTGAGGTTGAGGTATTGAACGTTGACCAGATGTTCGCACTGGGCCAGCTCGGCCACCCCCTCGTCTCCCAATTGATTGTCATCCAGGTCCAGCCAACTGACCTCCTGCATGCGGGGCGCCTGCCACAACAGCCGCGCCTCTTCCACCGTCAGGCCGAGGCCGCTGAGCATGGCCTGGTTGCCGCGCAGACGGCCTTCAAATATCGCTTCGACATCAGTGAATTTTGCTCTCTCTACCATTCCGATTGTTCTCTTGCCGGTTGAAAATTTTTAAGGTGGGGATTGTATCAATTATTCCGGTTTTCGGGGCACATATTTTTTGCCTTTGAGTTCTTTCGGCAGGTAATCCTGCTCCACGTGGTGGCCGGGGTAGTCGTGGGGATATTTGTAGTCGGCGCCGTACCCGTATTTTTTGGCGTCCTTGTAATGAGTATCCTTGAGATGATCGGGAACCGGGTAGGCGTGGCCTTTTTTCTCGACATCACTCAAAGCCGAGTCGATGGCTTTGATGGCGGTATTGTCCTTCGGCGCGCGGGCGACGTAGATCACCGCCTGTGCCAGCGGAATCCGCGCTTCCGGCAGGCCGATGCGCTCAACCGCGTCGGCGGCGGCATTGGCCACGACCAGCGCCATCGGGTCGGCCAGTCCGACGTCTTCCGCCGCGGTCACCACCAGCCGGCGGGCGATGAAACGGGGGTCCTCCCCTCCCGCGATCATTTTCGCCAGCCAGTAAATGGCGGCGTCCGGGTCCGTTCCCCTCAAACTTTTCTGGAAGGCGGAGGCGTGGTCGTAATGCTCCGTGCCGCCCTTGTCATACAGCACCGCGGTGCGCTGAATGATCCCCTCGATGACGGACCGGCCCACCGGCGGAGGATTCTCCGGATGCTGTTCCAGTTGATACAGCACGGCGGCTTCCAACACGTTCAGCGCCCGGCGGGCGTCGCCATTGGCGTGGCTGATTAACAGATGGATCGCATCCTCCTCCAGTTTTACGGGAGTTTTGCCGAGGCCGCGTTCTTTATCGTTCAACGCCTGCTCGATGATTTTACGGACATGATCCTCGGTCAAATATCCCAGGCGGAAAATCTGACACCGGGACCGGAGCGCCGGGATCACCTCGAACGAGGGATTTTCCGTGGTGGAGCCGACCAGGCGCAGGGTGCCGTTTTCGACATAAGGCAAAACCGAATCCTGCTGGGATTTGTTGAACCGGTGAATTTCGTCGATAAACAGAATGGTGCGCCGCTTGTAGGCGGACCAGTTGGCCCTGGCTTTTTCGATCACCTTACGGATATCCGCGACACCGGCGTTGACGGCGCTGAGCTCGTGGAAATCGCTGTCGGTCAGGCGGGCGACGATACGGGCGATGGTGGTTTTGCCGGAACCGGGCGGCCCCCACAGGATGAAGGAGAGTCCGGCGTCCTTTTCGATCAACCGGCGAAGCGGACTCTTTTCGCCGATTAGGTGTTCATGGCCCAGCAGACCTTGCCACGAGTTGGGACGCATGCGGTCGGCCAGGGGACGCGGCGGCAAGTCGGCGGTGTTGTCATAATCGGGAAACAGTTCCATCATCCTTTTTTATATCAAAGAATGACGCATTTCCCAAGACTTCTAAAAATCCATGGTTTTGAGGTTTTTAATGCCCCGGACCATGGGGACAAGGGCGACATACAGCGAGATCAGGACCACCAGACCAAAATATACGGGAACTTCGATGCCGGCGGAAACTTCATGCGCAAAGGCTTCCTTGAAGTGGAGATACATGGGGCGCGCGCCCAGCACCACCACCATTCCGACGTAAATCAAGCTGGAGATCATGAACAGCACGCCGCCGGTGCCGCCGGAAATTTCGGAAATATTCTCGTACTTGAATTTGGGATACATGGCGCCCATACCGACCGCCATCCCCACCACCCCGAGAGTGATCAGCACCACGCCGATCACGGATACTTTCATCATATAGGGGTCGACTTCCAGCAGCCAATTGGAGACGATCACCAGAAACTCGCCCACCAGAAGGAGCGGCGGCAGGAACATCAGGTATTTGCCGATCAAAAAACTGCCCATGTCCACCGGGGAGGTGTAAATGGTCCACATTTTGCGGCCCTCCAGACTGGTGGCGGAAAACACAAAGCGGGACGCCAGGGCGGAAATGACGAAGCCCACCAGCCCGACATTCAACACGGACACGATATTCTTCAACACCAGGTTATCGAGCGGCAGGTTGAGGATATTGAATATATAAACCACCACCAGCGCCGCCAGGATAAACAGTTGCGACCAGTGCGCCGGGTCTCTTAAAAACAGGATGATATCCTTGAGAAGGAGAGCCCGCTGGCCCTGGGACAGCGGAAGCATGTTCCACCCCCGGCGGAGGCGGACGCCCTTTTGCGGGTCCTCGCTCTTCGGCGCGTTTTTAACTTCCTGATAAGACCGCCAGCCCGGAAAATAAATGCGGCGGCTCAACCACCAGAAACCGACCCCTAAAATCAGCACAGTGGCAAAAAGACAGCCCAGTTGCCACAGGGCTTTGTCCATCTGTCCTTCCGTCCAGGCGGAAATACCCAGGCTCATCCAACTGCTGGGCAGAAATCCGTATTCGGGCATTTTGAGGGATTCCACAAAGCCGACAATCATTTCATCGGAAACATCCTTATGGAAGAATTTTTCCGGCGAGAGGAAGCGGAAGAACATCACCAGCGCCGCCAGAAAAAACAATCCCAGAAACGACAGCACCTGGTAGGCCTTGTCGGTGGGAAAGTACCGCATCAGAACCATGATGCCGGCGATTCCCAAAACGGTCGGTATGATCACAAAGGGCGGAAAGGCAACCGCCAGATACAAGTAGTAACCCGCCCCCACTTTAAAATAATAGCCGTAGGCCAGGAAAATGGGCAGGGCAAAAATCAATACCACCCAGGAGGCGTTGACCAGTGTCTGGAAAGCACGGACGCGGATGATGGCGCCCTGGCTCACCGGCAGGGAGTGCAGAAAATCGAGGTCCGCGGAAACATAATATATGGAAAGCGAAGCGACGATACTGGAAAACAGCACCATCACCAGCAATGTCAGAAAGACGACGTTCAGTAATTGAAAGATCAACTCCTCCCCCACCTGCAGAGGCAGTTGATCGAGGTATTTGATCATCCGGTAGAAGAACGCGTAGTTGCCGGCGAAGAACAAACTGCCGAGAGTCAAGATCAGGGCCCAGCGGGTTCCCTTGTCACCGGTAGTGGGATGAATCAGGTGGTTCTTCAGGAACAATCCCCGCACCTTGAACAGCTTCCAAGTATCCGTCCGGCCCAAAATCCCGCTCCTTGAACTGGGGTGAATTTATATTAATCGGGTGTCTAATCAGGATAAACGGATTTGGCCCATTGAACGCAAATAAAATCCATCCAGCGGCGGTCTCCCAGGGGGGTTTTACGGCGGGCGATATAGCCCATATGCCCGCCCTGCTCCGGATTGAGATACTGGACTTTTCCACTCCAATGCGCTTTTTCAAACAATTCCGGGGGAATAAAAGGGTCGTCCCGGGAGCATAAAATGGTGGTGGGAACATCGATATTTCCCAGAAACTGTGTGGAACTGCAGGCTTCGTAATAGGCCTCCGCGCTGGGGTAACCGAAGGCGGGCGCGGTGTAACTGACATCGAACTCCCAGATATTTTTGGGTTTGAAAGCCGGCAGGATGGTTTGAGGATAGGACTTCGACATGGCTTGAACCTGCCGGTTCATCAAACGCAGATAGTAGGGATTGAACAGGGACGCCCATTTCCCCTCTGATATCTGGCGGCTGGCCACTTTCAGGTCGATGGGAGGATTGACGGCGAGCGCGGCGTTGAGATTGGCCGGCAGGGATCTCCCCTCCCCCAGGTATTTCAAAACCACATTACCGCTGAGCGAGAAACCCACCAGATTTAATTTTCGGGCCGGGTACAACTCCACGATAAATTGAACCACCCGCGCCAGATCCCCGCTCGAACCGCNNACCGCCGTTCCACAGCTTGTCGCACAGGCCGATTCCGGCACCGCTTCCCCGGTAATTCATCATGAACACCCCGAAACCTGCCCGGTGCAAATGCGCGGCAATGCGGCGCATGTACCCCGATTCACTGCACCCGCCCATCCCATGACCCAAGAGAACCAGGGGAGCGTTTTCCTCCGGGGCCTTCAGTTCATAAAGAACCAACTGGTTGTTTTCATCCAGACGCAGCCGGTGCTGGATACGGGTATTCAGCGACGGATTCCCATTATTCTGGGAACCCAGAATGGTCTGCGCAATCGGCCCTGAAATCAGGGGATGCGGATCAAATTGGACGTCTATAAGGGGCATATGCCGATGGCTTTTAAGAAGGTCTCCATTCTCTCTGGAAAAAAGCTTAGCCATGAAGATAAAATATTGAAATAAAAACCTGTCAAATCATCTCTTTAATCAGGAAAGCCCTGTAATGCGGTTTTTGGCCGGCTGGATTTTTATACTAAGATGTTCTCTTGACTCATTGACTTTAGCTTGATAAATTTCAAGTAAATTCCAAATCCAGGCAAATCCTCAATATATGAATACTTCGATTATACCTAAAAAGTTGATTTTCCTCTTCGCTACCTTTGGGGCCGGTCTCCTGGTGACGTTTCTGATGGCCGGCCCGGTGGGCGCGGGCTCGGATTCACTGAGAAAAGCTCAGAAACTGAGCCAGGCCGGAGATTGGGCTGGAGCGGTGGTGGAGTTTCGAAAGGCCCTCAAAACCGATCCCTCCAATTCGCTGGCACAGGCCAATCTGGGGGTGGCTCTGAGCCGGATCGACAAGCACCGGGAAGCGTTGCTGGCCTTCCAGAAAGCCCTGGAGATGGGGTACGACAGCGCCAATTTCAGATATTTCAGAGGGCTTTCGCTCGCCAGACTGGGTTTGCTGGAGGACGCCGCCCGGGAAATCGAAACCGCTCTCAAAATGGATTCACGAATGGTGCGGGCGGATTATGATTTGGGTATCATTTACCATCAGCTGGGCCAGGATGACAAGGCCCGGGAGCAGGTCAAAATACTCTATAAAAGAAACACCAAACTGGCCAAAAAGCTGTTTGACCAGATTCCGCTGGATTACACCATCATTTCCGTGGACAACGGCGGAACGCTCAAAGGAAAGGTCAACCTGACCGGCAAAGTTCCGGAGCCGAGAGCGTTTCACCTGATCCACGCGCCCAATATCGAATATTGTTCGCGCATGTCCGACGGCAAAGGCCACCGGATTCTGTACGATTTCAAAACCTCCGAATCCGGCGGGCTGGAAAACACGGTGATCGCCATTCAGGGGGTCAAAAAAGGAAAACCCTTTCCCCGGAAAATGCAGTCCCTCCACCTTCATCTGTGTCATGCGGACAAATATGTGATTGGGATCAAGAACGGCGAAAACATACTGGTGGAAAACACCGACCCCATCAAACACGAAATCGCCACCTATGAAATCTACGGATCGCACCGGAACCAGACCAGCAACATCAGCATTCTGCCGGAAAACTCACAGGTCCGTTCCGCTTTTGTCAAACACGACGCCCCCGAATTTATTCTCAAGTGCAATCTGCATCCTTTTCTTCAAACCCGGGGCTATATCATCAGCAACCCCTACTTTGCCGTCACAGACGAAAACGGGCGGTTCACCATCCCGGATATTCCTCCCGGAACTTACGAGGTGACCGCCTGGCATCCATTCATTCCTGTACTGAAGGGAACGGTAACCATCCATGCGGAACAGGAAGCGGAGTTGAAATTTACGTTCAAGGGGGAAAACGCCCGGAGAAAACTCTACCATAACGATACGAAGGGATATCGATTCAACACCTGGTATGACAGCGATGTGACGTTTTATGGCGAGCCGCGGGTGGATGACCCGGTGGAGGTTCTGCAGAATTTCGACAACAGCAAGCGGTATGAAGGGAATCTGAAACCCTTTTAACCCGCCTTTCCTGCTTAAATAATTCCTGCCATTATTTTTTCGCGACTTTGAGAACGATCGGCCGGAGCTTGTGTCTTCGCCGGGCCTGGTTTGCCGCCGCCCGGGCACGCTCTTCGGTCGGGTATTCTCCCAAATAGACGCGATACCAGATCCCTTTGCCTTTCGATATCTGCACGCTCACGATAAACGCGGGGTAGCCTTTCTTGCGCAGGTCCGATTTCATGACACGGGCGGAATTGAGTTTTCGGAAAGAACTGACTTGAACCCGGTAAGGTTGACCCTTCCGCGCGGAGGGCACCGCCCGTTTCACGGAACTCGAGGGAGCCGGCGAAGGAGCAACCTTTCTTTTAGGCTCCTTTTTCATCAGCTCGTCGAGCTTCCGGATGATTTCCTTATAAGACGAAGAAGGTTTGTCGCTTTCTCCACCGGCCTCTTTATAAGCCGCCAGAAGAACGCGGGGTTCGTGGATGACTTTATCCACCTCATCAACCCATGAGTGGACGGTTTTTTTCATGACTTTCACCTTGCCGTCCAGGTCGACATATTTTTCAATATCCACATCTTCCAGGGTTTCCAGAAAGGTGTAGTTGTATTCCTTAACCGGAGCGGGAACCACGTCTCGAGCTTTTTTGAACGATGACTTTGATTTGGACGCCCACTCCTTTTTGGCCACCTGCACGTTTTCCGCAGGCTTGCTGTTCCAAAACGAAAACAGGTCATTCCGGCCGGCTTGATACATTCCCCAGGCCATCAATCCAAACACTCCCAGCAAAACAATTCTTTTTAAAAATCTCATGGCAATACTCGGTTGGAAGTCAATAAAACCCCCGCTCCAATGACACGGGAAAAAATGGACATTAAAATTATACCAAATTTTTCAATGGTTTACAGGATTATTTTAGGGAGGGGGCGGTTTGCGGGGAAACGGGGGTAAGGACTGAATATCATTTACATTTTTTCGGGTGCGGACACGCCCAGGAGCCTCAGACCGTCGGCAATCACATTTCGGAGACCATCCAACAGAAGCAGCCGGGCCAGAGTCCTCTCCCGGTGATCGGTTACGATGCGATGGTTTTTGTAATAACTGTGAAAGATGGCCACCAGTTCGTGGAGGTAAAATGAAATGCGATGCACCTCCAGGCTCAGGGCGCTTTTTTCGACGCATTCCTGGTAAGCCAGCAGTTTTTTGATCAGGGAAAATTCTTCCGGCTCGGTCAGCTGGGCAAGATCCACCGAATCGTAATCCAGCGGCGGTACCCCCTGCTCCTGCGCGGTTCTGAAAACATTGCAGATGCGGGCGTGGGCGTATTGAATGTAATAGACGGGATTTTCCGAAGATTCCTGCTTGGCCAGATCGAGATCGAAATCGAGATGACTGTCCGAGCTTCGCATGAGAAAAAAGAAACGAGTGGCGTCCACTCCCACTTCGGAAACCACGTCGGCCAAGGTTTCAAATTCTCCCGACCGGGTGGACATCTGTACCTTCTGTCCCGCCCGCTTCAAGGTGACAAACTGAACCAGCAAAACCTTGAAGACGTTCTCATCGTACCCCATGGCCTGAAGCACGGACTGCATGCGTGGCACGTACCCATGATGATCCGCCCCCCAGATATCGAGAATCAAATCGTATTCCCGGTCCACCTTGTTCTTGTGATAGGCGATGTCTGAGCAGAAGTAGGTTCTCTCGCCGCCCTGTTTGATGATCACCCGGTCGGCGTCGTCCTTGAACCGGGAGGTTTGAACCCAGGTGGCGCCATCCTTCTCATACACGAACCCCTTCTCCCTCAGCCAGTCAATGGCCTGGTCCACCGAATGATCGTCAATCAAACTCTGCTCGCTGAACCAGCGGTCAAATTCCACCCGGAATTCCTTCAGATCCTTCCGGATTCCCTCGAGAATGTAATCCTTGGAATAGTCTCTGAAGAAAGCCGGGGAATCCTCGTTCTTTTTGTCGAGATGGCTGGACTGATCCCGGTCGATGATCGCCTGGGCGATTTCCTTGATGTAATCGCCTTTATACCCATCCTCGGGAAAGGTCACGGATTTTCCCAAAAGCTCCTGGTAGCGCACCCAGGTGGAACGACCCAGGTTGTTCATCTGATTACCGACGTCGTTAATATAGTACTCAGTCGATACTTCATAGCCGGCTTTTTTCAGAATACAGGAAAGCGCGTGGCCCACCGCCGCGCCGCGCCCATGGCCGACGTGAAGAGGACCGGTGGGGTTGGCGCTGACAAATTCCAGGAGAACCCGTATGCCCTGGCCGACCCTGGAATTTCCGAATTCCTCTCTCAATTTAACGGCACTCTGCAACCGTTCCCGGTAAAAGTCACGGGTCATTCGAATATTGATAAATCCCGGGCCCGCCACTTCCGCCGATTCAATTTGTCCGGATTCACGAACCAGATACCCGCAAAGGATTTCGGCGATCCCTTTGGGATTTTTTCTTTCCGAACGCGCCAACTGCATCGCCAGAGTGGTGGCGAAATCGCCGAGCTGTTCATCCTTCGGCTCCTCAATGATGATATCCGGCATTTCCGGTAAAGAAAGATTTCCTTCCTCTTTAGCCTCCGCCAGCGCCTTAGAGATTAAATGTTTAACTTCCGGCTTCATGTCTCCAACCCTTTTCCAGTAACAGGGATACGGTCATCCAGCTTCAATATCTATCAGGGAGAAATAGACAAACACAAACAGGTAAGAATTATTGGGATGATTCGCGGACAGCCTCGATACGGGATTCCATTTCTTTTTCCAGCCGCTCTTTCTCCTCCGCGAATTCCTGCCGTAATTTCTCGGATTCTATTTCCAGTTGTTCCGGGGGGATACGGTCCTCAAGATGGGCCAGTTTATGCTGAAGGGTAACATCTTTATCAGCTATCGCGGCCTGACATTCTTTGCGAATTTCCGCGATGGTCTCTTTTTGCTTCCTGGTCAGCTTTTTGCGTTTTTTCGCCCCGGGAACCATTTTGTCGGATTTCTCCAGGCTGATTTCCCAGGCGCTCTTTAAACCGGACATCCTGTTGCTCCTTAAAATAGTGAGTAATTATAAACGAACCCGGAAAACCAAACAAATCAAAAGATGTGGTGCGTTCAATTGCCTGTAAATTCTTCTCCGGGTTTTACCGGTGAATTGGTATACTTACCGGAACAAAAACAGGGGAACCCGGAGCCAGAGGGCCCGCTCCTGCCTGTGTTTAGGTTACCCTTTTAATTTCAAAAGGTTATATAGGATTGACAGATTAACATCCTATGTTATTCTGTATGCTATGGTACCCCACGTGGAACGTAAACTGCTGTTGCGCCAACTGAAAAACTACCTGGTCTTTTTAAGGGAAACCGGAGAGACTCATATTCCCTTGAAAAATGAGTTGGGCGATTTACCGGTAATGGTTAAACCGGGGGGAACCTTTCACGATCATACCACCCTAAACAATCAAACGGACATGACAAGCGCCTCCATTAAAAACCAGGATCCGGGCGACCCCGTACAACGCCTGTCGGAAATCCGTCAGGAAATGGGCGACTGCCAGCGGTGCAAGTTATGCGAGGGACGAAAAAATATCGTCTTTGGATCGGGCAACCCGAATGCCGATCTGGTTTTTGTCGGCGAAGGTCCCGGTGCGGACGAGGATGAACAGGGCCTGCCGTTCGTCGGCCGGGCGGGAAAAAAGCTGACGGAAATCATTGAAAAGGGAATGCTGTTGGACCGGGAAAAGGACACTTATATCTGCAACATCGTTAAATGCCGGCCTCCCGGCAACCGTGATCCCGAAAGGGAGGAGGTCGACGCCTGTGAACCGTTCCTCATTAAACAGTTGAAAGCCATTCAACCCAAGGTGATCGTGGCATTGGGGAAACCCGCCGCCAGCACCCTGCTGGGCCGTAGCGTACCCATCACAAAAGAACGTGGAACCTGGCACGAGTTTGAAGGCATGCGGCTGATGCTCACTTATCATCCAGCCTACCTGCTTCGGGCTTACACCCTGGAAAACCGGAGAGCGGTTCACGAAGATATGCAAAAAGTTTTAGAGGTGCTGAACACATGACTCGAGCCAGTGACGCCATTGAGCGGCTTAAGAAAAATATCGAATCGGTCATCGTCGGAAAACCGCAAATCATCGAGCAGGCCATCATCACCATGATCGCGCGGGGCCATCTGCTCATCGAGGATGTACCGGGCGTGGGTAAAAGTTCTCTCGCGTATTGCCTGGCGCATTCGGTCAATCTGGACTTCCGGCGCATCCAGTTCACCAACGATATCCTGCCGTCGGATATTGTCGGCGTATCCATTTACAATCAGAAGGAAGGCACCTTCCATTTCAACCGGGGCCCGATTTTCGCGAACCTGGTGCTGGCGGATGAAATCAACCGGTCCTCGCCGCGGACCCAAAGCGCCCTGCTGGAAGCGATGAACGAAAAGCAGGTGTCGGTGGACAACCAGACTTATCATCTGGAAGATCCGTTTATGGTGGTGGCGACGCAGAATCCGATTGAGAGCCACGGGGCGCATCCCCTGCCGGAATCGCAATTGGACCGGTTCATGATGTATGTGTCGATGGGGTATCCCAACCCGGAGGATGAACGGAAACTGTTGACTCAGAAGTCGCCCAGCCAGAACATCCGGGACATCCAGCCGGTTCTGGATAAAGACGACGTTATGGAACTTCAACGGCAGGCGGAGGCGGTTAAGGTGGAGCCGGTGTTGATCGACTACATCATGAATGTGATCACCGCCACCCGTGATTCGGAATATCTGTCTCTGGGAGTCAGCCCGCGGGGCGGGATCATCCTTCAACAGGCCGCCCGGGCGCGCGCGCTGGTTTACGGCCGTGACTACTGCATTCCCGACGATATCAAGCAACTGGCGGTGCCGGTGCTCTGCCACCGGGTGATTCCCGAATCGCGCCAAAGCACGCACAAGCGTACGGTCGCGGATACCTCCGGCATCATCATGGATATCGTCGAGCGCATGGAAATCCCCGTTTAATCCTCCCACACATTAAATCAATCAGTTAAACCCCGCCAGCTTCCGAAAACGGAAATTTTTATTGCGTACCCCGTATTCACCCACTAAAATATCGCCCAATCGTAATAATCCAACTCCTCGGTATGGGATACCTGCTATGGGTGCCGGAATAAAGCGGTTTATTTTTTATCTGTTGCTAGCTTCTTTTCTGGATGCATGTACCCATGTAGGTAAAAAGCAAATTCTCCCTAACCATCACCACTACTTCAAAGCTGGTCAGCATTACACGTTTGCGGTTTATGACACCCACAATCAGCTCATCTCACATCCATTTGAAAGGTGGCTTGAAGCTTCTAAAAGGGCTCTTGATGATGGTAAACCTTATACCGATTTATACATCATTTCCCATGGCTGGAATTTTACTTATCAGGAGGCCGTGTCCAATTTCAACCGCTATATGGATATCTGGGATAATAAAACAAACGAAGGATTCAGACCTTATATTATTTTCATTTTATGGAATTCAACGTCCAGACCTATAACGGAGTCTATTACCGCGATTTTCCCCTTTGGAATTGATGATTCCCTGAGCCCGGTCAGCGACGTTTCGGATACCGCTATTCACCTGGTTACCGGCTGGAAACAATCGCTCAACGCTCAACATAACGCATTGGGCAAAAACTTTCCTATCGTTTACAAATATAAAAACTATTCCTTTGAGGAAATCAATGGAGAAACCGGCCTGGAAGGCAGGGACATCCCCTTATCCATGATTTTATATGAAATCATAAAAGCCAATAATAAAACGCTCCCTATATACATAAAAGCCGAGATTGAAGAGATCCCAGATTTCAAATCAAAAAAAACGTATGAACCGCAACGAATTCATCTCATCGGGCACAGTTACGGAGCAAAATTGATTTCCCTGGCCAGTCTGGAGGCTTTGCACCGGTTTTTTCCAGACAATACAATCGACCCGTCATCACCGATTTCCCGTACCAGTATGCTGGCTCTTCGCGACCTTCATCCGGATAAAATTAAATTACCGAAAAGCTATAGCTTAGCCTTACTGGAATCCTTAAACCTAAATCCTGGGGGTAATTATAAAGCCGACCATTTCATTAAAAGACATACCAATACCTTGCAAACCCAAAGCCTGAATCCTCAAAGCAATACTAACGAATCATCCCGACAGAAAAACAATGATTTCGTAGAATCACCTAACCCACCTACCACATTTGAATCTCTCGTTCTGATGAACGCCGCCTTCGGTCCCGAAGAACTGGAATATGATTATGATCTTGGTCATTCGATAAAACCTGAAAAACAATTTTCCTTGTGGAACCATATCCCACGAAAAGCCCTTGTGTATTCCAATACGGATTTAGCAACCGGGCTTCTATTTAACACTGGACAAATCGTTTTCAATAACCGTTGGGGACAATTTTACAGTAGTGTGGATAAATCCACGAGATCCTTTTTAAATAACATATACTCACCTTTAGTTTCAAAAGGCAAAAACAGAATTATTCTTTTGAGGTACTTTTTTACTTTTTGGCATAAAACTTATGAGTTCATCTATGGTGCTACGAATTTGGTTTCCACGATTGCCTATTCTCCAGCAACTTGGGCTTTTGGAACTGTTTTCAATTTACCGGAGGACCTTTATCATCATGTCGTTAATAACGACACTTTTGGCGAGTCCCCCTACTGGAAATTTTTAAATGTTCCCCATTTTTTCCTGCCTATTGATAAGCTATGGCCCTACTGGGGTTTAGGCGATGATAATTTTTCAGACCAACAGGGTTTTTGGCAAAGCACCTCTCCCGCTATAGGCCGGACCGGCCTCCATCGCTTACGCACATCCGACGCAGGGGTCTTTAAAATTTTCATTGATAAAGATGAAAAAGAGCAGGAAAGCTCAGACATCAGCGCAAAACATTTCAATTCTCTGGCCTGCTCCCTCGAATATCACAATCCGGACCACAAGTATTACAAAAATGAAAAACTATTTTATTCATTTAACGGGAGCGAAGTCTACGACTCATGGTTCAGCCACGGTGACCTGAGAGAAACGGAGCCTGCAACCGTATGCGGAAATGATAATGACAGGGACATCGATATCATTCAAAAACGGGAAGCCACCTTCAACTTCATCACCAAATTCACCCTGGGCGAACGTTACCCCTATACGGATAACCGCTCTTCCAATCAGCAAACCTCCCAGCGATAATCCATTGAAAAATTTGAAGTTAGTCTGTTTTTGCGCTTGCCGTATTTTTTAATTTACCCTATCCTGTTCAAGTAGTGGCTTTTCCTCATGTTGCCCAAACCATTTCATTTTCTTCATGGCGATCCCTTTTCGCGCAATTCAATTCACAGTTACTATCGTATGGGCCGTTTTACTGGGCGCCTGTTCGCATGCCGGCAAGCCGCAGATACTTCCCCACAGCAGTCCCTATTTCAAGGTCGGACAGCATTACTCCTTCGCCCTTTACAACAGCGACAATCGCCTGATCACCCATCCACTTGAAAACTGGCTGAAAGCTTCCCGAGAGGCCGAGTTCCACGGAGAGCCTTATACGGATTTGTATATCATGACGCACGGATGGAATTTCACCCATCAGGAGGCGATGGCCATGTACAACCGGTATCTCAAAGTCTGGGACCGGAAAACTTATGGTGCCCGCTTCAAGCCTTATATTATTTTTATATTATGGAATTCGACCACCCGCCCCTTTTCCGAAAACGCCCGAGCCCTGTTGTTTTTCGGCATGGACGAAGCCACCGCCGTATTCAACACGGGAATGGATAACCTGATCCATACACTCACCGCCTGGAAGCAGTCGATCAACGCTCACCGCAATGCCCTGGGGACGGATTCTCCTAAACTTTACGCAAAAAAAACTATTTCGAACAAAAGCAAATCCAGGAATTCGGCAAACTGGACGGGCGGGATATTCCGCTTTCAATGGTTCTTTATGAAATTTTAAAAACCAACGGCCGGGATTCCTTTAAGCGGCAGAAAATTCATCTGCTGGGCCACAGTTACGGCACCAAGATGATCTCCCTGGCCAGCCTGGAAGCTTTGCGCTATTACCTCCCCGATACCGCGATCCCGGCCAACAAGGAAAACTCTCCGGAAATCTCTCAAGAGGCTCCTATTGAATCGCTGGTACTGATGAACGCCGCGTTCAGTCCGGACGATTTGAATTACCTGTATGACTTTCAACTGTGGCCGGTGAGGTGGTTGCCGCTGAAATGGTTGTCCAATGAGAAAATTCATTCCCTGTGGAGTCATATTCCCCGCAAGGCGATGGTCTACACGAACACCGATTACGCCACGGGACTCTTTTATGACTCCAGCCAGATCATCTTCAATAATCCCCATGGGCAGTGGGTGGATATGGTCATCAAGTCCCTATATAAGGACGGCCGCTATATACCCGTCTGGAGCGAACTCCATTACCTGGTGGCCAGCACGGGCCAATTGGTCTGGAACATAGCCGGTTCCGCCGTTTATTGGACCGGACGTACTGTATCCAGCCTGCCTACGGACTTTGCCCACCATATCGTCCACAACGATACCTTCGGCCGGAGCTGGGCCGCCAAAATCCTGAACGTGCCGCATTATTTTCTACCTCTCGATAAAATCTTGATTTATCCCAGAGGAGATAACAATTTTTCCCATCAGCAGGGATTCTGGCGCACAACCACCCCTGCCCTGGGCCGCACCGGCCTGCATAACTTGCGCCGAGAATCGAAAGATCAATTCGGCGTCACCAACCTGTTTACCCGTGAAGACACCGGAGGCTTTAAAGGATTTCTGGATAACGATACGGATGGGAGATCGAATATTAATGCGGAGACTTTTGCCACTATGGCTTGCTCCATGGAACGGGACTCCTCTGAGAAACCTGAAAACTTCAAAAACAACCTCCTCTTCTTTTCTTTTGACGGCAGTAAAGTTTATGACGGTTGGTATCCATGGGTAGCAGGTTCCCACGGGGATTTAAGGGAACCGGATTCTGTTGAAAATTGCCCGGGAGAAAAAATCGAGAAACGGGAGGCCACGTTCAACTTCATCACCAAATTCACCCTGGGTGACCGTTACCCCTACACGAATACTACTCCCGCCTACGAATAGCTTCGCCTGCACTCCATGCCCGCAAGAAATCCGGCTTTATCCGGGAATTTGCTTTATACTGGAAAGACCGTTATCCAATACCTGCATAAACTTTCATGAAGCGCAAAATCGATTACAAACCGGTTTTTACCCTGTCTTATTTCAACCGGACCCTGCAGGTGACCCGCGAAGGCGGCGGCTTTATTCTGCTGGTGTTCGGCGTCGGAATAGGCGCGATCAATACCGGCAATAATCTGCTGTACCTGATTCTCGCCATGTGCTGCAGTTTTATTGCGGTGTCGGGAGTTCTGTCCGAGCAGACTTTGAAGGGAATCACCGTGGAAGGCTTTCTGCCCAAATGCCTGTACCAGGAAGATTCGAATCAACTGACCCTCAAAATCACCAATACCAAAAGCCAGATTCCCTCTTATTCTCTTTTGGTGGAATTTCCCCCGGACCGGCTGGCCCGTTACCGAACCGACCACTCGGCTTATATCTATGAACTTCAGGCAAAAACTTCCGTGCAAAAGAGCGTTATGTTTGTCGGGCTCAAAAGAGGACCGGTGAAAATGGACACGGTTCTGCTGAAATCCAGTTTTCCCTTTGGGTTCTTCGTCAAAATCAGAAAGCTTCCCATCCAGCTGGAGACTTTGATCTTTCCGACCATCAAAAAGGTGGCCCTGCCCTCACCCACCGATTATTCGGAAGAGGGGGAAGGCGTCATCGGCCCCGCGGGCGACGACCTATATGCGCTGCGGGAGTACCAGCCCGGCGATCCCATGGCCACGGTCCATTGGAAGTCCAGCGCCAAAACCGGAACTCTGCGGGTCAAGGAGTTTTCAAAAGGAGGCCTGCATAATTACACCCTGTTTCTCAACATTACCGATCCGCAGACCAATTTAATCGTCGGTCCGGAGACGCTTGAAAGCCGCGTGACTGAAACGGCCTCGCTGGCCTATCATTTGATCCGAAGGGGAGATGAAGTCAGCTTGAAGACCCCGGAAATGCAAACTGCCTCCGGGAACAGCGAAACGCATCTGGAAAACCTGCTGAAATACTTGGCGCGTGTGGGTTATGAACAATCCAATTAAAACAACCGGCGCCCATGTTTGAGAAGAAACCTCTGGTGGGCGTTATCGGCTCGGGTACCGGGGAACATGCGGACTACGCCATACCCTTGGGCCAATGGCTGGCACAACAGGGTTATGATCTGGTCAATGGCGGAGGCGGTGGCGTCATGGAATCGGTGGCTCGCGCCTTTGTTTCGGTGAAGAACCGCAAGGGAATGGTATTGGGAATTATTCCCGCCTCCGGCTCCTGCTCCACCCCGGAAGAACGGGCCGCCTACTCCACCCCACCGGGTTATCCCAACGCCTGGATCGACCGGCCGGTTTATACTCACCTGCACTTGTCCGGCGCTTCCGGAAAGGAAACCGCCAGCCGAAACCATATCATTATCTTGACGGCGGATGCTGTCATCGCGTTTCCTGGTGGACCGGGAACGCGGTCGGAGATTGAGCTGGCACTGGAATATGGTAAACCCCTGGTGATCCTCAATCCCTCTGGAGAATGGGATGAGTTTCAAAATTCCAAGGGGAACACCGTGAGAAGCGTTGAAGAGGTCTGCCGCTGGTTGAAGGACTATTTCCCGAACGGTTGAGGATGTTAATCAGGACTCGATTTTTCCACTGGCGTTGATCTTGATGGTTTTGTCACCCTGGGAATGTTTACCGGTGGCCTGAAAATTGACCTTGGTTCCGTCAACGATGGTGATCTGCATACCCTCCAGTTTCATAAAATTATAAGGGTCCTGGGTCACAACGGCGACCTCGCAGTTTCCCACCTCTTTTTGGATACCGGTGGCCTTGGTCACCAGTTTTTGGGCTATGCCATCGGCCCAGTACCGGTTACACGCGCGATGCAGATCCTTCAGATTACCTTCCGCTTTGAGGTTGTAATAATCCGCCTTGAAGGGGCTGGTTCCCGGATAAACCAGATAACCGATGATGCCGATCAGCACCAGCACGATGATTTTCGTTTTGCCGTACTGGTTTTGAAGCCTGTGAAATTTTCGATTCATGAAACTCCTCCTGATCCCCCCGGGGTGAACATCCCAGATGTATTTCCAGTATAAAGGCAAACCTCTTTGGGAAAAGGAATTAATTCAGCGCGGCGGCCGGGATTCAGCGTTTTAAAATACGCTGGGAAAAGTATTTGGCGGGGATTTTGACATCGAATTCGATCTCGTCAAAAACGTAGGTGGTTTTGGTGTTGTCCTTCAGCATGTCACGGAAAATCATTTCTTTCGGGAACAGGCGATCATTGATCGGCCGGAATTTCCTGAACTCAATCAATTTGAGCAGTTTTCCGCTTTTGGCATAACATTCTTCCTTGAGCACGATTTTTCTTTTCGGATCCGCCCAGATTTTGAGGGTCTGATAAGTTTTGGTTTTCCGCTTGGCCTTCAGGGTCATCACCAGTACTTTGATTCCATTCAATTCCTCTTCACCATCGATGGTTCCTACATAGGCTTCACTGATTTTTTCATCTTCCATCATGTCTTCATAGGAAAGATCACTTCCCATCATCGATTGCCTCAGCATATGGCCGGCGATCAGTATTTTGCGGTCCGTCTGCGGAGTGTACATCCACAGTTTTCTTTCCAGTTTCAGCATTTTGGTCCCGCGTTCCCTGGGTGGGCTTTTGTAATGAGTAAAGGATTTGATGACTCCTTCCATCCAGCTTTCCATAGACAGTTCGCGGACACGTCGGCCGTTATCGATAATCAACCGGCCATGGATATGCTTGGTGGCGGCCCACATATTATCGTCAACAGCCACCAGGAGGCGAAACGCCCGGTCATCTCCCGCGCGGGCGGGCGGCGCGGCCAGCAGAACACAGATGACGGCCCCTATTAAAATATGCATCGATATAACCCGTAAACGATGGTGTGTCATCCCGCCTCCAGTTCGCGAAAGAGATTGGCTTCCGAGCGTTGATAAATAGCGAGGTTGGCGATGAAGTTTCCCAGCAGACTGGCTAAAACGCCGGGAATCACAGCGAAAAGAAACGCGTTGTAATTGACCTGGGCGCGCATGACATCGCTGAGCATCATTCCGGTCTGCTCGAACAGGGAACCCATATTGATTCCCACTTCCTGCAGATAATAAACAATCCCGCCCCCGATCAGGCATCCCGCGGCGGAGCCGAGCAATCCAATCACCAGCGCTTCCATCGCCATAAGAACCATTAACTTGCCGTGCGTCTCCCCCATGGCAAGCAGTAACCCCATTTCCCCGTAACGGTGCACCCCGTTTAACAGGCCGGCGTTCCAGAGCACCAGGACCATGATGAAAGTAAAAATACCCACCAGCACTTTTCTGATCAGTTCGAATTTAAGGGTGAAATCCCGCAGGTTTCTCTGATCCAGAATGGATAGGATAATGGGTTCGTCATCATGGGCCCACTCCCGGGGCGGGTTTTGCTTGAAGGCGGCAAGATGGGCTGTCAAATCCTCTTTAAGGGGATCGAATTGGCTGTAGTTGACCCCCCTCGGCAGAAATCCGAGGATATCCGTCACCATATCCTCCATGTAAAAAGTTCGCTGGGCATCGACCAGATCGATCAGAGCCATTTTTTTATCCATCGCCGAAGCGCCGAAGCGGAGAAAGCCCACCACCCTGTAGTTATCCGTGGCCATTCCGCCGTCGAAGTTCTGTCCCAGCAGGGTAACGGTATCGCCCACTTTCAATTCAAGCGTTTCGGCCAATTTAAACCCCATCAGCATTTCCATCGGCCTGGAAGGAAGATTCCCCTCAACCAGAGAAGGCTCCAGACCCAAACGTTCGCGTTCCGGTGAATCCGGATCCAGCATGGCGACGGCCATGCCAATGATGGGAGTCTGACTGCGAGTCTCTCCCTTTTCATCGGGAACATCCAATATCGCGCTCCAGCGGATTCGAGGCGCCCAATCGATTCTTGGATCCCCTTTTTCCTGCAACCATCGCAGAGTTTGACTTTGGGCGGCCAGGGAACGGTCCAACGGGTTCAAGTGCTCTTCATTATAAAACGGTTGGTTGACGAATCTCAGTTGACCGGTATCCAGTTTGGCGGTGATTTCAAGCATCCCGCCGAAAATTCCATCCATAAAACCCAACATAAAGATCATGAGAGTGACTCCCACGGTCACCACGATAAATGGAAACAGAGAGCGGGTTTTATCACGCAGGATGCCTTTTAAAATCCAACGGATCATGTGATGGCCCTTCCCCTCAGCGCCTGGGTCACGTCCAATTTGGAAATTTTCCGGACCGGCGACCAGGACACCACGATCATAATGGCTACAATAATCGCCCCGGAAAGCACCACCTCCACCGGATCGATCTTAAGAAAAATATTTTCACGTACCGGGATATTGGTTTCCGTGAGATGAGAAACATCCAGACCGACACTCTGAAACCAGGTAAAAATAATGGTCCCGAAAATCAGCGCGACCCCCACCGCGGACAATGCGGCCAGGCTACCCTCCAGAGTAAACAGGCGGATGATCCTGCCGGGTGGCATGCCAAAAGCCATCAGGGTGCCGATTTCCCGCTGCCGCTTGAAAACATTCAGGTACTGCGTATTGAACACGCTGATTCCGGCGAGAAAGATCAGAATGATCCAGATAATAGTCGCGAACCGCCGGTCATTCCGGATCATATCCAGAATGTCTTTGATCAGAATTTCCGGCGGCAGAAATTTCAAATCTTGAATGTCGCCATGAGAATGCTTAACCGCCACCCAGGAGACTTCGTTTTCGCGATGGGTGATCTGCCGGAGGTGGTCCAGACGCAGCCATACCACCCCGTTATCCAGTCGGGCATTGATCAGGGGAACGACATCCACCACCTGGACGTCCAATGCGTCGACCGCGCCGAACCGGTCACGCCATTTCATCACCACGCTGTCCCCCAGCTCAAGGTGGGATTTTTCCGCCATCTGCCGGCCGATGATAATGGGGATGACATCGTTAACCGGCGCTTTCCATTCCGCCAGTTTTTTAAAGGGAAGGTCGAGAAGCGTCTGGCTCATTTCCACCCCCCGCAATTGCACGGGGAACAGGCGGCGGTTGGGAAAGATTTGGCCTTGCAGCACCAGGATTTCGGCTTTTTCCGAGGGCGACAGGGAAGACAGTTGTTGCGGGGCGGTAAAAGTCTGGTCCTCCCACTCGGTGGGAGAAAGCAAGTCAAATTCAGGAACGCGGTAATGGCCTCCCGCCACATCGGTGACCACCATGTTGCGGATCGCCTGATCCAGAAATCCATTGTACAGGGATATGTTGAAAACCACAGCCACCATGGTGAAGGCGGTCACCATCACATTCAGAAAGGCCCGCATCCCCTGCCTTAAAAAATTTTTAAGAGCGATATTGAATATCATGCCAATTGACCATCGGGCTGCTTGGCCTTGTCCCACTGGATGGCTCCATCCTCAAGACGCACTTCACGCCGTACATATTTGGTGACTTTTTCATCATGCGTGCAGAACACAAACGCGGCCCTGAAATCGCGGTTGAGCTTCAGCATCAGTTCCAGGATATTGTAGGAGTTTTCCGCGTCCAGGTTGGCGGTGGGTTCGTCCGCCAGGACCAGAGAAGGATCCTTGACCAGCGCCCGGGCAATGGCCACGCGCTGACACTGCCCGCCGGAAAGTTCCGCCGGCTTTTTATTGATCTGGGAAGACAACCCGACCTGGTCCACCAGAGCCCGGACCTTTTCCCGGACTTGGGATTCTTTCTGATCGTTCAGCAACAAAGGGAATAATACATTTTCGTAAACGTTGTAAACCGGCAGCAGGTTGTACGCCTGAAAAATGAAACCCACATTTTCCCGCCGGAAATCGGCCAGTTGGTTACGATCCATTTGACTCAACCACTGGTTATTGAAGATAATTTCTCCTTTAGTCGGTTTGTCCAATCCTCCCATCAGATTAATAATGGTGGTTTTGCCGGACCCGGAAGGCCCGACAATGGACATGAACGCACCCTCCTCTATTTCCAGGCTGATGTCGTGAAGGGCGGTAAAATTCTGTCCACCCACCCGATATATTTTGGATACATGATCGACAATCAACATACGGTCACTCAAAAAAACGCGATGACAGTCAAACCCGCGCTGGACTCCGTCCCGGTAAAAAAGAACGGGGACTCGCGGAAAAGCCGGCCGGTCCGGTTATCTCCATCAATACTGCCGCCAATCCGGGCCAGGGCGTACAAATAAATCTGTTTGTAAACATTATATTCAATCTGCGGAACGAACTGAAAACTCCGGTCGACCAGATCGTAAAAGAAAAAGACTCTCCACACCACCTCAATACCCACCGGCTGGTCCATTTGCAGACCCAACACCTGAATGGTTCGGTCCTGCTTCAAATCGATGTTGGTGAATCCTTTTTCATGAACCCGCAAAAAATATTCGAGAAGAACATGCAAACCCTGTGCAATATTAAAAGTGTAATCGACACCTACCGCGGTATCAAACCGAATAGGATCTTCCGGCTGGTTCTGCTGGATATCCAGGCGGCTTTCGTTCCAGAAACCAATTGTTTTTTCCCCCTTTAGATGATAGCCCATTTGAACCATTTCGAGGTTGAAATCGGCCAGAAACGGCAGGTCCGTGGAGGGATGATATTGAACGGCGGCACCGGCCTCAATGGGTCCGAAATTTGCTTCGCCCCGCAAACCGGCAATAACCCGGTTACCGGTTTTTCCAGTCACCGCCCAGCCTTCAACGAGCGAGGTGCTGGTCAGGAAATAGGTGGAGCGAACGCTGTCCACCCCGCGGGTGAGGGGAATGATTCCGGAAATGACCCGGGTGTCGAAAAAACCGAGAGGGCGGAATAAAGCGGATGCTCCGAAAAGAATCTGCTGGCGGCCGGCCCGTATTTTAAAATCGTCTTTTTCATAACGAATCCAGGCGCGAAAAATTTCGGCATCATCCTGTTCCACCAGCCGAACCTCTTCCCGGATTCCGTCGGTATAAATAAGGTCGACCACCACCTCATAATCAATGATATGACTGTCTTTTTCCCACAAGTTTCCCAGGACACCATTCCGCAATTCCAATTCGTTATCAAAACGGGAGAGATCCTGAGGAGGCGGATCAAACAGAATCTGGGAACCCGCACGGAACCTCCCTTCATACCGCCAGTCAAAAGCCCAGGATCCGGAAGGCCATAAAATTAGCGCGAGGCACCCTAAAAGCCAGATTTTTTTCATGCGGAGGATTTCAATTGTTCGAGGGTGGTTGAGATTTTGGTGCAGATGGCTTCCCAGCTGAAATGAGTTTGCACCGCCTGGTATCCGTTATGTCCCAACACCTTTCTCCTCCCGGCGTCCGCCAGCAATTCTCGAATCGGCTGAATCCAATCCCGGGGTTCCATGGAATGAATCATGACACCTATTTCATAATCCCGAAACAGCGCATCCAATCCCCCCACCGGGTTGGTGACAATCGGCCGGGCACAGGCCATATACTCGAAGATTTTTAAAGGCGAAATACCGGTTTGGTTCAACCGCTCCTCAAAGTAGGGAGCCAGACAGATATCCCCGGCATTGATATAGACCGGGACTTCCTCATAGGGAACCCGGCCGGCCAGGGTCACATTGCCGCTCATGCCATGGTCGCGAATCCATTGATCCAACACCGGCCGCTTCTCGCCGTCACCGACGATCAACATATTAAGGCCCGGTATCTCCCGGCACATTTCAGGCATCAGATATACCAGACGCTCGATGCCATGCCATTGTTTGAGGGAACCGACAAACACCAGATATCGGCCTTCCGGTTGCAGTCTCAGTTTTCGGCGGCATTCCAGTTGATCCATGGGTCTGGAATATTCGGGGTTGGCGCCATTACTCACCACCAGCACGGAGGTTTCGGGTACCCGGTAGTTCCGGCACAAGTGGTCGCGGATCAGGGTGGAAGGCACCACCATCTGATCGGCCAGGCGAAAAACTATTCCTTCCATGGCTTTTATGAAGGCTATCCACCAGCCGGGATAGCCCATGATTTTCATTTCTACCGGGACGAGACCGTTGACCTCCACCACGTATTTGAATTTAAATCCGGCTTTGAGAAGGGTGGCCACCCACTCCATGGCCTGAAGACGGCTGTAAACAATTTCCGGCCGGTGCCGGATGAAAACAAAAGGCAGGATGAAAAACAATGCCAGATAAAAAGAAAGGAAGGTCAACGCGGGTTTTCGAATGCCTACCGGAATATAAACCAGTTTAACGCCCGGCAGTTCGCTCCGGTGTCCCATATCCGGAACCAACAGGGTAACCTGATGACCCAACCGTGCGAATTCCCGGCAAAATTCAAACACATGACGCGTGCTGGCGTCCTCGTTGGCCGTATCGATCCTGGCAAGATAAAAAACTTTCATGAACCCGGTTGGTTAATCCTGGGTGGGAAAACTGAAGAACAGAAAGATTACACCGGCCCCCATTTTTCCTTAATGATCTTCCAGCGGCCGTTTTCTTTTTTCCAGATGAGTGTTTTATTGCCGGTGTCCCTGGTCAGGTCGGATTCGAAATTCTGGATAAACGACATCTCCACGGTGTCGCTTTTTTCCAGAATCTGTATCTCTTGAACCCCGACTTTGATTTTTGAGCTGTGCTTAAATATTTTCCTTCTGGAATTGACCCACGCTTTAAAGGAGGGTTTGGAATGCTCAAAATGGTTAGAGTAAAAAGACAGATAAGTCGCGGCATCCCTGCCCTCCCAGGCTTTTTTCCAGGCCAGGAATTGAGTGATGACCACATCCACCACCTGAGGAGAGTCCGTTTCTTTTTCGGGAACCGAAGAAGCCGGAGAAGGACTTGAGATGGAAGCGGGGGACGACCTCCCATTCAGGGAGACCAGTACCAGGGTCGTTAACCCCTGCTCCCGGCCTATTTTCTGCGAAAGGGCCTTGGCCTCCTCCCAGGTGCCAAAAGGACCCAATTGAACTTTGTGCCACTTGCTGTGAGAACTGGAGACCAAATAAGGGCGATAACCCTCCATCTTAAAATTTTGAACGAAAATCCGGGCATTCTTCTCTTCTTTAAATGCGTTCAGCTGAACCACGTATACCCGGCTGGAGGAGGCAGGGTCGGCCCAAACCGAACCCGCCAGCCCCAATCCCATCGCAAAGCATAGAATTAAAGTCTTAAAAAACAAAGAGTTATCAATTTTCATTGAGAGCAACCTGGGTGAGTTATGATTTTAGAGTAATTTACGCAGGTAGGGAATCAGCTGGTCCGCCCCCACAGCTGGAGTGCGGGCCTTAATGACCCCCGCCGAATCGATAATCAACACCGTGGGCATATCCCTTTGATTATAAGCGGCATGCACCGTTTGTTGGGGATCCAGCAAATACGGAAAACTGACCGGTTGGGGAAATCCATTCAGGTATTTCTGAACCGCTTGCGCAGAATCCCCGCTGGTGTTGATCCCCAAAATAACCAAATCGTCACTTTTCACGGCATTCCGAACTTTTTCGAATTCCATGGCCTGGTTCATACAGGGAATGCAAATATGGAACAGGCCTACCAGAACAACCTTTCCCTTCAATCCACTTAAGGAAAATTTTTCATTATCAAGCGAAGTCAGGGAGAAATCAGGCGCCGAATCCCCCGCTTCTGGACTGCCGGCACTGACGGGTTGGATACAAAAAAGGATAATCAGGAAAGAGCATAGAATCCGTCTCATAAGGACCTCTTTTCGGGAATAAAACAGCTGATTTCAGCCTCTTAAAGCTGGGTACCTGTTGTTTATTTTAAAATAGGCGGAAGCATTTGGAAAGTCAATTTTTCCAATAGATTATTAACAGGAATTCATTTCCGTTTAATCCCGGTTTAATGCCGCGGATATATATTAAGACTGGGCCAAGGACAAGAGTTTAATAAAAGTAGTCAAATTAGACGTTTTTGCATTACACCAAGTCCTACTTGAACTTGAATCCGGTTTGATATATGATTTCCCCATAATCGCCTAAACCTTTAAATTTGGTTATGTTTAACATAATTTTTGCCATATTTTTGCTAATTATTTTTTCCTCCCCCGCCCAGGCGGGAGTGATCAAGGGAACCGTCAAATTTACCGGCACCGTTCCTCCTCCGACCGTTCATAAAACCGGCAAATTCAGCAAGGCCTGCGGACCCGAAAAGGTCTCTGAATCTCTCATTGTCAAAGATCAAAAGGTCAAAAATGCAGTGCTCTGGCTGGAGGGCAAAAAGGTTAAAAAATTAAAGGGAAAACCGGGAGTGTTAACCCTGGACCAGAAGAAATGCACTTATATTCCCCATGTTTTGGCCATGCCCAGGGAAACTGAATTGCAAATCCTGTCCAGCGACCCGATCAATCACAATATTCACACCTATTCTTTTGACAATGACCCCATCAATATTATGTTTTTACCCGGGCAGGACTATTCCCAGGAAATGGAGGAGGCGGAAGTAGTTAAAGTCTCCTGTGATCTCCACAGTTGGATGGAGGCTTATATCGTGGTGACCCCCTCTTCCCTTTTTTCGGTGACAGGCGATAACGGCACTTTTGAAATCAAGGGTGTTCCGGAAGGAAAATACAAATTAAAGGTCTGGCACGAAGCTCTAGGTGAACAGACTCGGAAAGTTAAAGTGGGTGAGGGTGTGATCGAGGTTCATTTCGAATTCGCGGCCCCAGCGCAGGTGTCGGAAAAATAATGAATGATGTGTTCAAGAACAAATTTACAAAGAGGGAGCAATTCTCAATGAAAAAGGCCAAATTTATTTTCAGCGCATCTCTTCTTATCCTGCTGGCCGGCATTATCGCCACCCCGGTTTGGGCCTATCAGGAAATCGAAGTTAAGAATGGCGGAACTCTGCAGGGAAAAGCAAAGCTGGCCGGGCAAATACCTCAACCCAGGGTTTATCATCTGGTTTTGTTTCCCAATCTCGATATGTGCGCCGAAGTCGACACGGACGAAAATATGAACCGGGTTTTGTATGACTTTATTACCGACAAAAGGCGCGGACTCAAGGACGTGGTGATTTCCCTGGAAAAAGTGGACAGCGGCAAGCCTTTTCCTGAAAAGCCGATCAATATCCTTTCTGAAAACTGCAAATTCACTCCGGATGTCAATGTCCTCCAGCAGGGAGGCACCTTTTTTGTAGACAATCAGGACGCGGTGATGCACAACAGCCAGGTATATCAAAAGGAACAGGGCAAAATTCTGGTCAACATTCCCATTCCCGCGGAGGAAATCTCCAAAGGACAGGTCCATTTCAAAAAGAGATATAAAATTTTTCAGATGATTTGCGGTATGCACGAATTCATGCAGACCTGGGGCTACCGGGTTCAAAACCCGTATTATTTTAAAACCAGCGTCGATGGGAATTATAAAATTGAAAACATTCCTCCGGGCGAGTACAAAGTCAATGCCTGGCATTTCCTGATGAAAATTCAATCCAGAAACATCAAAATCTCCGAAGGGGAAACGGTGACCCTGGACTTTGAATTTGACGGCAACAAAGTTATTCGGCCATTCTATGAAACCATCAAGTCCGGCCGGATCAAGAAAGACGCGAGGGTTCCCGGAAGTATCCATTAATTTTAAACCTGAAGACGACCCTAACCGGAAATATGGATAAAACCTCATACTGGAACACAATCAAAACCGGGCTTGTTGCGAGTCCGGTTTTTTTCTTATGGCTTTGCGCCCCTGCCCTGGCTTTCAACGCCCCCAAATCAACGGACTTGCCTGATTCAATAACCGTTGGAGGAAAGGAGTTCTCTTTAAAATCTCTTTCCAACCCCCTCCGCAACGACTCCGGCAACCTGGAGAAACACATTAAAGATGGGGGCGTAATTTATTTCAAACAATGCTTTTTGTGCCATGGCGATCTGATGGATGGAGGTGGTCTTTTCGGGAACCGGCTGAATCCCCGACCCGCCAACTTCAAGGAAGCCGCAAGACAGGGTAAAAAGGACAACTATTTCTTCTGGAGAATCATGAAAGGCGGCCCGGGCCTTTCCCAACAATTCAAACCCTGGGAGTCGGCCATGCCGGCCTGGGAGGAAACCCTTTCGGAGGAAGAGGTGTGGAAGGTAATTTTATTTATTTTCGATGCGGTCGAACATCCCACCGTCCCCAACCCTCCCGCCGAACCTTCAGTCGAACGCGGAAAGGAAGTGTACCTGAAAAAATGCACCTTCTGCCATGGAGAAGACGGCGGCGGCAAGGGTGTATCCGCACCTTTATCGAGCCCCCGGCCCCGGAATTTCATCAAGGGCCACTACAAATTTCGTTCCACCCCCTTCGGGAAAATTCCAACCGACGACGATCTCTATCAGATGCTGATCAGGGGAATGCCCGGCACCACCATGCCTTCCTGGAAACATTTCCCTGAGGTGGATTTGAAAAGCCTGGTTCTGTACTTAAAGTCCCTTTCCAAAAAATTCGCCAAATTCGTAAAAAGGGGAAAAACTCACAAGATCATCCCAATTCCTCCCACTCCCGAATTCAGTCAGGAGCGGGCGAAACGGGGCAAGGAGTTATTCAACAAAACCTGTTCGGGGTGCCATGGATTGAAAGGCCGCAGTGACGGCGAATCCACCAAAAAGAACGTCAATATTGAAACAGACGCGATTCGTCCCCGAAACCTGAGCAAACCCTGGACCTTTCGCAGGGGAAATTCTCCGGAACAGCTTTTCCAGACAATACGAACCGGTTTGTCCACCACCGCCATGCCGCGTCATTCCAAGCGCATTTATGATGACGAAGCCATTTGGGACATTGTTTTTTATATTTCCCAGTTATCGGTTTCCCTCAAGCCTTCCAAAGAAAACGCGGTTAAAGTTACGAAGATTGCGGATGATAAGGTCTTCGCGGATTCCAACATGAACTATGACTGGAGTCCGGCGAAAACGTATTTGGTGCCGGTGGCGGGTCAAATCCTGCAGTCGGAAAAATTATATTACCCAACCGTCGATGGCGTGATGATTCAGGCTCTTCATAATGGGAATGAAATCGCCATCCGAATGAGATGGGATGATCCAACGTTTGATCCCATTTTAAAGAAGACCGCCGAAGTCACTGAGTCGCCGGCCCCTCCCCTGCCGCCGGAACTGCAGGTGGCGCCTGAAGAAATCAACCAACCGGCGGAGGAACCCGAGCCTCAAAAATTTCCCGATGCCCTGGCCCTGCAATTTCCCTCCGCACTGCCGGAAGACGGGACTTTGCCCTACTTTTTAAATGGAGACCCGGATCATCCGGTCAATTTATGGCAGTGGAATTCCCATCCCAACAAGGTGGTGGAGTTAACCGCCAGGGGCATGAAGCAGGTCACCCCCCATCCGGAATCCAGTCAAAAGGTTCAATCCAAACTGACCTATCAATACGGCCAATACCAGTTGGTCCTGAAACGCTCTTTGACCACCGAGGATACGCAAAACGATACCCAGTTTGAAGCCGGCAAAAGCCTGCCTATGGCGATCAATGTCTGGGATGGAAATCGTCATGAAACCGGAACCCAAAGAGCCGTTTCCAGCTGGGTCCAGCTGGTTCTGGAATAAACATCCAATAACGTTAAGCGGAATTATTCTTGAAGGTGGAGTGTGCCGAGGTACGCCAGCAGGTGACGCACTTCGTCCGGGGTCAGAATATCCTTGAAATTGCCCGGCATGATGGAGATTTTCTGGGTCTTGAATTTCTTTATCTCAGTCTTGGGAATATGAAGGGCGCTTCCTTCCTTATCGACAAGATCAATGGAAGAATCGTCTTCATTGACCTTGACCCCGGTAATAAACTTTCCCTTTTTCGTTAAAATCAAAATGGAGGAGTAACCCACCGTTATTACGGCTTTCGGATTAAGAATGGATTCAAGAAGAAACGGCTGGGTCCGGGTGGTTCCCACAATAGTCAGGGGAGGCCCCACATGGCCGCCCTTTTCTCCGACGGAATGGCATTTGGCGCAATTCGCTTTCCCTTCGGCATCAAAAAACAGTTGTTTCCCCTTTGCCGGATCGCCCGGTTTATTCAGGTAATCTTTCCATTTGGTCTCCTGCGGGACCTCCCCCAAATTAATCAAATAAGCGGTGACCGCCTTGCACTCCTCGTTGTTCAGACCCATATTGGGCATTTTGGTATCGGGTTTAATATGCTGGGGATTGCTGATCCAAGTGAAAATCCAGTCCGGATTATACATAAACCCGGCTCTCGAAAGATCCGGACCCACCATCCCTCCTTCCTCCTCAATTTGATGACAGGCGAAGCAACTCTTCTTCTTCATAAAAATCCTTTCCCCTTTGGCGATCAGGGCCGGATCTTTACTGTTGTTTGAAAACCATTGCTTCACACTTTTCATCGAGTCGTGTGGAATGTCACCCAGAGCGGGCCGGCCGGAGGATACCTTTTCGGGCAGGGAAACGGGGTGGGCTCGATCGTGCGCCAGGTGCCTCACATAAGCCACCAGCGTCCAGATTTCTTTTTCAGACAGGGTATATCCGAAGGCCGGCATCAAATGAGACTTCCTGACCTGCTTGCCGCCCAATTTGATGACCCGGAAAATCTGACGGTTTTTCTTTTTGGAAATGAATATGTGACTGGATAATTCGGCAGGTTCCTTATCCAGAAACTCGGCATTATAACCGTCACCGTCCCCGGACAGACCGTGACAATGCGCGCAATAGTGGAGATAAAGAGGGCGGCCTTTCTCGACCAGAGAGGCGGGTTCCTCGGCCGCGGTCAAGACCTTATCTCCCGATCCCACCCCCAGCCGACCCAGGACGGCCAAGGCTAATATAATTAAGGCGATACTGTATGACTTTTGCATATCAATTTTAAAGTCAAAGTCTGCCAGGAACGATAAACGTTAAGACCTTTTAGGACAAATGATAACTTAAAACAGGCTGATTTTCATTAAAAGAATTCGCTGAACGCACAACAAAAAAAAACAAGGGAACCCGAAGGTTCCCTTGTCCTTTAAAGCCAGTGAAACGATAAAACAGTGGCTATCGCATCGACAGCCGTTCATCCTGCGGT
>JABAHQ010000003.1_pt1 | contig 110228 bp, 94 predicted proteins | sample 7062091 | NCBI WGS metagenome assembly JABAHQ01 (sample SAMN14534359, study PRJNA622989) | marine sediment metagenome | biome: marine biome [ENVO:00000428]; feature: marine pelagic biome [ENVO:01000023]; material: deep marine sediment [ENVO:00002113] | place: India: Gulf of Kutch | collected...
GGTATCCCAGAATGCCTTGCGATCTTGCATATCGGTGATCTCCTCCGTTAAACGGTCGATTTCTGCCAGTAAGTGCTCTTTTTCTGTTTCCTTGGTAGCGATTTGCGTCTTTAACTCACTTACCTTGTTGCGTTGTGCATCAAGTTGTTTTTCGATTTTCGTTTCCTTTTCTTTCACGTCTTTTAGTTGCTGAACTTTCATTTTGATCGTTTCCTTTTCGTCCCGCAAGGTGCTGATGTCTTGTAGTAATCCGTCCTTCTTCTCTTGTTTCTCTTTTAGTTCTGCTTGGTATTCTTTTTTCCTGTCTTGTTTACGTTTGAAATCCGTAAGGGCCTCAAGTAACTGTTCGCGTTCGTCAATTTGCGCCTTGACGTTTCTTACTGCTTGATTTATTTTCTCTTGCTTCTCGTTTTTTACCTCTTCTTTCTGCTCTTTCAGGGTGGTGATGGTCGATCGCAATTCCGCGATGGTTCCTTCGATCGCCTCGATGTTTGCCTTAAATTCTGCAAGTTTCTCTTTTCGGTGTGCTTCGCTTAGTTCCTGACCGCAAAGGGGACAGGTACCCGTTTCTCCTTGAAGTTTCTCGATGTTTTCTTCAATTGTGCCTATTTTTGCCTTACGTTCTCTGATAGTACCTTCGTTATGGGTAATTTGCTGCTCGATTTTACTCTTTCTCAGTTCTAATTTCTCAATGGGGTCACGTATCGTAGTGGGGCTCTCCAACCAGGTATCTTTTTCCTTCCGTAATGTTTGAAGTTCTTGTTGCACTTCACTCACGGATTTCCTGGTAGGCACGGGAGAGTGCTTCAATGGAAGCAATTTCTTCCCGTATGTTTTGGATCTCTCGCTTCAGCGTCTCTAAGTTCTCTGTTTTGTTTTGAATGTTTGTTTTCTGTACTTCGAGTTGCTGAAGGAGTGAGTTATACCGTTCAATTTGATCCTTTATTGCTTGCTTCTTTTCTTGGAGCTTCTCAAGTTGCTGTTCCTGGGAGCGTTTCCGTGCGTGAAGCGTTTCAAGTGTCTGGTTAAGGTCACCAAGTTGGTCTTGAAGCGTTTGTCGTGTGTCTTGTTTTTCTTCGAGGTTTCTGAACGTGGGTTGGAGGACGTCCCTCATTCGTCTGAGATCGGTGAGGAACGAACTGGCGTTCTCGGTGATGCGCTTATACTTGTCGACTCGGAAGACCTTTCGAAGGGTATCTAACCGCTCTTCTTCGTCCATTTCTGTGATGATTTCGTTCATGCTTTCCTGTGGCGTGTACACCGTGTAGCGGAAGATGCGGGATTTCTGCTTGGTAAGGAGATCCATGGGATACCCAAGAAGCTTTAGCACTTCTGCCTTCAGCTCTTGCGGTGTTTTAAACTTTCTCGAGCCATTGATTTGAATGTATCCCTTGTCTTGACGGACGCTATCACCGTGTTGGTTCAGCTCTCGCACGATGGTTACATCTTTGCCTTCAACCTCCAAGTCTAGCTTCACTTTCCCTTGACGCGTTCCTCGTCGTAGCAGCGCCTCCCCGGGGAGTTCTCCCCTTCGGATCCCGAATAACGCGAATTCCATGGCTAAGAGTAAACTTGACTTCCCTGCCCCGACATTTCCCGCCAGGACGACGGATCCTTCGGGGACCTCTACTCGCTCTTTTTTGTAACTCCGGATGTTTCTGACTTCAATGGCTTTAAATCTCACTGTACTCCCTCCATTGATCCTTGATATTCAATGCGGACAGTATTTCAGATTGGATGCGCTCCCTATACTCGTCGTTGGTTTCGTCCACTTGCTGCTCTCTTGAGAGTTGCTCGATAAGCTCTTTCGTGAGTATAATTTCTTGGGTCTCATCCATACCCGCCAACTGGTGCTGGCCAGCGTGTTCCCGTATGAGGGTATCTTCCAGTTCTTCTTGTGAGACGGAGGTTGCTCTGGTCGTGATCTCCTCGAATTCCTTGGTTGATAACTTTGCTTTATGGAAGCGTACCACTTTTGCACCGTTCTCCTCCAACCGTTGGCGAAGGCTTCGAAATCTGATATCGGATGGTGTACCCGTCGTTAGGGTGCCTTCCACACGGATGAGGATGATCTTATCGGTGGGTTCTACCTGGGCTATCTCGTGCTCTATCACTCCCTGCACCTCTCGAGCGGATCGGTTATCGGCATCGATTTGAAGTGTGACGACATCGTAGAGTGGAAGTTCTCTTCGTTCGAGAGTGACATGACCATGTTCAACCTTCACAAGGTAGAATCCTCCAGATTTGAACTTCTCCAACTCTCGATAGTTCGTTGGAAAGAGCGGTCCTGGAAAGACAATGGTTTTTCCATGCTCAGGCGTATGGACAAGCTTTTTATGGATGTGCCCTCCAGCGTAGTAATCGAACCCGGAGGGAAGCATAGATCTGGGCATCGCTTTCATATGTTCAAAGAACTTTGGCTTCATTTCTTTAATTCCACTGTGAAACATAAAGATCTTGAAACCAGCTGTGCGGAGAGTCGGCTCTCGATCTAGGTGCTGATAATACATCTCCTCAAGGCCGCCCATTTTTCCCGGCAATCCTCCTATTTGTACTCCAGTGCCTGCATCGGTAGTTAGCCCCAATTTAAGGGTGTCTCCTTTTCGTTCTCCACTCACAGGAATGGTCAAGAGTCCAGCCTCTTCAAGGACGTGTAGAAACGTTTTGCCAGTAGGCGAAAAGTCATGAGACCCCTGAATGACGTACAGCGATATGCCGTGCTCTCGTAAGTCACGAAAGTTTGCCACTGCACGCTTTAGTATGTCAATGGGGGGGCGACTCGTATCAAAGAGGTCACCAGAGATCAAGACAAAATCCACCGCTTCTTCCTTACAGATATCGAGCGCTCGTTCAAAGGCCTCCATGTTAATGTCTCTCAGCGTGTCATTCCGCCATGACCCGAGGTGACTATCAGAAATATGACCAAATTTCATTCTACTCCCTTTATTCCTTCAAATGCAATTTGATGTTCTTCCTCTTGTTCTTTCTTTTGTTGCACGAGATGTTCGAAGAGGGGAATCGAAGTCGGTACGGCGAACTTTGTAAATGTGGAGGTAATGATGGCTTCGCCGATATCAAGACTAGCGATATTTTGATCGTCTTTTGAAAGATCTTGCGAGGCACTTTCGATCAACGCCTGCCGTTCAGGGCCCATTTCCGTCCCTAAAATGATTTTCGTGTTCATATTCGCTAGAATTTCCTTGGGAATCACGCTAGGAAGCTGGGTAATAGCGAGTAAGCCGACTTTGAACTTTCTTCCTTCTCGTGCGATGGTGTCAAAGATGTTCTCCTCCGTCACCCGTTCTTCACCGATTACTCGGGGGGCCTCTTCAATCACCACGGAAACAATGGGTTTTTGTTCCAGTTGTTGGACTCGCTTGTATCTCTTATACCGTTGAAAGATGCGTTGAGCTACCATCGACCCGACCAGCAATTCAACTTTGCTTCCAAGGGTGGAGGTGTCGATGATCACGATCTTGCCCGCTTCTAACTCCGACGTCATGTCTTTGAGGGTACTTTCCCCACCACGTTCCTTAAAGATCCCGTTACACGNNTAAAGATCCCGTCACACGTCAATGCCTCATGTTTAACGCCTATGTCTAGAAAGACGCGAAACTTCCTTTGAAGCACACCTAAGGTGGAACCACGTACATCCCCTACCTCGGTACCTCGTACCAATTGTTCGACCCACTCTTCCTCAAAAGCATGATAGTAGGCGTAAAGTGCTTCTACCTGGGCTGGGGAGAGATCCATTACTCCGGTGAGGTCCCACGGCCGAAGCTTCGAGATGTTAATCAGCAGCGTGGCTCCCCCTGGTGGTGGGTGCTCAGGTGTATAGTATACGATCGTATTGTCCGAGTTCGGGAGATGGTGAAGGCCTTTTACGGTACCTTTGCCGTAGTATTCATCATGGGGGTCTATCACAAGTGCACCGAAGTTTTCGTTTTCCATGATGCTAGATAATAGGACTTTGACGGTGTTTGTTTTACCTTTCCCCGTAGAGGCGGGTATCAACACATGATGGCGAAGTACATCCCCACCAGCCATTCGCACGGGCACGGGAAGTTCTTTTGAACCAGAACGGATGTTTCCTACGAAGATAGGTTCCGCTGGTGTCGTAAGGAAGGAGAAATCCTCTTTCGTCACCCGTCTCAGCTCTGAAAAGAACTTTGGAAGATGTTTGGGGGTTTTCGGGCTCGCCCCCTCAACATCTACGAGATTTTTAAGGGTTGCTACCGTATAGTTATTCAGTTCTGGCTCTGTAAAGGTTAACTCTTCTCCGAATCCTTCAAGTTTCATACCTGCTACGAGGTTCCGGATTTTTTCAGAGATTTGGGATCCGTAAACTAAGTCGTACACTTGCAGGATGGAGAGCCCATCTTCCCTTTCAACGGAAATGAGGTCTCCCAATTCTATCTCTTTCTCCTTTTTGACCCGAACAAGGACTTTGTCAAATTTACCAGATACAATCCTTCCTATGACATCCATTTTACACACCAACTACCTCGTTTAATTTGTCATGGGCGTTCGTGGCGTGCAGATACTTCTTGAGTCGTTCCCAACGCCCATTTTTTGAGGCCTCTGCCTTTAACATGGCAATGTGATTTTCAACTTCGTCCGAACGGATGCGAGAAAACCGATCGGCATCGATCAATCCGTACGGGTATCCGGGGAAGGTGATATCTCGAGAGTTACGTGCCAACGTACCGAGGATACGTTCTTGCTCCGTTCGTGACATTGCTCTTGCTTGGTCTCGGTAAATTTCAAATCTGAACACGTAGTCTGCTTGGGGATGGAACTTCACGTAGTAAAGTTCTGCCTTATGATCGGGGTGCTCTATCTTAACGACGGGGTAATAATACCAGCGATTGGCAGGATATTTTTTCTCTCCAAGTCGTCGAATAACCGTAAGCAAACTGTTGCCTGAGTCTGTATACAATCGGGAGGTTTTAGCGACGCCCGTGACGATCACATTCTGTTCCTTGGCGGCATCATAAAGCTGCTCAGCGTACGTTGCTTCGTTTGTCACAGTCGTTTGTAAGCTTCCATCCCGGACGATGATATCGTGTGCATCTAGCACGTCTGATGCTACCATTGCTGCTAGCTTCCATTCTGCAAAGCGTCTGGCTGCACTAGCTATGCGTTCAATGGGAGCTCGCATCTTCCCAGCCATGATGCTTCTATCCCACGAGTTAAGGTGTAAATCTTGCTCTTTAGGAAGTAGCTGACCGTACCGTTTCTCTTTGGGGAACAGCTTACCTCGATACTCAATGTCATTATTCGTGTTTCTGGAGCGGACTACTACATAGAAATCAATTGTTCGTGGAACCTTGCTCACTGATTGCCTATCAAGCCCATCGAAGAGGCTGAAGTACACACGAACTAAGCTCACACAAAAAGAAGGCGTCACTAAGAGATGGCGACTCCCACCGTCAATAAACGCCATTTTACGCTCGCTATCAGAAACCATAGGGAACGAGTGCACATGTTGGGCGGATAGTGCCTTTGGATGGTAGCGCGGGTCATTAAAGATTGGTTTACCAGAGGCCTTCTCTCGTACCTCCTTATCAATAGTCGCTATCACGTCTTCTATCCATTTTTGTAGGGGCGATTCGTGAGTTGTTTCTTCAATAGACATTTACATCCCACGGCCTTACTTACCATAACCCAAGAGTTCATTAAAGAACTTATAGGTTGTTCGTTGAATGGTGATCATCCAAAGGCTACTAATAAGAAGGTACTGGTTTATACCCACGGAAAAGGACATATATGTGCGTCTGATGGGAACGTATCCATTGAGGTGACAGTGTATTCTGCATTCGAAGCACCTTCCATCCAGAAAAGTATGGTACTTACTGTCTCTTGTTCTCACAAGTATGAGTTTACCCCGTGTCGTGTGATCCTCCTTATTTCAAGCAACTAGAGGTTATTGGGGGATTTCCCGATAGGTTCGTTTTACTCTATTTATCATCTTCAATTAAGGCCTCCTGCCTTTAAAGGTCCATACCACAAGGTGTGAGGGATATAGATGTGGATTAAAGGATTGGTGAAAACAGGAAACGCTAGGAGACCAGATGAAAGTTCCATCAAAGCTTCATGTATCTTACCGGTCCGTGATGCTTCGTGCAACTAGTATAAACTTCACGTTGGCGTGATTGAGGCGTTACTGTGCTTCAATGAGGGTGTTGGAGCGGTTGATCCCCGTTACTTTAATCATGTCTTTCTCAAGGAAGCGATTGATAGCATCAAGGTTTTTAAACTCTCCTTCTGCAACCACGTCCCACCGACCGTACGTCATGCAAGTACTGGTAATTTCTTTGAGCTTCTCTAGTCGCTCACAAACTTCTTCCATTTTCCCAGTTTCTGTCTTAATTAAAAAGAAGACTTTCATGACTTAACCTCCCGTATACTCTCTATGTAAGGGTAAGAGGAACTATGAATAAAAAGATATCTAGTTTTTACCTGTATTCTCTGTAGGAAACCTACGTTGGTACTGACGAGAAGGTCAAGAGGTATACAAGAAGTAGACATTATGTGGAGAGGGTCTCAGTGGCTGTATTTTTTCGGTTAACTGTTAAAATTACTGTAAAAAATAAGAAACCACTTGTTTTGCGTCTTGCCTTGTGCAATGCGTCCCATATAGCGGATCTTTACTTGAACTTTTTTCATGCAAAGGACACGGAATCTTCGTATTATCTTCGACTTTAAAAGCATAACCTCTCTAAGTTTGTTAAAAAAGGGGAACGTCTAGGAAGCATGAAGGAGGGGTGTTTTTTGCTGCGTGGAATACTGGTAATATATAGATCTGGTGTACTCATTGCATCTAAAGGGAAAGCTGGAGAGCTTGATAAGGCGAGTCGTTTGTCTAACTTAATATCTGCCACGCTCTTCATGGCTGAGACGATTAAAGAAAACACCGTTAAAAGCATCAAGATGGGCGATAGAACCCTTACTATTACCCAGTGTCCCACGTACACCGAAGTACTTGTCATCACCATAACGGATAAAGAGGATGAAAACGCCCCTATCATTACTAACTACGCGGCAGAGGTGGTTGATGACTCCCTTAGCAACGAAGACGAACTTGCTGGCGTCTCTGAATCTCTCAATGACAAAGTCGAGAACATTCTCGAAACCAAGGTATTTAAGATAGGTCTGCCCTCGATTGAAGAGATTAAGAGTCTAACCCAAGAACTCTACCCTCTAGTCACGGGAAAAAGTTATCGAGAAGGTCTTGAGAATCTCCAACGCCATAGAATGAGGAGGAGAGAGAATCAAAAAGACGCTTACCATAACATGCTTGCCTCTCTCTCTAAGAAGCGGGAAATTCCCCATGATGTGGAAAAAGCCATGAGAAAAGGGGTGGATCTATTTTACCAGTGTGAATTTTTACCTGCGTTTTACTATTTCAGTAACCTCACGGAGAGTAACATGGGATCGTGGGCAAAACTTCTTTCCACTGCTACTGGCCTTACACTTTTGAGTTTTTGTACTAAAGCTCCTTCTCCTCAATTAATAGAACTCAAGGAGATTCTAACCTCCGTCAAAGACCAGAAAGGTCAAACTCATATCTTAAAAACGCTATTGGAAAGGTATATTGAATGTCTTACAAATCCTCTTAAAGGTATCAAAGATATTAGAGAGTTTCTTGGCAAGTACTCTGACCTTTTACTAAAAGCACTTGAAAACACTGATGGTCTCAAAAAAGATTTCCTTGCTATAATCTATACTACCGTTGCGTTTCGTTCAGTCAAAATGATGGGAGTCCTTGCCAACTTTTTCGAGGGGAAATCACCTTTTTTTCATCTTCTTTATTTAACCCGGAAAGACGGAAAGAAAAATTTGCTCTCATTCGAAGAAAGCTATAAGTTGCCAGGCTGGGGGGAGGTATATGATTCAATCATCAAAATGCAAAAAAATTTTAAGGAAATGCAGCAGAAAGAGGAGACTCTCAAGGAGATGCAAAATCCAAAGGAGTTTTTTGGCTTTCGAGGTATCCTCCACGTTCGGTTCCTTTACTTCTTAGCCACTGTGGTGGATGCATTCAAAGGTGTAAGGAACCTCCCAAAAGAGGCAGTAGACTTTTTAATGGAAGCAAATAGGGAAATTCATAATCAAATTTTGATGTTGGCAAGTGAGCCTGGCTTTCTACGAGTAAGAGATTACATCGGTATTTTTCATTATTCCACCTTTATTAGACGTTTTCTGTTAGAGATCCTCCCCCCTAACGAAGAGGAGGTTAAAAAGATTTCTAAACAACTTCTATTAGATTACAAAAAGGGATTTGCTAGCTTTAGCCACTCCCTTCATCCAGATGTATCTGAAATTCTCGACATGAAGGTGGTTAGCATCTTCCCTAATGTGACAACCACCTATAAAACGTCGTTCAAAAAAAATGTAGTGGCTCTGGTATTTCAACAAGTACTTAATTTCTTTAAATATCTAGAAAGAAGCTTGAGAAATCTCCCTTCCCTCGGGCAATGGGTGTTAATGAAAAATATCGTTACAGCACTAACAGCATTAATAACTGACTTAGATCCCTCTAAAAAGAAACGATTACTTCTGAGACTTTTTGCTATCCATAGGGACCTAGCCACTTTCACTTTAGCTAAGGGGATGATATCTTGGTTCTTCTTATCTAGTTTTCTCCTGTGTACAAAGGAAGTAATAACCGTTACAGTAGAGGAAGATAAATTACTTGATATTCTCCGTTACAGTGAGAAGTTAAAGAGAATACTTTTCGAACCGACCGAGAAGAATTGGAGAAAGAAGTGGCTTGCGGAAAAGTACCTCGATATCATCAAAACATATAAATGTACCCATGAACGATCGTTTCCAAAACTTCAGAAAATAGTGAACAAGTTACAAGATAGCCTTCTTGAATATTTGCATTAAACGCCCATTTGTAGTAAATCTTTTATGAATGTTCAAGTGAGGTACTATTTGATTTAGTTCTATTGTGATTACTAAATCCACTCTTCCTGCTACGTCATTCTTTGATAAAAGGAAAAGAGAAGCAACCTTGTAGAGGAACTTAACGTAGCATCAACAATTAGTAGACTCTTATTACATAGACGTAACTTAATCTTTTTGTCTGCGCTGTTACCAAGCTCAGTTACCAAGATTGCGATAGAGGTAACAAACCAAGAATATCTGTTAAATATAGGCAAGTATTTTATAAATCTACAAAATTAAGAGTATCCATAATTACTTTACAAAAGTAACAGTTTTTTATCATTCAACTCGACAACCCCCAATTAAAGGTGGGTACAACAATCCCAGGGGTTGGGAGGTGAAACACCATGGAGGAAGAAGAGATCGACTTTAAAATGCTGATCGAAGAGGTCGAGGAAACCACTCCTAAAGTAAGCATAATGGGCTGCTGGGACGCTGAACTTTACTGCACTCCTGGTTAAATACCACCATGGTTCTACGTAAGTTCTTTCTCCTTTTCCCTTTTTGTCAGGAATTCTCTTAAAACTGCGGCTAGTCATGTCCCTCGATCATTATCCTTTTATTATTAAGAGTAGAGAGTGATAGTTGTTTGCTTGATACCCGTATTTAGACTAGAACTCGTTCGGTATAAGGAGGACGAAAAATTTTAAAGTGACTTAATATTGAATTCCTACCTATAAAAGACCACCTATAAGAGACATTTTCTGTACAGGAGGGACAATGGGATCAACAATCAAAAAGAGTCAGCAAAAAGGACCACAACTACAGCGTCCTTTTCAAAACCTGCACTGGTCGACGTCAAGGTCATCTTCTTCAAAAAAGATGAACGAGGTAACTTCTACTTTCTTAAGCATCCAGCGAATTCTAACTATCTAAAAGTTCACGAGAGCGTCCTACACCTTATACAGATGTTCGATGGTGATACCACTGTTGCAGAGGTCAAAAATCAGGCGCAAAGCGTTAAATCGTTAAAAAACCAACATGTCGTCGAAATTGTCAACATTTTGGCGAAGAATGCATTCTTTAAGAATGTGGATCCCCCATACAAGGAGAAATCAAGTTCTACCTTCGATCTAAAAATTTTCAAAGCAGGCTCTGGTTCTCTCAGACATCTCTACGAGGGCTTTTCTTTCCTGTCTTCTCCTTTTTTCAAAGTCTTGCTCTTTCTTTTCTGCATTCTTGGTGTTGTCCTCTTTTTTTGGGAATTTCCATCCATCTTCTTTGAAGCTAAACAATTTTCGCAACTTCTCGCCTCCGCTCCACCCCTGAAAATGTTTTTAGGTTTCTTGACGTTCATGTATGTGGTTGCCATCCTCCATGAGTTTAGTCATGCTGGTACCTACTACCACTACAGCGGTGAAGTGGGAGAGGTCGGTATTACCTTCAATTTTTTCATTCCGTTTCTGTACACGAAAACCCCCCAAACTCGTTCGATGGGTCGTTCGGAAGCAGTGATGGTCTTTCTGGCTGGTTCCATGGTCAACATGTTCTTCACCGCGTTATGTACCTACCTCTATCTTCTGGGCGGATGGCCTGCTTTTTGGGGGTTATGTGCATATGGTGCGGGAATTAGCTCGTTGATGACGTTCCTTCCGTTCGTGAAAGGAGACGGGTATTACATTCTCCAACGAGTGGCGCAATTTCCCAACCTGATGCATCACAGTATTGAACATTTGAAAATGGTCGGCAAACTCCTGCTCAGACGGATCTCTCTCACTGAGTACAAAAAGTACCTCTCGATGTACTCACAACGGGAGAGGAAGTACCTCCTCGTGTACACATTACTCCTTCCCGTGGGCATTCCGCTTTTAGTGTACATCTTCGTGATCCAACTGCTCATCTTCGGGGTTTTGAACATCGTAGCCTTAACCCCGAAAATCCTCTTTGGCACGGTGCAAACTCCTCAACTTTACTTTTTGTGGGTCTTTTATCTCTTTGGCATTTCACTGACCCTTCTAGGTATAATTGGAAGGATTCTGCAAAAACTTCGAGAGAAAGACTTAACATTCCTTGACACTGTTGAGGAAGAGAAGGAGGTGCATCAACGTGAATGATACGGCGTTTAATCCAACTGACAAGCTTTTCTGCTCTGATCTCGTTATCAAGGATGAAGGTAACTTCTACCTTGTCCTAGACCCAGAAATCCCTAACTTGATTAGCGTAGGGGAACATGGACGGAACATCTTCGAACTTTTCGAAGAAGGAGGCATGCACCCAGTTGGCGAAATCATTCACCAAGCAACCGAGAGGACTTCTTTAAGTAGGGGACAGGTGGAAGACTTTCTCCACGCGTTGTACCGAGGTAAATTTTTACGAAAACGTCCCCTTCCCGGACCCACCGTCGAGGTCAAGCTATCCAAGTTAGAGCGGCTGCATCTTGAAATCACTCAGGCGTGTAACCTCACGTGTAAACACTGCTATTACAGTGCTGGCACTCCCGCTGAAAGGGAGATGACAAAAGACGAAATGCTTTCGGTCATCCAAGAGTTTACGGACCTTGGAGGAAAAGTGCTCATGCTTACTGGTGGCGAACCCCTGCTACGAAGAGATATCCTCTACGACGTGATGAAAGAAGCCACTCGATTGGGTCTCGATCTTCAAATGGAGACAAACGGAACGCTGTTAACGGAGCAAGATGCCAAGCGTCTTCGTAAGTTCGATGTGTTAACGGGGATAAGCTTAGATGGTGCAACCGCTGAGTCCCATAACTTCATCCGGGGCGAGGGGAACTTCCAAAAAGCGATCCACGCCCTCAACCTACTGGCTCAGAACGGGGTCGAGACCCTGATTGGGTTTACCTTGATGCGTCCCAATTTAGAAGAAATCGAGCAGCTCTTACAGCTTGCATCAAAACTTGAGGTGAACCTTGTTCGAATTAATCGACTCGTTATTGGAGGACGAGCCAAAGACCATGTTAAACAGTTAGAACCTAGAAAAAGTGAAACGGTCAAGGTATTGAAGCACGCTTATCTACTGAGTAAAGACATGGCACCGAATCTCCTTATTTACGAGGATCTCATGGGTAGATTCGCCGATAGAACGGTATCTTGTAGCGCGGGGGTCAACGTGCTTGATGTGAGTGCTGATGGGAAAGTGTACCCCTGTAGACCGTCCCAGGGCATCGAGTTCTTCAAAGCCGGGGATCTTAGGACATCCTCCCTGGAAGACATTTGGCGTGAGGCTCCAACCCTTGAAAAAGTACGAGATCACACGGTGCTTGATGTTCCTGAATGCCACGAGTGTGAACTGAAATACGTCTGTGGTGGAGGCTGTCTGGTGACGCGCTATCGTGAAAATGGCTGCTTGGAGAAAAATGTGGATTGTCAAGTGTATAAAGAGTTGAGCTGGTTTAAGCTTCATGAAATAGGGCGTGACATGTGGAGGAAACGAAAATCTTCCTCCAGCTAGCTTCCTCCGTTGATGTGTTCACGCGTCCTTCGTGTTCAAAGAGATGGGTTCCATTTTTAGTTTATCTTGCAGTAGTTCTAAAATATGGAACACCAGCTTTTTTTCTTGTTCGCTAGCTAGTTCTTGCTGAAACCTCGTTTTCAATTGCTTCTTTCTTTCTTTTTTTAAGAGTGATTTGTTGTGCATTATTTCTTTGATTTGATTTACTGTGGTAGTGACCCGATGGATCTTTTGATGAATGCTATCTAGAAATTCCCCGGAGATGTCTTGGTGGTTTTTATAAGGTTTCGCGTGGGATTTCAATAGCGTATCCATTAACAACGTGACTCCAGGATTTTTTACAGTTGCCTCTTCCTTTACAATGCAAATTTCTCTACCGGAGTACTTTTTCCAGTTTTCTTTGTAGGAGTCCCTGTCGATGATCGCTAAGGCAGGGTTTTTCGCAGCGTTTGGACTCATAAAATGAACATCGTCTTCAATTATAAGTTTTTTGATAACTACCTCAAAGAGCTGAGCCATTCGTTCATCTTCTAAAACTAACACCGGATTGTTGGAAGTCATGATTCGATATAGACCAACGGTAAGTGGTTTGAATCCTACTTCATCTGTAATGATATCAAACGCGCGGTATGGAGTGTTACTCTCTGTCATTTTACTCATAGTAAGTATAACTCTAATTAATCTTCTATATCTCAGTTTACAAAGTTTGATTAAAAAAGCATTAGATCTAAACTCAGAGAACTTCAACCTATGGTTCCGTAGTTTATTTCTGTTTAAAAGTTAAGCAGTCTACATTCGACACGAGAACGTTAAACAATGATGGTAACGAAGTTCAAACGAATGCGAACTACATCCTTAAACATTTCTATAGTTCTAACGTTGGTGAGGCTGCAAGCGTATCGTTAGGCTCTATCGTCATACAGTACCGGTTTCTCTTTCTTTAAGAAGCTGTACACCGATGAACCATCGTTTTAGGAGAGGGTAACGGCATTTACGGTTATCCGTGTTTATAGGTACTCAATACCTACGTGGAAGATATAGAGGAATTCTAGTGAAGTAGGAGTTTCGACATAAACGAGGAGAAGGGAGAAAGTTCCGTTTTTTTCAAAGATTTAAAGGAAGCATATAAAGTTTAAAAGGATAATTCACCCATAATATCAAGTGAACAAGATGTATATAACACATCTTGGGCTACCGATGGCGGCTACGCTTCTCCTACTTTTCACTGAGAAACGCTGGCCGAGAGTGAACAAGAACTGGCTACTGGACACGAATCCCGAACAAGAACGTAAGAAAGTCACGCTTCAAATCAACCAAGGAAAGTCCTTACCGGTCATCAGGGCATACATTTTGTACCTCCTCCTACGGTATAAGTATGCTTCCTCCTCTGGTTCTCGTCCTATCCCACAAGAAAGAAAGGAAATTCCCACAGAGCTTTGGATTCAACTGATTTTTAATCGATTAAGCAAAATGGGAGCGAGGATACCCATCGAAAATTGGAAGTATAAGGATTTATCCACTGGAGATCAGATCCCCTACTCACCGCTTATCACTCGTGCGTTAGAAACCTTGGCAAAGGAGAATTTGGTTGAAACGAAATCAGCCACGAAAAATGAAAAAACCTTTGAGGGCTACCATTTGACAGTGTGGGGCGATTCCTACCTTAAGAAGGTGTATATTCCCGTCCTTAACGACCTTGACTTGCTCAAAGAGTTTACACCCATCGTTAAGAAGGCATTCCCTGCCTTACTCAAAAAAAGCTTCATGGATCTCGTTAGGGAGAGGGACATTGTCTTCCTTACACCATAGACGAGGAGAGAACGTGACCGTACTGCAACTACGCTTTTTACACGAGGGAGAGATAATAAAAGATCTTGGTGCTATCCCTTCCCTACCCAACAAAGTAGGAAAGACTTCATGAGAGAATAAGTTAAAAAAGAAAATTTGTCTCACTGAAAAAGACAGATACCTTCAAGTGGGCAAGTATGTTAGAAGATGTTGCGAATGTTCTCCAAAAGTTGCAAGTTTCTGATTTAACTGCTCGCGAAACGCAAAATGCCTTTTCCACCATCATACGAGAAGACAAGAACGGCTACTTTTTCTTTACGTTCATGGCGATGTTGAGCACGAAAGGCGAGACAGACGAGGAACTGTACGGGTTATGCAAGACGCTCGAGGAATTTTGTCCTGAGATCCCTGTGTCCATCGACTCTGATAGGATTACCGATCTCTCTGGTACTGGAGCTGCTAAGCTCATGACTATCAATGTTTCGACAGCCGCTTCCTTTATTGTTGCAGGGAATGGATTTTCAGTCGCGAAACAGGCATTTCCCGCTATTACAAGTCCAATAGGTAGTGCTGATGTGTTCCAAAGCTTTGGTATTAACGTATTCGATATGCCTCCCCAGAAGATCAAGCAGTACTTAGAAGATGTTGGTATTGTCGGCTACAATGTTCTCATGTCGGTGGCTAGAGGGGTGGAAAACCTCAAACATCATGTCCGCACCCAAGGGGAGGAAGGCCTCGTTTTTCGAACGCCCTTAAATTTGATGGGGCAAGTCTACACCCCGCTCCCTATGAAACGAAGAATCTATGGAATGTTCACAGACCGATACCTCCACACCGTTTCAGAGCTCTTTAGGAAGCTAGGATATACCCATACCATGGTACTCTATGGTGCTGATGGCCTCTCTGAGATCTCTAACCTGGGTAAAACGCAAATCGTCGAGAGGAGAGACAACCACACCGAAGAGTATACCATTGTCCCTGCGGATCTGGGAATACAACGTGCGAGCTATCACGACATTAAAGTGACCAGTCCAGAGCGAAATATCAAGGAGTTTCTGCGCATCCTCTACGGAGTAGAGCAAGGACCCAAGAAGGATCTAGTCGTGATGAACGCTGGTGCATCCCTGTATGTAATGGGAGACGCGGACGACTTGAAGGATGGCGTAGAGTTAGCCGATCAACTTCTCAGGGAAGGGAAAGCAGCTAAAAAACTCGAAGAATTGGTTTCTACCTGTGGCAATAGCCAAAAACTTGAACGATGGAAGAAGGCAGCGAAGATTCCGTAATGTGTTATCATTGCAACCAAACTGCGTGAGAAATCTGCTCCAACTCGTATGAAGCATTTATGTTCTTGAGGACGTTCTTCGCAAAACCGATTTTATCAGGGAGGCCTCCGTGAACCTTATAGCAGAAAAGCGTTGATGACACATTGAGGATACCCGCGCGCCCAGTGGACTTTTACACGCTCTTTAACGATCCACCTTAATTGGAAGACACACCTAAAGAAGTCCTTTCCCCGTCAGGAAGCTCATCATAGAAAAAGAAAGAAAAATGGGAGAACTCATTCTATTTACAACCATTTTTCGTTTCTGAAGATGGTTTGCTACCAGACGAACAATCAGTACCTATGGGATCGTACAGAAGTTCTTTACCAATCGAATCGTATCAACCAAGTCGTCAACTTTAAGTAACCCAACTGGACCGTGAATGTAGCGACAAGGCACACTGACCACTCCCGAAGGAACACCGGATCTAGTAAGAGCGATTCTCCCTGCATCTGTTCCACCGTAAGTGGGCTTCTTATACTGCCATTGGATATTATCCCTCTCAGCAGCCTTTTTTAACCGCGTTAAGATCCGTGGGGGAGTAATCAACGATTTATCCGCTGCTGTGATGGCTGGCCCGTTTCCAAGGGTAGTTACCACCTTAGAAGGGGAGACGTCAGGGACATCACTAGCAATTGTATTTTCCAGGGCTAAGGCAATGTCAGATTTGAGCTCAAAGGCGCCTACCTTCGCGCCCCGACCACCCACCTCTTCTTGAGCGGCAAAGTTTGCCAAAATGGTATGTTCCGTGTTTGCTTTCGATAACAGTTTTAAGACGTGAATTAAAACGTTACATGCCGTCCTGTCATCGAATGCTTTTCCTATGAGAGTATCTCCATCTAGCTGCTTGAATTTAGTGTAGAAAGTTCCTACGGTACCCACGTGGAGTCCTTTTTCCCTCACTTCTTCATCCGAATCACATCCAACATCAATGAACATATCCCGAATCTCTGGGACTTTTTCACGTTCCTCCTTTTTGGTCGTGTGAGGGGGCTGCGATCCCACTATCCCTACAACCGTTTCTCCCGTGTCAGATTGAAATTGCACCATTTGCCCAAGCATCACTCGTTTGTCAATTCCCCCCAATGCATCAACCCGAAGAAAGCCATTTTCGTCGATATGATTCACCATAAATCCCACTTCGTCGATATGTGCATCAAGAAGGATTTTCTTCCCAGTTGACCGTGTTCCCTCTTTTTTTGCCAAGACATTACCTAATGGATCTCTCCATGCCTCATCGACGTGATCTTCTATGTTGGAGAGAATGAAGTTCGCAACTTCCTCTTCATGACCTGGACAGCCGATTAAGTTGCTTAACGTTTCATGAGTAGTAATCAACTCGTTCCTATCAAGTAACATTTTTTTCCCTTTGTTTTTCCCGTTCTTTTAACCACATCGTTTATGATGAAAAGCAAAACTTTGAACCAAAGGAGTACGGAATTTAAATTCTTTTTTTGCCTAACTAGAAGGGAAGTTCTTTTTAATGAACAAAAAGTTGCTTTTATGTTGAACAATGTCCGAACTGTATATTACCCGACACGGACAAACGGAATGGAACGCTGAACGTCGCCTTCAAGGATGGCAAGGTTCTCCTTTAACAGATTTGGGTGTTCAACAGGCGAAGTGGCTCAAAAAACGCCTGCAACATGTCAACTTTGAGGCAGTCTACTACAGTCCTTTGAATCGGACTCAAAAAACTGCTGAAATCCTCATGCAGGGACGGGAGATTCCACTCATCAAGGAACCTGGCTTGAAGGAGATTAACATGGGAACGTTGGAAGGAAAAACTTTTGAAGAAGTGGAAGCGATGTATCCTACAGTGTTCTCGACTTTCTGGAAGGCTCCCCATAAGTACATCCCTGTAACAGGTGAGAGCTTTTTTGATGTGAGAAGGCGGGTAATTTGTGCCGTAGAGAGTATCCTCTCGAAACATCCATCGGGGAAAGTCCTGTTGGTCTCCCATGGGTGTGCCACAAAGATCCTTCTTTCGCATTTTGAGGGGCGACCTTTACGCAAACTGTGGGATCCTCCAAGAATACAAGCGACTAGCCTCAGCATAGTGGAAGTGAAAGATGGGAAGGGTACGATTATACTGTACGGGGATACTTCTCATTACCAACCGTCCTGATAGCCGTCTAGGATGTTCGTCAATCGAATTGCCGCTCCTAATAACTCTACTGTTTCGTAGGGACTATGTACCGCATCCCTGCGAGAAGCATCGGGATAAAAGCAAGACATCCTGCTACCGTGAAGACAAACTGAAGATTCGTGTACCTCAAGACCAATCCAAAGAGGGGAGGGGAGACGGTCTGACCTATGTAAGTCATGGAACTGAATCCTGAGACGACACCCGCTCTCAATCGTTTAGGAGCCAATTCTGTGGCTAAGGTACTTATTGTGGGGGTAATAATGCCAAAACCGACCCCCCAAAAGATCAGAAATAAGAGGATGACGATATAGGTTCTTCCAAGAGGAAGTAGAATCAGAGAAACTCCACAAGATGTGAAGCCAGTGACCACCAGCAATCGGCTGGAGAAAATGTCATTCAACTGGCCAGATTGTGAGGCCACCACGGCAGAAATTCCCGAAAATACGGAGTTAGCGAGCCCTGCATAAAATGTGGAGAGTGAGAGTGCTTCGGTGAGGAGGAGTGGGAGGTGAACGATGAGACAGTAGAGTAAAACAAACGCTAAGAAATTGGAGAGAAACACCAAAACGGTTTTTGAATTCAGCATGGCATTGTAAATTGAGGAGAAATACTCCTTGATACTCGGTGTAGTTGTCGGTTTGCCTATTTTTAACTTAAAAATTGCGAGTATCCCCACGGGAATTGCCAGGGCATAGAGGAAAAACGGGTAGTACCACCCAACGGTAGCAAGCACTCCAGCCACAAAAGGGACGGTAGCGGTAGTAATGTTCTGAGCACTTGTTCTGTAACCCATGACTTGGGCTCTTGTATCACTTACGTAGAGATCGCCGATAAGAATTACCCCTAAATTCATCATACCTGCCACCCCGATCCCCTGAAAGGCTCTCAAGAGAAGAACAAGATGGAAATCACTCGTAAAAGCAATTGAAAGACCTGCAAAGCCGTAGGTGAGGGTGGTGGGAACTAAAATTTCTTTTCTGCCAAGTCTATCTGATAGTGACCCTAAAACAGGGGTAAACAAGAGGGCGAACAACGTATAAATGCTCAATATCCATCCTATGGTCTCTTTGGACGCATGCAGAGGTTCGATCATGGCGGGCAAGATAGGGCCCACTAGGCTTCCTCCCATGACTCCCAACACTACTACACCGATAATAATCTGAAGGTTTACATTCTCTGTGTTCATGCTTCTCTCCTTGGGCGTATGGGTCCTCATTATACCTTCTCGTGCGAAGGCTAAAACATTATGATGTATTCGTCGCTTTTAATATCTTCGAAGCTTCCGCGGTCTCGTAGAAGGTAGGTGTCTCCATTGTAAGCCAGAACTTCACTTGGCCATGGATGGGACAGGAAATTTAACATGCTCATGCTCATGCCATAGGCACCAGCGTTGAAAAGTCCCACGATATCGCCTCGTTCCACCTTTGGAAGCGGGATATCTTCTGCTATCACATCGATAGGGGTGCAAAGAGGGCCAGCTATCGTCGCTTCTCCAGTCGCGGGATGGCTAAGTTTATTAACGATTTTTGTGGGATGGTTGAGGTCCATGAATACTGGTCGGATTTCGTGGTTCATACCCCCATCCGTGAAGACGTACCGTGTGCCACGGGATTTTTTGATGTGATGTACTTTAGTCAGGAACACCCCACATTCTGCAACCAAGTAACGGCCTGCTTCTAAAATTAACTTGACGTTCTCAAGCTCATACTGTGAAAGGAGGCTATCCATTTGCTCTCCGAGTGTTTGAATGTCAAATTCCTCCTCTGTTTCGGAGTATGGCACCCCAATCCCCCCTCCGATGTCAAGACACTGCAATTCAAAATTCAGGGCATCGGCATAGGAACGACCCAATTGTATCGTGGCTTCCGCGTTCTCGATGACTGGATCTACCTCTAAGAGGCCGCTTGCTGCATAAATATGGACGCCGATGATCCGAACATGAGAGAGATTTAAGTTGCTTACTGATGGAACTACCTCCTCCTCATCGAAACCGAATTTACTTGGCCCCCCAATCATTAGTTCGGGGGCTTCTCCCGTAAAGCTTTCACGGTTTATTCGAAGCATGACATTACTTTCTGTGTCTAAAGTCTCACAAAGCTCGTCCAGCATTCTGAGCTCGAGGGTAGACTCAACGATAATGGCATAAACATTGCTCTCGATGGCATACTCTATTTCTTCCCGAGTTTTGGCAGGGCCAACGAAGATGATGTCCTTTGGCTGAAATCCCGCCTTTAAGGCTTTGAAAAGTTCACCGCCAGACGCAACTTCGGCTTTCGAACCAAATGAACGAAATAACGAGCACATTGAGATACTTGGATTTGCCTTGAGTGAGTAAAAGATGTTATACTGCGGTACTGCTCGAGTCAACTTCTCGTACTTCGCTCTCGCTACGTCAGCATCGTACACATACAGAGGAGTACCATACTCTTCTACAATCTTCGTGACGGGGATTCCGCCAAGATGAAGAATTTCTCCACTCATATCAAAGTATTCAAACATTGGTAGTTCCTTCTAGAGTATTTCTTCGGTAGATATCAATCCTACTTTCCCCTTGAAATATGTAAAAGGGAAACGGTTCTCCAACGACTACGTCTACACCTATACGGCAGAGTTCTTCTCCAAAGTTCGCACCTGTCTCCGCAAACATAACAATTTTGGTATCATGCTCTTTTGCCACTTCCAAGATCTCGCCTAAGGTATTCGTGGATACGGTCATGCCAGTGACTATGGCTACATCGCTTTCCTTAACTCTCGGAATAGTCTGATCTTTCCCCTCTACGAGGACACCATTTATCTTCTCTCCAACGAGGTTAGGATCCATATCTGTGAGGTACAGTTCCGCACCCTTTTTCATAAACGGAGGAATGAACTCTCCTACAACCCCCACGTTGACTACTTTCTTCCCAGTTAGTGAATCCAACAATCGACATACCTCAAAGAACACAATTTCCGCCCTGGGAAATGCTTTCTGTTTTGCAGTACCACCCAGATAAAAGGAATGCGTAATGTTTCGATTCATACCGCCATATAACGCATCTAAAATGGCAATTTTCACACTTCTATACTCTGGCTCGACCTCCCTTGCGTCTCTTCCCATGAGGTCTTTATTCAACCTCACATCTTCGTACGTGTAACAGGAGCCTTGGGCTAGACATTCTGCCGTCACGACCTTATAGGAGAATGTACGTTCTTTAGGACTAGGCTTAAAGAGTAAATCAAACTCAAATAACCCTCTAATAAGGGCTTCCTCCTTTGAAAGGTTTTTAGCTTTTCGTTTTGCTGTTTGCTCTAAATATTCTAATACATCCACTTGCCTCCCCTTTTATGCGAAGAAGGTGCAATTAAAAAGGATTTAAATTTAGGTGAAAATTTGTCTCCACTGTCCATTCATGGGGGTCGAGAAGTGAACCGTTCTTTGGCACATTTACACGCCACTTTCCAGAGTGCCTACTAAATGGATCTCTTTCGAAGTACAACGCCTTCTGAGGATCTCCCTGTTGCTATTTCCTGTTTCTTTACGGCGTGATAATCGAACAAGTAGGTACTTCTTACCTCTCCAATTGAAGGTATTTATGTACGGTAAACTATCGAGGAGGGGGGAACATCATGTTAAAGAAAAATAGTGCCTCAAAAAAGGAAAAAATGACCTTTCAGCGCCCGCTAACTACCTACTCAATCGTGGCACATGATCCTGCAACAGGAGAATGTGGAGTAGCTGTACAATCCCATTGGTTTTCTGTTGGAAGTGTGGTACCCTGGGCTAAAGCGGAAATCGGTGCGGTAGCTACGCAATCCTTCGTGGATCCGTCCTATGGGCCTCTTGGGCTGACGCTCATGCAGGCTGGGAAACTCCCTCACGAGGCACTTGATGCGTTACTTACGGCCGATTCTAATCGAGAAACTAGACAAGTAGCCATGATTGATACCAACGGTAACGTTGCCGTGCACACGGGCTCTCGATGCATCGCTGAGGCCGGACACATCAAAGGGGAGAACTTCGCTGTACAAGCCAACATGATGGTTAACAATCGCGTGTGGCCTGCCATGGAAGAGGCGTTTGTTACTGCAGATGGAGATCTGGCTGATCGCCTTCTTACAGCACTCGAAGCCGCAGAAGACGTAGGAGGGGATGTTCGAGGTAAGCAGTCAGCAGCCCTCTTAGTGGTTCGTGGATGCTCCACTAGACGATCTTGGCGCGATACGAAGTTCGACCTTCGGGTTGAAGATCACGTAACATCGTTGGAGGAGCTACGTCGTTTGCTTCGCATTTCCAGAGCATACAAACATGCTAGTAGGGGAGATGAACTCGTTGCAAACCAAAAATTGCTTGAAGCTAAACGAGCGTATGAAGCAGCTGCGTCTCTAGCCCCAGAAAAAGGTGAATTGACTTTCTGGTATGCGATTGCTCTCGTTTCAAGTGACAAGTTTAACGAAGCTCGACCACTTTTCGCGAAATTGTTCGAGAAGGAACCTCAGTGGCGGGAACTTGTCCGTAGATTACCCGATGCAGGTATTTTATCGAACAATCGAGAGCTTATTGAGTCAATAATCAGCATCGATAGCTGACGTTCCCCTTTTATTATTCTTTCAGTAGCTAGGGACGATCTGTTGTGCTCTGTACAATCCAGCTACGAGAAAATCGCGTGCTGCTTTTTAAATGTATCATTTAGGTTATTCTACTTTTTGAGGAATGATCTTCCTGTACCATTTGAACGTTAGCGAATGAAAGAGAAGGTCTCGTGTCTGAAAGGGGTCAATGATTCAGTAAACTCCTTCCTTCAGGGGAAAACATTACTCGACTATAATGGCAAGAAACAAGGAGATCATCATAAAGTTAAAATAAGATTTTCATTTCTTCTGAGAAAGCAGTGGGGGACGGGTATGGATAAAAAAATCCTTATCATCGATGACGATAAAGAAATTAGGAGATCTACCAGCGAGGTTTTGGAAAAAGAGGGGTACAGTGTGCAGGTCGCTCCTTCGATTGATGGCGCATGGGAGACGCTTCAACAATGGCACCCAGATCTCCTCTTATCGGACATTCTCCTTCCTAGTGGAAAGCTTAAAAGATTTGTCAAGAAAGTAGACGATATGGAAGCGATCAACATTCTATACCTGAGTGCGTTCAAGGAGTCCGAAGCTGATCAACTTGGGCTTCTTAAGCTCAGTAAGAAGGTGAAAGGATACGTGGAAAAACCATTTTCCATTTCTACCCTCCTAAAGAAGGTCAAAAAAGCGCTTGAATGAATTCTAACGACTGGATTGATTCATATATGCTGGTTGCGTTTCTCGTTTCTGTAATGGATTGCAATCGTGTAAGGTCTCTCTGGACTATGCTAGGTGTTCTTTCTTGCAATTGACATGGAGACTGTACCAGGCTACTCAACTGTTATGATAATGTGAGTTCTCGAGCCAGTTTAAGGGTACGTTTTGCAAGAAATGTGAGTCTTCGTTGTATTTCTTTTTCGTTTATCAGTCTGCCGAAAAGGTTTTCTGTTTCATAACCAGCGTTATTAATAGTTTCGAACCCTGCTACTTTTCGATCCATATTTTTGACTTCATTAGCCACGATAGAAACGGTAAACTCTGCACCAGACCAATGGGGAGACGCTAACATTACACAGCTTACCACCGACTTTTTTAGAGAGTCAATAGGACGTTCTTGAGAAAAAGCTTGGGTTCTTTGTACAAAAGCTACCCAAAGCGCAGGTGGAAGGCCGCCATAAGTGGGGATGAAGAGCAGAAGAATTTTGGCCGCCCACGTGGTTTCCCAGATTGTTCGCACGTCATCAGAAATGGGACATTCCGCATTGACCTTCCGGTGGGGATCGAAGGCTTGAACGCACTCGTAGTTGCAGTTATGACAGGGTAGTATGTCATATTCATAGAAATTTATTAGCTTACCGTCTATCCCTGCCGTTGTGAGCTGGTCAAGCATAAAATTTGCGAAATCATAGCCATTCCCATGCTTTCTAGCACTTACTACAAGCGCAACTGCTTTCATTGCATTCTCTCCATTAAATAAAAGATGCTATGTTAGAGATTTCAGTATAGAAGGAAGATAGGTAAATTTAAACTTTTCGTGTAAAAGTTCTTTCCATGGGTTACCAACACAGATGAGAGATAAAATGGCTCGGAATACACGTTAGGCGAAGTAACTCCTTCGCTACATAGTTCCGTAATGTTTTCATACGTCTCTTTTGGTTTAACGGGTACTTCCATTTTCTGTGCATATTGGGAATTCGTTACATACATTGCGCCTTCTTCAATTAGTTTAGTGAGGGGATGTGCTTGAGAGGTAGAACGCTTGATCTGGTAGTTAAAGGGCATGTACGGCAACTCATGGGCACAGATTCCCTTTCGAATACCTAACGCTTAAAGATGGGTGGCTCTTGAGTGGGTGATTACCCCGCCCTCAATCGAAGAGTATCCAACTTACCTCTTTTCCCTAATGAACTCTTGAAGTGCATCGATTAACTTATCATTTTCTTCTTTTTTACCGATTGTTATACGAATCATTCCAGCCAACCGGCCTTTAAGATTCTTAACGACGATTCCCTTGTTCAAAAGGAAGTCATGTGCGTCTAAATTCACTAAAAGAAAGTTTGCGTTACTTGGAAACGCATATTCGTTGAACTCTTTTCTGATACGTTCTCGTTCTTTAATGATATAGTCAAGTCTCTTGTTGACGATTTCATAATGATCTAACATGAATTCAGCGATCTTTGAAGAAAGGACGCTTATAGTATAGGGTGCTTGTATACGAAGAAGATGCTTCGTTATTTCTTTGGTTGTAACTGCATAACCTACTCGAATCCCCGCTAACCCGAAGGCTTTCGAAAAGGTTCGCAATACGATCAAATTATCGTACTCGTTTATTCTGTGGATGTGGCTGTGTTTACTAAATCCCCCATATGCTTCGTCTAATATTACAGGTACCCCCGTATCGAGTACCTGTTTTATGGTTTTCCAGTCTTGAACTACTCCTGTTGGGTTATGGGGGGAACAGATGAAGATGGCTTTTGCATTTTCAGCAAACTCTGCAACATTTTGGAGCTGAAACTCTTCATCAAGAGGAACATCAACCACTGGGATCTCATAAAGATCGGCGAAGAATCGATACATTGAGAAGGCAGGACTACTAATAACGACATAGTCACCTTGGAAAAGAGGTATAAGAAGAGAAAGTAATTCGTCGCTACCCGCTCCCACAACTATGTTTTTCTCATCTAACTCTGAGAAATTCCCTCGTGTGTTCCAGAAAGTTGCGAGTTTTTCCCGTAAGGCTGTGTTGTTGAGAGAACCATATCTATTTAGGGGAACCTTCGTTAACTTCTCAAACAGTTTTTTCTTGAGCGGAGGGGGAATATCGAAGGGATTCTCATTCTTATCTAGCCAAATCGTGTAATTACCTTCAATAGTGTGATATGGTGTAAATTTTCTTATTTTATCGGCGATTTTCATTGTTTGTTTCCACCTCTCTTCCTTCGTCTCCGTAATTCGTGCATGACTTCACTCAATTCAACATTAGTATTCACTAATAGCACGAGAAAGTGATAGAGTAAATCGGCACTTTCATAAATAACATCCTCCTTGTCCTTTGCTACAAGCAGTTCTATTGCTTCCTCTCCAAATTTCTTGAGAATTTCCTTGTTTTGCCCTTTGAATAAGCTAGACGTGTAAGATCCTTCTTTTTTTGTCTTTTTCCGCTCTCTGATTAGCACTTCTAGCTCTTTTAGAATATTAAGCGAGTAATCGATCCCGCTGTTCTGAACTTTTGGGTTTCCAAGTAGCCGATAAAAACAACTTTTTTGCCCAGTATGGCACGCGACACCTTTTTGTCTTACTTTCAAAAGTAATGCATCATTATCACAGTCAATCGCGATTTCCTCTACTTTTTGCATGTGACCACTTACCTCCCCTTTCATTCTAATCCGCTCCTTACTTCTTGAATAATAGTGAGCAAAACCAGTTTCTAACGTCTTTTTTAAGGCTTTTTTGTTCATATACGCTAATGTCAACACTTCCCCCGTTTGTTCTTGCACGATAACTGGAACTAACTTGATTTTTCTCCAATCTACCTGATCTACCATCTTATCCAATTCGGACATCTACTCCCCTCTCGTCTAGTTTTTCTTTGATGTCCTTAATTGTGTACTTTCCATAGTGAAAGATAGAAGTAGCTAGAGCGGCATTAACACCAGTTTTAAACACTTCATAAAAGTGTTCTGGACTTCCTGCGCCACCAGAAGCGATTAACGGAATATCTACCCTATCATTAACGACTTTAATGAGGGGAATGTCAAATCCCCATTGTGTTCCATCAGTATCCATTGATGTTAACAATATTTCTCCTGCTCCAAGCTTTTCCACTTTCTTTGCCCAGTCAAGAGCGCTCATCCCTCGTGCATTTCTTCCGCCATGCGTATACACTTCCCAGAATTTACCATTCCATTTTGCATCAATGGCAATTACTAAATTCGCACTTCCAACAGTTTTTGCCGCTTTTTTAATCAAACGTGGAGTCTCTACGGCGGTGGTATTGATAAAAATTTTATCTGCTCCAGACTTTATTATTTTTCTAATTTCATCTACACGTTTTATGCCTCCACCAACTGTGAATGGAACATAAAGCTCTTTTGCGATATTCTTAACAAGATTTAGAAGAATTTGCCGTTTCTCGTGAGTCGCCGTGATGTCCAAGAAGACGATCTCATCTGCACCTTGTCTTTCATATTTTTTAGCTAACACCTTTTTTAGCATTTTTGCTAGCTAGCTACCTTTTTTAGCAAGGCAGTTAGCGTTTTGAAATTCATTAAAACACGTAATCCGTTTCTGCTCGACTTTTCTGGAGAAAACTCCTTAACTAAGGAATTTAGCTAGCTACCTTTTTTAGCATTTTTTAGCTAACACCATATTTTTTAGCTAACACACTTGGTTTACTAGTGCTCTCGCTTTTTGATAGGCGTCCATTAGATTTCCTTTAATGTTTATTCGTTTTTTCATAGTTTTCCTAGGCGATAGTTCTTTTAGGGTGGTTAGATCAAACGCAAATCCAAAGCCAGTAAGGTCGTTAACTAGATATTCTCCTCCACCTCCGATAGGATGGCCAAAAGAAGGCGAGTAAATTTCAAATATTAGATCTTCATAGTAGGAGAGGGGCCGTATAGTACCTAAATCAATAAAAACTCTTTCGTCGTTTAGGTACTGTATTATTTTATCAAGTCTTTCGATGCCGCTTTCTTTTCCCCTAAAATGTAATAACTCCTGCAACTTTTCTTTTTTTGCCTGAGAAATCGGTAAAGATTCTATCAACCCAAGATTTCTCTTCTCTAAGGCACTAAAAATTTTATCTTCATGCTCTTCTAATCCCGCAACGGCATTTTTCCACGTTTGTAAGCTTCCAATATCTATGTAAAAATTTTCAATTCCTAATTTTTCCAATGAAGTTATCACTACACTTAGGACTTCGATTCCACTCTGTAGAGTTCTTCCACCAATGAATTCTATGCCAGCTTGCCATGTACCATTTATCCTCTCTAATACTTCAGAAAGATAATAAACTTTGAGGATTTCGTGATTTTTCAAGTTACAGACAATTTGAGACGTAATGTCGGGTTTGACAAGGTAAAATCTATTGTTATGGGCTATTTTTAGACCTCTCCTGAGGTTTGAATTATATTCTTCAATACTTGGTAAGAACACTTCTTCGTACCCCCAAAGTTCAAATACCTGCCTCAAAAGTTTCGTAATTTCTGCTAAGCGTTTTGATTCGGAAAATAAACTTTTTTCACTGGTTTCCCCACGTTTAATAGAGTTTTTAACACGGTGTATTTTAAACCTTTTTGATGTATACTTTTGTACTCATAAGATTTAAATTGTATAAAAAGGTACAAAAACTTACTCACTAAACCTTTAGAGAGCGATCCTAATGAAAAAAATCGGCTTTATCGTCAATCCTATATCGGGTATGGGCGGTTCAGTAGGTCTTAAAGGTACTGATGGATATGATGTGTTGAAAAAAGCACTAAACTTAGGAGCTACACCTATTGCACCTCAAAGAGCGGAAGCTTTTCTCTCTGAACTATCATCTATAACGGAAAATATACAATTTATTGTAGGAGCTGGAAAAATGGGTGAAAATGAAGCCAAAAACTATGGGTTCCCTCTCACAGTTGTTGGTACTGCAAAAGAAACAACAACTGCTAAGGATACTAAAGAAGTTGCTAACCGAATACAAGAGATGGGAGCTGATCTACTTGTCTTCTGCGGTGGAGACGGAACGGCGCGAGATGTAACGGAAATTATACAAAAAGATCTTCCAACAATTGGAGTGCCAACAGGCGTAAAAATGCATAGTGCAGTATTTGCTGTTGCTCCCGAAGCTGCAGCGAAAATAGCAGCTGACTTTCTTATGGAGAAACTCCCTCTTCGAGAAGTAGAAGTCATGGATGTTGATGAGGACGCTTTCCGAGAAGGCCAATTAGCAGCACGTCTCTATGGGTATGTGGTTACACCCTATTCCCCCACATTACTTCAAGGAAGGAAACTGTCTAGTTCTCAGAATAAAAACGAACTATACAATAAAGCAGCTTTAGGCACCTATGTTATAGAAAACATGGACCCTCACGTGATCTACATAATCGGACCAGGAACAACCACTAGAACGATTGCCGAACTATTAGACACGGATAAATCTCTCCTGGGAGTGGATCTTTTTTATGACAAACACTTGATAGCAAAAGACGTAAATGAGAACCAGATATTACATTTTATTAAAGAACACCCCGCTAAAATAGTTGTTTCACCTATTGGGGGACAAGGGTTCATCTTTGGACGTGGAAACCAACAAATCAGCCCAGAAGTTATACGAAAAGTCGGCATAGATAATATACTCGTAATGGCAACAAAGCAAAAAATTCATCGACTCGATTCACTTAGGATCGATACAACCGATTCAAAGCTTGATAAAACACTCAGCGGCTACACGGATGTCGTAGTTGATTACAACGAGAAACGTAGAATATTAACAACTTCGGGAAAAGCGACTATCATGCCTCACTTTTCCTAGTTTCTTACGTATCTTCGTTTCAGTTACTCCTCTTTTTTAATGGGCGTCCCTTATTTATGTACAAACATGTACTCATAAGATTTAAATATAGTATATATGTGCAAAATACGACAAAAAGTTCGGTGAAAGAGATGGCTAGAAGAAAGATCACTTTAAGCGAAGAGGCTATTCCAAAGCGATGGTATAATATCATTCCAGATCTACCAAAAGCACTTCCTCCGTTCATAGATACAAAAACAAAAAATCCGGGTGTTGGCATCGTTCCAAGGATCTATCCTAAACAAATTATTGATCAGGAAACTTCTAAAAAACGGTGGATCTATATTCCAGATGCGGTACGTGAAGTCTACAGAACCTGGAGACCCACTCCTCTTTATAGAGCCAGAGAATTAGAAAAAGCTTTGAACACTCCCGCTAAAATCTATTACAAATATGAAGGTGTAAGTCCTGCTGGAAGTCATAAACCTAATACAGCTGTTGCACAAGCATATTATAATAAAAAAGCAGGGATAGAACGAATGGTTACCGAAACTGGAGCTGGTCAATGGGGATCTGCTCTTGCTTTTGCCACTATGAAATTCGGTTTGGACGCTACGATATACATGGTTAAAGTGAGTTATGATCAAAAGCCATATCGAAAGGTAATGATGGAAGCATGGGGAGCAGAAGTTTTCCCAAGTCCAAGCAATCACACGGAAAGTGGTAAAAAACTCAAAAAGAAAGATCCAGATAACCCTGGTAGCCTTGGTATCGCTATAGGTGAAGCTATTGAAGACGCTATAAATGATGAAAAAGCCAACTATAGCTTAGGAAGCGTCTTAAACCATGTACTAATGCACCAAACAGTGATAGGATTAGAAACTAAAAAACAAATGGACGTAATAGACGAATATCCTGATGTAATATTTGGGTGTGTCGGTGGAGGAAGCAGTTTTTCTGGCCTTTTCTGGCCATTCTATCATGATCGAGTCTCAGGAAAAGCGTCAAAAGATACGCAATTTGTAGCCACAGAATCAACGGCTTGTCCAACAGTTACCAAAGGCAATTATATTTATGACCATGGAGATGGGGCACGCCTGACTCCATTACTACCTATGTATTCTCTGGGACATGAGTTTATCCCTCCACCAATTCATGCAGGAGGACTACGATATCATGGAGCGGCTCCAACAGTAAGTCAACTAGTTGCAGAGCAAGAAGTAGACCCCTGTGCTTACGATCAGTTAGAAGTGTTCGATGCTGCTAAACTTTTTATGGAAACAGAAGGGATTATACCCGCACCCGAACCCGCACATGCCATCAAAGGTGCAATAGACGAAGCATTAAAATGTAAAGAAACTGAAGAAGAAAAAACAATCCTCTTCCTCTTATGCGGACATGGACATTTCGATATGCAAGCCTACGATGATTATTTTCGGGGAAAACTCTCTCCAATTGTATACCCACGAGAAACAATCGAGAAAGCAGTGCAAAAATTAAAAAAATTATATCCATGGGTGGAGGATGTACAAAAGAAATTTCTTTGAGTACATACTAGGAGAAAATCAATTACCCAAGTAATCGATCAACACCGTTGAAACTTACTAAGTGTTGAAAACTAACGATAGGCTTTACGGGTAATCGCTCTATTTTTGTTCTTTGATATACAGGCTAAGAAAGCCTTGCCAATTTTTGATTGGCTTTGGATGAAGTACTGTTCAATTATGCCCAAAAGTACACATATCTGAACTAAGTTATACCTTTTTATAAAAACCCAACTGATCTGTACTTAATTTCTGGGGGCTTCTCGAAAGAGAAACGTATATCTTTTTCGAGGTGAGGTCTAGGTTACAATTAAAATCTGGGTTAGATATGTGGAAGAAAATTTCTAGACTGCTTGCCGATTATCCTGAACGACTGGCGGTTGCGAGAACTCTTGTTGAAAAAGGTCTAAGTATTAAGGATGGAACGATCTGGTATGGAGATATCCTTATTCCAATAATTCGAGTCGCTAGAGTAACAGGAGTAGATAGGAGAACCGTTAAAAAAGCAATTACTATGATAGAAAAAGACTCTGAGTTGAACCCAATTTTTGAAGCTATTAAACCTGCTGGTCCTTCCTTAGAGGGAGTAGCTAAACATTTAGGTTTAGGAGTGGTTGAGATCACGCCAACTGATGCAAGAATACCAGGTATTCTCGCTAAAGCCGCCACTTTAATAGCTGAACGGGACATTAGTATTCGACAGGTGATCATGGACGACCCCGAACTTTCTCCTGAACCAAAAACCGCTATAATTACCGAACAAAAGATACCTGGATCGTTAGTTCCTAAATTCTTAAAAATTAACGGTGTTGCCAAGGTTTCAATCTATTAGGAGTATACGTACTCCACTTCGCTATGGGATAATTCTCGAGAAGGACGAGAAAACTAAAGATATAAAGAGAAAGGCTCAATCAGTAACATACTGAAATCTTTGCTGGATTCGGCCATTAACAAAGGGATGAAAAACCAATCGGAATGGATCAGAGGCTGGTACTTGCAGAAAAGTTTAAATACTGTATTCTTCTAGAAAAAGTTTAAATACTAAATATTAGGTTTACCTAAATTTAACCGATCATAGATAGGCTGTACTTACCATGCAAATACGGTTGACCCACTTACGACCTGGCGAGGTTGCAAGAGTTATTAGACTAGAAGGTGGACGAGGGTTTCAGCGACATCTTCGTACTCGAGGGTTGAGAGAGGGAAAACTTATTTCATTACTAACCAGGCAGCCAAGGGGACCGTTAGTTGTAAAAGTTGATGGCATTCAATTGACCTTGGGACGTGGCATGGCAAGAAAAGTGGTAGTAGAGGTTTAAAAATGCGTAAACTCCTCCTAATGGGGAACCCTAACGTAGGAAAGAGCGTCATTTTCTCTCGCTTGACTGGCGTAGATGTGACCATCTCGAACTTCCCAGGAACCACCGTCGATTACAAAAAAGGGGGGATGGTACTGGACGGGGAACAAGTCGAAGTAATTGACGTTCCTGGAACCTACTCGCTTACTCCAATTGGTAAGGCTGAAGAAGTAGCCGTTAAACTCCTTCAAGAGGGAGATATCGTCGTGAACGTTGTGGACGCAACTAACCTTGAAAGGAATCTCTACCTAACGTTAGAAATACTGGAGAGGCAGATCCCTGTAATCGTTGTGTTGAATATGTGGGATGAAGCACGACAGCAGGGGATTCGTATAGATACGGAAAAACTAGAAACCTTGTTGAACGTTCCTGTGGTACCTACTGTAGCACGAACTGGTGAGGGGATCCATGGCCTTGTATCGCGGCTTAACGAGGCACGGAACGTTGGAAGGTCATCTCTGAGTGAAGATGAACGGTGGGAGACGGTCGAAGCGATAGCCAAGCAAGTGGAGACCGAACAACCGACTCCCCCCCAACTCAAAGAGCGAATCTCTGAAGTCACGGTGAAACCGAAAACGGGGATTCCTATTGCAATCGCAGTGATCATGGGAACCTTTTGGTGTGTACGGTTCATTGGTGAGTCCCTTATTGGGTACCTTTTTGAACCCCTATTCAACGTCTACGAGCCATTCGTGATAAACTTGAGTGATTTCCTAGGACATTCGGGCATCTTGCATGACATCCTAATTGGTGAACTTATCAACGGGGAAATAGTGTGGGTTGAATCAATGGGAGTCCTGACCACGGGGTTATTTGTCCCTTTTGGAATGGTTCTACCGTATATCATCAGTTTTTACGTAATGCTTTCTTTCCTCGAGGATGTGGGATACCTCCCACGACTTGCCACACTGATGGATAGTTTCTTTCATAAACTTGGTATTCCTGGCCATGGGATCGTTACTGTCTTCCTCGGCCTTGGTTGTAATGTTCCTGGTGCACTATCTACCAGGATGTTTGAAACTCATAAACAACGATTCATAGCAGCTACGTTGATGGGGATTGGGGTGCCATGCATGGCACAAATTGCGATGATATTTGGGGTTCTAGGTACCTATGGCCTAACACCCATACTATTGGTGTTCCTGATCCTCTTCGTAACTTACGTTACTGTTGGTCTTCTTTTAAACCTCTTTCTTAAGGGGCAAACACCAGAAATCCTCATTGAACTACCACCGTACAGAACGCCCAGTATGCGTGCGGTACTCAAGAAGGTTTGGATGCGGATTCGACAATTTCTTAAGGACGCATTACCGTGGCTTTTTCTTGGCGTGGTACTTATCAACCTTTCTTACTCCTTTGGCGTTATCCAAATATTAGGCAGAATCACCGCCCTGTTTATGGAAAGCTGGTTTGGTCTCCCAGGAGAATCTTCATTGGCTTTATTAATAGGGTTTTTACGGAAAGACATGGCTGTAGGCATGCTTCTTACCCTTAATGTGAATCTCCCCCAGTTGGTCATTGCTGTTACGATCCTTGTTATTTACTTCCCTTGTGTGGCAACGTTTGTCGTGTTACTCAAGGAATTTGGGCTCAAAGGCATGTTCAAATCGTCTATGATCATGGTTATTGTTGCCTTACTGGTCGGTGGAATCTTGAGAATACTTCTCCTGAGTATGTAACCATGAAAGAGGATCTACACCTTTCACATGTACGTCCCCAAAGGATCAGTCAGAAGAGTGGAACTTCCTACGCAACTCGATAGAGTGCTAGTATCCTCCTGTGGTTCAAAGCGATGGCACTTTTTAGGTCCTCTCCCTCGGGTTGCAGATCCTGCCACGTGAGTTTAAAAAGCATGATTTTGGGATAATCCACAAAAATTTTTAAGGGTAATTAGGTTTACCTAAATTAAACTTTCACAGAAAGTTACCCAAAAAAGAGATGGAGGAACGTGCGGTCACTCCTGAGGATGGGACAATGAGTTCAAATACCAGCGAAGCGTTGGAGATGTACATAAAAACAGTGTACGATCTTGAAAAAAATGGAGAACGTGCTCGGACCAAGGAAATCGCCAGAAAATTGGGTGTTAAGGAGCCTAGTGTGACAGAAATGTTGCAAAAATTGAAGAGAAAAAGCTTCGTGAAGTACAAACGTTACCACGGTGCTACCTTAACTAGTAAAGGGAGGAGGCTAGCAAAAGATCTAACTGGAAAACACTTAACGCTTAGGAAATTTTTGAACTGGATTGGTGTCGAAGAAAGTACCGCAGAAAAAGATGCGTGCGAGATAGAACACACTGTAAGCTCTGAAACCATTGAAAAACTGCGAACCTTCTTGAGATTTCTTGAAGAAAGTCCTAGGAAACCTCCAAAGTGGTTTGAACACTATAACTACTTCTTAAAAACTGGTAAACATCCAGAGTGTGAACGGCAGGAGGCCTCAAAAGACGAGACGTAACATTTTCCTAAGAACTTAGGTGAACCTGCGTGCACTTCTAGAAGTTCGAATTGAGTTTAGAATGTTGAGTGAAGATGTTGCAGCTAAAAAACTTACACATTCAAGCTAATGGCAAGGAGATCGTAAAAGATGTTAGCTTGGAGTTTGAAAACGGCGGAGTATACGCCCTTTTGGGACCAAACGCTAGTGGGAAATCCACTTTGGTGCGAGCGGTTATGGGGGTTCTTGGCTACCAAATCACGCACGGTCGTATCCTCTTTGATGGAAAAGACATCACAGATCTCCCTATAGAGGAACGTTCGAAGCTGGGGATCGCTTTGGCATTTCAACATCCGCCAGCGATCAAAGGGGTAAAACTATCCAAACTTCTGGAAAAAGTTTCTCGCCATACGGTGGATCACAATGAAGTTGGCGTGGATTCCGATCTCTTAGAGCGGGAAGTGAATGTGAACTTTTCAGGAGGGGAACAGAAACTCTCTGAACTCATGCAGATCTTCGCCTTGGATCCTACGTTTGCTATGTTCGATGAGATTGACTCGGGTTTGGATGTAGAGCGGCTTGAAAAGTTAGCATCTCTAATCAAAGCGAAATTGCTCAATGCGAAGGTTTCAACTCTTTTCATTACGCACAGAGGAAACATTTTTAACTTTCTCGAACCCGACGTTACCCATGTGATGATTAACGGCCGCATTATTTGTTCTTCTCGAAAGTGGAGAACCGTTTGGAATGTAATTGAGGAGTCAGGATATGAACAATGTAAAGAATGCAAAGGCGCTCTTTTATCAAGTTGACCACACTGTTAAGAGTTTTTACGAGGAAGAAGGCGTTACCCTTCTGTCTAGCCCTAACGCCTTTGAAAAACTTCAGTGGACACAAGCACATTTTGAAGAGAAACCCTTGGAAGGTTACTTTCTCTGGGTAAGAAAGCAAGTTGACTTTCCACTGTCGGCATGTGTTACCATGGTTTCCCCCGCGGTTTCCCAAGATTTAAGAAATTTGGTCGTTATAGAGGAGGGTATTCGTACAACGTTAAATTCCTCTTGTACAGCTTTAAAAGATTCACTTGCTGGTAGGCACACTGCTCATTCAAAGTACGTGCTTAAGAAAGGTGCGTCCTTAACACTTCATGAGTTTCAGAAGTGGGGAAAGCAGGATACGGTTCAGACGCGTAAAGAGTTCTACCTTGGGCGTTCGTCCACCGTAGATTACCTGTTCAAGAATTTTCAACCTCCAAGCCACTTGACAATGGAAAAACAGGTCTACGAAGAGGAAGGTGCTTCGACGACCTCAAAAATCGTGATAAACGGGATCGACGCTGAAGTAGAGCTAGCAGATACCATCTTACTTAACGAAAGAGATGCAAAGGGGACTCTCACGTTGCGGCTGGTTGGAAGGAAACATAGTACGGTATCTGCTTACAGTAAGGTAATTGCAAAGGGAGCCGGAAGGGGTCACTTAGATTGTCAAGGGCTTTTGATAGATGAGGGAGCACAAATGCGACTGATCCCCGAGTTAGACAATAGACATCGGGAAGCATTGATAACGCATGAAGCATCCATTGGACGAATATCTGAGGAGGAACTGAACTATTTGCGAAGTAGGGGATTGACAGAACAGCAAGCAACTGACTTGATCGTCTCAGGATTTTTAGAGTGAAAGACCGTCTCAGAGGCAGCGTAGGTAGGGAACATGTTGGTATACCATTAGACCCTCGATTTCTTCTTTTCTGTGTAACAAATGGAAACGTTTGGACCTGTCCTTTTTTACCAGAAAAATTCCAGAAAACATCGAAAAAGGGATTAACGGTCGGTCTTCCCTATTATGGACAGTATTTTACCCTATACGTTGTAGCATCCTTTGAAAATGAGTTAACCTTCTTTTTACTGGCTTTAACTGTAGAACGTGACATTGTATCATTCTAGATGAAAAGGAACGTAATTGACATGAGAATTTGAGAAATCGTAGCACCAGCTATGAAACCGCTGACTATAATTCGTCCTCGCTCAGAGAACCATTCTTTACCTTTCTTTTTGTCCAGTGTAAGGCGGATAATCCCCCCAAGACCAATAGGAAACGTGTAAGAAATGGGAAGGAACATTGCGAAGCTCATTCCCATGATGGAAATGGGAGTAATAAGGGTCAATAGACCCGCTATCGCCCCAGATACAATCATTACGATAGGATTAACGAAGTTCCTAACGTTTCCACCGACGAAGAGTTGTAAAATGACGTAGTTCTGATAAAGTGGCACTCCTGGTATCTCAATGGAGGGAAAGCTGAGAGTGTACCAAAGGAATACAGTGGTAAGTGTACTCACGGTAAGACCCGGAATCAATCTAAAAAGATACGCCTTGATTATTGAACTCTTTGGTGTGCCTGTCATCCGTGCCATCTTCGTAAAGCCGATAATTCCGCCAGTACTCCAAGGGTTCACACTCGGGTAGGTAAGGTACCCCTTCCAATTTCTCACACCACTTGTTGCAAGCGGTATCTCATAGAATACCAGTCTGTGAGCACCCATCGTCATCCCCACTTCCCCCATCATCCGTGTCATTATCCAGGTATCAATAAATCCCACTCCTACAATTAAAAGCGCCAAGGCAAGCGTGATCCAAAATGGAAGAGCGAAGATCGAAACCAGTACAACAAACAATACGGTCCCAACTGTGAGAGAGAAAAACAGGAAGCCTGCTAGTTTGTTGTCCAGCAACCTGCTGAATAAGTTCCTCAAGAATTCCCCAAATCCAAGGGTTTCATGTTGAGTTTCTCCATCTCCACCTTTTTTCTGAAGAATAATGCCAAGTATGCTGGGGATGAGCGGGCCAAGGAGGATCACTCCTAGGGCAGGGCTTAGCAAAAAGTTGTAAAGGATCCAATTGTAGAAACTCATGATGGGCGTTTGTCCAGTCAATGGGATATACGCCTCTGGTGGCACTGAAAGGAATCCAAAGTGATATGCCAACGGAACTAAAGCAAGATAAATGAAAAGTCCAGCGCCAAACGTTGTTAAGCTGGTTCGGGGGCTGATGATGATGCCCACCCCTACAAAAACCAACATCAAGCTTAAACCAAACGAAGTGCCGTACTGCCGAAAAAAGTTCGTGAGATCAATGGTTTGGGTGGGATACCCCAAATTTGCCAAGCCTAATTGCAAAACTACGAGTATAACGCCAATACCGAGCCATTTAAAAAGCAGACGACTACTTGCGTTCCCTTTAGATCCATCGTCTCCAGGGTTATCCGACATGATCGCGTTGATGGTAGTCGCTGTGACCTGAAACATCGGGAACTTCATCTCTTCTTTTTCCAATGCCTTGTCCGCAATCATAATCCCGACAAGGAGGGAAATTATAATTCCAGACATCGACAGGAAAGTAACGGTGAGAAACGGTTTAATCCACGCTGTATTAAAGAGGCTTCCATTCGTTAGTACCTCTTTTGAGGGAATTAGCCACGTAGGGAGGTCTTCGTTGGGTGCGTTCATCCGGAGGAAGATTCCCATGGCCATTAACCACCAGATGGTGTAACTCTGGGAGGCAATCGTAACAAAGGTTAACTCCTCTTTTTTGGCGTTCTTAAGGGAGGCAAACGCAATTAACACGATGGCGGCACTAAAGCCAAACCCCATTCCAAGAGAGATTCCCAAGTACGTGTTAACCAACGTGAAAATGACATTCAGAACAAGAGCTAAGCTAATGCCTCTTATCGTAATGGCACGCTCCTTGGATTCTTGTATAGCACTTCCACTGTCAGCACTTGGCATGTAACTCACCTATGTAGGGGTCAACTATTCAGATGAGTCACTAGAAGATTCCTTATTTAAATTCTCTCCCTTGAAAGTTTCCCGAGTGGGCTGGAGGATCCGACCTAAATACGCAGCAAGCCTGATCGCACTTTTTCCCTTTTCAGTAATGAAGTACTTTCCCCTTGATCGTTCCTGCTCCACAAGCTTCTCTGATTTCAACTTCCCAAGGTGGAACTTCAGGGAACTAGGACCGAGCTCTACCTTTTCGCCGATCTCTGTGTAATATCGTCCCCCCTTGTTCAAGAATCGAAGTATTTCAAGCCTTTCAGGACTGGAGAGCGTACTTAGGATGTCTGCAGTGTTTCCCGCATCAAACTGCTCCACGGCTTTTTTAATGTTTTCTTCGAACTCCCTCGATGTCTTAGCAACGCTTTTTTCGACTGCGGCGTCTATTTTTTTGCTTATCTTGGAAGCTTTTTCTTCGGCTTCTCTGAGTGCTTCGTCAGTTTCTCCTTGAAGTTCCCTCTTGATTTCATTCTTGTTGAACCCTTGTCTAGTAAGTTCTCGTTGAAGATTTTTCCATACTTCTTGTTTGATTCTTTGAGCCATGTCTTTTGCTCTCGCTTTGAGTTCCTCTGCCTGTGCTCGAATCTCTTCTTTCTTTCGCTTTAATTCTTCTTTTCCACGATCAAGATGTATCTGGAAGGCCGCCTCAGGAATTCGAATATTTTCTAAGCTTTTCTCAATGGTTTGGGGAAGCTCTTCCATTATCGACATCGTATGCTTCACGGTGTCCCCAATAATTCTTCCTAGGTTCGTTGCTGGTACTCGTTCTTTTTTGACATCTTTCTTGATGTGTTTGATTTCTTCGGTCAGTTTGTTGACTTTTTCAGTGAGTTTTTCTAGCGCATCTTCTTTCTTTTCTTTCTTCATTTGTTCTTCCACCACAAGTTATGGGATAGTGGGGCCTCCCTATGCGATCCCATTAACTTCAATTTTATGTAGGTAAAATAAATCTTTTTAAAGTTTTTGGTTGGGGAGGTTGTCCTTCGTTGGGAGGGGATGGAGTTAGACTCCTAACTCAACGGTGGGGCACTATGCACTGATTGGTATATCCACCGGGTACAGGTTTCTCTAGTTTTTCGCCACAATATTTTGTTTGTTGACAAGGAAGTTCGTAAAATGATTTATACTCCCTTAACTCCATGCGATTCAAGTAATTCTTGCACGTCTTGTGCTGCCTTTGGCAGTCTCTTGAGGGAGGTTACCGAGTCGCATAGGTTTTGAATATCTGCCCAATATCGACTAACTTCCTCCAGTGATCCTACTTCTTGGCAAAAAAGGACGAGTGCCACGGATGAGGCAGTACTCTCATCTATTTCTCCGTACTTTGAGGCCGAACTCAAAAGTGTCGGCGTGACCAACTTGCAATCAATGGAAAGATTTACAGTGAGTCCTTGGTATTGAGTCCTTCCAAAGCGCTTAGCTTCTTTGTCGTACAGCCAGTAATCTTCTGGGATGTATCTGAAAGGGGAAGGTTCACCAAGCTTTCGGTAGATCACTCCATGCATACACTCGTGCCAGGTCTTGATGTGGACCGCCTTAAATTGTTCTTGGCTACTTAACGTGATGCCCACATCGTTAGCCTTCTTCACGAGGTACGCGAGGGGGTGAAGGGGATTACCAACAAGAGCATCATATTCTGCCACATACTTAATGTTCTTGTCACTTTTCCAATATTTGAAGGGGATGGAAAGAGATTGGGCTGTCTTCTTGGTAACACGAATGATTTGCTCATCTGTTAGTAACATTCTCACATACATGCATAGTTTGTACGGGAACGTTAGTCATGAACGTTTCCCTTGATAGATTTGCGGGATACTGGGTATTAAAACCCTGGTTCGCGAACCTTGGTGACTTCGTCATTCACTAAGTTAGGCGGGATCCTCCCTTCAGAAAAAGCGATGAGATTCTCAGCCACCATGTTAGACATTTTCGATCGAGTCTCATAACTAGCGCTAGAAATGTGTGGCGCAACGACTACATTATCTAATGTCAAGAGAGGATTGGTTTGAGGTGTGGGTTCTCGTTCAAACACGTCTAACCCTGCACCAGCAATCCACCCGTTCTTTAATGCTTTGTAAAGTGCTCGTTCATCAATAACAGGACCTCTAGAGTTGTTAATCAGTATTGCGGTGGATTTCATCTGCTTTAACTTTTCCTCATCAATTAAATGGAAGGTTTCCTCTTTCAACGGTACGTGGACAGATACAAAATCTGAACGTTGCAAAAGTCGTTCAAGCTGTGCGTACGCTACCCGCAATTCTTTCTCTAGGTGTTCTTTCCTGGTAGGGGTGTAATACAGGATTTCCATATCAAAACCTTGTGCTCTTCTAGCGACCGCTGACCCGATTCTTCCCAGTCCGATTATACCCAACGTGGAGCCATAGACATCCCTTCCAAGCAACATTTTGGGGTGCCATCCTACGTTCCATCTTCCAGATTTAACACGGTCGTTCGCCTCAACAACTCTTCTTGCAACCGCCAGGAGGAGTGCCATCGCGAAATCAGCAGTGGTTTCAGTTAACACGCCAGGAGTGTTGGTGACGTAAATTCCCCGTTTCACAGCTTCCTGAAGGGCTATGTTATCAAATCCCACTGCATACTGAGCCACTATTTTCAGGTTAGGCGCTGCCTCGAAGACTTCTTCGTCAATTTCATCAGATAAAAGAGAGACTAACACGTCAACATTTGCAGCTTTCTCTATAAGGACCTCTTTCGGGGGAGCAACATCTTTCGGCCACACTTCGGTGGAGAACTGTTTTTTAATCAACTTCATACCGTTTTCAGGCAAAGAACGGGTCACATAGACTTTCGGGATAGGCATAATGGACCTCTCGTTTTTTAAAGGGCTTTGGCTTATGGTATTTAAATTAACGGGAATACGCATTCGAATGCTTGGTAGTATTTTAAAATTGATTCATTGCCTGTCATTGCTCCTCGTTTGAAGTGTGTCCTTGGATCTCAAAAAGTACTGCAAGAGAAAAGTTACCCTACCTTAAAGTTTAAAAGGTCGGTCACATTGTGTCTACAAGTAGAAAGGTGGGGCATATGGGGAAATTGAAACTTACAAGTCCTGCTTTTAAAGATGGAGATACGATTCCCCGGAAGTACGGTTACACCAAGGAAAACGTGAGTCCTCCCCTTGAAATTAGTGGCGTTCTACCAAATGCGAAATCCCTCGTCTTGGTGATGGATGATCCTGACGCGATGGAACCTGCAGGGAAGGTGTGGGATCACTGGGTTCTCTGGAACATCGATCCAGAGACGAAAAAGATCCCAGAAGCGGAGGCTCCTTCAGGTGCAGAAGAGGGTATGACTGATTATGGTGAACGAGGGTACGGAGGCCCTAATCCTCCCGATAGAGAACATGAATATCGTTTCAAGCTGTACGCCCTTGACACGACACTAGAGCTTCCATCAACTGCCAGCAAAAAAGACGTCGAAAAAGCAATGGAGGGGCATATTCTCGATGAAACTATCTTCACGGGGACCTACGCACCGTAATACATTAGAACGATAGCACTTCTCTTTTCTTTTCCTTTTTTATTGTTGCGAGGAACGGAGATTCTTAACGTTTGGCCCCTCATTTCCCTGCAGTTTACGTTCTAGCTTCGACGGCTTTTAATAATTCTTCTTTTGTTCAGAAAGGTACCTCACAGGTTCGTAAGGTTAGAGAAGTGGAAAGTAAAAAACATGAAGTTGGTGTAGTTGTCAATCCCTTATCCAGTCGGCAACCGATCGTCAAGGCAAAATCTCTCCTCTCCTCACTTAAGAGGTTGGGCTATCCGTATCAACTCCATCTTCTCTCGAATGAAGCTTTTTCCCCCTCAAATTTTGACGCTTTGAATGAGGTATCACCTCTCATCGTCATCGGTGGAGATGGAACCGTAGGTAGCGTTTTGGATTTGGCACTCCGTACTAACCTTGAGAGTTTCCTGTTTGGGGCACTTCCTGGTGGCACTGGAAATGACACCGCCAAATTCCTTAATACCACTACTGTCAATTCTTTGATACAGGCGATGATTAAAACCCAGCACATTTCACTGGATGTATTCTCCATCAAGGTTCGCCTTGTGAATGGGAGAATTTTTGAACGCTACTTCATTGCTAACGTGCTCATTGGGTTGTTTGGTCAGGGGGTGAGAGAGACGCCTTCTCTTCTGAAGATACTATTCGGCAACACCGCCTACTTACTGGGCATACTCCGTTCCATTCTACGATATAAGAATTTCCGCTCTTCGATCTATTGTGAAGGAAACTGCGTCTATGAGGGTAAGACTCTTGCCATTTTTATAGGTAACGTAGCTACCACTGGTGGCGGCGTGCCACTTGCCCCAAAAGCCACACCAGAAGATGGAAAGATCGATGTGTTGGTCGCTGAAAACCTTGCACGGTTGAAAACGTTAAAAGCGCTACCAGTAGTGCTGAACGGTAATCACCTCACCCTCCCTCCCGTACACTATTTTACGGGACGTTCGGTACGTATGGACCTTACTGACTCGCATCTTGGAGTCGACGGGGAGTACCTAGGCAGGGGTAGGCAGTTGGAAATCACTCACGAAACCTCGGTTCGGTTTCTTTCCAACAGGGGTCCGTACTAGAAGGAATTTTCATTTCGAGACCCAGTGCAAAAGTGCTCGTTTGAATAATATCTTTCCTCCTTTAAGGAGTTTCAAACATTGAAGGAAGTAATACGGGATTTGCAATGGTAGATCCGAAATCCTTTTGTAGAAGGTGGGTAGACGACCATAAGGACCTCTTAATTGAGTTAAGTAAGAAAATTTGGAACTATGCAGAGCTTGGTTTCTTGGAACGGAAATCCTCAGCCCTCATAGCAAGTATGTTGAAGAAACACGGGTTTAACGTAAAAAGAGGCGTCGCTGGAATGCCTACTGCTATTATCGCTACGTGGGGTAAGGGAGGCCCCACCATCGGAATTATGGGCGAATATGATGCCCTCCCAGGACTTTCTCAGAAAACAGTCCCTCATAAGGAGCCGAGAGAGCAAGGTGCCCCTGGACACGGATGTGGTCACAACATTCATGGCACTTCTGGGTTGGGAGGGGCGTTAGCTCTCAAATATGCTATGGAGGAGGCTGATCTTTCTGGAACCATTAAATTCTTCGGAACCCCTGCAGAGGAGAGCGGGGGTGGGAAGGTGTGGATGGTAAAAGCGGGGATCTTCGAGGGTGTTGATGCTGTATTGAGTCACCACCCAAGTAGCATGAACACTGCGAGCCTTCGAAGTAGTAATGCCCTCAATTCCGTGAAGTTTCACTTCCACGGGAAGTCAAGCCATGCGGGTGGTTCCCCCGAACAAGGGCAGAGCGCTTTAGATGCAGTGGAACTGATGAATGTTGGAGTGAATTATATGCGGGAGCACATGATCCAAGATGCTCGTATCCACTACGTGATCGAAGAAGGGGGGAACGCACCCAACATCGTTCCTGATTACGCACGGGTATGGTACTTTATAAGAGCCCCCGAACGGGAACAAGTGGATGAACTCCATGAACGAGTAGTTAACATTGCAAAAGGAGCTACGTTCATGACTGGTACTGAGCTTGAAGTTGACGTTCTTGAAGGACTTTATAATGTAATACCCAACAAACCCCTCAGCGAGATCGTCCTACGTAACATGAGAGAGATTGGTCCCCCTGAATACTCTACGGAAGAGCGAACGTTTGGTGAGAACATAGCTGGGAAAATTTCTACCGTGGAGAAACGCGAAGCCCTGCGGAAGTCAAAACGTCGGGATTGGGAAGAGCTAATGGACGTCCTGCTGGATCGCTCGATCCCCGACCCATGGGACGAAGGGGAGGTAAGTCACGGGTCTACAGACGTGGCTGATGTCAGTTGGCAGGCACCTACCCTGGAGTTTAGCACGACTGCATGGGTTTTAGGAACACCTGGGCATTCATGGATGAACGTTGCGCACGCAGGGATGGGCATTGGGCATAAATCGCTCTTATTCGCTGCGAAGGTCATCGCAACGTCTGCTATCGATCTACTGACGACCCCAGACTTACGGGAAAAAGCGTGGGAAGAGTTTAAAGAGCGCACCAAGGGAAAAGAGTATACGTTTCCGCTGCCAGAAGGTGCTGAACCCCCGCTTGACGTCAACAAAAGTAGCCTTCCCTCGTAGGAGGCGAATAGCCACAAACCTTCTCAGTCCGCTTTTATTGATATGAAATTACTTGAGGAAATTTGATTATTTGATTAGCATTCCGTTCTAAAGTAGGAGCATCTCCTTCCTTCATTGCTTCCTTTCCCTTTTTCTTTATTTTTATCTCTTTAATAGGAGAGATAACAGTTGTTCCACTCTCTAGGGACTCCTTCACATTACGACGGTGATTAGATGTTTATACCTTTCTACGCAGGCTTGGATGTAATCACTTTTAGGAGTTTTAGTGGATTTTCATTGGGGCGTCAGGGGTTTCAAGGGTATGTATGAAAATACGTTGCGACTTCTCATTCACAATCCAAAAAGAAGGAGAACCCACCTCAGTTCATAATTTTTTCTTAGAGAGTAGTGGATAATATTCCGATGAAGGGAAAAATGTCCATAGCAGCGTGAAACAAAACTGATGCCAAGAGACTATCAGTTTTCTGCATTAAATACCCAAAAATAAGACCTAATCCAAGTGTGATAACTAACAAACCTATTATCTCGGGAGTATACGAGGCCCCCACATGATACAGGCTAAAGACTATAGCTTGTAACACGTTAGCTGGTTTCGAACCAAGTAATGATTCATATCGTTTTAAAAACACGCCCCTAAACCACAATTCTTCTCTTATACCGTTTAAAAGCGTAATAATAGATATCCAAGGGATCCACGGAGTGACCCGTTTTAATGAGAGATTTTCCGCATAGAATATAGTCGTGGGAAAGTTACCACTGGCAATACTCAGGAGGACAAACACCCAGCAACCAATAAATGAGAAAATACCGATAAACAAGCCAAGTTTTAACCTTCCTTTCTGAAGAAACAGTGAGGCATATTTTTGGTTTGCCAAGTACATCAATAAAAGAATAGGAAAGATCACTACTATCGTAGAAATGAACATTTTTAAAGCCATACCTTCGGGTGTGAGATTTATGTTAAGTATATCATAAAGCAGATCAAGAAGAAGAGGTGAACTTAATATATTTACCACCATAAACACGGAAAATGCATAAAAACCTCCAAAATATCTTGGTGTTTCCCTATATCGGTGTAACCAAAAAGCAATCACTAAAAAGAAACCACACAGTCCTATACCATACAACAGCTTCAAGTTGGGAGACCACAATTGCGATGGAATCCACGCTAATCCACACACTAAGAAAAGAAGGAAAAGTCTTAACCGCATAGTTCGAGACGATACATTGTTCTCCTCATGGTTGTTCATTTCAAATCTCTTGGGAAAAGGTTAGTTAGAATGATATACTTCTTATTTAAAACATTCCCTCTTAATTTCGCCCTGATCCTCAGCCTGCTGCAACTTTCAATACCGTATAGTCAATTCTCAACTAAACTTCTATTATTTTCGTAGATACGGAAAATGAGATCGTTAAAGGCATTTAAATAGGATATTTCAGGATTTGTCATGTTCTATATCCATTGGACCTTCATGCCAAAGGTTGATGTAACGTTAATTCGTTCAAGGAGCCCAGTGTATAAGTACTCTATTTTACATGAATAGATTAAAGTAGGAAAGTAGCACGAAGAGCACAGCAATGCCTGTTGGCACGAATAAGTTATCACTATGAGCAGGAGAAACTGCTTGATGAGTATTGTAGTTACAACCCCAAGGATAGTAGCTACCGGAAGGAAAATCGCCCCAAATATCACTTGAGCAAGGACGATCGCACATGTCGTACCAAGACCCACGCCGAAGCTCCCCTCAATAGTTTTCTTCTTTACCCACGGTAGCTTATAGACGTGGTTTCCGTATTTCGCTCCAATCACCCCTCCTAATCCATCACCAAAAGCAAGTGTAAACAGGGCAGCAGCTCCAATCCAGAGTCGCGTTCCAACAGTACTATCTCAAAAAAGGAGCGTTACCCACGTGACTGAAACTGAGTAAAAAACTAGCCCAACATGTCGTTCTCGTTCCTTTGAAAATTTGCCTCGAATATTCCGCGATGCGAGCACGAGGCTTATAGTAGCAATGATCGGCGTGATAATGGCACAAATTCTAGTTTCATAAAGAAACCAAGTGAACGTCCAGAAGCCCATCGCAAAGTGGAGGACTGTTCGAGCGAAGTTGGGGGACGTACGTTCTTCAAGCCTTCCAGATAAGAATACCCCTCCAAACACATATGCTATACCAATAGCGTTTCCGATTACATCACCAAGCATGGTAAACCTCTCGGCGTTATTTTATCAAAATTTCTCTTAAATAATAGTATGTACTTGGGCATTTGAAGTTGCATTCTCTGCCCTTCTAGTATCAGGTCAAGCCAATTCCTTCCTTCTCCCTTGCGATAAAACACCTATTTTAAAAATAAATATAAAGATACTATGTGTAGAGGTCTCTCGGTTGGGAGAGAAAGATGAAAAATAAACCTTTAGTAGTAGGAGTGGGGCTTCTATGGGGCATCACTGCTCTCTTTGGGGCCCACTTGCTTTTCTTACATCTTCCTACTTCTAGTGACGTGATAATTGATATTGGAACGGTTCAATATATTCACTTAGAGGGAGGCTTTTATGGAATCATTACGGACAATGGCACTCCGTACCTTCCTTTGAACCTCCCTCCCCCTTATAAAATCGATGGGCTTCGGATATGGTTTAAAGCAAAACCCAAACCTGTTTTTACTTATTACATGTGGGGAAGACCCATTGAGATAACTGGTATTACAAGGATTATAACAGTCAGAACTGTAACCCTCCCCCTTGCTGCACTCGAAGTGGGTATATCCCTTGCTGCTGGAATATTACTTGTACTCTATCTCAACCCATGGAAGCGAAACCATAATCTTTAAGTACTCCGTATCCAACTCTTCTTCGCATAGAAGTGTAGTATGAGTGAGAAGTTTACTATGAACTCGGAAAAGAGGGGAAGCTCTGAAGGACACGAGAACTCCCAAAGGCAACATCACAAAATGATGATGAGAGACTTTAAGAGAAGGTTTATCCTCTCCACGACCCTCACCATTCCTATCTTGTTCCTTTCACCATTTATTCAAGGCTTTTTCGGGGTTACCCTGACGTTCCCTGGGGACACCTTCCTCCTCTTTATCCTTTCAACCGTCATTTACTTCTACGGTGGGAAGCCCTTCTTGACAGGCATGGGTAATGAGCTCCAAGAGAAGACCCCTGGGATGATGACGTTAATAGCATTGGCCATCAGTATCGCTTTCATCTATAGTTCTGCTGTGGCGTTCGGCTTACCAGGGAGGACTTTCTTTTGGGAACTAGCTACCCTTATCGATGTGATGTTACTCGGTCATTTCATTGAAATGAAATCGGTGCTTGGGGCTTCTCGGGCACTAGAGGAAATGGCTAAACTTGTGCCAACGAAAGCTCACCTCCTAACGGAAGAAGGTGAAAAGGATGTCAAGGTAAGTGAGCTTCAAAAGGACGACAAGGTGCTGGTCAAACCAGGTGAGAAAATACCCTCCGATGGAACCATCATAGAGGGAGAAACCACGGTGAACGAAGCAATGCTCACAGGAGAATCAGAACCTGTCTATAAGACGGCGGATGATGAGGTCATCGGTGGAGCGATCAATATAGAGGGATCCCTCAAGGTGAAGATCGAGAAGACGGGAGAAGACACGTACCTTTCCCAGGTACTCGATCTCGTGAGGCGTGCACAGGAGTCACGTTCGAAAACTCAGGATTTAGCTGATAGGGCAGCATTTTGGCTGACCCTCATTGCTATAACCGTTGGTCTCATCACTCTTGGTACGTGGCTTTCTCTCAGTCGTCCATTCGTTTTCGCCTTAGAAAGGATGGTTACTGTCATGGTGATAACGTGTCCTCATGCTCTTGGTCTCGCAATTCCATTAGTTGTAGCTGTTTCAACAGCTTTATCCGCTAGAGAAGGTATCCTCGTGCGTAATAGGGACGCATTTGAACGAGTTAAGGATGTTCAAGCGGTAATATTCGACAAAACTGGCACACTTACGGAAGGAACATTCGTTGTGACGGACGTTATCCCGTTGGACGAGGTAGATGAAGACGAGATCCTACGGTATGCTGCGACGTTAGAACGCCATTCCGAGCATCCAATTGGTCGAGGGATTGTAGAAAGTGCTGAAAAACGGGACTTAGATCTCTATGATGTGAAGGAATTTCAATCCATAACGGGAAAGGGCGTGCAAGGGAAAGTGAACGGAAAAGACATACTCATCGCCAGCCCTGGCTTCGTAAAGAACATGGAAAAATGGAAGGCACACGAAACGTTAAGCAAGGTGTTAGCGCAGGGGAAGACTGTCGTTTTCTTGTTGATAGAAGAAGAACTCGTGGGGGCGATCGGTTTGGCAGATAAGATCCGGCCAATGGCAAGAGAAGCAGTGGATCAGTTGCAAAAAATGGGCATCAACGTGTATATGCTTACCGGGGATAACCAAAAGGTTGCTTCGTGGGTCGCTGAAGAACTTGGATTGGCTGGCTACTATGCGGAAATATTACCCCACGAGAAAGTAGAGTACGTTAAGGAGCTTCAAGAAAAGTATAAAGTGGCCATGGTAGGGGATGGCATCAACGATGCCCCAGCACTAGTCCAAGCTGATGTGGGTATTGCCATCGGAGCCGGGACTGATGTAGCGATTGAAAGCGCAGATATCATTTTGGTGAAAAATGATCTGGAAGATGTGGTAGGTGCACTTTCTCTTTCTAATGCCACATACCGAAAAATGTTACAAAATTTAGCGTGGGCGTCAGGCTACAACGTTATCACGATCCCCTTGGCTGCTGGTGTCCTTTATAAATATGGTATCCTGCTTGATCCTGCAGTTGGCGCCATCGTAATGAGCCTCAGCACCGTAATCGTTGCCATAAATGCCAGATTTTTGAACTATTAATCATTTTCTGTAGAATGATAAAAGAATGGGTAGATGATGTGATCTACTCTCTTTTCCCAGATTTTGGTTCCACTTTACGGTGAGAACCAGTGCTCTAAGTGGTGAAATACCTATTTTTTTGCCCTTCGCAGGGTCTTCTCGATTTCTCTGTGAAGCTTTTGCCGTTTTGGAGAAACATTATGTGTTCTTTGAAAGATCCTGCCAAGTTTTGAAACACCAGTATTTAGAATACGGGTAAGCTTTTGAACATTTTCCAGTAACCGCTTTTGCTGGGTCGTATTTGTGGTTTCAAGCGATTGTCTAAGTGCATTTTCCTCTTTAAGTAGTGTGTTGGTAACTTTTATTAAATCAGCTACTACGTGACTCTCATCGTTTCTTTTAGTATTACCACCGTTCATAGGGCGACCTCCTATTGATCTGGGATCTCTTCTCTTTTCGATCTTTTTTAAGTTTACTCCACCAAGGATCAATTCCTCCTAGGTTGTTTCTTACCTCTCCTCTTTAGGAACGTAAATATAAATACGAAAAAATCGGGTGTTACCATAACTGCTTCCAGAAGTTGTAGTTTATGAGTGGCATTCAAGCAAAGATCGTGCGAACGGTGAGAAATTCTCACAAAGTAGCACGACTACTTCTCCGTGAGAAAATGCGGAAGGGAGTAGAAGCAACAGATTTGGTGTTCGTAAATATGGAAGAGATCGCCAAGTATCACTGGTGTCCAATGAAAGCGTTGTTTCGAAGTAAACGGATGGAAACATCCCACTTTGCTGCATACTTACAGGATAGGCTATCGTATGCGGCCGAATTAGGTCTTATCGATACCATACCAAGCGAAAAACATCTTTTAGATGTGGGTGATAACATTAGCTTTGTCGACATCGAACAGCTTCTTGAAGAACGGAGAACTTCCGTTTCTGAGGAGAAAAACTCTCCACCCTACTTGGAACTTCGAAGCAGGCAGGGAGACAAAGCCATTGTGTTGAACCCCCAACTTTCTCAGCAGCAAAAACAGCAGTATACACAGGAGGCAAAAGCAAGTGGAACTCCCATCTTCAATCTTTCAGTCTTCCCTCCCTTTTCTCGGGAGGTTCTAGTGAAACGATTAGTTGCTGAACAGCATCCAACGATACGTTGGAGCTTTGAGTGGAAACAGTACGTGGTAGTCGGATCCCCTGACGGCATAACGAACCATTTAACGTACAAATTCATGATGGCCAGCAATGAATTCCTCCTGCAGCATCTCAAACCAGTGATTCTCACGCTAGCAGATCTCTATGGGTATTTCTTCAAACGGAACCACAAGAAAGTGCAAGTCTTCCTCACTAACCAAGAAACAGTCAAAACATGGAAGGAACACGTCAATAGGGAACAAGTGGAACAAACTCTCAGGAAGTTTCAACGCATTGACGAGGGATCCCCCCCAACCTCTCCACAAAAATGGAAATGCCAACGGTGCCAATATCGGCTGGAGTGTACCCTCTAAACGAAACGTAAAACATGCTAATTGCAGATACAAAATGCTCTGAAACGCGAATCTCTAAGAACGTGCAAGATAGTCTATTTTTTCATGAGAAAATGACTATACCAACAATCGATGCAGAAGTAGCCTCCAGAATTGTAAAACGGTTAAAGAGTGTATTCTTATGAAGAGCGTGTAGAACTTTTGGTCCTGCGGTTTTATTCGGCATGAGCGATGGTCAAAATGGAATGTATAGCATAGATATCTAAGAGATCATTCCAACATGGTACCTCCGGTTCATAACATAGTGTATTACGTATAACGATTTGCTCCCGCTATTGTAGTTCCCTGGTTAGGTCCTCCCAATTCTACCCAAATAAAAACTAAAAAGGTTACTCTTTCAACGGGATGAGCGCTGGTGAGGGAAGTCTGTCCATCAAAGAAAACAAGAGAATCAGCTTCATTTTCGTTGGAATCGCCGAGAAGGAGGAGGAATTTCTACTTGTTCGAAGAGCAGAGGAAGTCCTGCGATCTGCACATAACAAATGGGAACTGCCTGGAGGCAAGCTAAAGTTTGGGGAAACGCCTGAAGAAACCGTTGAACGAGAATTCTTAGAAGAAACGGGGTATCAGGTGGAGGCGATGAAACTTTTACCCCGTCCTTTTGTACATACGTGGCGATATCCTACAGTGTTGCAACATACAGTGTTACTATGCTATAGGTGTAAGTTGATGAAAACGAAACCCGTAAGGCAGGCAGTTGATGAACGGGTCAACGAGGTTCGGTGGGTAAGTAGAACAGAGCTTAAGAACATAGAACTCCTGCCTGGAGTCCGATACTTCATTTGTCTCGCCTCGAACTTTAAAGATCGTGATTAGCTGGTGCATGAGCTGTATTGATAATAGAGTGGTGAGAGGGTATTTCTCGTGTTCTGGTTGGTTTCTCCCCTCAAAGGCTCCTCTTCGTTACATAGACATGATAAGTGGTGAGGTCACCTTTCTTTCTGGACTTTACTCTTACAACATAGAATTGAAAAGGCTTGGAAAATGATTTAGTGAAGGTTTTTCCAGCGGGAATTTTTCCAGTCAAGATTTTAAATCGTCCATGGTGGGGATGTGAATCCTTAAGCAAGACAGGGGTCATATATCCGATTACTTCGAATGTAAGGGCACAGTCCCCTGTGTTTTTTATGCCGATATGAATTTCGTCCCACCCTCCCGCCGCTATGGGAGATAAGTCCTCAAAGTACGTTTGCGACTTTCGGTTAAAGGTCAATATGTAGGAGGCCTCTTGCTTCTCAGGGAACCTTACGATTTCTCCTACGAGGCTACTGTTATGCCCTGACCAAGTAATGTATCCAATTCTTCCAGTCAGCGTAGGAAAGACGTGAGTAATTTCGCTAAGCAGATGGGGATTAAAGTAGTACTGAGTAGCGCCATTGGATCGTCGGAGAAACTGTTGACTGAGACCGAACATGGGTTCTCCTCTAAAATTCACTCCGATAATGCCCCCACCACTTTCACTCCCGATGACGGTTATACTTCCATGACATTCGACTCTGCCGAGTCGAAAGGCAGAATGTGGTGTTCCAATCAACGTACCTTCACCAAATAGGCCATGTTTCCCAGTATTTCTAGGATTTTGCCAGGCGATAGTACCATCAGCATCTCGAACTTCGTAAACTGGACCGATTTCTTTGTTTGAACAAATAAGGTATTCTCCACCGAACGAAGGATTGTGGAATAACCCTCTACCAGCGATCGTGGAAATCTTCGATGGTTTTCGAATGTTTGTTCGTTTCCAATGATTCGTAAGCGAGGGTATATCTAATTTTGCAATGAAACCGCCCATCTTACTGTAATCGGTGACTATCAGCGACTTTCTATCAGCTCCAAGGTGTACGCAATGTAACCACACTGGATCCCACTTTGCTGGTTTTTTATGGAAGATAATGTCTTTGCTTTTCCTGTCAATCACAACAATCTTGTTATTCCTATCCGTGCAACAGATATCACCTGCTTTGCCGAGCCCGTCAATATCTGACTTGAGCAAAAATCCCTGATGCGGATTTGCAACCTCTTGACCAGGAACGACGAACTCCCATTCGATCTCTTCCTCCTGCACATCGTAAATGAATGCTGATCTCCTCGTATGGGGGTCAAACATCACCAACTTTTGCTTATTATCGATGGGATCTCGCACATCTTCGGCGTAATGTGGTGTGAATCCTCTTTCGTTAAAGAGAACCTTGTAGACTAAGCCAGCACCTCCGTATTTTTTGGTATCCGATTTATACATTGCTCTCGGTTCTCCTCCTACTGTTCAGTGGGAAGAAATAATCCTTAAAAACGCCTTCTCATTCATTAAACTCAAGGGAAAGCCCCATTGGGAACAGTAATATCTCCATGTTATCTTTGTAGTGTTCAAACATAAGTCAGCGGTACCTCTGGTGACTAAGGTACAAGCCTGCTGTTACTGAGGGACACTCGTTGCAATATATAAGCTTATTGGGTGGAAGTTTGAAGTCCAATGTCTCTTCTCAATATATTTTAAGTATAAAATAATTCATATACGTCGATTGCGATGAATGAGACATTGGATTTTGTGGGCTTGGTCTACGCAGAATTTGGCGAGGAAACCGGCCCAGTCCCGAAAAAGTACATTCCTCAGCACCTTGATCGTGAACTTGCGATTCAAATAGCGGTAGTAAGCTTAACATCGAGCTTTATGGGGTACGGTGTGTTTGAAGAACCTACTGAAGGGTTTCAGGTCTTCCCCCTCCTTCAACAGGATAAGAGTGTGATCTCTCATTTTTTTACCTTACCTATTGAGGGGGGCACGTACATTCCCGCGACTTTAAACTTAATATTCGAAGGAGGAACATCAGCAAGTTTCCTTTCAAAGTGTGCGAAATTTACCCCGAAACTCACGAGAATATCTGCGAAGATCAAAAAGGCCAAGGAAATGGAGGAAGAAGATTACGTTGATCTGCATAAAACTCTAACGGGAAAAGTACCACGGAAAAAAATGAAGGTAGAGACACCATCGGTTTCTTTCGAATCTTTAAACGATTTACTCAAAGTGACGATGTCCTTTTCCCCCAATATCCAAAGTATCGCTATTATCAGTAAGAAAGGAGAACTATTGGAGAGTGTATTTTCAGAGAGCAAAGCAAAAGAAACTTTGAAAAAAGTTCTACATGCTGATTTTGCAGACCCCATCCAGCGGATAGGAAAGCAAATTAACGAGGAGATCGATAATTTAACCGTCCAGTTTAAACAAAGACGCTTCTTTTCTGCCTCCCTTAAGGGTGGAAAAAGTCTTGTTGCAATGATACGAGATTCACATGGGAAAGGAGAAGAGCTTTTGATTCATCTAGCAGCACGACAGTTAAATCGAGAATTTTTATAATGCCTACATCCTTGAGTACGTTCTTCAATTGTTCTTAGAGGGAATCTTTTCAAAAGATCCTCTTTTTCCTCTAGACCTACAGATGTTTTAGTTTACCTTGTGTGCTATTGAGAGAGGTGATACTGGTATCCCCCCGTTCTATAGGAGGGCATTCCACCATTCAGTTCCCCTCTAGTGCACGATTCAGGAGTTACTGTAGAGGAGGGTGGAATCCCAAGTTTTCCTTTCAAAAGAATTGTGTAAAAACGGGAATTACCACGATAGACTTATTTGCGCATCCATTTCTCATAGAAATTTCATCCTAAAAATCAAATTTATACGAGCTAACATTGTATCCATTCTTTTATATTGGTAACCGTGAATGAACTGAAAAAAGGACTCTTTTACTCTTCTGTTGAAGAATGTATGCTTGGAGAACTTGTAGAAGGGTTTCCAATGGGGATAAGGTTTTTTTAAATAAGTAATATTTTCAAATGTGTGATCTGGTCACACGTCCAGATGAGCAGAATGGGAAAGAAGATATTAGTCGTTGATGACGAGAAAGAAATCCGAGAGACGGTTAAAAAAACCTTGGAAAGTGAAGGTTACATTGCTAAAACAGCTAATTCGACTGATTCAGCCTTATTGAAAGTACAACAATGGGATCCAGACCTTTTACTGCTTGACATCCTTATCCCAGGGATGGATCTTGAATCTTTCTTCAACAAGTTAGATCAGATTGGAGCTGCGGTCAAGGTGCTGTATCTTTCTGTTGTCGAAGAATTTGAGGCTGAAAGGCGTGGATTGCTCAAGTTAAGTGGAAAGATACAAGGATATATCAAAAAGCCATTCTCTCTTGCATCTCTGCTGAGTAAGATCAGAGAGGCGCTATCAAATTAGTGCTAGGTTATCCGTTTATTTACTTGAGGGAAGTAAGATATCGCCTAAGAAAGTGCATCGCAAAGGAGGTACTCTTGCTGAGAGTTCCCCACTTACCATTATAGAAACCTTACCCTTCCTTGCAATTGGTTCATTCGTTTTCCTTGTTATATGCGCCTTCTCCTTCATAAGCAATCTAGCGTTTCTTCCTTCCTTTGCTGCTAGTACTACCATCGAATTTATGTCAAGTTTTGTTGCTGCTGGACTATTCGTGAAAAACGGAGGTTCTGAACCCGAAAGCCTCCCACGGCAGTTACAGAAAATGGAAGAAAATCTAGAAGCTCTTAATGAATGGGCAGAACTTTTGCATAAGGCCCGAAACAATGATGAAATCATTAAACATACCCTTGATGCTTTGGAACACACATTAGGGTTTGAATTCACTGCTTTTGGTCTCGTTAAACGAAACTCCATCAAAATTGAAGCGTACCGAGGATACCATCCGTTCCCTGAAGATCTCCAAGAAGTACCGTTGGATGGATCAGGAATCACCGTAAAAGCTGTCAATACTGGGGACATTATATGTGTGAAAGATGTGCGTAAGCATCAAGAGTACCTTCCCGCTTCGTTAGCCATTCGTTCAGAGCTGGCTGTCCCTATTAAAACCAAAAAGAGGGTGGTTGGCGTATTAAACGTGGAAATGGAAGAGGTAAATGGCTTTGATCGGGCAGATGTGCGGTTGCTTGAAACGCTTGCGTCTCATGTGGCGGTGGCCCTCAAGAGGGTAGAAACTCGAAAGAAAGTAGAGACCACGCAAAAGCAGTTACAGAAACTGGAAGAAGCCCTAGAAGCCCTCAATGAATGGGTGCAGGTACTAGACGATACCGAAAACGTTAAAGAAATTTTTAAACATACCCTTGATGCTTTGGAACACACCTTAGGATTTGAATTCATCATTATAGGATTGAAAGACGAGGAGGCCATTAAGGTTAAAGAATATCGTGGATTCAACCCCTTTCTTTCTGGATTCCAGACGTTACCGTTGAATGGGCAGGGAGTTATCGTTAAAACTGTAAATACAGGTAAAACCATACTGGTAAAAGATGTTCGCAACTATCCTAACTACCTTTCTTTCTCTCCAGGCATTAAGTCCGAGTTAGCTGTTCCCATAAAGACAAGAAAGAACACACTAGGGATCATCGATGTCCAAAGTAGTAAACGAAATGGCTTTGATCGGGCAGATGTGCGGTTGCTTGAAACGCTTGCGTCTCATGTGGCGGTGGCCCTCAAGAGAGTGGAAAAAGGGGGAAAATTTGTATCCCTGCATGAGTTGGACGAACTTCGAGACAATTTTCTTGCGATGGCTGCTCATGAGATCAACACCCCTCTGACTGTCATCAAATCGAAAGCCGAACTATTGCTTAAAAATTCCGACCTTGTGCTTACAGCTGAACAAAAAGAGGAGATTCATCGACTTTTGGAGAGTGTAGATCGATTGGCTCGCATCGTGGAAGATTTTCGTCGCATCTCAAAATTCCGTGGTAACACCATACAAGTGGAGAAGAAAGAACACTTGCTTGCCGATACGGTGGAAAAAGCCTTAGCTACGTTTAAGGATACCCTTCTTGAAGAGGGTATTCACATAATCAAAGCAATTCAAAAGCCACTTTGGGTACGGTACGATGAGGATCTGTTACTTCAAGTAATTCAAAACCTCCTTGAGAACGCTATCGATTATGCGGAAGAGGAGGTATGGATCAGAGAGTGGGAAGAGGAGGGAAAGGCGTGGCTCTCAATCCGAGATGATGGCCCAGGAATTCCCGAAGAGGAGCAAGAGCGGATCTTTGATCCGTTCTACCGTGTAGAGAAGGAGCGATATCGTGAAGATCGATTGTTTGGGGGGACTGGCCTCGGATTGACTATTTGTAAGCGAATTATGGACGCTCACGGTGGAGAAATACAGGTGTCCTCCACCCTTGGAGAAGGGACTACCTTTACCATTTGGCTCCCAAAAAGGACGGGTGTGGTATAATGTATCACAGGGGGGAGGTTACGCTCTCTTACCTTTGCTTCGCTCCCTTTGTGGACCTTCAGGCATGATGATTAGCAATACAATTCAACTCGCCCTCATCTCCTCTGCATATTACCCTGTTTAAAACACCGACTTTGGAAGAACTTTGCTGGTGGGGGGAATCTATCGTAGGACCCTAGACTTAACAAAAAAAGACCTTCTGTCAGGGAGTATCTTTATACTACTTGGATTACTATGCTTCGTGTCTACTCTATTAACGTTTTACAAGGATATCGGTTCTTGGCCATTGAATAAGTTAACTTTTCTCCCGAGACATGTCGTCTATCTAAGGGTATTCCTTTTTAATGCTTTTATAGTTACCAGTACTGGCTGGCTATTTTATGAGAACAGAAAACGAAAGAGAGCAGAGAGAAAGCTTGCCCTCCTTCATGAGTGGACGCGTCTTCTCAGTCAAGCAGAATCATTGGATCATGTCTGCAAGAATGCGTTGAGTGCAGTAAAAATCGTTCCCAAATTCGAATTTGCTTCTGTGGCCTTAGTGAAGAACGGTGTGCTTAAGATCAAAGAAAGTACTGGATTCTCTTCGTTTCCAGAGAAACTACGAGAACTACCCTTAGACGGACCAGGCCTATCAGTTAAGGCTGTAAATAGGAGAAAAACAATCTTAGTACACGATGCGCACAAGCATCCAGACTATTTCTCCTCCTATCCAGCCGTGAAATCAGAACTGGCTGTACCGATCAAAACAAAAAAAGAAGTACTTGGCGTTATAAACGTTCAAAGTAGCAAAAGAAACGCTTTTAACCAGAGAGACAAACGGATCCTCGAAGTACTCTCTTCGTATGTTACAGTTGCAATTAAAAAAGTACAAGAACGAGAGAAATTCGTTTCCCTGCGACGTCTCGATGACCTTCGAGATCAATTCCTGGCGATGGCCGCTCACGAGATCAACACCCCCCTGACTATCATCAAAGCAAAAGCAGAACTACTAAAGAAGAAGTGGTACGATGAGCGTACGAGAGAAGAGGAACGAGAAGTCAACAAACTTTTGGAGAGTGTAGATCGATTGGCTCGCATCGTGGAAGATTTTCGTCGCATCTCAAAGCTACGAACAGGACAGATAAAGCTAGAAAAAAGCCAATGTTGCCTTTCTTCATCCGTTAATAAAGTGCTGGAATGTTATGAAGAGTCGATAAAAGATAAAGGCATTAAATTGGAGAAGGACGTAAAGGCATCACTTTCTGCAATCTACGATGAAGACAGGATCGTTCAAGTGATTCAAAACCTCCTTGAAAACGCGATCGATTACACAGAAGACACGATCTGGGTAGAGGGATGGGAAGAAAATGGGAGGCTCTGTCTTTCAGTGCGAGATGATGGCCCAGGAATTCCCGAAGAGGAGCAAGAGCGGATCTTTGATCCGTTCTACCGTGTAGAGAAGGAGCGATATCGTGAAGATCGATTGTTTGGGGGGACTGGCCTCGGATTGACTATTTGTAAGTTAATTATGGACGCTCACGGCGGAGATATCTACCTAGAATCTACATCGGGGACGGGGAGTACTTTCAGAATTACCCTGCCTAAAAATTGAGAGGTGAAACCGGGGGATTCTGTCCTCCTCCTTTCTTTCCTGTATTCTAGTCCTTACATCCTTCTATATGAAAAAGGTAGGAAAGGAAAAAACTTAAATAATGAGCGGTTTCTGAGGGCTACTCGAGGACTCTCAGATTTTCCTTTCCTTTGATGTACTTATCAAACCAGTTGAGAATCAATTTAAAGCGTTTCACTCTCCAACTAGGTTTGCCACTCCGAGAGATACCATGACCACCTTTTTCAAAGAGGACAAGCTTGGTGGGGGTTTCTTGAACCTTGAGTGCGGTAAAAAATTCCAAACTTTGCTCTAAATAACACCTGTAATCATCTAATGCATGTACCAACATCGTAGGAGTCTCTACATTTTCAATGTATTTGATGGGCGACTGACGTCCGTAGTTTTCAGGATTCTCCCACGGAGTGCCTCCAATGTGGTCAATGTCAAAGTAGAACCCGATGTCTGAGGTACCAAAGTCGGCATTCCAATCGCAAATGCCTTCTTCCGAAACTGCGGCTTTAAATCTATCCGTCTTGGTAACGATCCAGTTCGTCATGAACCCTCCATAGGAAATACCAGTAACTCCAAGTTTTTCTGGGTCTACCCAGGGGTATCTCTCGAGTACGTAGTCGATCCCTTCCATCAGGTCTTCGTAATCTCGTTCTCCCCAATGCTCTCGAATATCCGCGAATTCTTCACTATACCCATCACTTCCACGGGGATTAAAGTAAACAACGCCATATCCTTTTGATACATAGAGTTGGAATGTGTGAGAAAATCCAAACCCATACATGCCCTTGGGACCACCGTGGATGACCAAGAGCAACGGATACTGCTCCTGGGTATCTTTTTCAGCAGGTTCATAGATCCAACCTTCGAGTGGCTCGCCATCACTTGCCTCAAATTCGAAATGACTGGGAGCTTGCACATCGATTTCTTCCAGTAATTCTTCGTTAAAATGGGTTAACTTTCGTTTTTCTCCATTCTCAAGACTGTACAATTCGGGAGGCGTGACAGCATCAACCTTTGTGTAAAGAATGCGATCCTCAGTCAGGTCAAAGTTAATAATCCCGCCCTTCACTTTAAGGAGAGTTTCCTGTTCTTTAGTTTCTGCATGCATTCTATGTAAGCTAACTGCCCCTCGATAACTACTTTGAAAGTATATATGCCCATCTTTCCATATTAGATCTTGCCTACTGGCAATACGTTTTCCAGCGTCAAAGGAAAGGCTGTAAGTCAAGTTCTTATCAATACTCTCAGTGAGATTGTCCATCCACTTGGAGAGAATGTCAGCTACCCATAGGTTATTATGAGAGATAGATTCTCGAGGGAGATCATGTCCAAGTACAGCGAGTTTTCTGTCATTAGGACTCCATTCAATAGACGAAATGGACATCGGTTCATCGGTGATGCGTTCAGCATTTGCTCCTCCTTTGAGTGGTTTCACATACAAGTGATTGAGGATCGGCTTCTTCTCGTTGGCTTTTACTACATAGGCTACCTTTTTACCATCATGAGAAAATTTAGTAGCGTGCACACTGAGGTCTTCGTCAGTGAACTGGGTCACGTGTCCTGTTAACACATTCACGAGAAACACATTTTTCGGTGAATAGAATGTGAAGCCACGTCCGTTTGCCCAAATGGGGATTCTTTCAATGACTTTTACGTCAGGTTCCTCTTCAACTCGTGAGAGGAAAGCAATAGTCTTGCCATCAGGGCACCACTTAGGGTCCGTTATGGAGTTTCCCTTTCTTTTTAAGATAAGACGTGCCTCACCTCTACCTTCGACATTAATGCTCCATAGTTCGTTACCTTTTTCATCTTCCTCAAGCTTCCTTTTCGAAAGAAAAAGAATCCGTTGACTATCTGGTGACCATTGGGGGTTCGAGTCTTTATTTCCCCCTGTGAGTTGGTAAAGACGGTCCTCTAGTAGGTTATACACCCAAATATTCGTACGGTAGGTATCTTCCTCTAAGTCCGTTTCACCAACGATAAATGCAACTTTCTTGCCATCTGGAGACACGTGTGGTGCTCCAATACCCATGAATCGAGCCAAATCTTCAATTTTTACTTGTCTTTGCAAGGTCTTCCTCGCTTTTAGCTAATTAGTTACCCCTTCAATTGAGGATTTTTAAAACCCAAGCCTACTTCTTTTTTGGATGGGTGCTTATAGAGTGATCCGTCTCGCTCCTTCAGCGATTGAATACGTACCGTCCATCAATCCTGAGAGGTACCTTATCAAGAAGACATCTAACGAGAAGTAAGACAACGTAAAAAAGGAAAAAACTGGGGTCTCCACGTTTACTTAACCCATGAGCGCGTTGAAAAACAATTTGAAAGTGGCGGCTGTTTCAGCTCTGAATTGAGGTCTGAAACCGTATAGAATAACCTCTCCGTTTCCTTCCTTAACCTCAATTAGGACGGCTTTTTTACTGAGGTAAGATTCTCCAATTAGCCAGCCGCTTTGCAATAATCGTCGTTCAGGGAACTTCACCACAATATCGAAATCTTCGTTTCGTGCACTCTGCAAGAGTTCAAACACGGGGTACTTTCGACTGGAGTGCCCAAAGAGAATGAAGGCATCATCGTCCATCCCGTAGGAAAGTGAATGGTCCATGTCGATACTCACTTTCAGCGTAGAGCCAGGACACAAGAACTCTTTCGATTCTACCTCCTCTATGGGATTTCTGAGCGGGAGATCCAGTACCTCTATGGCGNNCAACGAACTCTCGTAGGTGTTTAATGCCTTCTTCATCGATACCGCTTTGGAATTTAGAGGGATACTTAGGGAGGACGAACTTTGGCCAGAGCTTCCGGAAGTACTCCTCAATTTTCTTAGGATCTCCTCGGATGAGGCATGGGGGATCGTGAGGGATGATGATGGCATCAAACTTCTCCACAAGATTCCCCTCGTTGATGGCATCATCTTTGATAGTTTGATAGTCAAAACCGTACTCCTCGAGAAGCCATCTAGTCCATCCTTCATCGACATTACCACCCCAATATCGTTTGTACATTGCGATTTTCAGGGGTTTAATGGGTATTTTTTCAAATTTTTGGGCTTCTACTTGTTGAAACACCACGGGATGATCTTCAGCGATCTTCCCTAGCTTCTCTGCGTTCGCATCCTGTGGGGGAATATAAAATGATCCTTTCGGGAACTCCCCTACGGGCTCAACGGCTCGGTAGACGGTAACATCGTCCTGGAGTAGGGAATTCACAACCTTAAAGCTTTCATTCAATCGTCCATCGAGAAGGTGCCCTCGATCTGACGCTTCGACCCGCCCTTTGGGAAAGGGTATTTCATCGCACACTTTGAATTCACCCGTCACTGGCGTTTCAACTTCCTTCACGTCCACTCCCATAAACTCAGCAAGGGTGTCCGTAGAAAGATCGTAGGGAGCCTTAGGGGTACCATCCTCTTTTCTGGTTATGGGTCCATCATGGTAGAAGGTTCGTTTCAGAAGTTTCAAGATGTACGGACGACACGTCTGTGCAGTGAATATCACGTAGGTTCCCTTCGGATAGGGCATTCCTACGACTTCGAATGCCTCTTCTGCACGATGAACAGTGACGTCAGCAAGGTGAAGTTTTCGTAAGAGCTTTAACGCCGTCACGGGATCATGCTGACGCGGTGAAACGATGAAGGCACAAGGCGGTTCAGTCGTTCCAAGGGTACTTTGTCGTCGCGCTTTCAGAAACATGTTCTGGAGGATTCGCTCTCGGTGATGTGCAGCAACTTTAAGTGCCGCTATCGAAGCGATCTTCTGTTGTTCTACGATATCTCTCAGCCTCCACCAGCCACCAGGCCAGGGATGGGGGAATACTACTTGCGGACGGTATTCTGGTCGGTCACGTCGAGCGGGCTCCAGTTGTTGGTGGTGAACGTACATTGGAGTTGCCAATTTCGCACTTGCGGACTCTGTGAGCATTCCGCAAGTACAATGAAGGGATAGCGTCTCATCCCACGCGGGGATGCCGTCAGCAGGATAAGTAGTTTTTGTTTCTACGCCAGTTTTTCCTGCGGCCTCTAGATCGACAAGCATCAGACTACCGTACAACTGTTCTTCCGTCCAGATGAGGGGATCAACATGCTCGAAAATAGGGTCGGTATGCGGAGGAATGTTGAAGCGAGCTCCATAGCTTCCCATATGGTGAAAATCCACTTGGGCTTGGGGGTACCAGTCCTTGAAGAAAAACCTGGTTAAGAGCTTTGATTCCTTTTGAGTCACGTGAAAAGCATCTCTATTGTTATCATGTCCTACGTACTTGTGGTAAAGGTACGGAAGTCTTCCACCTTCATACTCTGTATCCAGCCACTTCTGGTACCAATCGGCGATTAAGATGTTGCCATCTGGGTTTGCGCACGGGATGAGGAGGAACACAGTGTTCTCCCGAATCGTTTGAATTTCTGAATCGTCACTAGTAGCAAGCTCATATGCCAGTTCGGAGGCAGTTTGGGTACCGCCGATCTCTGAACCGTGGACGCTCATAGTATTGGACACAATGGTCTTCCCCTCTGAAAGCAACTTCTCCACATCTCGCTCCGTCAGACCCTTCGGGTGTGCTAAGCGTAAGCTGATCTCTTGAATTCGATCTAAGTTCTTGAGATTCTGAGGGGAGGTGATAATGGCTAGTAGAAATGGGTGTCCCATGGTAGATTTACCTAACTCTGTGACTTTGACACACGGTGAATGTCCGTCTAGATGCCAAAAGTACTCAACAATCTGATCCCAGCGGGCTATCTTCCTGTCAGAACCTAGCTTAAAACCATAAAATTCCTTCGGTGATGAAATTTTGTTGTTCAATTCATTCTACGCTCCAGATTGGATTTTTACACCAAAAGTACTACCTTTATAATACACGTGAGTATCTTTTTCTGCTTAGTCATATATTACGTCACCAGTGTTCATTTCGGGATAGACATACCGAATCCATATATTCATAGTATCGTAGATCCAGGCAGAGATCGCAAAAGAGCGGGAAAACCATCTTAAAGCTTTCAAGTGTGAGCATCTTTTTTTGACTTTCACGCTGTGAAGATCGATTGGCAATGGTTTATGAGAAACTTACCGTTCAACGACTCAAATAATAAAATTCAAATAATACAAATCCAGAGCAGGTGACGTTATTGGAGAAAAAGAAAGCGTTCATCTCAATCGACTTGGAAGGCATGCCGCATATCGTAAGTACGCATCATCTTTTCGAGAAAGGTGCCCTTTACGATGAGGCCCGAAAGATCGCTACGAGGATTACCCTCGCCACAGCGGAAGCGTTACATATGAATGGAATTAAGGAGGTCATTGTTGCGGATAGTCACGGTCCCATGGTTAACATGAAGGTCGAAGATCTCCCTAGTTACGTGAATGTGGTGCGGGGGTCGCCACGACCCATTAGCATGGTTAGTGGCATCGAGTCATGTGATATAGCTCTCTTTCTCGGGTACCATTCCAAAGCTGGAACTCCAAAGTCGACGTTTGACCACACGTACAGTGGCTCCACGGTCGATTTCTTGGAGATTAATGGGAAGAAAGTGAGTGAATTTCTTCTTAACTCCTACGTAGCTGGGTATTATGAAGTACCTGTTGTTCTAGTGGCAGGAGATGCCAAGTTGCTGCATGATGATGCTGAAGCGTTCGAACACGTTGAGAAAGTCGTGTTTAAAAATTCGATGTCTAGGTATGCCGCGTTGAGTCCAAGTCTTCAACAAATAGAACAAGATCTTCGAAAATCAGTGAAGCGAGGAGTTCAAAGAGGCGGTGAAGTGATTACAGTTGCTTCCCCTGTTGAGGTCAAGCTCAGGTTCATAGAAAGTGGTATGGCAGGTATTGCCGATCTTCTCCCAATAATTTCACGGATAGATGGGAAAACGGTATATTATAAAGTAAAAAACATTGTGGAGGCATATAACATCTTTGAAGCGTTAGTATTTGCTTCTATAGGCTTAAAACGAATTACCAGCCCAGAGTAGGAGAGATCCTGGCTGTTCTTCATTTGTATACAGATGGCGAGCCCCCAATCCTAGGGTAATACTTCCCATCTTTTTAAAGAAGGTCTCCGCGGAGTCGTGACTTGCATACGATATTAGGAGGAAAGGAAATGACACCCACGAGGATATGGACGGGTAAGAGATCCTTGAGCAGATCCCTATTAATATGAAATACACTACTTTTAACGGAAGAGATGCTCTATTGAAGTTGTTCTCTCGGGTTTCCTCCAAGAGACGGACTGAAGAGGGAAGGAAGAATGGCAGCTCCAGAAATAGTTCTACTAGTGACGTTCCTCATTATCCTCATTCTAGTTACCTTAGAAAAGATCGAGAAGGTTGTAGGCGGTGTCCTTGGTGCAGTGATTGTGTTCCTCATTCTCTTCCTAACTGAACGATTTTTAATTACAGATATCATAGAATTCATAGATTTTGGGGTCATTCTTACGATTCTCGGTATTTTCGTTTCCGTTGAGGCTATTAGTGAGAGTGGCTTCTTTCAATGGTTGGCCATAAAGGGCATCAAGGCAACGAAAGGCCATTCCACCTTCCTTTTTGTTCTTTTGTGCTTCGTTGCAAGCATTCTGACGGGATTCATAACAGCTATTGCCTCGATGATCATTGTTGGGGCACTTACGGTGGACATCGCCAAAATCTTAGATATCGATCCTACCCCTTACCTCACCGCTGAGGCGATAACCGTTAATTGCGGGACGTTGCTCACGCCTATTGCCAGTATTCCTAACATCATCGTGTTGGGAGAAATAGAGGAGGCCTCTTTCGGCTTTTATGCGGTAAATCTTGCACCAATTTCTCTGTTACTTATCACCTCTACCGTTTTTATCCTCTTGAAGCTTACCGAAAGGCTAGAAGAACCGAGCGATGAACGAAGGGCATTTCTCATGGAGTTTAATTCATGGGTTGTCGTGCCCAATCGACCCCTGTTCAATGAATCTGCTATCCTCTTCATCGCTATGACCGTGAGTTTAATCATCCTGCCGAATCTGTTTCCTTTGGTGAAACTGTGGTTTGTGGCTGTGCTTTTTATGCTCATTTTCCTTGCTCTTCCAGAAACGAATGGGGGGGAACTGATCAAAAACATCGAATGGGGAACGATCTTCTTTCTCATAGGCCTTTTCGTGATGGTAGAGGGTTTAGCACATAAAGGACTCCTACTGCAAGCTGCAGAAGGGATGAGACAGATTATCGGAGGAAATCGCCTCCTTTCGATCCTTATTATCCTTTCCTTTTCGTTTTTTGCTAGTGGCGTCATTGATAACATAGCTGTAACTATCGCTCTCCTCCCTATTCTCTCACACCTCCTCAATATTCCTGCTTTGCAGGCCATCAACAATATCTTGATTAGTACGCTAATCATTGGAGCAAATCTCGGTGGGAATCTCACACCGATGGCTTCTCCTACTACTGTCCTTGCTATGTCCATTAGTAAAAAATCGGACTACGAGCTAACCCCTCGAAAGTTTATCAAAATCGGTTTTCCAACTACTATGATACAGCTTTTCATTGCAACTGCGTATTTATTGCTCATTTATTCCATAAGTACTTTCCTCATGGTGAATCTCCTCCTGATTAACTTATTGATGTTGCTATTCGCCTTGGTAGGGTTTGCTGCCTTATACTTCAGAGAGACCCTTCAACAGAAACTATCGCGAGCCGTCCATGTCTTGTCTACGCTACTTTCAAAGTTTAAGGTAGTGAGAAAGGAAAAGTCTGAAGAAGTACTAACTCAAAAATTTTTTTGAAAGCCAAACGGTTACCTGCGAAGGCATGGTGGATAACAATGTGATTTGCTTGAATTATGTATCAATTGTTTAAGCTACTACGATAAGGGTGATCGAGATCTTGACAGAGAGGAGATAAACGCTGTAAAGATCGATATTTAAGGACATTGATCCTTTACCTACGTCGTGGTCCCTTGAAGGATCTTCAATTCGTGTAACTACATTTTGTTCATTTTGCGTAATAGGTCTTCTTCTCTAACCCAGTTACATCCAGATAGACATTTTACAGTCAAACCCTTTCCGTTGAAATTCTACTTAGAGTGCTTTTACATCCATGTAGTGAGGATTTAGTTCACCCATTTCAAAAATAGTTTAGAAGGAGTTGATTCTTCTCCTTTTCTTATGAGAGGATACCCATAACCTTGGTATTGCTGAACTCAAGGGTAGTTTGACGTCATTTCTAGAGGGATCACAATGAACGACCGTAACAAAGTGGAAACGTTCACGAAAAAAGAGGACGAGAGGAGGATGGCTGTTAAGTAGAAGATCTCTCTAATTCTTTTTAAAAGAACTTCTTTATTGGTACATTGATGATGATGGCAGAAGAGAACCAGTTAGCTGCGCCATGTGGCCTATATTGCGGTGTTTGTATCGATAAACTCGTATACGATGAATGCCATGGATGTTTTTGTGACTGTGGAGAGTGTGCAGCTACGTCCCACCATGATAGATGTGAGATCTTCAAATGTTCTGTAGAACAGAACGAACTTGGAGGGTGTCACGAGTGTGAAGACTTCCCCTGTTCCATGCTTATCCGTTTCTGCTATAATCCTGTCTGGATGCATCACCTTCCAGTGTTAGAAAATTTACGAAGGCGTAGAACAATTGGAACAAAACAGTGGATGAAAGAACAGGAGAAACTATGGAGTCATAAGTGGTATCGTCGCATGTGGCTGTGGCTTCAAAAAGAATGTGAGGAGCGGCTTCAGCGTGCCCTCAAAGAATCGAAGGAGTTCTTAGTTGAAGAGAAGTAGCAGCAAATACACCGTTCTGAAAGAAAGCAAAAAGTAGATGCAAAAGAGTAGAAGCTGGCTCCCACGAGAGTAAAGCATGTCACCAGGTCTATTTGATCAAAGATTCCGTGGATGGTGTGTATTTATAGAGAGAAATCAAGGAATCTCCTCTATAAAGATAACTGGACGATGTCGATAGCATAGAGGATGACGTACGAAATAATGGAACTTGAAAGAAATACTGAACATGAGACGCCACTAGCATAATTGATGCCATCATGCCATACATATTCAAAAAGGAGGAACCTAATGAGATATCACAAACTGTATAAAGGCTACAAGTCCTTCCAATACCTAGAGGAGGGTGTGGATTACAAGCAGTTTGCCCTTCAAGAGGGAACAAACTGGGGAGAACCGTACCAGATCCCCTTAACTCCCGCTGAGGAAGCAAGAGTCAAACAGTTGGTTGAAGATAACGTCTATATTTCCTTGCATGAACATCCCACCAAGCAACCGAAGGACATGGATGACCTATTGGCATATTCGAGAGACGGACGGGAAAGGACTGCCTATGAGAGTTTGGCTAACTCTTACTATGATGCCATTTTTGACAATTTAATGGATGGTACCGCCCTTATTACCTCGAAAAACGGATGGAAGTGGCAGGATGTGATTTACGATTTAGGCATGCGCTTAAGCGACTTAGCACACCAAGAATTCGTCGTTAAGGGGGAGTGCCTTGCTGACATTACCCAAGCACACGAAGAAGGAAAACTCGCGTTAATTCCAGCAATGGAGTCCTGTACGCCAATTGAGAACGAGCTGGATAGGATTGACATTTTGTACGGTTTGGGTGTGCGGATGTTGGGGATCGTATACAGTGAATCCAATAGCCTCGGAACGGGGTTAAAAGAGGATCGAGATGGAGGACTGACCTATTTCGGACATGATGCAGTTGGGAGGATGAATAAACTCGGAATGGCCATTGACGTCAGTCATGCAAGCGACCAAACGAGCTTAGATGTTTTTGAAGCGAGTACTACACCAGTCTTTATAAGCCATGCAGGGGCTAGAGCAGTGAGAGCCATCAAACGGTTAAAGCCAGATGAGGTGTTAAAGGCATGCGCAGAGACGGGTGGGGTCATCGGAATAGAAGCAGCACCCCATACGACAACCTCACGAGAGCACCCCAAGCATTCAATTCATTCGGTTATGGATCACTTCGAATACATTCTTGACCTCGTAGGTATCGATTATGTGAGTTTCGGGCCAGATACACTCTATGGTGACCATGTAGGATTGCACAATGTTTTTAGCAAGCATTTTTCTTTAAATGAAGCGCATAAAGGGGAAAAAGAGGATCGATTTCCTGAAGTTGAGTACGTGCGGGGGATGGATAATCCCACTGAGGCATCGCATAATATTATCCGCTGGCTGGTGAAAAATGGTTATTCGGATACGGAAATACAGAAAGTCATGGGTGGTAACACACTCCGAGCGTTAAAGGAAATATGGTAAAACATAGTACAGAAGTAGCAAGGTTAAGGGGGAACACCAGCAGGGACCCATTCTTTCGATACTTAGCACATGAATTTCCTGATTGGGCGATCCAGGGGATATAGCTAGGAGGTTCTCCTCTTTCATTGAGTTCCCCGATAGTACGGATCCCCCAGCTAGTAACAGAGTGAAGCAGGTTCGTCTAGAACGAATGGGATCGAACGTTATTGGTGAATCGAAACTCACGAGTTTGGAAAATTTGCGATAGTATCGTACCAAAAGAGACATCAGCAAGCTTACAGAGCTCTTCTATTTCATTGTCCTCGAGTCCTCGTTTCCGTAACTTCAGCCTCAGTTGCCTCTTACTTTTCCATGTAGAAAGTTTGAAGCTAACATAAACGAATGAGAGCTTGAAAAAGAATTTAAGAAGAGAAAAGAATAACGTGATAAATGCTGAAATCACGCTCAACCAACTTTTCCTGTTCATTTTACTCTATATCTTCTCCACGTTTTTCTTCAACTTTAGTTCTTACCTGTTCTTCAATGTTCTCCAGACCTCTTTTTTCTCGAATAGTCTCCAATCCGGGGATACCACGTAAAATTTCGGTAATTAATTTAGTAAAGCTATGATTCCGCAGATATTCTCGAGTGAGTTCATAGGCTTTATTTTCATCTAAACCTTGATCCACCAAGTTTCCATAAAAATTAGCCGTATTTTCAGCTAGTTGTTTACTACTTTCCGCATCGTATATTGCGTTCTTTATCCCTGCTATGAGTGAAGGGATCGTCTCACTTATAACATTCAGTACTTCCTTCAACTCAGCTATATCACTCAGCTCGGATTTATTTCTTTCGTGCATTTTTCCTCCATTACTATGAGGAATTTCTCTTTAAAAATATCTTTAATGTACAGTGAATCACAGAAATAATGAGTACGCTCCCGTGACGTAGTTGATTGGAATGAATGTGTGTACCCTTCCTACAATTTTCGCCATTGGAACTTTGTCTCTTTCTGCTTTTTTAGATTATTTGCGGAAATACATTGCTTGGATGGTAGGAGGTTTCATCGGTGTGATATTCGGTGTGATCTATGGGGCAATGGTGGAGGAGCTGTTCGGTCCCTTAAGCACACTCATAACGAAAGAACGTAGAAGTGAGAACAGGAAAGAGTCTCCAGATCTAAATCCACTGTTCGATGGTGCGTTCACAGGAATACTTAGTGGGATCCTTGGGGCTATTATCGCTGCAAGAGGAGGAAGGTTTACGGGGGGCCTCTTGGGCCGATCCCTCGCTGGTGGTTGGGGAAGACTTACTGGAAAAGAGTGGGGTGGATCTGTCAGTGCAATCGTTGGTGGGGCTTTGAGTGGTTTCATTGGTGGAGTGTCTGGTGGTTTCTTGGGTGGTTTGTTTGCTGCGTTGCTTAGTGGGATGCCTGTGTTCGACAAGGGCCAATATCTGCCTGAGAAAAGTCGGTGGACACAGGTGATGTTCGGTGGAGTAGGAAGAGTAGTATTTGAAGCTATAGTGAGTGGAGCCATTGCCCTAGTGATTGGAGGGCCTACTGGCCTCCTTTTTGGTATGACCAGTAGTTTGATCGCCGTCCCAATTGGGAGTGTCCTCTTCTTTGGAAACTTTAGCCCATTAGTGAGTGTTATCGTTGGTCTACTACTCGGAATTGTCATAGCAAGAACTGTTTTCCCGAAGTACCAAGTAATAGTTGGTCTGCTGGGTGTGGTAGTTGCTATTGGGATTGCTGCCATCCTTCTCTCAATAGTAAGTTCACTCAGCGTCTCCGTTGGGGGATTAATTTTTAGTGCTATCTTGGGCGTTTTCATGGGAAAAGTTTGCCTTACTGACTAATACACCACGATTTCGGAGAAAAGATACAAGTCACATCCTACGCATTCTTTGAAAAAGCTCTTTCATGAAGTGGAGACGGGTTAACAAAAAAGTAAAAATCATTCATTTAGCTTTTCCCTGATCCGTTGGGCAAAGCTTGCTGTCTCTTTAGAGTCAGTAATAAGTTCAATGTCCGATGGAGAAGAGATCCCAAGGTTTAGCTCTACGGCTCTTCGAATTTGATCTTGCTCAAAGATTTTTCCTTTACTGACTTCCGCTGTCGTACCCAAGATTCGTAAAATTGCCACACCAGTAGCATCGATCGCCACCCTGTCTGTTCCTGCCAGGATCACCTTAGGATATTTTCGTGTGCCGTGTGCTGGTCCACCATCAACGAACGCGGTGATCCCATCCAAGACGATCAGGTCTGGCTCAAAGACGCAATTGATTTCAGCAATCATGTCACGCTGATGTGGTGAATTATGGAGTTCCCTCATGTACGAATTACCATCTAGGTTTCGACGAGGAACCATTCCTACAGCATTTTTTAGGGATAAGGTAAAATGGCCACCGTATTGATGCGTTTTCAGGCAACAAGTTTCTACAATAGAGTCAGCTTCGTGAAAAAGCTTTGCGAAAAGGAACCCCTTTTCCCAGTGACTCTCCTCTGGTTGAAGGTGAACGTAGTCTTCAACTGGTGCCTTTGCAAGGTTGACTACAGAGAGATTCAATTCTTCAGCCAATTCATGTACTCCTTTCTTTGCAAATACTTCGGCAGTATCGGCAGGGCCACTTCGTTCCGCTAGGGTAATCGATTTCGCATTCATATCCCACAGTTTTTCCACTAACGCTCGTAATGTGATCATGTGAGTCGAACCAGGTGTGGGATCTGCGGTGTTAAAGTTTGGTTTCAAAACTACGTTTTTTCCTTTTACTGGATTCATGGAGAGAAGTTCAATAGCCTTTTTGACACCCTCTGCTCTGTTTTCTGTTTGAATGACAGCAACTTTAGTCATGATCATCCCTCTTCTTTGTGTCTAAAACCAGGGTAAGGAAACATGGAAATGTACCTTAACTCTTGACCCTAAGTTCCTTCGCGACTTTGATATCGTGGGGACTCACAGGCGACTCTCTGATCATTGGAAGATCTCTGAATGCCTTATGGTTGATGAAATTCTTGATACCCGTTCGCCCCATCTTGCCCTTTCCCAAATGATGATGTTCATCCTTCCGTGAACCTAGTTCTGCCTTTGAGTCATTAAGGTGAACGATTTTCAGAGCGTCAAGACATATTGTCGCTTCAATTTCCTTTACAACTTTCTCTATCCCCTCTTTAGTGTGCACTGCGTAACCTGCTCCGAACGCATGGGCCGTGTCAAAACAGACCTTCACCTTTTCAGATGCTGCTCCCTCCATCATTCGCTGGAGCTGCTCCATGGTATACCCTAGGGACGTCCCTTCGCCAGCAGTGTTCTCAAGTAAAAGTTCAGTTTCGATGTCCGTAAGCGTTTCTGTAAGTGCGTTCAACCCTTTGATTATACGTGAAAGTCCGTTTTCTTCACCAAAACCTGTATGGCTACCAGGATGAAAAATGACATAGGGTAAACCAAGCCTATTAGCCCGTACTAACTCACCTCGTAGACATTCAATGGACTTTTTGAATAGTTCATCCTTCGGAGTCGCCAAGTTAATTAAGTAGGTGCCATGGACAACAATGGGTTGGATGTTACCCTCTGTATACATGACCTTGAACTCTTTTGCCTCTTTTTCGTCAAGATCTGGGAAGCTCCATCCTCTTGGACTTTTGACGAATATTTGCCCACAGTTTCCCCCTAACTCTTTTTCCCTCTTTAAAGCTTTTGGAAATCCGCCAGCGATGCTGACGTGCGCTCCTATCTTGAAAACCATTTTTCACTCCCACAGAAGTAGGGAAGTAAACTATTTTAATCTTTTGTCGAGTAAATCGGTTTTCCACGAGATGGATTCGTCAACCAAAAAATGTAAATGAGTCTCTCACAGGGATATATTTCAACACGTGTAAGCCTCTGGAGGTATCTTAGACTGGAGAAACCTTATAATTTTTTGTTTAACTTTGTGAGTGTTGCTGTGTGAAACAAGAACAAACAATAGCCTCAACAGTTTATCTTGTACGTAGCTCCTGTGGGTTCGGAATTTTGTAGGAGTCTCGATGGTAAGGCATTATGGTGGAGAAGATTTTCCTAGAAAACGTTTACCGCTACGGTCAAGTTATCTATCCAAATATCGATCAAATAAATTTAAAAACCATCTTCCGTTCAATTAGGTTCATTTTATAGGTTAACTAATGGTTAACCTATACCGAAGTTGCTGATGTGAAATGTCTAAGAAACAGACTCAAGGAAAAAACCGATGAGGAAGCAGTGACAGTTCGAGGTCTCCTGACAAAATTCTCAAAAAATAAAGAATGTCAAACCCCAAAGAAAAAACAGAAACCGTAAACAAAAATGACAAGTTGTACCGGCTGAGAGGATACTCAGGAACCTCAGAGAGAATCTCCCCTGTTACTATCTAGGCAGAAGTAATCATCTTTCGCCGAATACAAAAAGGGGGAATGGTACCCCTTTATAGTAAGCTCTGACTTGGGGACTCAAATAGGGCATTGCACATTAAGAAAATAGGCATTCCTGTCTACCTGTCCTTTTTTGAGGCAATAGTTAAGCTTCCGAAAGAGGATGGGACTTAAAATGTTTCTTTATACGCTTAATTTTCGTTTTTAACGCTCTTTTTGAACTTCTTTCTTCTTTAAGTCGATGGCGTAAAATTTTCTTCTGAAGGATTTGAGTGAGTTCTTTAGCATCAGCAATTACATTGTTTTCTTCGAAGGGATCTCTCTTAAGGTTGTATAATTCATCCGGTTTCTGTTCATGATAAATGTACTTCCAATTTTGCAACCTTAAAGAAATGGACTTCCCTACATTGGTAGAATTGAAAATTTTGTCTGGTGTCACTTCACTAATAATCAGTTTCTCATGACTCGTCTCTTCTCCAATTAGAGACGGAAGAAAACTTTCGCCTTGAAATGCGGGCGGCTGACGTATATTAAGACTATCACAAATGGTAGGGGCAATATCTAGTAGTTCTACTGGTAAATCTACAATACTATTTTCGAGATCTTTGTAGTATAAGATAAGGGGTATATGAAGCAATTCATCGTAGAGTTTTGCCTTGTGTCCTAAACCCCCATGTTCTCCAAATTCTTCACCATGATCCGCTGTAAACACCATTAACGTATTATTTTTAAGCTTTCGTTTTTCTAAGTATTGTAGTAATCGTCCCACTTCATGGTCCATATACCGTATTTCTCCTTGATATAGCGCTTTTAATTGGTAGTACTCCTCCTCGTGTATATCATTCCCAAGGTGTTTGTGATATAATGTTGCTATCTCCTCCTGAGAAAAAGAGGGATATCCTAATTTTCGAAGATATTGGGGAGGGGGGTTATAGGGGGCATGGGGATCTAAATAATGGATCCAAAGAAAGAACTTATCAGACTTTTGAAGTTTTTCAAGCCAAGAAATTGCAGTATCGGTAAGTTTCTCAGCTCGGGCATACTTAGGAATGTGTTTTATGCCTAATTGACCATATATTTTTTCTGTTAATCGACCAACTCTCCTCCTAAGTCCACTGTATCGTTGTTCAAAGAAACGAAGAAGGGGCACTTTTTGATTTGAAGAAAAGAGGTTCAGCACTTTATTTTGGATAAGGGAAGAAAAAGAGTCTCCTCTTTTTGTGAAACGCCATTTAAAGTCAATAAAGCCTCTATTATAGCCAAACATACTTGAAAGATAGGGATTACAATGGAATCCAGCGGTTTTAAAGTCTTCCTGGGCTAACACTTCTGAAAGGAGCACTCTCTTTTTAGAGAGAGTATCATATCCTCCATACATTAACGGATAGGTTGAGGTTAACAAAGAAGGCATCGAAGAGAATGTATTTGGACCATTCGCGAATGAATTTTTGAAAAGAACTCCTTCCGATGCAAAATCGTCAATATTAGGACTCACATCTTTTTGATGGCCATAACATCCAAGAAAATCAGCTCTTAACGCATCGAAAGTAACCAACAGGATATTTTGCGGTACGTTTTTGAAAGATACTTTGCTTTTTTCAGGAGGGCTCATTAGAATCCCAAGAAGTTATCGGAAGGAGCATATTTGTTTTTAAAAATATCATGGTAGAAAAGATGAATAAATAAGAAATGAGAAATGAAGAATGAAGTGAACATCATGCATGTATTGTTTCTCACTGATACTTATTATCCCTTCGTTTCAGGAGTGGCAAGGGTAATTGAATCACTATCTACAGCATTGAACAAACAAGGAATTAGAACAACCATCGTGTGTCCCTCGCCAAGTCTGACAGTTACGTCCTATGTTTCCGGTACATCACAATCCAATCAACTATATAATTTACCATCTGCAAGACTTCTAAAAGTTTATGATAGTTTTAGGTTCCCTGTTAAGCCTCCTGTGGTTCTGGAACTTGTAAAAGAAGATGACACGGTAATTTCCGTACATTCTCCTTTTTTTAGCACTGCTGGAGCGGTTATGACTGCGATGAAGGTAAAAGAACGAAGAAATATAGAAATTCCTATTGTTAGCACTTTCCACACTAACATTGATCTATTTTCCCAAAAGCTTGTCCCTTCCTATTTTCCCCGATCTCCCACCCATTTTCTGATATATTTGATGAAAAAGCTTCTCAATCGTACTTTATTTACAACCGTACCGTCTTCTTCCGTAGAAGAGTCTCTCCACAATAAAGGCATAGAGCGTATTCTTACGGTCCCACATCCATTAACGTACGAGATCTTTCACTCTCCCACAATTTCTCTTTCTTCTGTCTATCCCTTTTTAGACTCTGGCAAGTATTTCCTTACATTAGGACGAGTAAGTCGAGAAAAACGCGTCGAGTATCTTATCAAAGCATTTTTAAATCTCGATATTCCTCTTGTCATAGGTGGAACTGGCCCCCACTTGCCAAATCTGAAACAAAAGTATGAACAAGAACCTAACATCTATTTCCTTGGGTTTGTCCCAGAAGGACATCTTAAAACACTTTACCGGAATGCTGTAGCAATTCTTTCAGCAAGTTACGCGGAAACTCTAGGTCTTTCTTTATTAGAAGGGATGGCGCAAAAAACGCCAGCCATTGCCTATAGAAAAGGTGGGCAAACTTCCTACATTGAACATGGTACAAATGGTTTCCTTTACTCCACTATAAAGGAATTACGTAATAAAGTGAGAACGCTGTTCAATAATCCAGATCTCCAAAAAGAAATGGGGAATAATGCAAGAACTACGGCTCTACACTACCACCCAGATAATCTTATCCACGAATGGAAAACGGTGTTCACAACTGCGTTACGCCTTGCCAAAAAACATGAACTCTATTAGACCTGGGATCGGAGAAAACTACAAAATCTTCAAAAAATGATCCTAGATTGCCTTGATTATCTTATTTTCTTGAGCAGAAATGGAGCCTTCTGAATTATGATCCCTGTTTTACTGTTCTATGCTATCTTTCCCAAGATCGGAAGGCCGATATCACTCATGATACGGTAAAAGAGGGTAACCTTGGTACTTCGTGGGGGGATCTTTGGGTTATTATGTAACACCATCTCAAACCACCTTGAAGGTAACGATGACCGAAGGATCCCTTCAAGTTTGTAGAGTGACACATGGTGTCGGGGGATCCCTCCCGCAAGGGCAGCGGACACATCGGGCAGTAGATCCAGGGGGTCGTTAAAGTATCGTGGATCCTCTGGGGATTTCGGATCAATGGCCCCCAAGGAGATCGCCGCTCGGTTACCAAACATCTGCTTCGTGAGTTTTGACGCGAAGTAGACCCAGTATCTGGCGTCGGTCCACGTGACTAAACCTCTTGCGTGATTATGTATTAGACTGGTGTAAACCATTGGAGACACGAGATCCCATTTCACAGAGGTGATAGGCGTTCCGAGAGCGTGCTGCATGATCTCTGATCTACGATAGACATCAAATAAAACCAGGTCAAGCATTGCAGCAAGAGTTTTAGCCCCATGATCATGAACTACATCGATGACCTCTCCAAACTTGCTGCTACTATCGTCATAACCTCCGTTCTTGAGGGACCTAGTAACGTAGTTTAAGGCAAACCTCGGTTTTTTAGAGAGAGAGGTACGATGAAATGCTTTTACGTGTGATCTAGGCGGCTCAAGGTCGACAGCTATCCACTCTACCTGTAGGTCATGGGCTGAAAGCAACTGAAAGGTCTTCCGCAAATATCGAAGGAACGTGCTGACATTCTGAGCGGATACCCAGTATCCCTCACGTTCATCCAAAAGGAGCCAGAGCCCAACCTCAATGTCTGCCTCCTCCAATGTATGAAGCATTCTAATATATCTGACGTCTAAAAGGGTATGTACAGCAATATCCACGCACACATCATAGCGGGAGAGCAATTCAATGGTGTCTGGGGTAATAATTGTAGATGGACGAAAATGTTCGGCCCAAACTCTACACGTCAATCATAACCCCTCCTAACTGTATGATGTTCCTGCTCCCGACCATTTCACTCACCGCGGTAAAAAACTCTTATGTCACTCTTAAACTTACTCACTCCGATCGACGAAGTAGGGGCAAAATCACCCTAAAAACATACAAGTTAGGGGGATGAGTTTGAATCTTTTTTCGTCTTTTTAGAATTAAAGTTGCCATAGTTTGAGTATATGGGGATCTCGTATTTTTTCTCTTACTATGGTCCTTTATGGTAATAGAGTAGAGAGAAACGGCATATTTCTAATCATGTTGGACAAATTATAATCAGGGGGAAACAAATCGTTATTGCCTAAAGGTGGAGGTGAGTTTGAGGGAAGGAACAAACCACCATTTTACCTTGTCACAAAATGGTTGAGAGATCGGGAAAGTATGCTAGGTAGATCTGGAACAACGACCATTTCTTCCGTCACAATCCGAAAAGTTTAAATAAAGAACATTTTTCCACATAATACGAGAACAGGGGGGTTGTACCCCCTAAAGGTGTAAAAAATGGCTGAACTACCAAGAGCAGGAATTAGAAGGCTATTAGAATCTGCTGGCGCCGAGAGAATGTCTCAAGAAGCGGTCGTTTCTGCTAGAGATATCGTAGAGCAGTTTGCTCAAAAGCTTGGTGATGTCGCCTGCACTTTCTGTGAGCATGCAGGCAGGAAAACCCTAAGCAAAGACGATATCAGAAAGGCTGCCAAGACATTGGAGGAAAGCAAGGGATTCTTCTAAAGCCAGTACCCAAAACCCTTTTATTTTCTTTTTTTCTTTTTTTCATCTCTTTTTTCATATTTACGCCGAACTTCATCGTTAACCATTCATGTTGAGGAACTATCAACGTAGAAGGAGAAATAAGATTTTAAAGCATGGATAGGGATGCAATAAATTAGTACTTCACTGTTAGGAACGTACTCGAGGGGAGTGCCACATGCTTGGGGGACGCGTCTGGGAGAGAGCGCTACTTCTCACACGATTTTTTAGTCACAAGATCCTTCTGAAGATCGGAGAGGAGTTGGGATTACATATTGAGGAAGGTGCATACGACATTGATCGGTGGCGAATTGCTGTGGAAGTTGCCAAGGTCTGTACCGATGAACAGTTGAAAGATTTCTGGAAACACCATCATGTACATTCCATTGGTATTTTCAGGGGAAAGTGGTTCACCGTGACCAGAGACGGTATCCTCCTGACTGAGGGGAGCTTAAATGCCGTTCGAAGTGATGTAACGCGTGCTCTTAAGCAGGGTGGATTGAAAGCGTATGCCTTCTTAAAAGCCCTAGTCACTCTCGGTGGAACAGCGAAATTCAATGATATTGCTCGAGAGATGGAGAGTTATCTGAATGAAGAGGTCTGGCCAACCTACACTCTCAATATCCTGCGAAAATATGGACTCGTCCTTGATACTGGAAGTCAGAGCTACCCAACGAAAGCCATTCCTGCTGAAATTCTTCCCACAGTCAAGGAAGAACTAGAAAACTTTCAAAGTAGGTTTGAAATGATGAAGAAACGACAAGAAAAAAAGAAAGGACTATCTACACAACTCGCCAGAGAGGAAGTAAAGCACGTTGAAAGGATGGATACGAAGTTGCACCGATATCTGCAGGACATTGATGTCGATGCAGTTCAATCGTTTGGTAGAGACCTGTCCATCGAGACACTGGCAGAGACGTTTGAAGGGTTTTTCGGTCAGACCTCCCTAGATCCACTTCTTAGCATGATCCAGCAGTATTCTATTGCTGACGCGACCATCCTCTCACCAGCATTCAAGGAAACTCGACTGAAAACAGGGTTCAACTTGGCTTTCTTTGGTGATCCAGGTACGGGAAAGACCTTCTCCAGCGTCGATATCATCACGGGATCCAACATCGTACCACCGTTTGGCATTCCTGGAAGGAATCGTTACTGTTCGGGGATGACCCCTGCTGCGTTTCTACGCATTGCCGAAGCCTACGAAGGAAAGCGATTTAACTTCCTCGTTCCCGAGTTTCGGGAATGGTTCACTCATTCAACTTCTATGGCTGAATACTTAAAGCTGGCACTTGAACGAAAACCCATTAAGTATGAAACAGCCCGAGAGACTGTCAATTCATATGAGTTCTCTTCCTTCTTTAATGTGAACTATAATGTAACTGTTGGGAACCAATCGTGGGCATCTTTGAGTAGAGACCCTCATTTTCGTGCCCTACGGGATCGCTTACTCTGTAAACTGCATCGTATGACGATGGATCGGTATAAAGCGATTTCTGATAGTCAAATCAAACTGTTAATGGAGGGACGGGAGACGATGGATCAGTTCTCAAAAAACATCAGAGATCACTTGACCCTAATCTTTGCCCTAGAAAATGGCCTCTTCCCAGCTCGTCGCCTACCAAGAAAGGAAATCAAGTTGACGGCAAAGGTTCTTAACCAATTGAAACGGGCCAGAGATGAGATGCTGGCGGAGGTTGAGCAACCACCCTTCTCCCCGAGGTTAGAGAAACGAGTGATTCAACTCGCGTGTAGTGCGACGTTACTGGAGTACTTTCAAACTGATGATGACATCCTAGAGGTCTCCGATGCAGCGTATAGCTTCGCTGAAAACGTGTTCAAGGAAGAGATTCAAACCCGCATTCTTGAGAGAACCTAGATCTCTTGCATATAGTTTCTATTTACGCGGAAAAAAGAAGTATTAGCAGGATTGAGAAGAACGTACGGATAAGTTATAGGCGTCTACGTAAGTACGACAGAAAATTGCTGTTCTTTTGCTGGATTTGAATCTTTTTTGAGAAATGGTGGAAACTGATATCTTTAAATAGCCAAGTTTCTTGGAGCTGGTAAAACTTTTTTAATATTTTAATTACAATATTATGATTAAAATATCTTTAGAGAAGTGACTTATGTGATCGGTCAACTTATCATTACATTAAGGGAGGCTCTAGAGGCCTTACTGCTCGTTTCCATCATGGTTGCTTATTTGAAAAAAACTGAACGGGAACAGTACGTTAAAAGTACCATCTACGGAGCGGTTATTGCCTTTTTTACTGGAGGACTCATAGCAGTAGGGGTCATTAATATATATGGAGCGCTTGAAGAGAGCAGTGAAGCACTTTTTGAGGGCTTAGCGTCTCTCTTAGCTGTCGGCGTTCTTACTTACATGATTTACTGGATGGCCATCAAAGGCAGGGACCTCCGGTTAGATGTAGAAAGAAAAATAGCAGCTAGCGGGGGATCCCTAGCAATTGCGTCTGCGTCCTATATATTTGTGGTAAGGGAGGTTATTGAGACGATACTGTTTTTGATCCCCTTTGCCACCAGAGATTTGTTGGGGACAATAATTGGAGTGGTTTTAGGAATAAGCATTGCGTTTATCTTTTCGTATGGTATCGTTGTTGGAGTAATACGCTTTAGCCTCAGACGGTTCTTTTTTTACTCTAGCATTCTGTTGGTTTTGATTGCGGGGGGGCTTGTTGGGTACGGGATCCATGAGATACTCGAATATGTAGCAGAACTAGGTAGAGACTTGGGATGGCTTGCAACGTCCGCTTACCATCTTAATATACCTGAAACCTCTCTTTTCCATCATGAAGGACTTATTGGCAGTATTTTTGCTGTTTTTTTTGGCTATTCTGTTGAAATGGAATGGTTACGCCTACTGGCGCACCTTGGCTACCTTGGTATTACCCTGCCCCTTATAATGAACTTATATTCAACGAATTCTCAGAATAGTTAATTCTTCCGTTCATACTCTCTTTTCTATAGCTAAAAATAGTTATGAAGCGGTATAACGCTTAATAGTTGAATTCTTTTTGATATCGGTAGTTCCATTACTTGTACCCTGTTTCCTTAAGAGTAAAACTTTTTTAATTATGTCACCTAGAACGAAAGTAATTCGCATTTCCTCCTCGTTCTAACAGGAGGATCTCTTTGGTATTAAGATGAAGGTAACTGAAATCACTGCAAAAAGCATCGTCGTGAGAAGTAGTATTCCAGGAATTGACTATGTGGTGAATCCGTACATTGGCTGTCAACATGGTTGTAAGTATTGTTACGCTAAGTTTATGAAGAGATTTACTGATCACCATGAACCGTGGGGGGAGTTTGTTGACATCAAGGTAAACGCTCCAGAGCTGGTGGGTGATAAAAAGTATGAGGACAAATTGATACAATTTAGTTCTGTTACTGACCCTTATCAACCGTTAGAGGCGAAATATACGTTAACCCAGAAAACGTTGGAACAATTACTTGGGGCTGGTGCCCAAATCGACATCCTCACGAAATCAAGCTTAGTCACCAGGGATATTGATCTCTTTAAGAGTTTTTCCGACCTGCAAGTTGGGATTTCGCTCGCTCTCTTGGGAGATCACAGTAAAAACTTAGAACCTCGAGCAGCACCACCTGACAAGAGGATTAATGCACTAAAAACGCTGAAAAACGCTGGTTTGAAAACATATGTGTTTGTATCTCCGATCTTTCCAGAAATTTCTGACGTCGCAAGGATCGTAGACCTGACTGCTCCGCATGTAGATTTTCTGATGTTTGAAAACCTGAACCTACGATCGACAAACTATCAACAGGTGATGTCATTCTTGGAAAGACACGATACTAAGTTGGTTCCACTGTATAAGGAGATGTACCAGTCTGAAGAACTTCATAGGTATTGGAAAGAATGTCAGCGCCGAATTCGTAGGTTAGGCGAGCAATATGAAACGAACATGCAAATTCACTTCCACCACGGAGGATTTTGAACAGGAAAGAGATAAAAATAGGTATGTGCGCTCTTGTTAGTTTCCTACATATCCTTCTACTCTTGGGGGCGACCTTCTAAGGTTACACTATGCTTGTGCGTTCTTCCATTCCGAGTAGCTGTGATTTCAACTTTTTCTCCAACGCTTTGACTAGCAATTACATCTTGCACCTCCCTGCTGGAATGCACCTCCACATTGTCAATTTCCTGAATAATATCTCCTTTCCTGATGCCTGCTTTTGCCGCTGAACTTCTCATGGCAGTATTTACCACTAACGCTCCACGTTTCACGCCTGTTCCTAAGCGTCGTGCGAGCTGGGGACTCATGTTCATGAGGCTTACTCCGAGCCACGGGCGTCTGACCTCTCCGTATTGGATGATTTGATCAACAACGCGCTTAGCGATGTTAGCTGGAATGGCAAAAGCCATACCCTGAGCCATCGGTACCATTGCGGTGTTTACCCCTACGACTTTTCCATTCATGTCAACGAGTGGACCGCCAGAATTCCCAGGGTTAATCGCCGCATCGGTTTGGATCAAATCTTCAAAGATCTTTTGCTTCGATCGAATCGTCCGACTTGGGGCAGAAATGATCCCATGGGATACAGTAGGCGCTCCTTTAAGGCCTAAGGCATTTCCTAACGCAATTACATGTCTTCCCGCCTTGAGCTTAGAAGAATCGGCAAATTCAAGGGCTTGAAGATTGGGGGCACCAGATTTGATCAACGCGAGGTCGTTTTCTGGATCTCGACCCATTACCTTCCCAGCGATCTCCTTTTCTAAGGATGGGATTACCATTTTAGCTTGCTCCATACCCTGTAACACATGGTGATTGGTCAAAATGTAGCCTCGTTCATCCACAATGAATCCGGATCCTGCACCTTTTATTGGTACTGGTTGGAGGAAGACGGATCTCTGCAGTTTAATCGTGTAGATTGACACAATGCTCGGCGCAACTTTTTCTACAAGACTCTCAATGTTCGTAAGTGTCATGGCTGTTCCCATCTTACTAACTCTTTTCCTTCTCGTGACATTTCCCCTTTGTTTCTTTTTAAATGTTTTCTCTTCACGAGTTGTATCTCCGCCCTGAAGGACGGGATCTTAGCCGATAGATGAAGGTAAAGTTAACTTCTTGCCCCGAGAGTAAGTATACATGTTATTTGATTGTGTTGCATCTCTCGCTCATTTTTTTCGAACTAATAATTTTTCTCCACTAGCCTTATCAGTGTTTACTTTTGGGTGGTGGGGTTTAAAGTTCCTTTCCAATCAATTTAACATCCTTCTACTTTAAGGAGGTGTAAATAGACCCGTCTCTTCCCGGAGACCGTCTCGGGTGTTTCCCCCCTTTAAAAAAGTTGCGACCCACCTAAAATTCAATCTCTGGAGAGGAAAACAGGGTAAGAAAATCTAAGAAAAGTTATTAACTCACGAAAAAAATAAGCGAGAGACTCATGTGTTACTCACCTTTTGGCATTTTTTGGTACAAAATCCCCACATGACGGCATATTTTCTGGGTGCATGACATACCATCCATGAACGCTGCACTTTTTGTCCGGTCGTAAGTGTTTACACTCACTACACGTGTGTTCGTATTCTCTCACTTTTGTTTTGAGTATTTCCAATTTTCCCCTATATATTTCTATTTCCTCTTCTAGCTCTTCTTTCTTTTGTTTAAGTTCGTTAATGGTACGTATTATCTTCTTTTTTTCTTCAATAAGGTGACTTTTCTTATTGAAGATGGGATACACACTATTAGGGGTATAAAAAGGTATATCCTTTCCTTTGAAGGTAATAGTATCAATATGTGTATATTTTTCTGAGGCAACCAAGTCTTTGCGGGATAGTAATGGTTCAAACATACGTAACTTGTTATTATTCTGATGTATAGTAGTATGACAACGGTCACATATAAAAATAACCTTAGGCGGGACATACGAAATATAGTGTGTTACTAACGTTCCTTCACTTTCCTTACCACAAATGGGACATATACCTTGGGTTAATTCCTTTTTCGTTTTTGTGATGTCTTTTTTCTCTTTGTCTTCCAAGGTATACCACCGTTTGAATATGATACACAAGACTATTACGAGGATTATTTAAATCATCAAATACAAGTGTCTACTTTATCCCCCCAGTCGAATACTCATTCCCATCCCGTCGTCCCGATTGTACGGCATACTAGTGACCATAACCAGTCAAAGTCAATCACATTTATCAATGTTCTCTCGGAATGTTTCAGCAAACTTTTCGGCGAGATTTTCGTCCTGTAACTGTAATTTATTCATACCTATATCCACGGTTATCTGTTTTCCTTCTGTATTCGATAATTTGTCTGGACAACCAATGGTAGTATCCGTGTACAAGCAGTGACGGGAATGATACACTGAACATCCATTTTTCCATATAGTGTTATAACTTTTTGGGTAGCTGTGTGGGACTCTTTTCAGGGTAAAAAACATATAGGAGGCTTTCTTCTATTGTTATGTCAATGTATTCTTCAACATCTGGAAACAAGTACCGTACGATGGGGACGTATAACATATTAGATAGTGTCACTTAAGTTCTGTTTACCAACATAACCAAAACGGTAACATGCAACAAGGAGTATGGGAAAACGTGGTAAAATTTTTTATTTTTTCTATGCAACAAAATATTTTTGTTTAACACTGAAGATACAAACCTTAGTATTGCTTAGTTACCTTCCTTTCCGCCCTCCTCATTCCTAATACGCCTTTGTTCAATCTACTGAGGGAGCAGGTTTGCCAGTAGGATTAATCATCGACTTGGTAGGTTCTCAAGCTATCACGGCAAGAGAGCGAGAGGATCATATCAAACAGAGGGAGACCGGGATGGATGCTGTCAAAGGGTTACCAAAATTGATTCTACCATCAGAACCTGCAATTATAGCTGGAGATAGTATCGAGTTAGTGACTGAGCAGTGGTGGATCCCTGTGTACCTCTTCCATCGTCTCTTGCTCTTTCAGTTACCTCTTCGAGGTGGGATCGGAACGGGAAAGATACATATCTTACGGAAGAAGGCAGACGAATCTGATGGCCCTGTGTTTTGGTCTGCACGAGAAGCGCTTGATCAAGCGAAGAAGCGGGGAAAGGAAGTACACCTGCACTATGGTGAGGGGACGTCATCACATGATAAGTTGGAAGGAATTAAAGCATTCCTCTCCATGGGTATTCTTTTAAATATGACGGACACGCAAAGAAACCTTGCTTTTCCATGGGTTTGGGAGAGGAAAAAGATTACCGAAATAAGCGAGATGCAAGAAACTTTAAAGGCTAATGTAAGCATCACTTTGAGTCGCTCGCATGCATATATCATCCGACGCCTCTTGGAACTTGAGGGAACACACCCAGAGAGGCATCTTCGGTGACTTCTCTCCGTCTTGAAGAAAAGGGCGTCTTGCGAAGAATTGGTTAGAGGTAATCCCCTATACCAACTCCGTCCACGGCGAAGGGCTTCCTTACTTGCAACGGTACAACCACGGCACCACTAGACCATTCAAGCTAGAAGATTTCCAATAGTGGTACAAACACGATGATTTTAACAAATGTCCGCAGTGAGAGAGTGCAATAGTAGCAAGAAGAAGAGTGCCGTCTCTTTTCAACCGTTAAAAAGGTAGAGAGTATCTCCGTAGCTGGTCGAATTGAAACTGAAATGGGATTGATCAACTGAAGACTTTTCAAATAGCAACATCGCATTTATGAACTAGAAAGGGGTTGAGAATTGAAGATAAATGAATTCATTCAATCACAGCTGGAAGCTTTAAAGAACAAAGGAACACTAATAGCTGCCTGCTCTGGTGGGATAGATTCCACTACTTCTGCGTATCTAGCTAATGAGGCAGTTGGCACGAGAGTCCACGCGTTTGTGATAGATGATGGGTTAAGGCGGGAACAAGAACCTGAAGAAGCCGAACAACTCCTCAGGAAATTGGGGATCAAGACGGAGATCTTGCGTAAACAAGAACGCTTTCTTACTGCGTTGCAGGGCCTCACTGATCCTGAAGAGAAACGAAAGAAGTTCCGAAAAGTCTTCTACTCGGTGTTAAAAGACGTTTTAGTCAAACACAAGACTACTCACTTACTCCAAGGTACGATCAAAGCCGACATTGATGAGACGAAAGGAAACGAGAAAGAACGTATCAAAACGCAGCATAACGTGCTGCAGCAGATTGGGGTGGATTATGGATTTCAAGTGGTAGAGCCCCTCAAAGATCTATATAAGAACCAAGTAAGAGACGTTGCTAGGGCGTTAGGTCTCCCTTCCCGCATTAGCGAGCGAATGCCGTTTCCAGGACCTGGTTTAGCGATCCGAATCGTAGGTGCAGTCACGCCAGAAAAAGTTGAGGTGGTGAGACAGGCCCACGTCATAGTAGAATCCACGCTAAGGGAAAAGCACCCCTTCCAAGTATTTCCTGTGTTGTTAAACGATAAAGCTACAGGTATCCTAAAGGGAAAGCGAGCATATGGGAACATCATTGCGATTCGATGCGTGGAGAGTGAGGATGCCAGAACCGCCAAACCAACAGAAATAGCAATTGGAACTTTAAAGAACTTAGCTGAACGGATCTGTGAGCAGCTGCCAACGGTTACCCGAGTGGTCTATGATGTGACTCCCAAGCCCCCTGGGACCATTGAGTTTGAGTAAGAGCGGTTTTTGAGTATTAGGTTCCTTAGTCAGGTGATAGACTATTGCCAATACGATGTCACCAAGTCGTAGTATTTTCTCTGATCATGGAGCTATTAGAGCAAAGAAAAAAGAAAAAAATGTAAAATAGAGGACTATCAACGTTTTCTCCGTAGGAAGACGACTAGAATTGCTATAATAGCAACTGCTCCCACGCCTATCGCCCCTTCCTCAAGCATTCCTGGCCCACCGATGGGACTTGTGTTCACGGTAAAGCTAATGGAATCCATCGCGGTTCTGTTGACGGCATCTGTTGCCCTCACGTTAACTATGTGGTCTCCATCACTCAAATCAGAGAAATCATGGGAGGTATCCGTGCCAACATTGTCCCAACTTCCCTCATCTACCCGTACTTCATAGTACTCGATCCAGCTTGCATCGTCACTTCCTGACCACTCGACGGTCACGGTACTTTCCTCTAGTTCCTCGTCTGAAGAAGGGGAAAGGATCTCAACGGTTGGTGGGCTAACGTCTACGTAAAAGTTAAGTGGGTAGACTGCTGTATTCTCTACGTAATCCATAGCATACACTTCTACGGTGTGCATACCCTCAGCTAAATCGGTAAAGTCGTAGATCGTCTGCGTTCCTATCATCTCCCAGCTGCCACCATCAATCCGTATTTTATAGTGATCAATCGCTACGTTGTCCGTTCCGTCCCATGTGATGGTAACCGTCGTTGCATCTATGGCTGAATCGTGAGCTGGCGAGGTAAATGTGACCGTGGGTGCTGTTGTGTCTCTATAGTACGTGATGTCTCTCCAATCGGTTTCTGGATCTGTGGGATCTGGCGCATCTATTGGATCGCCTTCATTTGTCACTCTGTTGAAGATGAGTTCGATATCAAAGGAATCTGAAGTTTCGGTATCGGTAACGTTATCTCCATCGGAATCATAGACTAGTTCAAGGGTAAGGCTAATACCCACCTCTGTCAGTAGTCCGTCTCCACTGTACGTAACCCAGCTGTGACTGGAAATATTTGCGTTGAATGCTGAGATGTTACTGGGGATGGTCTCATTGAAACTTAGCATGAGATCCATTGTCGTATCCAGGGTGACCCATTCGAACGCTCCCTCTTGTTTGGTACCGAGGATGGAGTAATCCGTATCGAGGTCCATGGAAAGTCTTTCATCAACATCGAGGATATCTTCAAGCAACACATCCGAAGAAAGCAACTTGGGAATGATTTGATGGGTGACGTGACCAAGGGTCTGGAAGTAAGATAACTGTAGGTCCCACTTTGGCAGCACATAGGGGAAACTTGGCCAGAAGGGGTTGCCGAGGAACTCAACGTAATCATCTCCTGCGATGGAAGTTACAGACATATTGTAGGCTAAACCAAGCTCTTGGAAGGATTCTCCGAGGCAGTCTAGTGAGATGTTCATACTGTTGATGAGCTCTTCAATTGCCCCCTCCATTCCGGGTGAGATCCCTAAGTTCCCTTGAGATGTCTCATTGAGCGCGTAGAAAAGTCCATCTTCTATCATTACGTTGCTAAACGTATATCCTAACGTATCACCTTGTTGAATATCGAAGCTAAATTCTTCGGCACCCGTATAGCTCATCGTAAAGGTTAATGAGGCTGTTAATCTGTTATTGTACTCTTCTATATCCAGGGTCTCCTCTATGTTGTAGCTTTGTAAAATGCCCGACACAAGGCTGTAACTACTCTCAAGTGCCTCTATGTTCATGAACAAGTGCCCATTAGGAGTCATCTCATCGAGCTCAGCACTGGCGGTAAACGTTCCAACATCGCCTGCCTCTTCGTAGGTGGCATTGCTCTGAGGGAGCGAGTCAAACATTTCTTCCAAGTTTTCTCCAGTGACTGTTAAGTTTGTGGCGTTTGTGAAGGGTACTGGAAGAATGTATGCTAGTGCAGTCGCGTTATTGAACGGATAGGGAATACCAGAAATGCCTTCGGGTCCCATGTAGCTCGTAGGTAGGAACTTCTGTGGGGAGAGATCTCCAAAGTAGTACGGTACGAAGCTCGTGATGGAAGAGGCCATGACGCTGGCCGGAGTGCTCTGACTCTTCGTGTGTATGGTGGAGTAAAGGATAGGTGTGAACGGGAAAAGGAAGATACCTCCACTTTTTCTCGGGAGTGTCACTTCTAGTTGAGCGGCTTCCTGCTCGCTGATGTTGAACAAAGTCGTGTAAATGTCCCTTGAAACGGTAAGTTCCCTATCTGTGATTAATGACGGAGCTATCCACGCGACTGATGTGTTATTATACTCTGTAAAATTCCCAACGAAAATGTGGATGTTCGATTCCGTCAAGTTGTTGGGGATAGCTAATATGGTATCGATAAGGGCATTCAGTTCTTCCTCAGAGAGCCCCAAGGATGCCTTAAGTGCGTCTTCGTTGGTAGAATTTAAGTCAACGTCAATGTCCAAGGTGACCTCATCAAGGTTCCATTCATGGAGGGACTTATCCTCAAATCCAATCGTTTCTGTTGTTATAACTTTATTAGTTGCTGAAATACCCTTAATGGATGCGCTTGAGAAAGCAGGTAGTGATGGTAATTCTTTGTTGAAACTTAACGTTAAAGGTGTAACTAAAAGTAGAGAGACTAGCAGTATCGGTAAAATGTGTTCTTTTTCGTTCATTTTACCTTAGCAGGTTTCATTCTATTTAAAAGGATGTCTCCTCTTTTTAACCCCTATGCAAAGATCTTCCACCACTACAGACCTACTTAGAGGGTAGCAAGAGGATAGAAGCAAGTGGCTTGGAAGCCTCTCTTTGTCCTTGAGACGAAAAATTTCGGTGAGGAAGGAATATACAAATCTCATGTAAATATTATCGTTTAGCTTCCTATTCACCTTACGGTGTTCCTGGGTTAAAAATAGGAAAAAAGAATGGATTATTAGTAGGTTACCCTTCCTTCCGCACCTTCTTGAAGTAGTAAACGGGACCCGCAATTATTGCTGCTCCTACCACGTTGATCCCTCCTCAAGCATTCCTGACCTACCGATGGGACTCTGTTCACCTTGAAGCAATTCATGGAACTTTAAATAACAGAAGTGGCGGAAACAGGAATATTAAAAAAGAAAAAGAGAAGAAGTTATTCTTCAGGGATATCTTGCCTGCTTCTCCGCTTTCTCCAGATATAAATGCCCATAGCAATGACGATGAGAGCAATGAAACCAATGATACTGTAGGAGACCATGGGATGCTGTTCCAAAAAGCCCGTCGGTGCCCCTATTGCTTGGTTGACGTTCACAGTCATGGTTTTGGTTTGCATATTTCCGGCGTTATCGTAGGCCTTAATCGTAATCGTAAGAGTCCCTGCTGGTGGACTAGTGATGGTTCCTTGATACAGTCCGTTTTTTAACGTGGCATTCAACTGTCCAGTCGACCCTTCACTGCTACTCCAGTGCATAAGCACCCTCTCGATGCCAGCAGCTTTCTGTGGTTCAAACACCTCGCTAGCAACCCTTAGCACATCAGTCGTGGAGGGATCAAGCGGTTGTACGGAAGCATCTCGGATGTGCGGTGGCAGTTCATCCGTGATGGCGAGTTCGTGGGCGGAAGTGACACTCTCCTCTTCATCGCCTGACCAGTCGGAATCCATGTCCACAGCCTTAACTTGCCATGTAACAGTTTGCCCATAAGCGAAGGTACCTTTAGGAAAGATTACTTTCCAACGGTGTCCGCTTACATGTTTCATGGGGTGGTCTTTCCAGAATCCACCGTCGATTTGGTAGCGGAACGTGACCGATTCAACACCGCTGGTATCCCTCACATTGAGCTTAAAGGCGACCCGCGAATCATAGGAGATGTTAGAGGGGTATGTGCCTAGTTGAATGGTCGGAGAGGTGGTATCGTCATCGGTTATTGTTACTTGCAAGGTGGTTTCGCAGGGCTCATGCGTTGCGTCCCCAGGGAACCTGAGAGTTAACTGGTGACTTCCAGGAGGAACTCTTATTTCTATTATGAAACGACCATTTTCGTTCGTGATCTCAGAGAAGGTTCGCTTAGTTCCTACCGCTACATTTACCTCTCTATTACCGAGAGGGGTACCATTCTCCTCAGTGAGAGTACCTTTTACTGTCCAACCGCTATCTAGCTTCTCAGAAGGAAGAGTAATACCCGTTAGCTGCGTGGGAAGTCCATTGACGGTAAGGGTGGAGAAGGTGGTGGCCCGCTGGTAGGGGCTTCCTCCGTAATATACTGCAGCAGTGAGGTACACTGATCGTTTCATCGTTAGGTTCAATGAGATAGATGCCTTTCCATTACTGTCGGTCGTGGCATTTCCTACTTTCACCCATTTAGAACTCCTCTTGAGGAAGAAATCGATATTTTCTCCTGAAATTCCAGTACCCGAAGCATTCTTCAGCGTTGCTTCCAAAGTGGCCATTGCGTTGTATGTTCCAGTGATGGAGGGAAAGGATACACTACAACTCTCACCAGAGACATTGAGGAAGTTTAAGGTATCATTCATAACTTCTCTCCTCTTGGAAGTTCCATTTATGGCCTCAAATGGGAAGGCGAAGTAGACGAGTTTGTAGACGCCCTCGAAGGAGAGAGCTACGCCCTCACCACTTGTCTCATAAGTCATCTCCTCACGAGCATTCCCTCTTGGGTCGATACTAGAGGGACTGTTTGCATTGTTTGCGCTCTCAATTCCTATGAGAGTATATGAAACGTTAGGGTATATGAAGTCACTTCCATTCACGGTAGAGAGACCAGTATCGAAATTCAAGCAGTTTGCTTTGAGATATTGTTTATAAAATGGGGTTTCATTGAGTTGGCTACCTAGGTTCTGGCTACTAATAAAGAGAAACCCACCGTGGTCAAGGTAGTTTTGCAATATAGTTCGTTCTTCTTGGTTTAGAGGATTTAGGACTGTCCCTGTCAACCATATGACTCTCTGATAGTTCGTAAGTAGTGATGCACGAGGGGTGCCTCCAACGGAGATATTCCAACTGTCGTATCCGTAGCCAAGAGTATACCCTAAGCTTTCTAAAGTCTGTGTATAGTTTTTTTCATAGGTGGTGGCTCCATCATCATCTAGTAGAAGAATCGTAGAGGGATGATTATCAGATAATACATAGGAAGTCGCTGAAGTGCTGCTACTAGTGGTAGTATTGACCCGCGTCACTAAGGAATGCATGCCATCAGTATAAGCAGTAGTATCCCAGTTGTACTCCCACAGGCCATTCTTTGGATTGTACTTTTCAGTAATTTCTATCCAGGATTCATCATTTATCCGTACCTCCACATCTGTGACGTTTTCTTCACTAACAGTTGTGGAAATTTGGATAAGCGTTGTATCACTAACTCTTCTCCCTTTCAGGGGGGTAAGAATTTTAATCTCCTCCTTCGTCTTGACTCGTATATTATCCACGTAGATTCCTTCATATCTAATAGAATAGTCAGTATCAAGCCTGAATCTGATCTTCACATCCGTGTCAGTATAGCTTGAAATATTGAAGGATTTGTGTTGCCAAGTTCTAATATTGCCATCAAAATGGTCTAACTGGTTCCAACTTCCACCTAGTTCCTTAATATATACGTACCCATCGTCCCAACCAGTTTCAATATCCCACCAGATGTCGAACTCCAACATAACTTTTGAAGTGTCTGGAATTGAAATAGGTGGAGAAAGGGCATTCTGATCCCAATTGTTTCCATAAGAGCCTCCATTACCAGGGCAACCTATCGAATAAGTACCTTCACTACTTCTGACGGTGGTTACTCGCCAATGAGGATCTAGATTCCACCCGTTAGCATTTCCATCTTCAAACCCATCGAAAAAGACTGTTGGATCCGAAGAAGCTACGTGAAGTGCGGTGCCTTCAGATGTTCTATCGGGAGGGTGTCGAATAATCGGTTCACTCTTTGGATCTTGCCTCTCATAGATTGATCTCCCAACCAGTCCTGGGACCCCGAAGAGCAGGAGCAGTGAACAGATTAGGCCGATTGTAAGCGTTCTTCTCATTTTCATCACCGTAAAAAAAGAAAGAAGAAATTAAGTTTCCCTACTCCTATATTTCTTTCTGTATAAGTACACTCCTAGCCCTATTACTGCAACACATACCCCACCAATGGTTCCCCACAGTAAGAGAGGGGGAATACCAGGCTTTTCAATGGTCATTTCGATACTGGTGCTGTGACCTGCCTCGTCCTCTGCAAATATGGTGACAGTGTTACTTCCCACATTAAGGAGATTCGTAGTAATTTCCGCGGTGTACCGATAGGTCTTTGTCTTGTTAGAGATCGGTCTAGGAGGATTCGCGGTCATCAGAATTGTGTTTCCTTGAACCCTTAGGTACACAGTTTTGAGTTGGATGTTATCTCTAACAAGGGTGGTGACGCTTACTTCTTCGCCAGAGGCTTGGATGGAGGATGGTGTTTGGAGCTGAAGGCTTGGCGCTTCTCTATCGACATGGATGAGCATTCGCTCGTCTGCCATACGGCCGACCCAATCCTCGGTTAGCAGGGCGATCTTTAGCTTGACGATCTGATTCGTCACCGTAACGGATAATGTATGGTTAGATGTGGGCTTCTTCCCTTGGAAGGTATAGCTTGCCTGATCGCTTGAAACTTGATCTCCGTCTTCATCATAGTATCGGATCGTGTACCCGTAGCTTTTGATGCTTGCGTCATCTTTGATCTGCGTGAAGAGGCTGAAGTTATTCTTCCAAGTAAAGGTGATGTTAGTAGCGTTTAGCGTCTTGATCGAAGGCGAAGAGGTGATGATTGTGGGGTGATAGAAATCCTTCTGCACCGTGAGCGTTGGCATCCAAGTGCCGGTAGCATTCGAGAAAGTGAAAGTACCGATGGTGGAACTATTTTTTGGTGCATGCAGCAATGGAATGGCCGAGAGTCCTGGAATGGAGATAGTACTATCCACTTTAACATCAATGCTAGTTCCTTCCTCCCACATACGCACAATACCGCATTGAGAGTTGCTTGCCACAAGGAAGGTAATGTCTCCTGAGACATTTACGGGCTCCACGAAGGTGGCAACTTGACCCGAGAAACCAACATACATGTCTCCAAGCCTGCCAGTTTGGTTTAGAAGAACGAGGAACGGTCCATCGGTAGTTACTATTTCGTTTCCATTCAGGTAGCTGATAAGATCTCCAACGACAAAGTGGTTAGTCGAATAATCAAAATTGACGGTAGTGATTTCACTAAGGTCTTCTCGGAGAATGGTAAGCTTATTTCCACCGTGCGTGTAAATGATTTCATCTCCTCCTTCTCCATCAAGGTTTACGGCCACTATTTGATCAAGAGTACCAGGAAGTGACTTGAAGCCAATGTACTCGGCATTACTGTCCATCACATGAAGCATGTTTTCCGATAAAGTATAGTAGATGAACGTGTTTTTGTTTCGAAGGATTGCGTGAACGATTTGTTGTGGTGCTCCGTAGAGTTCGCGACCTAGCGTAATATTGCCGGTATCGACATCACAGACGGCTGCATAGTACCTATTGCTAGTGAGGTTTTGCATGCCTACCGGAAGCTTCTTTGCTCCTGGGTAGGGAGTTCCTAACACTTCCACGCTTAAATTCGGATGTAAGGAAGCAGTGGTAAGCGTGTTTCCATCCTGATCGAAAAAGCTGAGTTGCCGTCCAGTGAAGGTTTTCTCTACAAGTACGGTTTCTAGCCCTGTTTCGTCTGGATCGTAATCTCCAATCTTATACTTCGTAATAAAAGCACCTCGCTCACTGGGAGACGCACTTACTACTTGGACACTATCTCGGTCAAGTGCGAGGACCTGTCGGCTGGAAGAAACTTCATAGAGAGCTTTCTCCTGGATAGTACTGTGTTTCGTGAGAACTCCAGCAGGGATAGCACCATAATTGATTATTTGACCATCTTTAGAGAGAGAACTGTACGATCCACTTTCCGAAGCAATGTAGATTGTATCTCCCGCCGCATCAAAGTACGTGGCCTCTACTCCAACGGAGATATTTCGTTTCCATACGGTGTTGTTTACTTCCTTAGTGAGGTTTAGACAACTGCTTTCGATCTGGCCAGAGGTATAATTATGGTATACCGTGGCAAGGTCTGGCTGGGCGGTCGCGGTAGCATTAACTATGGCGGTATCAATGAGATTAAGGACGGGAATCTGAATATCCATGGTGGCATTTTTTGCAATGAGTGCATAATCTGGAGTAGTGAGGACAAGGCGTGTGGTCCCTTCAATTTGTGTGGAAGTAAATTGTAAGAGAGTGCCCGTTGAGAAGTTATACGCTTGTGGATTACCCCAGCGATTTGTATCCCCGCCAGTTGAATTGTAAACGCCCAACATAAATCGGCTATACCCATTCCGTTTTACAGCTACTGCAATTTCCTCTCCTGCCTCTGTTGCGAGATCCTCCGCTAAGAGCTTCGTGCTTATGGCTGTTGTGCTTGGAAACCAATCAAGATCGATGCGAAAGACGGATTTTGTGCGGAGGTTCCAGTTGTTAAGCACAGTAAGATCTGGTATTCCCCCAGAATGATTGACTAGGAGGAGTTCGTTCCCACTAATAGTTTCGTTAATCTGTCCTGTGTCCATCGTAAGGATTCCATCTCCGCTAATAGTAACTTTATCGACGGGGTACCCAGCATTCGAATAGATCCAGAAGGAACTTTCGTCCTCATCATACAGGATAATTTCTAAGCCAGAGGTTTCTGTGGCATCTAGAATGGTGATTAAGTCGTATTGTGCAAGTCCGGTGACCGTTCTCCAAAGGAGGATACCGTTGGAACTAAGGGCGTAAAGTAGACCAGCTTGGGAAAGAAGGATCACTTCATCTTCTCCATCATTATTGATGTCGCCTGCGGTCACTGCTTCAATTTGTTCGTATCCTCCTGAGGGGGTTTTAACGGTGTAATCCCAGGACACAGCTCCGAATGTATCGATCGTTCCATCATATACGCGAATACCTGCTGGACCCGTTCCAGTAGTAATCGTTTGTATTCCTTGAATCTCGGAGGGGAACATAGTCCTTCCATGATGGCTAAGATTGAAGTACTGAAGGTTTTTTGGGTGGCTGGTGGAGTTCTCCGTGATGGAGATAGGGGACGATCCCATTGAACGGTTTGAGTTTTGAACTTCATGGGGCGTATCTACTCCATTGAGGGAAATGATTGTAACAGGGCGGATAGAGCAGCCGAAAATTGAAATGACTAATAGGAGAGTGAGAATCACTTTTGATGATTTTGTTTGCATAATAGACCTCTTTCACCTATTTTGGGACTATATAGTTTTTCTCTTTAAAAGGATGGTGAACGAGTCGTCTAGCTCTAATGATTGAGGCAAGTTACACGTTGTCCCTTCTTGACTGTTCGATAACGTTTACAATCGGGAAGGTGTCGCTTTCTCGTATCTACCTAAGAATTAAAAGATCTCTATTTGTCTAGTTATTGGATTCTGATGTCGTCCGCAACTATCCTTAAGTGAGGATCTTATGATACCTATGAAGGAGAGATGGCTAAGATCCTCGGTACTAATGAAAAAACTCCTCTAGTACATTGGAGTGTATGATGAACCTCTCAAACACTTCTAACGTTGTCCCCAGGATCCTATACAACTTTTTCCATTCCCTCCCTGAGTACCTCGATACCACAGACATAGACACGCTTATGGGTTGTCATCAGTATGCACTTGAGAAGCTTTAATAGAATGTAAGTCTTATAGATAACGAGGAATTTTCAAGGCTGTAACTGTCTCTAATCTAGTGAGACGATAGGAATGGCAGAAAATAAAGGGAAAGGGAAATTAGAAGGGGAAATTGAGGATCTTTTGGAGGAAATGAACGAAAACATAAAAGAAACGGTGGAAAAAGAGGAAGAGGAAGAAGAAGAGAAGACTTTGAAGAAAGATTTGGATGGGTTAGCGGATGTGTTGGAAAAGAACGATGAAAATGAAGATTAACACAAAAAATCGCCATAGGAATGGGGACTCTGGGTAAAGTGAGAAAGAAGTGAAAGAGAGGTTGGGAGAAATCCAAATCATGACCACGAAATCATGCAATCGAGGGGAGAGGCAAGGGAAAGGATTCCACTTGGCTGACTTGAAAGATTAATCTTCCTCAAGATATAGGACGGGGATCTTCTAATGACTTTTAGTGGACTCTAGAGGGAAGCCTTTGCATGAGGAAACTGTAAAGACCCTAACGAGGCTATTAGGTTAGTGACAGTACTTCAAAGACTGATGATGTTTATAAGTGCAGCTTTATTCCTATCGAGTTTTTCTCCCTCCGACGGATATGTGCTTAGATATTTCATGAATCTTGGTTCCCTCCTAGAGGCACCTCTTTTTTCGGGATCAGGTTCGACGTAGGGGGACGTTTTCCAACTGAAAAGTTGGAACTTCCCTGCAACTTTTAAAGGGGAATCTTCTCTCAAAACAGATGGAGGGAGAAAAGTTTCCTTTTCGTTGGAAGATGAAAAAGAACCGAAATACAAGTCATTTGGCGTCCTTATTACCCTTATGTGGGTTTCTACCTTCGTAACTAACATTATCGCCAGCAATTACATGGGAAGATCGGAAAGCTTACTTCGGATTCACCACATCAATAAAGGAATGCAACTCCTAGCTTCTGCCCTGCTTGCTCAAGCCATTGGGAACATCTTCTGGTTTATCATTGGCTGTTGGATCCTGGCCATCAGCCTTATGGGTGAGCGAAAACCCTTTGATGTGGCGTCTGGCGTATTCTTCTTCCTCTCGGGTGCCTTTGACCTTGTCCTTTCGGTGTCCTTATTTTCCTTCAGGGAAACGTTGCTCTATACCGTGCAACACCTTCCGGCACTCAGCACTCACGAAGTGAACTCCCGCTTACTTACTGAACAGGAAAAATACTTACGATTCGTGAACATTTGTTATCCTGGCATGATTGTTTCCTTAGGAATGGCGTTCTTCTGCATTGGGATCTACTATCTCCGATTTTCCACAGATTTGCTACATGAAGCGAAAAAATTGACCTCTTCTGTCCCTCCTGAGGTGCAATCAGGGGTCAGTAGAATTCGTGGGGGAAGTGGGTGTTACATACTTCTAGCCCTCACTAATCTCCTGCAAGCTTTGACCTTTGCAGGCGTGGTACCCGACGTTGTTCCGAGTAGCGTGTATAGTTTAGCATTTTTCCTTTGGATCATTGGAATGGTACTAATCAGCTCTGGTTCTAAAAAGATCAGAGAAGCCACGAAACAGGGGACCCATGAGTTTGACAGGTCTAACGAGGGTGATGAAACGGAAGGTTCCCCGAAAGGTGAGAATGAGGCATCTAATGAGGGGGATCGTGATGCATCGTAGAGGAGAGAAAATGACTGCACGAAGCGAATTATCCATGAGAACGTTGTGGGTTGCATCTATGACGTTAATTATTATGCTCGTTTTGCCCTTTTCTATCGTTCCATCCCTTTCTATGCCTTCGACGGGTTGGCGTGGCGACGAACTTGACAGTAGTAACCCCAAGGATCATCAACCTGTCTCGGTTCCGAAGGTGGGGGACATGCCCAAAACCACTTTACCTACCGTTCGTAACAATGAAAAACTCTCCCCCCGACGGATTCCTCTAACCTTCCGGGAAATATCTTTCACTACGTCTGGAAACAAAGTTATCCCACGGATTAACGGTTGCCAACTCACGTATCCACCTGGTAAACCTATTATGCCAGTTTACACCCATAAGATAAAGCTACCTTCTACTGCGTTCGTAGAGAAAGTTACTACGAGCAATCTCTCACGAGAAACCATTACCTTTCCTTCAAAAGTACAGAATTCGCCTCGTCCGTTTCCTTTAACCGAAGAAAGAGGCTTGCAAGCCTCTAAAGTAGCCCCTCTCTCTCCAACCATTGAGGATCCTTCCACCCAACGGATGTACTTGGAGTACCGAGTGGTGCACGGCATTGATGCCTCCACGCTCAAACGACATAACTTCCTTGTAATTCGATTTTTCCCCCTCTGGTATACCTCATCTACTCAGGCCACCTTCGTGAAATCCGCAGAGGTGAAAGTTCACTTATCGTATGGTGATAATAGAAAGATTGCGGCTCAAAACGACGAAGACCTTCGAAGTATACTCATCACTTCGAATAGTCTTGCAACTGCCGCTGAACGACTGGCATCCTATAAAAATTCCACGGGAATCCCAACAAAGGTAGCATATGTGGAAGCTATAAATGCAACCTACGCAGGACGAGATACGCCAGAGAGAATCAGGAAGTTCTTGCAGGATAAGGTTTCCTCGTCTGGAGCAGAGTTCCTGATCATCTTGGGAGATGCCGATGTTCTTCCGCCTAGGTATGTGTACATCCCCGATGGAGCCTACGACAACGATCCAGAAACTGACGGGAAGTATGTCGAAACCGATCTCTACTATGCAGACTTATTCGGCACGGATGACGACTCATGGGACGATAATGACGATGGCCGTTGGGGAGACCTTCAATATGATACCGTGGATGCAGTTCCAGACCTGTTGACTGGTCGTCTTCCAGCAAGTAATCAATCTGAAGCAAAGGTGCTCGTCGATAAGATCATCAATTATGAACCACCGCGTCAGCGCACGTGGGGGGTGTTCGCAGGTACGGATACGTTTCAAATGGGGTATCCCGAGGGAGAGTTCCTTAGTGAATACATGATTGATCAATACGCCTTTGACAATGGTACCATTACAAGACTTTACGAGACGGCTGGCAACTTATCTCGAGGGAGCTTCATTGAGAAAATCAACCAAGAACCGAGCTTGGTGAGTTTTGCAGGTCACGGACTCGCTCGCTCATTGATGCTTGGAATGGAAGAATACACGTGTAGTGACGCGCTACGGCAACATAATAGGAATTCAAAGCCGATTTTCGTAGATCTTGCCTGTTTAGCTGCTCGCTTTGCTGATTATGATTGTGTCGGTGAAGCTCTTCTTCTCAATGAGGAGGGCGGTGGCATGGGGTATCTCGGTTCCACCCGGTTGGCATGGGGATACATTAGTGAGCTCGTAAAGACTGGACTCGCGGGAGAAATGCTATGGCGGATCGTGAAATCGTACTACTCTCCCCTACGCAAGAATTTAGGTCGGATTTGGGGAAACTCTATTTCTGGCTACGTGACTAACAATCCAATAAATTGTTCCTTCAGTACGGGGCAAGAAGCTGTTTATTTGAACTGGAAAACCGTTGCTGAGCGTGTGCTGTTAGGTGACCCTACCCTCTCACTAGTCCCCGAGACATACGAGAATACGACTTCTTCTTTTGGAGAGATCGAGATTACGAATACGACAACCTTTCAAAATGTTTTTCATAAGCATACGGGAGGAGACATCTTCGTTAGGGAGAGTGGGCATCTTACCATTTCTGATTCCTACTTCGAGTTGAACGATGCAGCGATCCATGTTAAAGGAGGGCAAATTACTCTCCAAAACAGTAGCCTCGTCGGGTCAAGAGTTCTCTCCATTAACGGTACCATTACCATCAATCAAAGTAAAGTAGTAGGCATTGTTACGAAGCTCATCCAGGGAGAGAGTGTAATCATGGACTCCGTGCTCGATACCTTAAAACTCGAGTACGGATGTGCCTCGAACGTTTCCGTGGCGAACTCCTCGGTTGACCTCTTCGTCCAAGCCAACGGATTGGAAAAGGAACTTACCCTTCATAACGATTTTTACGAAACCCTCAATCTTTCTCAGATATTTGACGTGAATGTAACTGTAACTACCTCTTTCCTCCTCTTTAGCTTGACAGGAAGAGACATGAATCTTACGTTCACGGATAGTAATCTCAATACGCTTCAGGTAACGCAAAGTAACCTGACAGTCCTCCAGAGTTCTGTGGAAGATCTGCAGGTAAATCAATCCTCGTTGATTGTACAGGATAGTAGTGTGAGCGTGAACCTTAGCATTGTTGAGGACGAAGATATCTCGGACCTAGGAGCGAGCGGAGAGTTCAACAGGCAAGTTGCTGGAACGAACTTAATGTTCGTTAACTCGTCCGTAAATTGGGGCATTACGGTAGACAATAACGCTAGCGTGGACTTGCGCAATTCAAAAGTGAGCTTTTTGATCCTTGATTCGGGCAGTGCAACCTGTGATAGCACGAGAATTACCTATCTTACCGAACGACAGAATAGTCGCTCTTTCATATTGACATCTGGCCGTGTCATGCGTTTTAGTTCCAATGCTCCAGCTGAAATTGAAGATTCACAAGCTTACGCGATATATAGTACAGATACTCTACAGATAGACAATTCTAGCCTTGAACTTCTGGCCGTGATGGAACACGCATCTACTGTTAACGTGAAAAACGCTAACATCACTCAGTTTACTGCCATAGGAGGTACGACTACTCTCTACGGTTCAACGATTGTGTACTCCTCAGTACGGTCTGATGCGGTAGTGCACGTCATTGAGTCCAAACTAGCCGTGCTCGACTGCTATGATTCCAGTATTGTAGACGTCAGCGGATCAAAAGTCGTATACTGGCTTCGCTGTTTTGAAAATACGACGGTCGATGTGACTGATTCTGCTATCTGGTTAGGGCTGTCATTTAGAAACGCTCAAATTACCCTCACGGGAGTAAAATCTGGAAACGTTGATTCACTCCTCCTTACGTTTGGGTGGGACCTCAATGTGACGTCCTCGTTCCTGTATGGGATCGATCTGCTGTTGTATGATGCAAACCTCACTGTGGCAGATTCGGAACTCTCTAGGGTGTTCTGCTACTGTAAAACCACCGTAACCATACGAAAGTCTCACGTGATGTTGCTACGTGGAACACACCATTCGGAAATAGACGCCCGTCAAACCACGTTGGAAGAGGTCTACATCTCTGGTGAATCGGTCGTGTCGATTGAGCAAGCGGAGATAGGAACTCTTTACTGCTTAGGACAATCCCAAGTAGAGATTCTTAGCGCTTCGGTGGATGTGGTCGTAGGATATGGTCATTCAAACGTGAGGCTAGAGTATGTGCGTGGAGGCATGGTAGCACCGTTCGATACCAGTAACATTTCAGTTCGTAGATCGGATGTCATCTTTTACCTTACCGTTGAGAATGCAAGCGTTTCCCTTCAGGGTTTTCAACCAACCTATGCATCTCAATGGACCAGTGAGGATCTCCCTGTAAACACATCTTGGATCGCTACCGTAAGAGATTCGAAGCTTCAATGGACGATTGACGTTACCAACTCCAATGCTAGCATAGAAGAAAGTGCTCTCTACAGTCTATACCTGACTAACTCTCATGCTACTGTGGAAAACGTAAAAATCGTTGAGTTTTTTGCCGTGTTTAGTTCTTCCCTCGAGGTGGATAATCTTAATGTAGATTACCTCTCTTTCCTCGTACGTACCTCAGGGACTATACGAAACTCCTACCTTTCACTTATGCTCTACTCAAAATCTAACGTGACCATCTTTGATTCTGTTCTCATTCCTTACCTCTACATTACGGGTAACGCATCTCTCACTCTCAAACCAGGTACATTTACAGATTTGAACCTTTCAGAGCTTGGATCAACGCCTCCTGAACTTAGCCTCCGCCTCATTGATTCATCTGTGATTGCGTGGGGTGTGCTTGCCTATGATGGAGGGAATGTCTCTATCCAGAATTCCACTCTCATTGGAGCAGAGATTTACGGAGTGAGTCAACTTACCATTTCGAATTCTCTCGTGTTTGGCTACGTCGCAGCGATATACCCTGATGAAACGATGAAGTTGCGACTCATCAATTCATCTTTTAAACTCTCTTTGTGGTTGTATGACTCTATCTTTACTCTGAAAGACTGGAACACCATTGAAAGGGCTATTTCCTGGAAACCGCTCCCTGGTGTTCGACTCACAGACTCAACCGTATTTGGTCTCGACCTGCACGGAACTGGATCGGAGGTATATGCCATTAACTCCGTGATAGAATCAGTAGAAGCTTCGCAATCTTCAGTGGCTATCGTTGAATCCAATGTAGAAGCAGTAACACTTACTCGTTCTTCAAGCCTGATTGACGAATCAGTTATTGGTTCAGTAAGTGCGAGAAGCAGTACCTTAGGAATTATTAAGAGTGATATCAACAGCTTCGCGCCGATTTACTCACAAGCAGATGTTGTGCAGTCAGAAATTGGCCTCACGCGTACCTTGCACTTCACTGCAGAAGCGTATGAAGACTTGAACCCCCACACGATCTCGAGCGAGCGACTTACCTTTTCGCACAACTCTATTTATCTCTCCGATGTGGTTATCAACTCCTATAATTTCATTGTTTCTGGTGCGTCTACCCTCCTTCTCACCGATTCACTAGTTTCAAAAGTACGGGCAACGGGATGGAGCAACGTACACATTACAAATTCAGAGGTAGCATCTTTGGAACTTTCTGGGAGGATCAACTCCACTGTTGAAGATACGGAACTTGGCCTTTCATTAACTTACGAGCGAGTAGCTCGGGAGATACAGACCATTACGGCTGCTACATTTGAACTCACAGAGGAAACAGGAGCTCACGTTAGCTTTGGATGGGCATTATCAGTTTCTAACTCGAAAGTGGAAGAAGTCAACTTAACAGCAACTAACGCAAACCTTACGCTTTCGTCTGGGCGTATTATGGATTTCTTAGCGTGGACTTTCAGTGAGATTGCCATCGAAAATTCGAGGGTCAACCGTACCTCTGTGCAAAACGCCCACTTAACTGCGAACGATGCCACGCTTCGCATGACCACCCCCGGTATGAACACTGACATTCAACTTACTGATTCACGCTGCGGGTTGAGTGCGATTTATTGGAGTCAACACGGTGAGGTCGACCTCCCCACTGGTTCTAGCTTTTCATGGGAGAACCCTCGCATTGGGACCCACATAGAGATAGCAGATTCTGAAATCTACGATTGGGCCCTTGCTGCAATGGGCGGATCAAATCTTACGTTGAGAGATGAACATCTCCTCGTTGTAGAAGGCTACCAACTATCCAATGTTCGCCTACTCGATCCACTCTTGGAAACCCCCCCACGGGTTGAGGATCTGAGCCGAGTGACTGTCCTACGATCCCTGACGATTCAGGTAATGTATGATTTTCGACACCCTGGTAGTGCAAAGATAACAGTTCTCAGAGGGTCCGATACCATTGTCCAGGTAGATGCCACAGAAGGACGGTATGAAACGGTTTTACCGCAAGTAGTAGTCACAAGTAGTGAGCGGAGGGACATGGGGGACTACACTATACAAGCTACAGTAGGTGGCTTCTCAGGTCGTGCATCACTTTACCTCTATGAGGACACTTCTATTACTGTTTGGGTATTTGGTCCTTTAACGTGGAGCCTTATAGGAATGGTTGTTGTATTGGTCGCTTTCTTTGTGTATTGGATCTACAAGAAACAGAGACGAAAAAATACCTAGCTAGTTTGCTCCTGTTGATAGTTCAATCAGTAACACTGACGAAACGAACCAGGAGAGGCAAAGAGGTAATGCTTCGTTTTTTCTCCATTTTGCCCTATTACCTTTAAAAGGAAATTTCTCCCATGGAGATAGGTTTACGATTTCGTGACATGATGCAGATGAACCAAAACGGTGCTCTCTTTGAGTGGGATGAAAAGATGTTTGCGAAATTTGCGTATCTTCAGGATGTGAGGATCTCAAACAATGGAGAACAGATAGCGTATGTGCTCACGAAAGCAAATCTTGAGGACGATGAGTACAAAAAGACCATCGTAATTGAGAACCTCGAAAATGGGGAACGAAAATACATCTCAGATGCTTCTGCTCCACGTTTCGCTCCAAACGGTACAACACTTACGTTCGTGAGGGCAAATGAGGAAAAAGAAACGAACCAACTTATGCTTGTTGACTTACGTACCATGAGTGCCAAAAAATTACTGGAGACAAAAAACATTTTCGATGTGCGCTGGAACCAGGATAATCGGAGGTTGTTAATTACAAGCTCCGAAAGGCTTGAAGACGAGGACGTATATTTTGACGATAAACTTCCAATATGGTTCAACGGGCGAGGGTTTCTCTCCAAAGAGGAGGGAGTGCTACAGATTTTCGATACAGACGGAGAAGAACTCATTGACAAGATCAAAGTAGAGTCTTTTGTGCTTCCTTACGTTTCAGACTTACCCATGGGTATCTGGCATGGAGATGCAGTGATTTACAACGTACCTAACAGGAAAAATCCTTACAAACTGTTTGACATCTATCATTATGAACATAACGAGAGGGAAAAATTGTTTGAAGAGGTATCCTTCAAAGCTTTGGACTCCAACGGCGAGGTAGTGCTCCTTCATGGGAAACCAGAAAAAGAAAAGTTATTTGAGCACGACTACCTATACCTTTGGGATGGCGAACAGGTAACCTCCCTTACCAAACGCTACATCTACGATAATAGTGCAGGAAAACTTGACAAGGAGGGTAACCTCTACTTTTCAACCAATGAGGAGGGGAAGATCACCCTAGCTGCCCTAAGGGATGACGAGAAAACGTCCATCGTAGACGAAAATGCCTGGGTAACCAGCTTTGATGTGAGTGACAATGGGAGAATAGCCTTCCTCCTACAGAACGATACCCAATTGAATGAGGTTTACCTATGGGACACTCAAGTCACGAAAATTACCGACTACAACACCCCAATCATTAAGAAACTGGATGTCAGGCCGTTACATCACTTCAGCTTCGAGAGCCTTGACCTGGAAATCGATGGATGGTACATGAAACCAGATGTACAGGGAGATTCAAAAGCACCAGTCGTCGTCTTCGTTCATGGTGGCCCGAAGGGCATGTATGGGTACTACTTCAGGTATGAAATGCAACTCCTCGCTTCCAAAGGGATTTATTCGATCTTCGTCAATCCGCGAGGAAGCAATGGGTATGATGAGGACTTCGCGTCACGAGTATTGAAGAGGACAGGTCGGGAAGATTTTCAGGATATCATACATGGAGTTGGACACTTCCTGGAGAACGAAGCACAAGCTGACGAGAATCGTGTGGGCATCACTGGCATAAGTTATGGTGGATTTATGACGAACTGGGCGGTTACCCAAACGGATCTATTTAAAGCGGCAGTTAGTGAGAATGGCATTAGCTATTGGCTAACGAGCTACGCCTTTTCAGATATTGGACTTTGGTTTGATGAGGAACTTATCGGTGAAGACCCCCTTGAAAACGAGAACTATCGCGAACTCAGTCCACTTTTCCACGCGGAAAAGGTTACCACGCCGCTACTTATCATTCACAGTCGGCAGGACTATCGTTGTCCTCTTGACCAATCTGTGATGTTTTATCACATGCTCAAAAAGCTTGGAAAAGAAGCGTACATTGCGGTCTTTAAAAAGGGTGCTCATGGCCATAGTAGACAAGGATCTCCTAAGCACAGGTCAAAGAGGTATAAGCTTTTCACGAACTTCTTCAAAAGAAAACTCGTTGATGAAAAAGAGGGATTCCCTGCCGAGGAGATTTTGGGAAAGAAGTAGCAAGGTTAGCAATGTGGTAGTTAGAACTCGTCCTTTGTAGCAAATTTTCCCTTTGTTCTCAATGGGAGGACCTGAAAAGACCAGTTAAAAAGCACTGAAAAACGTAAACTTTTAGAGTAGGGTATTTATGAGGTTATTTTCGATTTTCGTTCCGTTTCTCCCCTCTATTGGGATCAATCGTCTTACTTCTCCATTTCTGTGACCTATAAGGAAGCTTACCGAATTATTGGTGATACACGAGTGGTTGGGTATCACTTGGATTGTATCGCCCACCGATACCTGAGGGGTCTTCTGGATGTTGATTTCGCTGACTTCTTGGGAGAGACCAAAGAACACGGCTTTAGGATACCCTACGAGGTGTCCGTACCCCGTTAACCCTTCTTTTCTTCTTCTATCGAAGTAGGTGCTTCCAGCGTTAAGGATCGCTAGCGTACCCTCGTAATGGGACGGGATAGAGATTACAGTCGTTAAAACAGTGAGGGCGCATCGTTCTAGGGTCGTAGAGCCAAAAATGAGTGCTTGTTCCCTATCATAATAGACGTAATTTCCCGGGAATACGTGGGTGTATACGTCTTCTTGCACATCAAAACGAAACGTAGGTGTAGATCCCGTACCTACGATGCATGGATCAAAATTTTGGGAGTGTAACGAGTTCACAGCTTTCCTCATGTTTTTTGCCACTCGTTTCGCCACTTTTTCTACTTCTTGAGTCCGAGTAGCTTCATATACATGTCCTGGATGGGTCACAATCCCAGTAAATTCCAGATGCGTGAATTTTTCAAGGGATTTCACAAACGTTCCCACCTTTTCTGGTCGGACTCCGTGTCTGTGGTACCCTACATCGACTGGAACGGTGAATTCGACTTGCAATTCTTTTTGGCTTAACTGAGCGTTCAGGCGTTTAGCAATGGTTGGGTGATCCACTCTAAAGAGGATCCGTATATTACCCTCGAGTAATCTGCTCACTCTTTTGATGTTTTCTTTGTTTGTGATAGGGTATCCTAGCATTATATCCGTTCTGAAGCCAGCATTTGCTAGCATTTCTGCTTCATCAAGTGTTCCGCATACGAAACCACTCGCTCCAGCTTGTTTTTGAAGTTTTGCAATGGTAACAGATTTATGGGTCTTTATCATCGGCCAAAGATTTTTCTGATGGTTCTTAGCGGTTTCAGCTGCCTCTTCTATATTCGTGGTTAGATTCTCAAGATCGACAGTTACTAACGGGGTAGGTAATTCTGACAAGGAGACCATTCTCACTCATCTTCTCCCTCCTGCGTTAGGAAGGCGAACATAAGTCTAGAAATATTTCTTATAAAGTAGCTTTTGGAATTGAAGTATGCCATCTTCTACTTCTTCAATGAAGGGAACTATTTACCTTACTTCTTCTCATTGCTTTAATGCTATTCCATCGTACTCTATGGGTCTTCTCCGATAACCACAGGAAAATAGATGATCCCTCTAAACGCCCTAAATGTTTGATTCATACACTTTTATTACCCTACTCTTTCTATTGTACAGGTGAAAGGTGTGAGTCGAAGACGACCACCAAAATTTGAAGTAGAGGAAAATGAAAACTATCTGGAAATTCATGTGGATGGTGTGTTTGGAGGAATAAATCCAAACGGTGCAAAAATGGTCTTGTTCATGGATAAACACGAACCAGAAATTAACGAGGGAGGACCACCAGGATCTTTGACACTCGATAAGATCGTGAAGGTTAAGCAAGCTGAATTACATATGAGCCCCGTACAATTCAAGAGCATCGCACGGTGGATGATACAGCATGTGAAGCGATATGAAGATAAATTCGGTGAAATTAAAGTCGAGCAAAAGGGATCAAAGAAACCAGGAGATGTAGGGTATACCTGACTCTCCACTTTTTCTTCCTTCCTGTAACGTGTTCTCTTTTCAACACATACGATTTACAGGTCAGAAGTTATGCACATATGAGCAGTTAAGCACCTTACAGATAGGACAATAGAGGGAAATTGACGACATACTCCGATAGCGTGCCAGCTCCACTTAGCTCATACCTTTTGAAGACGAAAAGAGAAACGAGACTCGGAAGGAAGGTTAAGCTTAAAATTATCGCAAAAGTACATAGTTGTATCGCTATCGTCGGGTTCAATACAAAGCAGGTAGCCACCACGGGGAGCAGTAACCAAAAGAGGAAAACCACCCACTTGGTTTCGACTTCCACTCCTTGGGTAAAGAGGCTAATGACGTTAAGAGAGGTAACATAATACAAGCTGATCAAAACGATCGTTCCAGGTAACATGAAGTAATATCGAGAGATCCCCAACACATATGACATCTTCTTGATGTCACCGAAATTAAGAAGGCTGCCCACCAGGAGGTACCCTGCAGAGTTCATGAATGCCCAAAACCCATACCAAAATAGGAGGTGAAGACCAACGGCCTTCCAACCATGTACTATGTTTCTCTTTTGTGTCATAATGAAGACTACCACATTAGAAATAACTGCTGCACTCAAACAAGCGATGATACCGCCAGCACTAACCAAAAATTTCGCATAGGTAGGAGCGCTGATAGGTAGGGAAACGATGGCATAGCCGAACTCCAGAGGCCATATCCATGAAACGTAATACTCTATAGGCTGCCCGCCAACTAGGTAACCGAACCCACAATGGCCGAAGAATTCATGAGTAAACTCCGACACATACCGCATTAAAAACGAAAGGAGCGTTACACTCAGAAAAAATGAAAGCTTCTTCTTTGTGGGAATCAATTCGTTCAAGGCACTCCATAGTAGTTGTTATGTTTCTGTGAACTTATCTACTTTATTAAGTACTGGTGTAGAACAGTCCTATTTTCTTTAGTTACTTCAGCACTTGGTAATAAGTGGGACTTCCTTCTCAATACGGGTAACGGAGGTGTCTAGGCTTGTCAACTCCCTCAACATGTGGTATTACGTGTAACTTTTTCTAACGGAGAGACAAGAAGTGGATCGCATGAATTCAGTAGTGTTTACTTTCAGATGTTTGAGGAGTGGTATAGACAGGAAACTTCTCACACAAAGTTCTCACTCGCTCATTTACTTTCTTTTGTACCTCTTCACTTTCCGGATCTTCAAGCACGTTCTGAATGAATTTAGCGATTGACCGCATCTCTTCTTCCTTCATCCCCCGCATAGTCACACACGGTGGTCCAATTCGAACACCAGAAGTTACAAACGGACTTTTTGGATCAAAAGGGATGGTATTTTTATTCAATGTTATTCCCGCATTCGCCAACGCTTCTTCTGCTTTCTTTCCCGTGAGACCTTTGCTTCTCAAGTCCACGAGCATGAGGTGGTTGTCAGTCCCCCCGGAAACCAAGTCAAAACGACTATTACTAAGTTCTTTAGCAAGTCGCTTGGCATTTCGGACGATTTGGTGTTGCATCTCCCTCCACTGAGAGTTGAACGCTTCTTTAAAGGCCACAGCTTTCGCCGCAATGATGTGCATAAATGGCCCCCCTTGAACCCCTGGAAATACGGCCTTATCGATTCGATCAGCGTGCGTATCCGTACACATGATCATTCCTCCCCGAGGACCGCGCAGCGTCTTGTGCGTAGTGGTTGTTATGAAATCGGCATACTTGGCTGGAGAGGGATGTACACCAGCAGCCACCAATCCTGCTATGTGTGCTATGTCCGCCATCAAGAACGCACCCACCTCATCGGCGATCTCTCGGAATGCCTTGAAGTTGATGGTACGAGGGTACGCGCTATAGCCGCAGATGATTAAGTCAGGATGGGTTTTACGGGCGATGGCTGCTACTTCGCTGTAGTCAAGTTGCCCCGTCTCCTTGGAGACCTGGTAGTGTTCTGTATTGTACAGCCAACCAGAAAAGCTTGCCTCATGACCATGGGATAAATGGCCACCGTGAGATAAATCCATCGATAAAATCGTGTCTCCTGGATCCAAAACACTCATGTACACTGCCATGTTCGCTTGGGTTCCACTATGTGGTTGCACGTTCACGTGATCCACTCCAAAAAGCTTTTTCGCACGTTCTATAGCTAGTGTCTCAACCACATCGACGTTCTCACAACCACCATAGTATCGCCTGTGAGGATACCCTTCAGCGTACTTATTTGTCATCACGCAAGACATGGCTTCTAGCACTGCCTCACTGGCATAGCTTTCAGAAGCGATCAAGTTAATACCTTCTTGTCTTGCTCTCTCATTTTCAATGGCTCTATAGACCTTGGGATCGGTTTCTCTTAGGGGGACATGCAGATTACTCACCTTAAAGCACCTTGTACTGGTACTTCAAACTTTTACTTAAAGGCCAATGGGATAAAAGATACGAAGTATAGTTCCTGTTGTGTACCTTTTTATTCGACAGGTATCTGGAAGAACATGTTTGCCTAAGATTTGAAAACGCCAGTTGTTAGAGAACCGCTACTAGGCCGTCCTTTTTCTGTACGACGTATTGACCATGATTCCTGCTTAGAAAGAGGATATAAAAAGAAGGGAATCCATGGGTCTAACACGCACCTAGCTCTCTGGTTTGATCCATCTATCCCAGTCATGCGTTGTGGAAAAACGGTTCGCTCCAAGGTAGAGAACTGGTTT